>Ga0075429_100002111_pt1 | contig 16599 bp, 8 predicted proteins | sample RhiMetdeltSRZDD3_FD_75295 | JGI IMG/M metagenome (GOLD analysis project Ga0075429, IMG submission 75295) | Populus rhizosphere microbial communities from Tennessee, USA - Rhizosphere MetaG P. deltoides SRZDD3 | ecosystem: Host-associated > Plants > Roots > Rhizosphere > Soil | place: USA... | reverse complement strand
GGCCACCGAGTTGTCGGATACGGCTCGAGGCCAGTCGATCGGCGCCGAGAACGGAGCCGATGTCGTGTGGACTCCGGAGTCGGATGGGCTGCTGTACGTCACGGGAGGCTTCAATCCCGGGGGTCCAACCAAGGCCACCATCATCCGGCTGTCCGGCGAGCGGCGCGATGTGGCACGCATGCCCGACTCACCGCTTTTCTTGCAGTGGGCCGCCGGTTCGATCTGGTTCGTGCGCCACGCCCGGCTGTGGCGGGCGCCGTTCGACTCGACCGGCATGCTGGCGACGGCGCAGCCGCTCGGTCCGGATCCGGCCGATTATTCCTCTGTCTCCAAAGACGGCACGGTCCTCTACATCTCCGAAGGCGGGCTGCGGTTGCGTTCGCCCGATGGGCGGGAGCAACGCCTCGGCTGGCCGCTCTCCTTCACGCCACCAACCCCCGAGCCGTTATTGATCAGGAACGCGCGGATCATCGATGGAACCGGACGGCCGGCGACTGCGCCGCAGGACCTGCTGGTGCAGCGCGGCCGGATCAGCCGCATCGGCCGGGCCGGAACCATCAGCGCCGGCACGGCCCGGGTGCTCGATGCCGGCGGGCGCTATGTCCTCCCCGGTCTCATGGACCTGCACGCGCACGAGTACCGGCTGGATCTGCTGCCGGGCTTCGCCTATTTCGGCGTCACGACCATCCGCGATCAGGGCTCGGCGATCGGTCCATTGGTCGCGACCGCGGATGCCATCGCCGCAGGGACTGCGGACGGGCCGCGCGTGGATTACGGCGGGTTCCAGTTCTACAGCGACTGGGCCTACGACGCGGAGGACCAGCAGGGTGTGGAGCCGGAAGCGGACCCCGGCCATCTGGCCCGGGCAGTCGAAATGGCGAAGATCTTCGGCTCACAACACATCAAGACGCGCACCTTCCGGCGCTGGGACCTCAATGCGCGGTTCATCGCCGAGGCTCACCGCCGCGGCATGCGCGTGACGGGTCATTGCTCGCACCTGTTGCCGCTCGTGGCCGCCGGGATGGACGCCAAAGAGCACGCCGGATTCTGCGAGACTCGCTCCGACGGGATCATCTACGACGATCTCGTACAGCTGTACCGGGCGGCGGGCATCGCCGTCGTTCCCACGATCACCTATTCGAGCTTCGCGGTCCGGCTGAACGAGCATCCGGACCTGCTCGCCGCCGACAGCGAGCTGGCGCCGTTTCTGCCGCTACGGAGCAGCTTCAACTGGATGCTGCAGCTCGACTCGGCCCGGCGCCAGCTGTTCGCGGGCTTCGGGCTGATGGCGCGTCAAGCGACCGGCAAGCTCGCGCGCGCCGGCGTGACGATCGGCACCGGGACCGACATCTGGCAGATCCCGACCGGGGTCCACATGGAGCTGGAGGAGCTCGTGGCCGCCGGGCTGTCGCCGCTGGACGCGATCCGGGCCGCGACCGGTGACGCGGCGCGGATCATCGGCGCCGAGCGGGACCTGGGCACGATCACGCTGGGGAAGTGGGCCGACCTGGTCATCCTGGACGGTGACCCCGTGACCGACATTCGTAACTCACGCCGCATCTGGGCCGTGCTGCAGGCGGGGCGCGTGCTCGATCGGGCCGCGCTCGTGGCACGGCTCCGGCGTCGATAGTCCTAAGCGGGCTCCCCCCCCCGCGACGCCCGTCGGTTGTAGGCGTACGCCACGGCCAACGCGATCAGGGCCAGTGCGAAGAACGACGCGACACGGTATAGTGCCTCGAGGTTCGACAGGTCGTACAGCACGATCTTCATCCCGGCTCCCGCCGCGACCGCGAGCCCGGCCGACCGGACCTGCTTTCGATCCAGGCGGAAGCCAAGCGAGACCAGGGCTCCGGCGTAGACCAGCCACCAGACGCTCAAGGCGAGATCTCCGGCGAGCCGCGAGCTCTGAGCGAAGAACCGTCTGAATTCGATGGACCCACCCGCGAACACGGCAGACCCGATCAGGACCCAGAGCGGCCCGGTCTGCGCTTCGATCCCCCACCAGCGAGCGCACAGCACCGCGGCGGCGACATAGAAATACAACGCGAGCGCCCAGGAATCACCGAATGTCGGCGCGGTATCGTCGCGAGACGCGAGCGCGACGGTGAAGAGACAGACGAACGCACAAGCCGCGAGTCCGAGCGACGCCACGCGCCCGCCGGGCCGCTGACCCGCGCGTTCCGTGACGAGCGCCGCGCCGGCGAGCACCATCCAACCCATGACCACGGTCGTCGCACTCCACTCGAGCGCCATGGCGAGGGCGACGAAAGCAATCCCCGTGAGGACATGAGATGCCGAGCGCCGCAGCCAACCGGCCGCGAGATAAACTGCCCCGAGGAGCCCCGGGATCAGCCCGGGACTCTGTTTCATTAACGTCAGCTGAAGGACGAATGGCATGAGCAGGAAGGTGAGAGCGTTCGCGAGGAACAGCACGCGCTCGACCAGAACCGCTTCATCTATAACAGCGGCACTGTTCGAGGCCATACCGGCATAGGGATCACGCGCGAGCTGCTGCCACCCAAGCAGGCCCCACACCGCCACCGCCGCACCAAACGCGAGCCATTTGCCGGGTTCACCGTCGCCGATCTGAGCGAGGTTCGCAATCAGAAGCACCCAGGCGACGAGGAGGACACCGAGTCGAGCCTCAGGCCACGCCCGCAGCCGCGTGACGTGCAACGTCAGCACCGCGGCCGAGGCGAGCAGCCAGGAGCCGGCCGGACTCTGCAGCGCCGCGGACGCGCCCGTAGCGGCGAGGAACAAATATCCGAACAGCGCGAAATCGAAGGTGCGGCGCCAGCCCATCGTATAGGCGAGGAGCCCGGTTCCGAGACCGATGACCTCGAGATATCCCAGAAACGCGTTCGGATCCGGCACGGGCGGTGGCAGCACCAGAGGGGCGAGATAAGCCCCGACGAGCGCCCAAATCGCGAGTCCCTCGATCTCGTGGTGCAGCGCGAGCATCGTGACGGCGACGGTGGAGGCGGCGATTACCAGGATGCCGATCCTCCGGTCGATCAGGCCGTATGGTCCTGCCGCGGCCCAGAGGCCGAGGAACACGAGACCACCGCCCGCGCCGATCATCGCCGCGCCGTAGCGTCGCATACCGCCACGGATGCGCTGCTCGCCCCATGCCGCAACCGCGATTCCCGCCGCGACCGCCGCCAGCGCGCGCGCGAGCGGCGGGATCCAGCCGCGGTCGAACGCGTACTTGAGGAAAAACGCGACGGCGGCGAGGAGCGCCACGACGCCGACGACCAGGAGGCCCCGCTGGCCGAACCATTGTTCCAGGTCGTTCGTGATGCTCAGCGTGGCTTGCTGTGGTGCGGGAACGAGGGGAGTAGACGGTCCCGTGGCCGTGGCAGGAGGCGCGGGGACGGAGACATCGATGGGTTTGGGTCGCGGCAGAGTGCGGGCTTGCTCGGCCAGGCTGCGACCCTGGTTCAGCCGTCGGACTACTTCCTCGAGGGCGCCAACCCGCCGCTCGAGCCGCTCGAACGCCTCACGCTGCTCGTCGGACACCGCACCGCCGCCAGGGAAAGGTTTCCCTGAATGTGTGCGACGTCGCGCGCTCGCGCGAGCGCCGCCTAGCGGGCCGAGAGCGCTTGCTGGAGCGCCAGCCGCACGTGCACGCGCGATTCGCGGGCCAGGGCCTGCGTCAGGCGGGCACGGGCCGCGCTGCCACCGGTGTGCGCGGCCACCTGCACGGCGGACATCGCGAACAACGGATCTGGATCGGCGATGAGCCGAAGCGCCACCGTGGCCGCCCGCGCGCTGTCACCACTGTTGAGCAAAGCTTGCAGGGCGGACGTCCGCACGTTCCGGTCTTCTGAGGGATCGGTGAGTTGCTCGATCGCCGCCAGTGCCTTGGGATCGTGGATGCGGGCAAGAAAGTGCAGTGCGGAGAGGCGCTGTTGGAATGGCTGACCGGAACCGACCCCGCTAATCAACAGGTCCAGGGCATCGGCGCCCCGCACCTGAGCGAGCACCTGGAGGGCGGTTTGCCGGGCCGCGTTGTTCGGATCGGTGGCGTACATGCCGCTCGCCACCTTGGTCGCGGCCGTCGTGTCGAGCGCGAACAAGGTTTGCAGCGCCGCGGCTCGCACCGAGCCATCGGGATCGCGCAGCGCCGACGCGGCCACGTCGTGCGAGGCGGGGTTATTGTCGCCCGACATCTGCTGCAACGCGGTGGCCCGCAGCTCCGGTCGCTGCTCGTTCAGGACGATGAACCGCCGCGCCGCCGCGGCCGTCGAGTCCTTCACCGCCGCGAGCTGGCCGAGCGCCCAGTCCCGCCCGCGCACATCCAGATCGTGCATCGCCATTTGCGCCAGCTCGGCCGGGCTCTGATCGCCGGACACGGTTCCCAGCAGCCAGCCGCCCTCGTCAAACCGGAACGACAGGGCTTCCGCGGGCAGCGAGATCGCAAACACTTCGCTCGCCTTGGAGACCATGATCTCCTGGCGCACGACCGAATCCCGGGTGATCACGCGAATGGTCGCCGGGAACCGGAACAGGGGATGGGTCGAGTCGACCTTCTGTGTTTGCGCCACCGTGAGATGCAGCGTCTTCGACGCCGCGTCCCAGTGGCGCGAGAACGAGACCTTGGGATACCCGATGCCGTACGCCCACTGATCGAAGAACCAGTCCAGATCGCACCGGCAAGTCTTCTCCATGGCGATCGCGTAGTCCGCCGTGGTCACGGGACGATGCGCGTTGTCGACCAGGAACCGGTGCATGCCGGCCCAGAACACGGAATCGCCCAGCAGGCGTCGCAGCTGGTGAGCCACCTGGGCGCCTTTGGGATACACGTGGCCCGAGAAGAACAGCTGGATCGGGTCGGTGCCCTGATAGATGCCGTAGACGAGCGGCCGCTCGACGTTCAGGTCCGCGCCCATGGCGCCTGCCTGCTGGCCACCCCATTCGAGCACGGCATCGTTCCAGCCGCGCGACTTTTCGGTGTGCACCGACTCCATGTAGGTGGTCAGTCCTTCGTTCAACCAGATGTCGGCCCAGTCCGCGGCGGTGGTCAGGTCGCCGAACCACTGGTGGGCCAGCTCGTGCGCCGCGAGCCCGCGCCCGCTGCCCTGCGGCTCGTCGCCCGCGCCGTGCAGGATGAGATCGGTCTGGGTCGTGGCGGAGACGTTCTCCATCCCGCCGTAGGTGAAGTCGGGAATGATCGACTGATCGTACTTGGCCCAGGGGTAGGGGACGCCCAGGACCTGGGAATAGATCTCGATCATGCCCGGCGTCTCCCCGAACGCGCGCCACGCGGAGTTGACGGTGTCGGCAAAGGTCCAGTAATCGACCGGGATGCCGCGCCACTGGTCCTGCAGCACGGTGAACGGGCCGACGACGATCGAATAGAGATACGTCGAGGCGGGCGTTTCCTGTGCCCAGTGCCAGACGCTCTGCCGCCCACCGGGCGCCGGCTTCACGTCCACGAGTCGCCCGTTCGACAACACCTTCTGCCCCGAGTCGGCGGTGACGAAGAAGTCCCACGTGGTCTTGTCGTTCGAGGCGTCGTAGGTCGGGATCCAGGCGCGCGTCTCGGTCGCCTCGCCCTGGCTCCAGATCACGTTGCGGCGCGGCACGAAATAGAGCCCGCGCTCGGGCGTGCCGTGGTAGGCGAGGGTGAACTCGACGGTGTCTCCCACGGCCGCTCTCCGCCCGAGCCGCACCGTGACGTGACTCGTGTCCGCGGTCACACGCAGCGCTCGCCCTCTCGCATCCGTCGCCTTGTCGATCGAGAGATTCTCGGCGTCGAGCCGGATCGTGTCGGTGGGCGCGAGCGTGATCGCGACCCGGGTGGTGACCTCCCCGAGCAGCGTGCGGTGGGGAACGTCGAACCTGAGGCGCATCGTCTGATGCAGCAGATCGAAGCGTCGTGGCTCCTGGGGCCACACGCGGGGCGCCACGTACGCGCCCACCGTCCCGGTGGCCCGCTGGGCCGCGAGCGGCCGCAGGGCGATCAGCAATGTGAGCAGGATGGAAAACCGTCTGATCATTGGGCACGCTCGGGAGGCAACGTGGTGCGGAATTCGCGCGTGTTCTTGTTGATCGAATCGGCGATCGTCAGGGCGCGGAGCGCGGCCGCGGGATCCTTGCCCTGGAGCGCTTGCGACAGCGCCGCGTAAGTCAGACCGTACAGGCCGAGGATGCCTTCCGACGGCCGGTCGACCCATCCTCTGGGCCGCGGCCGGGCGGCGCTCGACCCGTGATACACGTCGATCGCCAGCGCCTTGGAGCGTTGCAGGTTGATCCAGCCGAATCCACCCAGCAGCTGGATGCTGTCGCTCGCGGTGATCGGTTGCGGGCGGAGCGCGCGCGCGAAGCCGTGTCCCTCGAGATAGGGCGTGAGCCCGAACTCGTCGGCGTAGGTGCCGACGGTGCGGGAGAAATAGACCGGGCGCTTGCCCATCTGGTCCCGGATCGCCTCGAGCACCACAATGTCGGCTTTCTCGAGGTAGCCCTGTCCGTTGGCGATGGGATGGATCTGCTCCGGATCGAGCGTGACCTGTACGCCGCCCAGGTTCAACACCTGGCGCTTGTCGAACGGATAGTAGAGCTGCAGGCTGTCCAGCTGCCCCATGGAGAAACTGAGCACCGGCCCGGTGGGTTTGGGCCACTGCCCGGCGCGGTAGATCGCGGGTCCGGCGGCCGCATCGTATTCGTAGATCGGCCGGCGCTGCATCTGCCGCAGGTACCAGTCGGTGTTGGCGAGCGACAGGTTGATGAGGGTGACGTCCTTGCGGATACCCTCGACCTCCTGCGCGTACCACAGGGGGAAGGTGTCGTTGTCGCCGGCCGTGACGAGCACGCCGTACGGCTCGACCGAGTTGAGCAGGTCGGCGGCGAAATCACGCGCCAGGGTCTCGTGAGCCCGGCTCGCCGTGAGGCGGTTCGCGTACAGCGGAATGACGGCCAACAGGAGCACCGGGAGCGCGAACGACCATCGTTGCCCGTCGTCGGCGAAGCGCTCGCGCAGGCCGTCCTGGATCCACTCCATGATAGTGGCGAGACCGAGGCCGACCCAAATACCCCATAATGCGAACGAGACGATGAAGAAGTAATCGCGCTCGCGCACCTCGCGGGGCAGGTTGCGCGGCAAATACTGGGAGTATCCGTATTTGAAATTGAGATAGAAAATCAGGATGATGGTGACGAACAGCATGAGGGTCATCATGGCGATCGCCTGGCGCCGGTCGGCCCGGAAGTGACGCCAGGCGCCGAGCAAGCCGATCAACCCGAACAGCGCCGCGAGCCCGTTCTGAACGCCTTCCTTGAGGTCGTGGCCCCATTGCCAGCCAAAGTACTGTATCCAGAGCCCGAACTGTGCAGTGAGGGTTGCCTGGCGCTCAGAGTACTTGAACGGATTCGGTTTCCCGTACTGTTTCCGCGTGAGGACATCCCACAGCGCTTGCCAGTTGGTCGGCTCGCCTTCGTTGATCGCGGGGAAGTGGCGGGCCCGGATCGGGAGGAACAAATAGACCGAGATGCCAACGGCAGCGACACCAAGCAAGGCGAGGGTGAATCGCCAATTCCCGGTGCCGATGGCGAAGATCAGTGCGAGGACGTAGATCCCGCCCGCCAACCCCAGCAGCAGCGCCTTCTCCATTCCCAGGGTGAAGATGAGCGCGAAAATGCCGCAGAAGCCGAGCCACTGGGACCATTCGGTGGTTTTACCTTCTTGTGTCGGGGAACGGTGGGCCATCAGCGGCGGAAACAACAGCACCATAACCACCGGTCCCACCAGCACACCCATCATGTGGTTGGTGGACGTGAGGGCCAGCAGAAACACGATCAACAGCAGGTGATGATCGTGGGCCTCGCCGGGCTCCTGGTCGTCCCACCGCACGATGAACCACAGGATCAGGGCGATCGACAGCAGGCTCAGCGTGTAGACCTTCTCGTTCACGACGGATTGATTCCACACGGTGAACGCGGTCGCGCTCATCAGGGCGCCCGCCAGTGCGGCGAGGCGCCTGGGCAGGCGCGCCGGCACGATGGAACGCATCCAGCGCTCGCCGATCAGGAACCAGCACGCCGCGGCCACCGCGCTCGTGGTCGCGGCGAAGAGGTTGATGCGTTGCGCGTACGCCGCGGCGAGCGGCAACGTGCCCCACGCATGCGCCATCAGGGTGAACAGGGGGTTGCCGGGTGGATGCGGGATTCCCAGCACCCGCGCGGCCGCGATGTATTCGGAGGTATCCCAGAACTGGGTGGTCGGGGCGAGCGTGGCGACGTACAGCGCCAGCGTGCCAAGGAAAACGAACCCGGCCCAGAGATACGGCGGTCTGGTGTCCTGCGACTCGTATGGATCGGTCATGGGGTCCCGGATGGAATCGTCAGCGCGACGGCGGCGTCAGATCGAACTGGTACGTCGTGTTGGCCAGCATCGCCGTCGCCAGCGACAGGGCCTCGCGCGAGCGGGCGGGATTCGAGTCCCGCGTGACCTCGGCGATCGTGTCGAACGTCAAGATATAGGGGAGCAGGATGTTCTGGGACGGCTTGTCCACCCAACCCTGCGGCCGGTGCCGCGCCGCTTCAGCGCGGTGGTACACCTCGAAGCCCAGCGCGGTGGTGCGGGGCACGTCGATGTAGCGTCCCTGGACCCGGCTCAGCTGCACGGTGCTGTCGGGCACGACGACGCTGGTCTTGAGCTCGCGGACCATGCCCTGCGTGACCAGATACGGCCCGAGCCCGAGCTGGTCGGGATAGCTCGCGGTGGTGCCCGCGAAATAGATCGGCCGGCGGCCGAGGTTCTCCTTGATCAGCTGCAGCAACGCGAGGTCGACCCGGGTCAGGATCCCCGTGACCGGAAGCTGTGCCGGATCGAGCGCCACGTTGATCGGTCCGAGCCGGCCGGTAACCGGTGAATCGACCACGACGAACTCGGGGAGCGTGTCGGCCGTTCCTCGATAGACAGTCGACATCCACGGCTGCTCGGGTCGGGGCCAGCTGCCGGTGCGATACCACGCGGGCGCAGTCGTCGGGTCGAACGGTGGGACGGCGCGTTGGTTCATCTGTCGCAGATACCAGCTGAGGTTGGCGAGCGACGTCACCATCACGGTCACGTCGCGGCGCACGCCGCCCACTTCCTGCGCGTACCACAACGGGAACGTGTCGTTGTCGCCCGCGGTCACGACGATCGCGTAGGGATCGAGCGATTGCAGCAGATCCTGGCCGTAGGCGCGCGCCAGCGTCTCATGGCTGCGCGGCGCGGTGACCCGGTTGGCGACGAGCGGCACGAAAGCCAGGGCCAGGACGGGCGCCACGAGCGCCCAGCGCCAGGGCCGCGTCCCGCCTCCGGCCTGAGTGGCCCCGACGATCCAGGAGGCGATCGCCGCCAGTCCCATACCGACCCACACGCCCCAGGCCGAGAACGACGCGATGAAGAAGTAGTCGCGCTCGCGCACCTCGCGGACTACCTGGGCCTGGCCGATGTCCTGCGAGTACCCGGTCTTGAAATTCAGATAGAACACGAGACCGATCGTAAGCGTGAGTACGAGCGTCGTCATGGCGATGGCCTGGCGCCGCTCGGCGCGCCAATGCGCGTGCGCTCCCACGAGCCCGAGGAACGCGAACACCACCGCCAGCGCGCGCTGCAGGCCGTCGTTCAGATCGTGTCCCCACTGCCACATGAAGTACTGGGCGTAATTCTGCATCTGCTGGGCGAACAGCTTCGGGGAGCGGCCCGGATTGGTCGGCCCTTCCTGGTAGCGCGGATCGGAGAACACGGACGGCTTGGCGAACTGGGCGCGCGACAGGTGCGCCTTGAGCGCCGGCCAGGTCGACACCGCGCCCTGGTTGAGATACGGATCGCGCCGCGCGCGAATCGGCAGAAAGGCATACACCGAGGTCGCGGCGACGACCGCGGCCAGCGCCCAGCCGATCACGCGCGGGCGCCCCAGAACGTACCGGTCGGTCATGATCACCAGCGCGAGCACCGCCGGCGCGGCCAGCAGCCCCATCTGGTGGTTGGCGCTCGTGAGCATCAGCAGATACGCGATCACCACGAGCAGGCGGTCCGGCCGCTCCTGGTCGTCGTGGTCGCTCCACCGAATGCCGAGCCAGAGCACGACGGCGATGGTGAACACGCTGATCGTGTAGACCTTCTCGTTCGCCACCGACTGATTCCACACCGTGAACGTCGTCGCGCCGACCAGGGCCCCGGTCGCGGCCCACACGAGACGGGCCGGGCGTGACGCGACCATGGGACGCAGCCACCGCTCGCCGATGAGAAACCAGAGGGCGGCCGAGGCGGCGCTCGTCGCGGCGGCGAACAGGTTGATACGCGCGCCATAGTCGGCGGCCAGCGGCAGGAGCCCCCAGACATGGGCCATGATGACGAACAGCGGATTCCCCGGGGGATGCGGGATGCCGAGGGAATGAGCCGCGGTCATGTACTCGGCGGCATCCCAGAATTGGGTCGTGGGCCCGAGCGTGGCGACGTACAGGGCCAGGGTGGCCAGAAAAACCGCTCCGGCCCAACGATACGGAGGTGCCTCGCGCTGCTCGGTCATCACGTGCTCGCTTAGTGGCGGAATTGCCGGGTGCCGGTGTGCACCATGGCCAGGCCATGTTCGTCCGCGGCGGCGATCACCTCGGCGTCCCGTACCGACCCGCCGGGCTGGATGATCGCTTCGATCCCCGCGGCCGACGCCTCATCTACCCCATCGCGGAACGGAAAGAACGCGTCGCTCGCCAGCACGGCTCCCTTGGGATCGTGTCCCTCGCTCCGTGCCTTGTGGATCGCCAGGAAGGACGCGTCGATCCGGGACATCTGCCCGGCGCCGATCCCGATCGCGGCCTCGTCCCGCGCGATGAGGATCGCATTGGATTTGACGCTGCCCACCGCCGACCACGCGAAGCGCAGGTCGTTCCATTGTGATTCCTGGGGTGCCCGTTTGGTCACCACCTTCCAGCCGGTTTCGTTCGCCGCGCGCTCCGGGTCGAAGCGATCCTGCGCCAGCAGCCCACCCCGCACGCGCTTCAGGTCCAGCGTAGAGCCTCGAGCGGGGCGGGGAAGCTCGACCACGCGCAGGTTCTTCTTCTCTCGAAATATCTGGACGGCCTCGTCATGGAAGCGGGGGGCGACCACGACCTCGACGAACAGGTCGGCCATCGCCTCGGCTGCGGCGCGATCGACCACCGTATTGAACGCGATCACCGAGCCGAATGCCGAGGTGCGGTCGGTGGCGAAGGCGCGCCGGTACGCGTCGGCCGGCGCGGCGCCGAGCGCGATGCCGCACGGGGTGGTGTGCTTGATGATCGCGCAGGCGACGCGGTCGCTCCACGGCTGCACCGCCGTCACCGCCGCGTCCACGTCGAGCAGATTGTTGAACGACAGCTCCTTGCCGTGCAGCTGCCGCAGATCCTTCAGGCCGGGCTCGTTGGCGACGTAGAGCGCCGCACGCTGATCGGGATTCTCTCCGTAGCGCAAGCGTTGGGCGCGATCCATGACGAGGGCCAGGCGGGCGGGGAACGCCTCGTCCGCCTCGCGCGACAGATATCCTGTGATCCCGGCGTCGTAGGCTGCCGTGTGCGCGAACACCTTCGCCGCGAGCGCGCGGCGCCGTTCCACGGACGGACCACCCGCGGGCAGCTCGGCCAGGATGCCGTCGTAGTCCTCGGGGTCGACCAGGACGATCACCGCTTCATGGTTCTTGGCGGCCGAGCGCAGCATCGTGGGGCCGCCGATGTCGATCTGCTCGATCGCCTGAGGCAGCGTCACGTTGGGGCGGCTGATGGTCTCCTGAAACGGATACAGGTTGACCGCCACGAGATCGATCGGCGTGATGCCGTGGGCCGCCATCGCCGCGACGTCGCCCGAATTGGTGCGACGGGCGAGCAAGCCGCCGTGCACCTTGGGGTGCAGCGTCTTCAGGCGGCCGTCCATCATTTCCGGGAACCCGGTGACGGACTCGATCGGCGTCACGGCGACGCCCTCGCCCCGCAGCGCCTCCGCGGTGCCGCCGGTGGACACGATCTCCCAGCCCAGACCGGTCAGCCCCCGCGCGAACGCCACGATCCCCCGCTTGTCGGAGACCGAGAGCAGCGCTCTCACCAATCCTCCGCTACGGCGCGGACCAGGTCGCCGAGGCTCGCCAGGTCGCGCAAATCGATCACTTCGGCCGGGGAATGCGAGTAGCGCAGCGGCCAGCCGAGCGGCACATCGACCACGCCATACGGCACGAACATCGAGCCGTCGTTTCCGCCATTGGTGGTCCCGACCTGGAGCGCGATGCCGCGCGCGCGGGCGATGCGTACCAGCGTGTCCAGCACGGCCGGCGGGGTGACCGACGAATTGTCGAGCGCCCGCGCCACGGCACCACGGCCGATCGGGGCCACCGCGAAATTCTGCGGCTCGAGCGGGGCGTCCGCCGACACGAACGTGTCGACCGCGTGGACCCGGACCGGCGTGGTCCCGAGGGACGCGGCCGCCGCCTTCGCGCCTTCGAGGCCGATTTCTTCACGCGTGCTCCAGATGAACGCCACCTGGTGGCGCAACTTTGCGCGGTCCAGGTGGCGCAAGGCGAGAATCAGCGAGGCCGAGCCCACGCGATCGTCGAACGAGCGTCCGGTGGCGCGCGTGCCGGCGAGCCGGCGGTACTGCTTCGGCATCGTGATGGTCTGGCCGGCGGCGACACCGAGCGCGGCCGTCGACTCGGCCGACGTGGTGCCGAGACTCACGCGCAGCGGCGGGGGCGTGCGAGTCGACGCGACTCCCGAGTCGCGGGGCAGAAAGATGCCGGCCACATCACCCTGTGGCACGTGAACCAGGGCCGGCTTGCCCTCGAACAGCGAGGGGAAGAACCCGCCGCGCGTCGCCAGCACCAGCGTTCCGTCGGCGCGGATCGAGTCGATCCGGAACCCGATCTCATCCATGTGGGCGACGATCGCCACCAGCGGATCGCCGCTCCCCACTCGCACCCACAGATTTCCGGCGCTGTCGGTTTCGGGCCTGGCCCAGGACGGCAACAGCCGTTTGACGACTTCGCGCACCGGGGCTTCGGCGCCTGAAACGCCATACGCCTCGACCAGCTGCGACACGATGTCTTCCGCTTCGGCGATGCGACCGACCGCCGGCACGGTTGGCCGCGACGGCGCGGTGGTGGACCGGGTCGTCCGGGTGACCGATTGTGCAGCTTCGGGAGCCGGAGCCTGCTCACCCGCCATCCAGGCGCGCAGCTCGGCGACCCGCGCCTGCACCGAATCGAGGTCGACCGTCTCGACGGACGTCTCGGGGAACTTGGTCGCGAGCGTGACTTCGTAAGTCGTCGCAAACGGACCACGCAAGGCCGCGAGCGCCGCGGCACCAGGCCGCCCGGCCTGTTGCGTTTGCACCGCGAACCCGATGACGACCGTACCGGCGACCTTCGGATTCCCCGTGGCGGCCGTCGCAAGCGCGGCGCACGCGGCCCGCCGGCCGACGGCGGGGGCCGCGACGAGACCGTTGCCGTAGCGATGCGGCTGCTTGGTGAGTGCAACGGGAGCGAGGACGGCGAGCCCCAAGGACTCGACCTGCGCGGCGCTCGCCGCTCCGACGTCGACCCACGCGTCGTCGACCGTGAACGGTTGATCCGCTGCCGCCGGGCGCCCGCGGGTCAAGTGCACCGAGCGGACTCCGACGACACCCGGGACTGCTCCGCGCCGCCCCCATACGCTGACGCGGTGCCCCTCGAGCTGCTGATCGAACAAGGCGCTCAGGATGCGCCCCACGCGACGCAGCCGCAGGTATCCGTCGCTCGTGATGTTGCCCACGACGTAGCCGGGTTCATCCACCGCGCAATACGCCAGGCGTCTGGGGGAGCCCGTGCCCATGGTGAGCACGACGTTGCCCAGGCGGTCGCGGGTCGCGCTCGGCAACAGGGCGAGCAGGGAATCGGTCATGGCCCGCTCGGATCCCGAAACGGCGGTCATGGCGGCGAGGCGCAGCGTGAGGGCTTCGGCGGTTTGGGCGGACAGTGAGATGGGTGCATGGGACAGCAGCAGTGCGAGGGCGGAGATCCTCGCGAGCCATGGTCCTGCCCATCCGCCGACCCGCCTATCCGCTTTCATCTATAGTCTCCTGTTGGATGCGCTGTGCGAGGCTCAACAGCACTTCCGGCAACAGCGCGTGCTCCGCGGCCAGCACCCGCTGCGCCAGCGTGTCGGCCGTATCGTCGGATCGCACCGGCACCCGCCGCTGCGCTACGATCGGCCCGCGATCGTAGTGCTCGTCCACGTAGTGCACGGTGGCGCCCGACTCCGTCGCCCGGCTCGCGAGCACGGCCTCGTGCACGCGCCGGCCGTACATGCCGGGACCGCCGAAATCCGGGAGCAAGGCCGGGTGGATATTAACCATCCGCTGGCGGAACCGCGCGACGACCGCCCCGGGGACGAGCTTCAGATATCCCGCCAGCACGACCAGCTGGGCGTCGCCGATCGCCGCCAACAGCTCGGCCGGGTCCTGGGGATCGCGGAGCACGGTCGTGGGAATCCCCGCCCGCCGGGCCCGTTCCAGGGCGCCGGCGTCGGGGCGGTTGGAGATCACTCGGGAAATGCGCGCCGGGGCGGTGGGGGCTCCGCCCAGCGCGTCGATCAAGGCCTGCAGATTGGTGCCGCCGCCCGATACGAGGACGGCGACCCGCACGGCGCCGCTACTCGTGCGGGCGCTCGCGGATTTCGCGCATGTTCTCCTGTGAGTTCGGCGTGCAATCCCCCGGACTTTCCCGGGTGGCACGCGGATCCACGGGTTTGCGGCCTTCCGAGATCGTGAGCTTGAAATCTCCGGTCTGCCGGACCGGGGTGCTCGTGGTGTTGACGAGGATGGTGAACGGACCGGTGCTCTTGGCGTTGAACACGACGCGGGAGTCGCAGCCCGGCCCGCCGTCATCGTTGATGATCGAGCTGTCGGCGGCGCCGCGTACGATCAGCACCGGATCGAAATCAGACGAGACGAGATCGATCGTGACGTCCTGGCCGGTGCGCGCGCTCAGCGTGTACCGCTGGTAAAACGTGGTGTCGGGGTACAGCTCGTCCGACGACGTCAGCGTGCCGGAGATCGTCTGGCCCATCGTGATGGTGCGCGCCGCGACGGCCGGGCCGGAGCTCCCCGGGGTGCAATCGCCGCTGCTCGGGGGATCGATCGCCTTCCGGCCGGAGCTGACGGTAAGCGTGAAGTGACCGGTCTGGCGGTGCGGCGAGCTCGTCGTGTTGACGAGAATCGTGAACGGTCCGCTCGACGGGGCGGTGAACGCGACGCGCGAGGCGCAGCCCGGCCCGCCGTCGTCGTTGATGAGCGAGCTGTCCGCCGTGCCGCGCACGATCAACACCGGATCGAAATCCGACGAGGACAGATCGATGGTGACATCCTGTCCCCGCGACGTCGACAACGACCAGCGCTGGTAAAAGCTCGTGTCCGGATACAGCTCGTCGTCGTTCGTGAGATCGCCGCTCACGGTCTGCCCGACGGCGATCGCGTGGCGCTGGCCCCCCGAGGTCGAGGGCGCCTCGACGCGGGCGGTGACGGTCGGTTTACGCAGCATGGACTGGGCTTCGGCCACCGCCGCAGGATCCGTCTGCATGTTGCGGATGGCGTCCGTGGCGGTGGCGAAGTTCAATGCCTGGCCGCGCTCGATCGTGCTGCGAATCACCCCGATCACCTGGCTCTGGGCGTTGAGCAGCGGCGCCCCGCTCGATCCATGCGAGATCGGCGCCGAGATCTGCAGCAGGCGCGTTCCGTTCACCACGCGGGACGCCGAGATGATGCCTTTGGACAGCGTCCCGGGCAGCTGGCCCAGCGGGTTCGAGACGACGCTGATGTCGTCCCCATCCTGGGCGCGGGCGCTCGAGCCCCAGCGCAGCATCGCGGGCGGGGTCCCCGGCACCATGAGCAGCATGACGTCCTTCGACGTGTCGGACGCCGCCACGCTGCAGCGCAGGGTCTCACCGTCCACCATTTCGATCGAGCATCCGACCGCGTCGGAAAGCACGTGAGCGGCGGTCACCACCATGCCTTCCGGCGCGACGAAGAACCCGGTACCGGACGCGGTGGTCTCACCGTCGGCGTCCAGCGCGTGGATGGTGACGACGGCTTTGCGAATGGTCTCGAGTGACATGGAAGCGGCGGCGGAAGTCGGCTGCTGCTGAGCGACGAGCAGAACGGGGGCAGCGACGAAGGCCGACAGGACGGCGAGGCACGGCGTACGCACGGGGTGGCTCCTAGTAATAGTGAAGCGGGACAGGAGGTAATCTCGCGAACGAGCCCCCCCTATGCCACGGGGCCTAGAATGACGTCGACCGCGGCGGCCAAGTCTGTGACGATCCGCACACCCGCCGCGACGGCCTCGACACGATTAGCCAACCCCTTTCCCGTGAGCACGAGCAGCCCGCGTCCTCCCAGGGCCGCGGCCGGGGCCACATCGCTCGCCTGGTCACCCACGAACCAGGAGCGGACCGGTTCGACCTGGAACCGCTGGGCGGCTTCCAAAAACAGCCTGGTGCCGGGTTTGCGGCAGTCGCACGGCCCGGTGAAATCGGGGTGATGGGGACAGAACAGCGCCGCGTCGATGCGCGCCCCCCCCCCTGACTCGGCCCGGAGCAGCTCCTCGAGGCGCG
>Ga0075429_100002107_pt1 | contig 16603 bp, 17 predicted proteins | sample RhiMetdeltSRZDD3_FD_75295 | JGI IMG/M metagenome (GOLD analysis project Ga0075429, IMG submission 75295) | Populus rhizosphere microbial communities from Tennessee, USA - Rhizosphere MetaG P. deltoides SRZDD3 | ecosystem: Host-associated > Plants > Roots > Rhizosphere > Soil | place: USA... | reverse complement strand
GGGCGGGCTCACGAAGCCTCACGCCTTCGTGGTGACGAAGGAGCACGCGCGGGAAGAGCTGGGCGAAGAGCTGCGTCAATTCGTCGCGACGCAGCTGGAAGGGTACAAGGTGCCGCGCGCGGTCGTCTTTCTCGACGTCTTGCCGCGCACCCACCTGGGGAAGGTCGATCGGGGAAAACTTCGCAAAGGGGAGGGATGATGCCGAGACGAGTGTTGGTGATCGCCGCTCTGGCGAGCGTGGCGCTGTGTGGCATCGGCGCCGCGCAAAGCGCGGGCGACCTGGCCGCCGTGCGCCGGGTGATCGACGCGCAAAACGACGCGTGGGAAACGGCGACCAAGGGCGGTGACGCGGCGGCGATCGCGGCGATATTCGCCGACTCGGGCGTCGAAGTGAGCCTGCGCACCGGCAAGACGTGGAAGGGACGGGCGGCCATTCAGCAGCTGTTCACGGAGATCTACCAGAACCCGCATGCGACCGACGCCCTGGTCCAGACCGATCAGGTCGTTCTGGACGGCAATACCGCCGTCGAATACGGCCATTACACGTTCACCTATCCGCCGAAGGACGGACAGCCCCAGGTCGACAGCGGGAAGTACGTCGTGATCTGGCGCAAGCAAGGTGATGGGAGCTGGCGGATCCTGATGGATACCGGGGTGCCGCAGTAACCGGGCACCCCGTCCTCGCGGCCGCCGAGATCCAGGATTTGCTCGAGCCCGGAGATCTGGCCGGGCTCGAGGTCACTTGGCTCGCCGCCGACGAGCCCACGCCGTCCGGACCCTGGGTGGCGCTCGTTCCACTCCTGTCACGCTGGGTGGGCGGATCCGAGTTCCGTCGGCTCCCCAAGCTCCGCATCGTGGCCAACGTCGCGGTCGGATTCAACAACATCGATGTCGTAGCCGCCGAGCTGCGGCGCGTGATCGTCACCAACACGCCCGACGTCCTGACCGAGGCCACGGCGGATCTCACCTGGGCGCTGATCCTGGCCTGTGCGCGCCGTCTGCTGGCCGGGGTCGACCTGGTCAAGAGCGGACAATGGACCGGGTGGCATCCCACACAGCTGCTCGGCATGGAGCTCAAGGGGAAGACCCTCGGGTTGCTGGGCGCGGGCCGCATCGGACAGGCGGTGGCCCGACGCGCCATCGCCTTCGGCATGCGGCTGCTCTACGTCGCGCGCGCCGTGAAGCCTGACTTCGAGACCGCGACCGGCGCCCGGCGGGTCGAGCTCGGGCCCCTGTTCCGCGAGAGCGACGTGCTGTCGCTTCACGTCCCGGCGGTGCCCGAGCTGAAGGGAATCGTCAGCGCGGAGAACCTGGCGCAGATGAAGCCCGGGGCCATCCTCGTCAACACGTCGCGCGGCGATCTGGTCCGTGAAGAAGCCCTCGCGAGTGCGCTGGAGCAGGGTCACCTCGGCGCCGCCGGCCTCGACGTGTATACCGACGAGCCGGAGATCAGCCCTCGCCTCCTGACGGCACCGCGCACGGTGTTGCTGCCCCACATCGGCAGCGCCACCTTGGAGACGCGCCGCGCGATGGCGCGGCTCGCGCTGGCCAACGTTCAGGCGGTGCTCGCCGGACGTACGCCGTTGACCGCCGTATTCGGCTAGTTACCTTCCGCCCCGGACATGGCCCGGGCCCAGACCAAGAACACGCCGCTCCTCGACGCCCGCGCGCTCGCGCGGGCGCTTCAGCGTATGGCCCTGGAGATCATCGAGCTGGCTCACGGCACCGAGCTCCTCGTGCTGGTGGGGATCCAGCGCCGCGGCGTGGAGCTGGCCGAGCGGATCGCCGCGATCATCGAACACAAGGAATCGGTCCAGGTCCCGCGCGGCGCCATCGACATCACCTTGTACCGCGACGACCTCGAGCTGGTGGGTCCGAAACCCGTGATCGGCGAGACCCGGTTGCCGGGCGATCTGACGGGCAAGCACGTGGTCATCGTCGACGATGTGCTCTACACCGGCCGCACGGTGCGCGCCGCCCTGGATGAGCTCGCGGACTTCGGCCGGCCCAAGCGGATTTCCCTGGCGGTGCTCGTGGACCGCGGCGGGCGCGAGCTGCCGATCCAGGCGGACGTGGTCGGTGAGCGGGTGCAGCTGGGGCCGGGAGGGCGGGTGGACGTGCGGATCGAGGAGCTGGACGGCCGGGACGAGGTGGTCGTGGTGGAGGCCTCGTGACGGTGGCGCTCGAGAAGGATCTGACCGGGCTGGAGTTCCTCTCCGCCGAGCAGATCCGCCTCATTCTCGATACCGCCGAGCCGTTCAAGGAAGTGTCGGAGCGTCCCATCAAGAAAGTGCCCGCCCTGCGCGGCAAGACGATCGTCAATCTGTTCTTCGAAGCCTCCACCCGTACCCGCATCTCGTTCGAGTTCGCCGAAAAACGTCTCTCGGCGGACACGGTCAACGTCGCCGTGTCCGGCTCGTCGGTATCGAAGGGCGAGACGCTCGTCGACACCGCGAAAAATCTCGAGGCGATGCGTATCGACATGGTCGTGATCCGCCACGGCGCGTCGGGGGCCGCGCAGTTCCTGGGCCGCCGGATTCGCTCCAACGTCATCAACGCCGGCGACGGCAAGCACGAGCACCCGACGCAAGGGCTGCTCGATATGCTCACGATCCGGGATAAGGTCGGGCACATCGAAGGCGTGAAGGTCTGCCTCGTGGGCGACATCCTGCACTCGCGCGTGGCGCGCTCCAACCTGTGGGGTCTAACCAAGCTCGGGGCGGAAGTCGCCGTGTGCGGCCCGCGCTCGCTGTTGCCGCGCGGCATCGAAGGGCTCGGCGCGCGGGTGTTCGGCCGCATCGAGGAAGCCATCGAGTGGGCCGACGTACTCAACGTGCTGCGGCTGCAGCTCGAGCGGATGGAGAAGGGATTCATCCCCAGCCTGCGCGAGTATTACCGGGTCTTCGGCGTCACGATGGAGCGCCTCGAGCGGGCGCCGAAGTCGCTCATCATCATGCATCCCGGCCCGATGAACCGCGGCGTGGAGATCGACAGCCGCGTGGCCGACGGCCCCCACAGCGTGATTCTCGATCAGGTGACCAACGGGGTCGCGGTCCGGATGGCGGTGCTCTACCTGCTGGCGGGGGGCCGGCCGGAGCTGGCCGATGCGGCCAAGGGCGGAGGCGGCGAATGACGCGGCCCGTCCTGCTGCGCGGCGGTCGCGTGATCGACCCGAGCCGCTCGTTCGACGCGACGGCCGACGTGTTGATCACGGACGGGAAGATCGCCGCTGTGGGGACGGGGCTGACCGCTCCCGACGACGCCGACACGCGGGACGTGCGCGGTCTCGTCGTGGCGCCCGGCCTCGTCGACGTGCACGTCCATCTGCGCGAGCCGGGAAACGAAGACGAGGAGACGATCGCGACGGGCTCCCGCGCCGCCGTCGCCGGCGGATTCACGGCCGTGTGCGCCATGCCCAACACCGATCCCGTCACCGACAACCAGGCGGCCGTGGGATTCATCGTGCGGCAGTCGGTGCGCGCCGGGCTGGCGCGCGTGTACCCGATCGGCGCCGTGTCGGTGGGGCAGCGGGGCGAGCAGCTGGCCGAATTCGGGGAGATGGTGGGCGCCGGGGCGGTCGCTGTCTCGGACGACGGGAAGCCCGTCGCCTCCGGCCACCTCATGCGGACCGCCCTCGAGTACGCCCGCACCTTCGACATTCCCGTCGCCGACCACTGCGAGGAGCCGAGCCTGGCGGCCGGCGGCGCCATGCACGAAGGACTGGTCTCCACCCGGCTCGGGCTGAAGGGGATTCCCGCGGCGGCGGAAGAGATCATGGTCGCCCGCGATCTGCTGCTCGCCGAGCTCACCGGCGGCTATGTGCACCTGTGTCACATGTCCACGCGCGGCTCGGTCGATCTGATCCGCCGCGCCAAGGCGCGCGACATCCGCGTGTCGGCTGAAGTGACCCCGCACCACCTGGCGCTCACCGATGCCGCGTGCGAGGATTACGACACGCTTGCGAAAATGAATCCGCCGCTGCGCGAGGCAGCTGATGTGCACGCGCTGCACGAGGGGCTGAAGGACGGCACGATCGATTGCATCGCGTCGGATCACGCGCCGCACGCGTACGACGAAAAGGAAGCGGCGTTCGACGATGCACCGTTCGGGATCGTGGGGTTGGAAACGGCGTTCGGCGTGGCGCACAGCGAGCTGGTGCGGGGCAACGTGCTCACCCTCCCGGAGCTGGTGGCACGGATGAGCACCAAGCCGGCCGCGCTGTTCCGACTTCCCGGTGGCACGCTCGCCGCCGGCGCGGTCGCGGATGTCTGCGTGCTCGATGTCACGAGCTCGTGGGTCGTACGCTCCGCGCAGTTTCATTCGAAGAGTCGCAACACGCCGTTTGCCGATCGGGAATTGGTGGGCCGGGCGGCGCTGACGCTGGTCGCCGGACGCATCGTGCACGAGTGGAAGAGTGCGGCAACCTCCGGGATCGGGTCGAGGTGACGCAAACTCACCAGCGAGTTGCACTTACATTTGTGCGTCCTGAGAAATCGAGGCGGGCGACCTCCTTTGCCGTGGCGGGAGAAGGGTTTACGTCATTATATGTGCTGCCGGAGCTTATCTTCTTAGTCGGCTCGAATCCCCCCGGTCTCCTAATGCGACGCCGGGGGATGACGGTTGTAAGCGATTGAGTGGAGACTTACGTATGGGGTCACCGGAGCAGGGGGCACGGATCTTGTTGGCAGCCCCTCTCCTGGGCCAGGTCACCGAGTTGAATCCGCGCTTGGTGGCAGAGCTCGAAGCGTTACGCGCAAGCGCCAGCGCGGCAGGAGTGGAATGACGAAACCACCGAGCAAGAGTACGGCCGCCATCCAGCGACTGCTGGAGGAGCGGCGTCAGTACGAGGCGTGGATCGCACGGATCGACGCCGCGGGCGGTGGTGCGCCTTCCACGGTGCGCAACCGCGTGCGCTCGGATTACGAGGCCCGTCTCAACGCCGTCACCGAAGAGCTCAAGGTGCACGCCGAGGCGGCCCGATTGATGGCGGCGCAGCGCAAGGAGCTGCGCCGCGAGCTGCAGGCCAAGGAAACGCATGCGGCCGAGCGTCTGGCCGAAGCCGAGCTGCGGCACGCGGTCGGCGAGTACGACGAATCGCAGTGGACGCAGGTCCACAAGGATTCGCTGGCCGAGCTGGTATCGGTGCGGGAAGAGCTGGGCGCGATCGACGAAGACATCGGGCAGCTCGAGGAGTTAGAGCGGCTGGTGAAGACGCGGCCCGTGCCGCCACCGGCGCCTCCCCCCTCGCCGGCGCCTGCCGCGCCACCGCAAACCGTCGCCGCTCCGGCCGTGACGGCCTCGATGCCGCGGGTCGGTCCGCCGCCTCGTCCGCAACCCGCGGCGGCGGCGCCGCCGGCGGCCCCGCCCAAGACGGATCAGAAGCCCGATCAGAAGCAGGATCAAAAGCCTCAGATGATCGACGAGCTGGCATTTCTGAAATCCGTGACCGACGACGACAAGCGCGGCATCGGGAGTCCCGGGCCGCTCCCGACCCCGGGTCAGCGGCGGCCCAGTGGGGCCCAGTTCCAGCCGGCCGAGCCGGCGGGGGGCGGGAATCGGTCCTCCGCCGTCCCCACGTCAGCGGCATCCCCGGTGAACGACGACCCGGAGCCCGTGCGCACGTTGAAGTGTCGCGAATGCGGCACGATGAATCTGCCGACAGAGTGGTACTGTGAGAGTTGTGGGGCAGAGTTGGCGGCGTTGTAAAAAGCGTAATGGAGAAAGGCGTAGAGGGCTGAAACGTAGGGAAAAAGGCGTAGGGAAAAAACGTAGGGGCACGGTGACTGGCTGCCGTGCCCCTACGTTCTTTCCGTACGTATTACAACCTTACGTCTTTCTCCCTACGCCTTTGCCTTTACGTATTTCGCTAGACGAGATTTATGCCTTGCCGCGTTATTTCGATGAATCAACCCTTTCCGGGCAGCCCTGTCGAGCAGCCGTACGGCGGCGGCGTAGGCGGTGGTCGCTTCCTGCTTGGTGCCGGCGACCCGGACCCGCTTGAGGGCGGTCCGCAAAGCGGAGCGCTGGGCGCGGTTGGTGACGGCATGGCGGCGCGACTGGCGCATCGCTTTCTTGGCGGACTGAATTCGCGGCACGAGACTCTTCTCCGGTTTGAGGCGGGCAAAATAGGGGGTAAGTTGAGGGGGGTCAAGGCGCTACGCCGTTGACCCGGGCTCTACGATGCGGCTATTTTAGGCTGACCCGAGCCCCGAGAGCGTCCATTTCGTTCGAGTTCCTCATTTGGGTCCCGGTACTGCTGTTCTCGATGGTGGCCCATGAGTACGCCCACGCCGAAGCGGCTTACCGCCAGGGCGATGATACCGCCTACATGCTCGGGCGGCTGACGATGAATCCCCTGAAACACATCGATCCGTTTCTCACAATCCTTCTCCCGACATTTCTGCTGTGGCAATCGCACGGGGCGTTCGCATTTGGCGGTGCCAAACCCGTCCCGGTGAACCCGCGCAAATACCGGAACTACGTGCGGGGCGACATCATTGTCTCCCTGGCCGGAATTGCCACGAATCTGGGGCTGTTCGTCGTGTTCGGTGTATTGTTCGCCGCGTTCGGATCCCTCGGCGCTGCCGTTCCCGGGCTGAATGGGACCCTGCGGATCCTGCAGACCATGGCCCACACAGGCATGTGGCTCAATCTCGTGCTGGCCTTCTTCAATCTCATTCCGATCCCGCCGCTGGACGGGAGCCACGTGTTCTATCACTTGTTGCCACCGGGAGCTGGTCTGAAATATCGGCGCATTGCGGCGCTCGGATTTCTGCCCATCATGGCCCTGACCTACTTTGTCCCAGGGGTCATTGGCGTCTTTTTGTGGCCGGCCGCCCGGATCATGGACCTCGGCATGAGTCTCGTAGGATCGCTCGCGCTGCCCGGGGTCAAAATCTCGTGACCACACTGCCCCCGACGGCTCAGGTGAGTCATCCAGGCGGCGGGTTCATCGTCGAGCTCGAGCAGTTCTCCGGACCGCTCGATCTGTTGCTGCATCTGATTCGCGAAGACGAGCTCGACATCACGGATCTGCCCATCGCGCGCATCGCGGATCAGTTCCTCGCGGTGATCAACGAGCTGGGGCTCAATCAGGCGGCCGACTACCTCGAGATGGCGGCGCGCCTGTTGCGCATCAAGGCGCAGATGCTCCTGCCCAGGCGTTTGGGCGACGACGAGTGGGAGGATCCGCGCTCGGAGCTGGTGCGGCGGCTGCTCGAGTACCGGCAGATCCGCGAGCTGGTCGACTGGCTGGCGCGGGCGGCGGCGGGCCGCGCCGAGCGGTTCGGCCGCGGTTACGACGCGCCGGGCCCCGATCTGCCCCCGGCGCCGCTGGCGATCGGGTTGAACGATCTCCTCGCCGCTGCCGAGCGCGTCATCGCGCTCATCCCCGAGCCGACGCTGCATCGCGTCGTGCCGCGGCCGCTCGACGTCGAGGGCGCCACGGCCCGGATCGAGGCCCTGCTCGCCGCGCGCGCGGAATTCGGGTGGCGCGACGTGGTGGGGGAGCATCCCGACGTGGTCGAGGTGCTGTCCGCGTTCATCGCACTGCTGGAGCTGGCCAAGCGCGGCGCCCTGAAGATCGCGCAGCCGGAACCCTTCGCCCCCATGGCCATTCGCCGTGAGCCCCCTCGCGAAGCTGCTTGAAGCGGCGCTGTTCGCCGCTTCGCGTCCGCTGACTCTGGACGAGCTGGCGACGCTCGATCCCGAAGCGGGCGAGGCCGGCGCGGGCGCCGCGCTGCAGGAGCTGCGCGCCGTGTATGCCGCCGGCGATCATGGCGTGGACCTCGTCCAGATCGCGGGCGGGTGGCAGTTCCTGACCAAACCCGAGTACGCCGAGGCAATCGAGCGGGCCCAGTTCGCGCTGCGGCCGCGCCGGCTCAGTCCCGCCGCACTGGAGACGCTCGCGATCATCGCCTACCGGCAACCCGTCGGCCGCATCGAGGTGGACGAGATCCGCGGCGTCGATTCGGGGGCGGTGATCGACAAGCTGGTGGAGCGCGCTCTCATCGAAGTCACGAGTCGCGGGGAAGGCCTGGGGCGCCCGCTGCTCTACGCCACGACGCCCCAGTTCCTCGAAATCCTGGGACTCCAGAGCACGGACGAGCTGCCTCGGCTCGATGAGCTGTCCGTCGCCCTGCGTCCGCCCGCGCCGGCCGAGCCCGAATGACCGCCATGCGCCTGCAACGCGCGCTGGCGCGTGCGGGCGTGACTTCGCGACGCAAGGCGGAGGATCTGATCCGCGCCGGGCGGGTGCGCGTCGACGACGCCGTCGCCACCATCGGCAGCTCGGTCGATCCCGCGCGCCAGCGGATCACCGTCGACGGGGCCCCGGTCACTACCGCCACGACCGTCACCTGGCTGGCGCTGAACAAACCGATCGGCACGGTCGTCAGCCGGGGAGATCCTGAAGGCCGGCGCACGGTGTTCGACCTCCTCCCGCGCGTCCCGGGGCTCACGTACGTTGGTCGGCTGGACGCCATGACTTCCGGATTGCTGCTGCTGACGACCGACGGCACCGCTGCACACCGCCTGATGCATCCGCGCTTCGAGGTGCCGCGTACGTACCAGCTCGGCGTGCACGGGCACACGGTGGCCGAGATTACCCGCGCCCTGGCGCGGCCGATTCCGATCGACGGCCGCCCCGTGCGGGTGCTGCGCTCGCGAGTGCGCGCGGCCGGTCGCGGGGGAGGGGCGGAGATCGAGATCACGCTCGCCGAAGGACGCAACCGCATCGTCCGCCGGCTCGCGGAAGCGCTCGGGCTCAAGGTCGAATGGCTGCACCGGACCAGCTATGGGCCGGTGCGTCTCGGGGCGCTGCCGGAAGGGAAGTACCGGCAGCTCACCCGCCGCGAGCGCGCGGCGATCGAGGACGACGATGGAGCTGCGTAACACCTCCGTCGTGCTGCTGGGCGGGAGTGGACTGGTGGGCCACGCGGTTGCGCGTCGTCTGCTGGAGAAAGCGCCCCGGCGAATCGTGCTCGTTTCCCTGTTCGAGGAAGAGGTGCGTGCCGCGGCGCGGGCGCTCGAGCCGTATCGCGGCGACGCCGCAATCGAGGTCGAGTGGGGCAACGTGCTGCTGCCGGCGCCAGTTGCCAGGCTCGAGCGCAGCGCGCTGCTCGCCGAGCCGGCCCATCGCGCGCTCGTACTCGGCGACCTGCTGGGCGACCTCACCGAAGAGGTGCTGGAGCGCAGCTTGCTGTATCAGCTGCTGATCAAGCACAAGCCGGACGCCGTGGTGGACAGCATCAACACCGCCACGGCGTTCGCGTACCAGGACATCTTCCAGAGCGCGCGGGATCTCTGGGCCGGCGCGCGCGCGGGACGGCTCGACCAGGCCGCGGTGGAAGCCCACCTCCTCACGCTCACGATGCCGCAGCTGATCCGGCACACCCAGATCATGCTCGAGGCGTTGCGCCGGATCGGAGCCCAGGCGTACGTGAAGATCGGCACCAGCGGGACGGGCGGCATGGGATTCAATATTCCGTACACCCATTCCGAAGAACGACCGAGCCGGACGCTCATGACCAAGTCCGCCGTGGCGGGCGCCCAATCGCTGCTGCTGTTTCTCATGGGGCGCACTCCGGGCGCCCCGGCCACGATCGAGATCAAGCCGACGGCGACGATCGCGTGGCGGGAAATCGGCGCCGGCCCGGTGTGGCGCAAAGGCAAACCGATTCCCCACGTGGATTGCCGCGCTCCGGTGCCGCTGGCCGATGCGTTTTGTGATGGGGCCGTCGTGTGGCAGGATCTGGGGCGGCCGTTGGAAGGCGTGTACATCAATACGGGCGAAAACGGACTGTTCGCGCGCGATGAGTTCGCCACCGTGACGGAGCTCGGGCAGATGGAGTTCATCACCCCGGAGGAAGTCGCGGATTACGTCCTGCTCGAGGTGGAAGGGCGTCCTACCGGCCGGGACATCGTCGCCGCGCTGGACAGCGCCACCGCGGGACCGACCTACCGGGCCGGTGTGCTGCGGGCGCACGCCTTGACCCGTCTGGACGCGCTCGAGCGTGCCCGCGGCACGCGCTCGATCGCCTACGAGATGCTCGGCCCACCGCGGCTCACGAAAATGCTGTACGAAGCCTACCTGTGCAGCCTGCTGGTTCCCACGGTGCGGGCCCTCGCCGCGGCGGATCACGCGAGCTTCGCCCAACGGGCGCTGGAGCGGATCCAGAGCGACGCCGACCTGCGCAGCCATATCGTCTCGGTCGGGTTGCCGATCGTCACGCCGGACGGGCGTCAGGTGTATCGCGGGGCGGTGGTCATCGTCCCGCCGACCGACGGCGACGCGCTCGCGTCCGCCCCGCGCGGCTGGGTCGATCTGCGGCCGGCGCAGTTCGGGCATTGGGTGCGCCGGGCACAGGAGATGGTACGGCAGGCCGAGCAGCGGCACGGCCCCGACCGGGGATCCGAATCGGGCAGCGACGTGGACTGGACCGCGATCGATCCGGATCAGCCGATCGATCCGGCGGCGTTCGCCACGTGGGTGTTCCGGTTCGAGGACCGCGGCGAGCGCAACAAGCGCTGACATGGCCGACCTCGCCGTATTGGAGCGTTGCCTGGGCGCGATGGGGACGGCGTTCCGTCTGGTGCGCTACTATCCCGGTACCCATCCCGCGGTCCAGGAAGCGATGCGGAACCTGTCCACGCACCTTCCCGGCGTGGCCACGCTGGGGACCGTCGAATGGCAGGTGGGCGCCACCGGCATGCATTGGCGTGGCCAGCATCTGTTGCCGCGCAACTCGCAGCTCTCCGAGCTGGCGTCACTGTTGTTCGCGCGCGGCGTGCGCGCGATCCAGCTGAATCCGGGAGTGACCCCCGAGCAGGTGCTCGCGTTGTACGGCGTCGCCACGGGGACGATCGCGCCCGACGACGCATCGCTGGGGCGCGTAGCGGTGCAGACGAACCGCCGTAGTGTGACGCCACGGGCGACGGGCGCGCACTTGTTCCCCAGCATGACGGATCGCATCGCCCCCGCGCCCGAGGCCCCACATTGGCAGACCGGCCAGGCGATGGAAGGGCGTCGCTCGACGGCCACGTTCAAGCCCGACGTCCTGCCTGCCGACGTGGAATGCCGTCGCCTGCTCGCCTCTCTGCTGACGGCGGAGAGCCCAGAAGGACTCCGCGGCACCGCACAGCGGTTGCAGGCGCTGATCCCGGAGGTGGTCCAGCTGCACGATCTCGCGCTCGTGGCGGAGATCATCGCCGGACTCGACAAGGCGCTGGCCCGCATCGAGGATCCCGCGACCATCGATACGGTCGGCGCGATCGGCGAAGCCCTCGCCCCGCCACCCATGATCGATCGCCTGGTCTCGCGGCTCGGCGAGTCGCGAATCCCGCCGACCGAGCGGGGGTTCCTGGTCGGCGCGGTGGGCGCGTTGGCGTCGCTGTCGGTGGGACCGCTGCTGCGGGCGTACCGCCAGTCGCCGGCCGAGCTGCGCGAGCCGTATCGGGCGGCTATTCGCGTCGCGGCCGATCGAGCGATGGAGCCGCTGAAGGCGGCGATCGATGCCGATGACGACGACTCGATCGTCGCGGCGGCGGCGCATTTCCTGGGGCTCACGGGGAGTCCGGATGCCATTCCGGTGCTCGCGAGCCTGATGCGACACTCGCAGGACGCCGTGCGCGAGGCCGCGCTGTACGCGATGGCCGAGATCGGCGGCAAGGAGACCGCCCGTCCAGCCGTGGCGGCATTGCGTGACCGGAGCGCCGCCGTGCGCGCCGCGGCGACGCGGGTGCTCGCCGTCGGCGCCGACCCGACGGCGACCGGCGTGCTGCTGCGGCGCCTGGAGCAGGAAGAAGATGAAGGGGTACTGGCGGGGATCCTGACAGCGGTCGGTCGCCTGGCGGCACCCGAAGCCCTCGGTGTACTGGCGAAGTATGCGGAGCCGGGTGGGTTTCTGAAACGCCGCACACCGCATCTGCGCGCCGCCGCGATCGAAGGGATTGGCCATATTCCATCCACGGAGGCGCGAGCGTTGCTGGAACTCTACAGTCACGACAAGGAGCCGACCGTGCGACGGGCGGCAGAGGCGGCGTTACAATGACCACACGCACGGCGGCGCCGGCCCACGACGCGGCGCTCGCGACCGCGATCACCCGCGAAGTCGGCAAGCGGGTCGTCGGCCAGGAGACGATGGTCGAGCGGCTGCTGATCGGCCTGCTCACGGGCGGTCACATTTTGCTCGAGGGCGTGCCCGGCCTGGCCAAGACGCTCGCGGTCCGCACGGTGGCCGAGACGTTAAACATCAATTATTCGCGCATCCAGTTCACGCCCGACCTCCTGCCGGCTGATGTGATCGGCACCATGGTGTTCGATCAGCGCACGCAGGAGTTCTATCCGCGCAAAGGGCCCCTCTTCTCCAACCTGGTTCTGGCCGACGAAATCAACCGCGCGCCGGCCAAGGTGCAGTCGGCGTTGCTCGAGGCGATGCAGGAGAAGCAAGTGACGATCGGGGGCGAGACGTTCTTTCTGGGAGAGCCGTTCCTGGTGCTCGCGACCCAGAATCCGATCGAGCAGGAGGGCACCTATCCGCTGCCGGAAGCTCAGCTCGACCGGTTTATGCTGAAGGTGCACGTGGGATACCCCACGCGGGACGCCGAGAAGGAAATCGTGGCCCGCATGGCGAGCGGCCGGCCCATCGAGGTGGCGCGCATCGCGGACGGCGACCAGATACTGGCGGCGCGCAGCACCATCGCCGACCTGCACATGGACCAGAAAGTGGTCGACTACATCGTCGACGTCGTGCGGGGCACTCGGGAGCCCCAGGCGCTGGGTCTGCAGGAGCTGAAGCCGGTGATCGCGTTCGGGGCGAGCCCGCGCGCCTCGATTTACCTGGCGCAGGCCGCCCGGGCCTACGCCTATCTGCGCGGCCGGGCCTTCGTGCTGCCCGAGGATGTGCAGGCCATGGCGTTCGACGTGTTGCGGCATCGCGTGCTGCTCAGCTTCGAGGCTGAGGCCGAGGATCTGGACGCCGACCGCGTGATCGCCAAAATCCTGGAAGCGGTGCGCGTGCCGTGAAGCCGCCGGGCCCCGAACGCCGGCGAAGCGATGCGCCACCCACCCGCGTCCGTCGCCGGACGGTCTCCCCGGAGATCCTGAAGCACGTTCAGGAGATCGAGCTCCGCACCCACGCGCTCGTCAACACCTTGTTCTCCGGTGAGTACCGGTCCGTGTTCCGCGGGCAGGGAATCGAATTCGCGGAGGTGCGAGCCTATCAGGAAGGCGACGACTTCCGCGCCATCGACTGGAACGTCTCCGCCCGCTTCGGGCACCCGTTCGTGAAGAGCTTCGCCGAGGAGCGCGAGCTCACGTTGTTGCTGATCGTGGATCAGTCGGGCTCGCTGCACTTCGGACAGCCGCAGTCCAAGGCGGCCGTGGCCGTGGAAGTGGCGGCGGTGCTCGCCCTCGCGGCGGCGCGCCACCACGATCGGGTGGGGACGTTGATGTTCACGGATCGGGTCGAGTACGTGGTGCGCCCCGCGAAAGGACGCGCCCACGCGCTGCGGGTGATCCGTGATCTGCTCGCATTCGCGCCGCGCGGCCGCGGCACCAACCTGGCTGAAGCGCTGCGCTATGCGGCCAAGCTGCTCCGGCATCGGGCTATCGTGGTGGTGATTTCCGATTTCCGCGCCGACGGCTGGGAGGATCCCCTGGCCCGGCTGTCCGAGCATAACGACGTCGTCGCGGTCACGATCGATGATCCGCGCGAGCTGCGATTGCCGAATGCGGGCTGGGTGGACTTCTCCGATGCCGAAACCGGCCAGCGGGTGTTGCTCGATACCGGGGATCCCAGGACCCGCACCCGCTTGCTCGTCGCCAACGAGCGGCTCGCGCAGGAGCGCGCGCGACGGCTGCAGCAGTCGAGCGTGGATCGCGTGTCGTTGCGCACCGACGTTCCGTACGGCCTCGCGCTGCGGCGCGCGTTCCACGCACGGGCCCGTCGCCTGAAGCGCTGACGATGCGGCGGCGCTGGATGCTGGGGATTGTGATGGCGGCCGGTTGGCGGAGCGGCGCGGGCCAGGCTTCGGTCACCAACTGGATCACCCTCCCGGCCGGCCCAACCATCGGCGACACGGTCTGGATCGAGCGGCATTTCAACCTGGCGCCTGGGTGGCGGCTGCGACCCGGCCGGCTGGAAAGCGGCGACGACGTGGAGTCCTTGGGGGACGCGGTGATCGTCCGTGAGGGAACCACGTGGATCGTCCGCTATCCCGCCACCACTTGGAGTCCTGGACCGCGGACGGTGGCGATGCCCCCGATCTGGCGGCTGGGTCCGGATGCCCAGGCCGACTCCGTGTTGGGCGGAACGGCCACGTTCGTCGTCAAAGCCGTGATTCCCGACTCCATTTCATCTCCCGCACCGCGGCCCGCGCTCGATCCGCTGCGGACCGAGCGACGCGCCTGGCTGCCGGTTCTCCTCACGGTCACAGCTGTCCTGGGGAGCATGGCCGGAGCGTTATGGTGGCGTCGCCGCCCGCCACGTGCGGCGCCGGTGATTCCCCCGGCGGTCCCGAAGCCCGGGATCGGGGACACGCGTTGGCTGGATGCGGGTGAAGCCCGCGCCGTCGCCACCCGGGCGAGCAACCGGCTGCGGGTCGCCCTCGCGGCCACGGTACCGGAAGCTCACCTCGGGCTGTCCACCACGGACTGCCTGGCGGCGGCCCGGCGCGCCCGCCCGGGTGCCTTCGACGAGGTGGCCGACGTGTTGGGCGCCCTCGACCAGGTCGCCTTCGCGAGCCGGTCTACTGCCGACGTCGTGCAGCTCGCCAACCGGGCGCGCGCGCTGGCGGGAGCTCTCAAGCGATGAGTTTCGCCCGGCCGTGGCTGCTGCTGCTCCTGTTCGCCGTGCCGTGGTGGTGGTGGTGGCGGGCGCGCCGCCTGTCGCGACTCGCGGGGACAATGCTGTCCGACGCGCGCCCGGCGGCCGGCGTGCCGCAGCGGCTGTGGATCGCCCGCGTCCCGGTGGCGCTGCGCAGTGTGTGTCTCGTTGCCTGGATCATCGGTGCGGCGGGTCCCCGGGTCGGGGCCGCCCGCGCCGAGACCCGCAGCCAGGGCATCTCCATCGTGCTCGCGATCGATTTGTCGAGCAGCATGCTCGCCGAGGATTTCAGCCCTCACAACCGGCTGGACGTCGCGAAGGAAACCGCGATCGAGTTCGTGCGCGCGCGCACGTCGGACCGGATCGGGCTGGTGGCATTCGCCGGCCAGGCCCTGACCCAGGTGCCCGTGACCAGTGACTACGCCGTGCTCGAAGCGGCGATCAACGATCTCCACATCGGAACGCTCGAAGACGGCACGGCGATCGGGACCGGCATCGCCACGGCGGCCAACCGGTTGCGACGGGCGCAGGGGAAGAGCCGCGTGATCATCTTGCTGACCGACGGGGTCAACAATCGCGGGACGGTCGACCCACGCACGGCGGCGCGCGCCGCGCTCGCGTTCGGCATCCGGATCTACACCATCGGGGTGGGGACCGAAGGCGAAGCGCCGGTCCCGACGGGGCAGGGCGGACAGGGTCTGCGGTATCAGATGCTGCCGGTGCAGATCGACGAACAGCTGCTCACCGAGGTGGCGACCTCGTCGGGGGGGCGGTACTTCCGCGCCACCGACACGGAATCGCTGCGGCACATTTTCTCCGAGATCAACACGCTCGAAAAGACCACCGTCCAGCACGTGATCTACCGGCGCTTCGACGAGGCATTGCAGTGGCCGCTCGCCCTGGGGCTGCTCGCCCTGGCGTTCGAACTCGTCGTCTCGGCGACGGCGGTCGTGCGGGTCCCGTGATGCAATTCGACTCGCCGGTCGTCCTCGCCCTGGCCCCGGTCATCGGCGGCATCGTGTTGTTCGTCGCCGCCTGGGCCCGGCGTGTCCGGTTGCGCCACGCCGCCCGCTGGTCGGCCGACACTGCCCGGCGCGCGCGCCTCGCGGGGCGCTTCGGTCCCTCGACGTTGAGCGTCGCCGCGTTCCTGAGCGTGGTGGCGCTCGCCGGGCCGCGCTGGGGCCAGGAACGGCTGGAAGCGGAAACGCGGGGACTCAATCTCGTAATGGCAGTCGATATTTCCCGCTCGATGCTCGCTGAAGACGCCGGAGGCGTGAGCCGGCTGACGCGCGCGCTGCGCGAAGCCCGCCGGCTCACCCAGGACCTGGACGGCGACCGGCTCGGTCTCGTGGCCTTCGCCGGCGCCAGCTACATCCTCTCCCCGCTGTCGATCGATGGCTCCGCGTTGATGCTCCAACTGGATGCCCTCGATCCTGACGTGGCTTCCGAGGGTGGCACCGCGCTGGCGCCCGCACTCGAAATGGGCGGCGAGCTGCTCAACGCCGAAGCAGAGCTCTCCGACCGCGTGCTCGTGATGTTCACCGACGGTGAATCCCACGACTCGATGGTCACCTCACTGCGGTCTGCTCAACGCCTCCGTGGCCTCGGCGTGCACGTCATCTTCGTGGCCGAGGGCGGCCGGGACGCGGCGCACATTCCGGTTCGCAACGAGCGCGGCGAGTCGCAGGGCATGCAGGTGGATGGCCAGGGCATGGTGATCGAGACCCGGCGGCGCGACGAAACGATCGGCGCCATTGCCAACGCCGCCCAGGGCGCCG
>Ga0075429_100002106_pt1 | contig 16613 bp, 18 predicted proteins | sample RhiMetdeltSRZDD3_FD_75295 | JGI IMG/M metagenome (GOLD analysis project Ga0075429, IMG submission 75295) | Populus rhizosphere microbial communities from Tennessee, USA - Rhizosphere MetaG P. deltoides SRZDD3 | ecosystem: Host-associated > Plants > Roots > Rhizosphere > Soil | place: USA... | reverse complement strand
TCTTCGCAGTCGTCACCATCTGTACCAACCAGTCGGTACAACCTACCCGACGCCCCCACCCTCGTCAAGCCCTGCAAATCCAAGGGCGTCAGGCTCTTCGAGGGGGAGGCATCGGAGGGGGCCACGGTGGCCCCTGCGATGCGCTAAAAGAGCGGCGCCGCCACGCGAAGGGCCGCCATGACGACCGGCTTGGGATACACACCGAGCACGATGATCCCGAGCACGCAGAGCGCAAGCGACACGGCGAGCGCTGGCGCGACCTTCACGGCGTCGGTGCGCGCGGACGTCTCGATGTACATGCTCTTGGCGATGACGAGGTAATAGAAGAGGGCCACCACCGTCAGGATCGCGCCGACGAGGACCAGCCAGTAGAGGCCGCGCTCCGCGGCCGCCCAGAAGACATAGAGCTTGGCCCAGAACCCCGCCACGAACGGGATCCCGCCGAGCGACAGCAGGAAGAGCAGCATGGCCAGCGCCAGCAGCGGCGAGCGCTGGGCCAGGCCGCGAAAGGCCGTGGTCGACTCGGACTTCTCGGACCGGGCCACCGCCTCCACCACGAGAAACGCGCCCATGTTGCCGAAGACGTACGCGACGAGATAGAAGAGGACCATCGCGGTGCCCGAAGCCGACGCCGCCGCGATCCCGACCAGCATGTAGCCGATCTGAGCAACCCCCGAGTAGGCGAGCAGTCGCTTGGCGTTCTTCTGGGGCAACGCCATCAGATTGCCCGCGAGCATGGTGGCGGTCGCAAGGGCGGCCGCCGCCGGCCCCCAGACGCCGGCCCGATCACCGGCGCCCTCGAAATAGATCCGGAAGAGCGCCACGAAGCCGGCCGCCTTGGGGGCCACGCTGAGCCAGGCGACGAACGGCGTCGACGCGGCCTCGTAGGTGTCCGGCACCCACATGTGAAACGGGAACGCCGCGATCTTGAAGGCGACGCCGGTCAGCGCGGCGAGCAGCCCCAGGGTCAGCCATGGATCAGCGGGCGCCTTCGCGATGACGGCCAGGCGCGTGCTACCGGTGGCGCCGTACACGAACGACAGGCCGTACAGCATCACGGCCGACGACACGGAGCCGACGAGGAAGAACTTCAGTGACGCCTCGAGCGCTTCCGGCGCACGCTTGGCGAAGCCGGCCAGCACGTAGAGCGGGATCGACATCACCTCGAAGGCGAGGAACAACACGATCACGTCGCGCGATGAGGCGAGCGTCAGCATGCCGAGCAGCGAGGTCAGGATGAGCAGGTGGTACTCGGTGTTGCGGCGAGCGAACTGGGGCGACCCCAGCGAGGCGAGCAGGCCGATGAACGTGGCCGTGAAGAACACGCGCTTGATGAAGACGGCGAGGCCATCCTGCACGAACATCCCGTTCAGCGCCGCGCCGGAGGGCGCCAGCACCATCGCCAGGGCGCCGAGGACGAAGACGCCGGCGGTGGCGACGACGCCGGCCAGCCGTCGATCGCGCGTGGGGCCGAAGAGACCCACCAGGAAGACGAGGAGCATCAGCGCGCCGGTGCCGAGCTCGAGGATCAGCGGGGAGGCGCTCACGGCTCGAGAATCCGCGACAGCAGCGGCACGGTGGCGGTGTCCACCGGCCCGAGCGCGATCCCGGGGGCAACACCGAACAGGACGAGGACGAAGACGAGGAGGACGATGGCGACCCACTCGGTGCCGCGCGCGTCCTCCAGATGATGGAAGTGCGCCGACGGCGGGCCCCAGAAGATCTGCTTCGTGACACGCAGCACGTACACGGCGGTGAGGAACGTCCCCACCACCGCGGGCGCGAGCCACCAGGAGTACGCCGAGCGCCAGGTCCCCATGAAGGTCAGGATCTCCGCGACGAAGCCGGAGGTGCCCGGCAACCCGAGCGAGGAGAGACCGGCGATCGTGAAGGCCGCCGCCACGCCGGGCATCACGCGGCCAAAGCCGCCCATCTTGCCGATCTCGCGCGAGTGCGCCTTCTCGTACACCAGACCGACGAGCGCGAAGAAGAGCCCGGTCATCACGCCGTGCGCGAACATCTGGAACACCGAGCCGTTGAGACCGGCCTCGGTCAGCGTGGCGGCGCCCAGCATCACCAGCCCCATGTGCGAGACCGACGAGTAGGCGATGACGTACTTGAGGTCCACCTGCGCCATCGCCGAGAGCGCGCCATAGACGATGTTGATGCAGGCGATGCCCCCCACGAGCCAGGCCAGATCGGCCGCGCCGGTGGGCAGCAGGCCCATACCGAGCCGCACGACTCCGTAGGCGCCGAGCTTCATCAGCACGCCGGCATGCAGCATCGACACCGCCGTCGGCGCCGAGGCGTGACCGTCCGGCGACCAGGTGTGCAGCGGCCAGATGCCGGCCAGGATCCCGAAGCCGACGTAAAAGGCGAGAAACACCCAGCGCTGAAACGCGGGATCGAACGTGGCGCCCTCGAAGTCGAGGAACGAGAAGGACGCCGTGCCCGCGGTGACGTAGAGGGCGAAGATGCCCACGAGGATGAACGCGGACCCGAACAGGAGATACAGGGTCAGCTTCATGGCCGCGTATTCCTTCGAGCCCACGCCGGTCTCGCGGAACGCCCACGCGAAGAGGCCGCGCGGCCGGACCTCGCCGCTCGACCCCCAGATCCCGATGAGCAGGTACATCGGCAGCACGGCCAGCTCGTAGAAGAGGAAGAAGACGAACAGATCGAGCGAGACGAAGACGCCATAGACGCCCGTGACGAGGGCCAGCAGCAGCGCGTAGAACTCCTGGCTCCGCGAGGCGACCGTCCACGAGGCGAAGACGCCGGCGAAGATGATGATGGAGGTCAGCAACACCATCAGCACACTGATGCCGTCGACACCGAGCTCGTAGTTGATGCCGAGCGGCGGCACCAGCGAGAGCTTCTCGTAAAACTGGAAGTTGGTGCCCTGGAGCGCGGCCTCGCGGTCGTAGGCGGCGTAGAGCCAGAGCGACAGCGCCGCCGAGATCCCGGTGGTGACGGTGGCGATCACGCGGACGGCGAGCGGACGGTGGCGCGCGAGAAACATGATGAGCACGGCGCCGACGAACGGCATCCAGGTGATCACGGACAGCACCGGCACGCGGGTCATGGCGCGGTCAGATGAGCCCAGACGAGGAGGAGGAGCACACCGACGGCGACGCCGTAGACGTAGTCCTGCGCCTGACCGGTCTGCAGGTGACGGAGACCGTCGCCCGCGCGGAGCGCCGAGGCGCTCAGCACGTTCAGCACGCCGTCGACGAGGTAGCGGTCTACCCAGCCGATCGCGCGCGACACCCCGAGCAGCACGATGCGATAGAGTCCCGCATAGACGCCATCGAGACCATAGCGGCGGCGCGCCAGGTAGTCGATCGGGGCCAGCGCCGCCGACAGACGAGAGGGCGCGATCGCCTCCCGCTGGTAGGTGGCCCAGGCAAGCGCGATCCCGGTGCCGGCGAGCAGCATCGAGGCCCACGGCAGCCACGCGGGCGCCTCACCGTGATGGCCGCCGAACGTCAGCACCACGCCATGGACCACGGTGACCCCCGCCAGCAGCCGGCACACGCCGTCCATCGCCAGCGGGACGCCATGCGCCTCGGCATGGCCGTGAGCGCGGCCGAAGAAGACGAGAAAGACGGCGCGGAACATGTAGAACGCGGTCAGCAGCGAGGTGAGCGCCAGCATCACGAACGCCACGCGGAAGCCGCCGTTCAGGACGGCCGCGAGAATGCCTTCCTTGGAGAAGAATCCCGGAAACGGCGGGATCCCGGCCAGCGCCAGAGTGCCGACCAGGAAGGCCACGCCCGTCCACGGCAGCCGCGCGAAGAGCCCGCCCATCCGGAACATGTCGTTGGTGTGGAAGACGTGGATGATCACGCCGGCGCCGAGGAACAGCAGCGCCTTGAACACGCCGTGCGTCAGGAGGTGGCCGACGCTGGCATGATGATCACCGGCGCCGGCCGCCGCCATCATGTAGCCGAGCTGGGAGACCGTCGAGTACGCGAGGACTCGCTTGATGTCGGACTCCACGCACGCCATCGTCGCCGCCAGCAGCGCGGTGAACGCGCCCACCCAGGCGATCACCGAGAGGACGTCGGGCGTGAGGGCGAACAGCGGAAACGCGCGGGCCACCATGTAGACGCCGGCGGTGACCATGGTCGCCGCGTGGATCAGCGCCGACACGGGCGTCGGCCCTTCCATGGCATCGGGCAACCAGACGTGGAGCGGGAACTGCGCGGACTTGCCGACCGCGCCGAGATAGATCAGGAACATGATCATCGACAGGCCGGGGATCGCCGCCAGCACGCCGGTGTCGGCGAGGCCGAACAGCGTCCAGAAGTCGAACGTTCCGGTGGCCGCCCACAGCATGACGATCCCAGCCACGAATCCGAGATCGCCGAGCTTGGTGATCCAGAACGCCTTGACCGCCGCGCGCGCCGCCGAGGGCTTGTTGTACCAGAAGCCGATCAGCAAATAGGAGCAGACGCCGACGAGCTCCCAGAAGACGAACATCTGCAGAAATCCTGGCGCGAGCACCAGGCCCAGCATCGAGAAGGCGAACAGCGACTGGTACGCATAGTACCGGCCGAGTGACGGCGGCGGCTCGTCGTGCAAGTAGGCGTACGAGTACACCTGCACCAGAAACGAAATGAAGGTGACGAGCACGCACATCGGCATGGCGAGCTCGTCGACCATCACGCCGACCGTCGCCATCGGCCCGCCGTCGCCGGGGATCCACGACCACGTGGCGGACGGGTTGCGCGGTGGCCCCTCGAGGATGGGGCGCGCGCCCTGCCACATGACCACGGCCGCCGCCAGCGCTCCGCCCATGGCGGCCACCGATACGACGGCGGCGACGCGGCCGGCGCGACGGAGCGCAGGAATGACCCCGATGAGCAAGAAGCTGGCGGCCGGCAGCGCGAGCACGAGGAGGCCGAGCGCCGGAGAGCCGATGCGCATGTCCTAGCCCCTCAAGAGATCGAGGTGATCGGCCTCGATCGTCCGGCGCACGCGGAAGATGGCGATGACGATGGCGAGCCCGACCGCGACCTCGGCCACGGTGATGGCGATCGTCAGCATCGTGAAGATCAGCCCCCCGATGTCCGCCCGGAAGCGAGCGAAGGCGACGAGATTGATGTTGACCGCGTTCAGCATCAGCTCGATGCCGAGGAGGATGCCGACCGCGTTGCGGCGCGTCAGGACGCCGAAGAGACCGATGGCGAACACGAGCGCGGCCAGTATGAGGTACGCCGGCAGGGGCACCCTAATCTTCCGCTCGCGCGAAGTAGAGCGCGCCGAGCAGGGCGGCGACGAGCAGCACCGCCAGCAGCTGCAGCGCGGCGCCGAAGGGACCGACGAGCGCGCGTCCGAGGGCGACCATCTGCTCGCCGGCCGGCGCGGGAGGCGCCGGCGGCGCCGCGCGCTGGACGATGAAGCCGACCACTCCCACGAAGAGCGCGGCGGCCAGCACGGCGCCGTTGAAGACGAAGCGGCTCCCCTGGCGGATCGACGCGCCGACCAGGCGCTCGGTGAGCATGATGGCGAACACGACGACGGTCACCACCCCGCCTGCATAGAGCAGCAGCTGGACACCGAAGAGGAACGGCGACTCCAGGAGCCAGAAAATCGCCCCGGTCGCCACCAGGGCGGCCGGCAGATAGAGCACCGCCGCGTGGAAGAGATTTGGCGTCAGCACCACGCCGAGACTGCCGCCGACGAGCACCACCGCCATCACCCAGAACCCGACCGTCTCCGCGATCACGGATTTGCCGATGACGGCGCCGCCGACCGGGGATCCGCCGTCGGAGCGCCTTCGGAGGCCTCCGGCGCTCGACGGTCGGGCGTCGAGTGTGTGGCCGGCTTCACGGGCTTGGGGGGCGCCTGCATGTCGCGCAGGCGGTTGCCGGTGGCCCACGACGGCTCGAATTGCAGGCCGAGCGCGTGTAGGCGATCCTTGTCGAGCAACAGCTCGCGGCGGTCGGCGGTGGCGAGATCGAACGAGCGCAGCATGACGATGGCGTCGGTCGGGCACACCTGGACGCACAGCTCGCAGAACTCGCACGAGTAGAGCTCGAGCGTGAAGGTCTTGGCCCAGTTCCGCTTCTCGGCCTTCAGCATCTCGACCTTGATGACCTGCGGCGGACAGATGTACTCGCAGAGCCGGCAGCCGATACAGTTCTCCTCGCCGGTCTGGGGATCGTAGGTGAGCGCCAAAATCCCACGGAAGCGGTCGGGAAAGACGCGCTTCACCGTGGGATAGCGGACGGTGATCGGACGTCGGAGCAGGTTCTTGAAGGTCACGCCCATGGCGCGCCCCACCGCGCGCACGAGCTGCAGCGTCTCGCCCCAGAAGCCGCGCCGCGTCTCAACCGGCATGGGGCCCTCGCGCCGCCACCAAAAACCCGGTCAGCAGCAGCAGCACGAGCGTGGCCGGCAGGAGGAGCTTCCAGGAGACGGCGAGAATGTGGTCGACGCGGATGCGCACGAAGCTCCAGCGCACCCAGGTCACCACGAGGAACACCAGCATCGCCTTCAGCAAGAACCACAGCGCCCCGACGAGGGGCGTGTCGGCGCCGGGTCCGAGCCAGCCCCCGAGGAACAGCAGCGCGCCGAGGAACGACGTGCCGATCATGTGGGCGTACTCGCCGAGCTGGATCAGCGCGAACTTCATCCCGCTGTACTCGACGCGAAAGCCGGCCACGAGCTCCGACTCCGCTTCCAGGATGTCGAACGGCACGCGGTTCTCCGCCGCCAGCGTCGCGATGAGAAACAGCACGAAGGCGAGCTGGCCGATCACGGGATAGGCGACGAACCACAGGCCGCGCTGCGCCTCGACGATGGCCGACATCTGCAGCGAGCCGGCCAGCAGCACCGGCACGAACGCGGCGAACACGAACGGCAGATCGTACGAGATGATCTGGTTCACCGCGCGCATGGCGGACAGCAGGGCGTACTTGTTGTTGCTGCCCCAGCCGCCCATGAACAGCCCGACGATCTCCAGCGACGAGACGGCCAGGAAGAACAGCACGCCGATGTTCAGGTCGGCCACGCCGAGCCCGGGAGCGAACGGCAGCGTGGCGAAGATCAGGATGCACGGAAGCAGGAACGCGATGGGCGCCAGATTGTAGATGAAGCGGTCGGCGCGCGCCGGCACGATGTCTTCCTTCAGCATCAGCTTCAGCGCGTCGGCGATGGGCTGCAGCAGCCCGCGCGGCCCGACGTAGTAGGGGCCGATGCGCGACTGCATGCGCGCGGCGAATTTCCGCTCGAGCAGCGTGACGTAGGTGACCATCCCGATCACCACGTTGAGCACGATGAAGCCGACGAGCGCGTGATAGGCCAGCGGCGGCATCACTGTCGCGAGCCCCGCGAGGCGGACTCGAGTCGTGGGTGGCGTGTTCTAGGCGGTCGTGGACTCATCGGTCCACTTCCCCGAAGACCGGATCGACCGAGCCCATGATGGCGACGACGTCGGCGACCTTGTGGCCCGGGATGATGTGGGGCAGCACGGCCAGATTCGAGAACGAGGCGCCGCGCCACTTCAGGCGGTACGGCTTGGGGCCGCCGTCGGCGACGAGGTAGCAGCCGACCTCGCCGCGAGCACCCTCGACGCGCGAGTATCCCTCCCCCTTCGGAATGCGCACCTGGCCCACGGACTTGACGCCCGGTCGGGACGAGATGGGGCCCTCCGGCAACCCGTCGAGGGCGGCGTGCACGAGGCGAATCGACTCGCGGAACTCGGCCATCCGGACGCGATAGCGCGCGAAGCAGTCGCCGGCGCTCTCGACCGGCACCCGCACGCCGAAGTCCTCGTATGACGAGTACGGCGCGGCCGTTCGGAGATCGTAGGCGACGCCGGAGCCGCGCAACAGCGGTCCGGCCACGCCGACGTGCTCGGCCAGATCGCGGGAGATCACGCCGACGCCCTGCGTTCGCACGAGAAAGAAGGCATTCGCCTCGAGCATCGCCTCGTACTCGCCGAGGCGCTGCGTGATGACGGCGAGCGTCTCGCGGCACTGCTGGGCCCAGCCGGCCGGAATGTCGTAGCGGGTGCCGCCGACCTGGTGGAAGCCGTAGAGCAGCCGCGCGCCTGTCAGCGTCTCGAAGAGATCGAGGATCAGCTCGCGCTCTCGGATCGCGTAGAGGAAGATGGTGGCGCCGCCGCCCAGCGCGCCCCCCATGTCCATGCACCAGGTGCCGAGCCAGAGACAGTGCGAGGCGATGCGCTGGAGCTCGGCGCAGATGACGCGCAGGTACTGGGCGCGCCTGGGGACGTCGATCTTGCCGACCAGCTCCACGGCCGCGACATACGCCAGCTCGGCGGTCATCGCCGAGACGTAGTCGGTCTTCGACGCGATGGTCGGGTACTGCACGTACGTCAGCGTCTCGGCGAGCTTCTCGTGACAGCGATGCAGGTAGCCGATGACCGCATCGATGGCCACGACCGTCTCGCCCTCGAGGGTCAGGATCGCGCGGAACACGCCGTGAGCGGACGGATGCTGCGGCCCCATGTTCATCGTGAGGCGCTCGCTGCCTCCGTACCCGATCTCGACGGTGCTCCGCGCGAGGGTATCGGCCACGTTATCTCAGCGGGGAATGCGGCACCGGGATCAGCACGATCGACTGCATGTGCTGCAGCAGCGCCGGCGACTTCGCGATGAACGCCTGCCACGCGGGATCGCCCGCCATCTTCGCGCGCGAGGCGGCCCGATCGTTGAGGTCCTTGTAGACCCACATGTGGACGACCTCGTTCAGCTGACCGCTCTCCGTCTGCCACAACCCGACACGCCGCGTGTACTTGTCACGCGTCGGCAGCACGGCCTTGAAGAGCTCGAGCCACTCGCCGGCCCTGCCGACGTGGGCGCGGTACCAGCGGAGCTCGTAGATGTTGCCGCTGTCGGACGGCGGCGTCAGCGGGACGACGGGCTTCAGGATCTTGTTCTCCTGCGCGAGCATCATCGGCCGCGAGATCGGCAGGTACTCCCTGTTCCACGCCTCGTTCTTCGCCAGCTCGCCGCGAAGCCGCTCGCGCTCGTTCAGATCGGCGAAGCCCCAGAGGTGCACGTACTGGTTCAGCGTGCCGAACTCGGTCGTCCAGCCGCCCTCGAACTTGCCGTAGTTGTCGCCGCGGATCTTGCGACCGACCTCGCCAGACTGCTTGATGTACTGCGCCTGGGTGCCCGGTTGCAGCGTGTAGGTGCGCAGCTCGTAGATCATCGCTCCACTCCTATCGGTACGGCGTGTGCGGCGTGTCGACTGCGTAGTCCTTGCGCAGCGGGTGGCCTTCCCAATCGTCGCCGAGCAGGATGCGGCGATGGTCGGGATGGCCGTCGAACGTGATGCCGAACATGTCGTAGCACTCCCGCTCCATCCAGTCGGCCCCGCGCCAGACGCCCGTGAGCGTGGGACAGCGGTCGTCCGGAACACGGGCGCGCATGAGCACGGTCAGCCGCGCATCGAGATTGTCGACGCGGCAGACGACCTCCCGTCCCTGCTCCTTCCAGTCGATCGCCGTCAAAAAATTGAAGAACCGACAGCCGAGCGTCTCGCGGGCGAAGCGTCCAAAGGCCTGCCAGCGGTCAACCGGAAGAGGGACGGTGAGGGTCGAGCCCTCCACGGCGGGCTCGAGCGCGAACTCCTGACGTACCCGGGCCGCGGCGTCGGTGGCGGCGAGCGCGATCACTTCGCGCCGGTCTTCTGGAATTCGCCGACCTTCTCCTGCAGCTTCAGAAGCCCGTACATCAGGGAGTCCGGCGTGGGCGGACATCCCGGCACGTACACGTCGACGGGAACCACCCGATCGACGCCCTTCACGACGTGATAGCCGTGGCGAAACGGTCCGCCGGAGTTCGCGCACGAGCCCATCGAGACCACCCACTTGGGATCGGGCATCTGGTCGTAGATCCGCTTCAGCATCGGCGCCATCTTGATCGTCACCGTGCCGGACACGATCATCAGGTCGGAGTGACGGGGGGACGCCCACGGCACCATGCCGAATCGCTCGACGTCGAAGCGGGAGGCGAACGTCGCCATCATCTCGATGGCGCAGCAGGCCAGGCCGAAGGTCACCGGCCAGATCGACGACTTGCGGGCCCAGTTGAAGATCTTGTCCGTGGACGTCGTCACGATCCAGCCGCCGGGCATGTGGTGAATGGCGTCGGCGATCGTGGCAAGCGCATTGGACGTCTTGTCGTCGTCGGGCCGGTGCTGACCGTACTTCTCGAACTCCTGCAGATCCTTGAACTCCGTCCAGACCGGCGGCGGTATCTGGGGCACCGGCGGCTTCACTTCCACTCGAGCACTCCTTCGCGATACGCATAGAGCCAGCCCAGGCCGATGATCCCGACGAAGGCGGCCATGGTCCAGAACGCCGGCAGGCCGAGCGGCCGCAGGACCAGCAGCCACGGCACGAGGAACACGGCGAGCGCGTCGAAGACGATGAAGATCAAGGCCACCAGGTAGAACCCGACCGGGAACTGGATCCAGGCCGAGCCGATCGGCTCGGCGCCACACTCGTAGTTCATCAGCTTCACGATCTCGGGTCGGCTGGGACGCAAAAGTTGCGCGGCGGCAAGAGACACCACGCCAAAACCGACGATCAGGACCGCGAAGATGGCCACCGGGACGTACCCGGATACCATGAAACCTCCTTTGAGAATCGACCCAAGACGCGAGTATAACACGCGATTTTGGACAGAAATCTGCGCCTCATTCCCGGAAGCGCGGTGCTCAGTCGCCCGCGCCCCGGATGCGCGGCGTCGGCTCGCGGCGCCGGGCACGCGGCTTGCGTTTCACGAGGGCGTGAGTCCCGGTGGACACCTTGTCACGACCGCGGTCGCGTGCGGAACAGTGGCGGCCATCACCGGCGATACGACGGCCACGGCCGCCGTTGCCGCGGGCGGATTTTTCATCGACGTCGACCATGCGGTCGACTACATCGTGTTCGAGCGCCAGCGCGATCTTCGCCCCGGCGTCTTCCTGCGCTACTACCTGGAAGGACGCACGCGGCACGTCGTGCTCGCGCTGCATTCGTACGAGCTGTTCGCGCTGATCGCCCTCGCCGCCTGGTGGACCGGCGCCGTCTGGCTGTGGGGCTATCTGCTCGGCGGGCTGATGCACCTGACGCTCGACCTCATCTTCAACGGCGAGCTGACGCCGCGGTCGATCGTGCCCTTCTACAGCTTCGTCTACCGTCTCGCCCATCGATTCGAGGCTCGCGCGATGCTGGGCGAGCCGGAAATCGCGCCGCCGCCCCGCGCGTTCTGGGCGGCCTTCTTTCAGGGATCCAAGGTCGCCGACGGTGGCATCGCGCGCGGGCCGCGGCTCACCCGGCCCTGGCCACCGTCGTGCTAGACTCCCCGGCGATGCGCGTCCTGGTCGTGGAGGACGAAGAAGTCCTCAGTGAAGTCTTCCGCGACTTCCTGACCGAGCTGGGCCACCAACCGGTGATGGTGCGAAGCGCCGAGGCCGCGCTCGGCACACTGCAGACCCAGCGTCCCGACGCGATCATCCTCGACATCCATCTCCCGGGCATGAGCGGGCTCGACTTCATGCAGCTGCGGCCGATCCGCGAGTCCGGGCTACCCATCGTCGCCGTGTCCGGAATCGTCACCGAGAGCCAGGCCCGGGAATGCCTGCGGCTCGGCGCGCTGGACTTCGTCGGGAAACCCGTGCCGCTCGAGCGGCTACAGGACGTCCTCACGTACCTCGAGCCTCATGCCCTCCAGCGCACGCAGGAGTCGGCGGCGCAGCGCGTGGACCGCCGACAGGCACCGCGGGTCGGTGTCAGCCTGCCCGTCGTGCTCCGCGAGTACCGCGGATCCGCGTGGGACGGGGTCTGCGTCGAGATCTCGGTGAGCGGGATGAAGGTTCGCACCGACGCCGCGCTCGCCGCCGGCAGCGCGGTGAAATGCGGCTTTACCCCCGATGAGGGCGAGCCGATCGACGTCATCTCTATCGTCGTGCGGCGCGACGAGACCGGCACTGTCCTGTCCTTCGTCAATCTTCCGGAGCACGAGCAGCGCCGTCTCGGCGACGTCGTTCGCCGCACGAGTCGCTGAGTTGCCAATGGAAAGCGCTTGGACATTGTCGCGACGAATTTCCCCTCCTTACCGTGGTGTCGAGCGCTCGACCCCTCGAGCGAACCGGTTGTCCGCGAGTTGCGCGCCGGAGGCATGGCAGGGGAAATGCTCTTTGCATCGCAGCGGAGGCTCTGTATGAGGTTCTTTCGGCCGGAAGTCGAAGCGGCACTCAAGATGGTGGGAGCGGCGGGGCTCATCACGCTGATCGTCTTGCCCGTCGCATGGGGATACGAGCAGCGCAAGCAGGCGCGCACCTGGCAGAACGTCGCCTGCGCCTATCGAATGAAGGAAGTGACCCGCCAGACGCCGATGATCGCGACGCTCGAGTCGCGTCGCGACGCGTGCATGGCGCTCGAGCAGCTCGGCCTCGACCTCGACGTTCCGCGCTGACGCGGGCTAGGCGGGCAGCAGCGCCCGCGCGCCGGGCAGATCCTCTGCGGCCAGGCGGTCGCCTGCCGCCGCCGCCAGCGCCTCGGCCCGCGACTCCCCGTCCGGGCCTTCCAGGACAAGCGCGCGCAATCGTGACGCCAGCGCCGCTGCGAAGGACACATCGGCATCCGCGGCTCGGAGCGACGCCGCGAGCGCGAGATCGAAGACGCCGAGCAAGCGGCGACGGACGTCTCCGTAGCCTTTGATCACCTGCGCCAGGCCCGCGATCTCGCACGCGAGCGCCTCGTCGCGCGCCGCTGCCGCCGACACGCCGGCCAGCCACCGCGCCATCCGCCCGTGCTCCTCGTGCGATCGCCAGGACATCGGCCGCAGCGGGCGCAGCCACGTCAACATGCGCACCCGGAGAAACCCGGTGATCGTCGTCGTGCGGACGTGCTGGCCGAGCGTCGGGCGGCCGTGTGGCCAGCGCCGCTGCGCCCAGCGGGCGAACGGCGCCACCAGCCGGTGCGGGAGGACGCCCCAGATCTCGTCGAGGTCGGGCTTGAGGTAATCGGTGACCTCGATCTCGGCCTGCGCGGCGCGGCTCTCGGCCCGGATGCGGGCGAGCCGGCCCGCGCGCGTCTTCGCCTGCGCGACGCGGATCGCGTCCTCGTACGTCATCCACACGGCGAGGTGTCGGGCAACGATCGCCGCCACGCGCGGCGAGGCGGCGAACGGCCGGAGCCGCTCGAGGTAGCGGCGCGCATACGCGGCATCCTGGTAGTCGAGCAAGCGCGGAATCGCCAGCGCCACCACGTCACCCACACCGTCCGGGAGGGCGGCGACATCTCCGGCAAACGCAGCCGGCAGCGCCGCGGCGCCGCGCGCGACCGGCGTGGGTGCGGCGCTCCCATCGCGCCCCGCGGCCATGGCCAGCCCGACCTCGAAGCCGGCGACGTTGGCGGCCACCGCGACGCCGCGTGACTCGATCGCCTTGCGGAACGCGCTCGGCGTGACCGGCAGCGCGCCGCTGCCGGCCAGCGCGCCGAGCAGGACGGCGTTCACTTCGGTTCCGCGCTCGCGAGCCACCGCGAGCGCGTCGAACGCGACCAGACGCCGCGCCGCCGTGCGCGCCAGCGCCTCGAGGTCCTCACGCGGATAGATCGCACGGCCGGTGGCGATCTTCTCGTGAATCGAGTACAGGCGGTGAGTGCTGCACACGACGGTGGTGCGCGCCGGCGACACGAAGCCCGCCTCCGCCATCCGGCCGACCTCCAGGAATTCCGGCGCGAGCAGCACGTCGAGCGCACCGGGCACGGGATACAGCGAGAAGGCCGGCTCGTCGGCGGTCGTGCGATCAGCGGCGAGCTCCACATAATAGGTCGTCGAGCCCGTCCGCTGCGCCACTCCGGGGATCGACGTCCCGTGGACGCGATAGCCTTCGAGCGACGCGGCCTCGACGATCCATTCCGAAAGCACCCCACCGCCCTGCCCTCCAACCGCCGGGATCAGGACAGAGAGAATGCCCGCGTCGACGCCATCCATCTCGCGCCGATCAGGCCAGCGCGGCGATGACCCGCCGGCGAACCCGGCCGATCAGCCGTTGCCACCAGCCCGGATTGGTGATCACGCGCACCTGGTAGAACGACGGACACAGCACCGCAGCGTGCGCGACCTCGCCGCAGACGCCACATCCGACGCAGGTCTCGTCCACGTGCGCGATCGGATCCTCCCGCAGCGGATCGGGACTCTCGCGCAGCGTCAGCGACGGGCAGCCGTTGAAGCGCATGCACGAGTGGTCGCCCGTGCACACCTCGGGATCGATGCCGAAGCGCGGCTGCACCACCGTCTCGCCCGCCGTGGCGCGCCGGCGAATCTCCGGCCGCAGCCGCCGCTGGCGCTCGAGCTGACACTCGCCGCGGGCGATGACGACCTTGAGGCCCCGCGCGCGCGTGGTGAGCGCGTCGCGCAGCGTGCGCAGCATGGCGCCGATGTCGTAGGAGTCGACGGTGCGGATCCACGTCACGCCGACGCCGCGCAGCGCTGCGGGAATGGTCATCCCGGTCGGCTGCTTGCGGGCGTTGGTGCCGGTGGACGGGTTGTGGTGCTGTCCCGTCGCCGAGGTGTAGAAGTTGTCGAGAATCACGAGCACCGAATCCTGCTTGTTGTACATCGCGTTGGCAACGCCGTTGGTGAGGCCGTTGTGCCAGAAGCCACCGTCGCCCATGACCGACACCACGCGCTTGCCGAACAACGGCGCCACCGCGCTCGACGACGCCAGGCCCATGCCGTACCCGAGGACGGAGTTGCCGACGTTGAACGGCGCCTGCGTGGAGAACGTGTGGCAGCCGATGTCCGCCGACACGTGCGTGTCGCCGATGTCCGGCGACTTCGTCCGCAAGATCTTCATGGCGCTGAACACGGGCCGCTCCGGACAGCCGGTGCAGAAGGACGGCGGCCGCTTGGCAATCGGCTGGCGGATCGCGCCGCGCACCGTTTCGAGATGCCCGACGAGCGCCGCGTACCGGTCCTCGATGGCCGTGACCGACTGCGCGGTCGGCTGCGCCGACGTCAGGAACTTGCGCAGTCCGCCGGTGACCAGCGCGGGCACGTACTCGCCGTGGGGGGACAGCAGCTCCTTGCCCTGGATCTCGACGTCGAGTCGCGCCTCGTGCGCGAGGGCCTTCAGCTCCCGCTCGATGTAGTTCGGCATCCCCTCCTCGACGACCAGCACGCGGTTCTTGCCGCGCAGGAAGGCCACGAGCTCCTCCGGCACGAGCGGGTGGATGGCGTTGAGGACCAGCAGCGGGACCGGCGTGCGGCCGTGGATGTCGGCCATCCCGAGCAGATGCAGACCGCGCACGGTCGTGTTCCAGAGCCCGCCCTGCATCACGATGCCGAGGTGCGATTCGGATCCTGGCAGGTGCTCGTTGAGCCGGCGCTCGACGATGAAGCGCCGCGCCGCCGGCAGCCGCTGCTCGAACTTCTGCGCCTCCATGGCGTAGGTGAACGGCGGCAGGTTGATCCGCTCCAGGCTGAAGGACGGCGCGCCGAGCGGCGCTCGCATGCTGATGGCCGGCCGGACGTTGTCCTTGCAGACGAGCGTGCCACGCATGTGGCACGCGCGAATGCGGATCGAGAAGAGCACCGGCTCGTTGCACGCCTCCGACAGCGCGAACCCCTCCTCCACGAAGCGGGCGAAGGACTGCAGGCTGTTGCGCGGGTCGAGCAGTGGCATCGAGGACTTGAGCGCGGCGGAGTGCGTGCGCTCCTGAAGGATCGAGGCGCCCTCGCCATAGTCCTCGCCGATGACAACGAGCGCGCCGCCGGTCACGCCCGCCGAGGCGACGTGCGACAGCGCATCGGACGCCACGTTCGTGCCCACTACGGATTTCCAGGTGACGGCGCCGCGCAGCGGATAGTTGATGGAGGCGCCGAGCAGCGCCGCCGCGGCCGCCTCGCTGCCCGAGAGCTCGAAGTAGATGCCCATCGGCGCGAGCAGCGAATCGTTGGCATCGGCCATGACGTCGAGCAGGTGGGAGATCGGAGCACCGGGATATCCGCCGACGTAGCTCACGCCGGACTGCAGGAGCGCCTTCGTGATGGCGAGGATGCCTTCTCCGCGCAGGATCTGACCCGACCCGTACCCGAGCTGCTTGACGTCCTCGGCGAACGAGCGCTCACCCATCGGGCGTTATTCTGTCACACGTGTCAGGAGGCGTGTTCGGCCGAGGCCGACCGGCCCCCCCGACGCTCCTCGTTCCAGATCGCATAGCAGTGCGGATGCAGGAGCAAGGTGACCGGCGGCGGCGTGAAGTCGAGCTCGTACTCCGTGGCCGTGCGGATCGGCTCGCCGCAGACGCTGCAGGGCTTTCCCATGCTGGGCCCTGCCCAGAGCTTCGCGGGGTCGGCGCTCGGGAGCTGGCCGCCGGCAAGCATCTCGCGCACTCGCTCCCGGACCTGCGCGTCCTCCACCCCTGTCCCCCCCGATCGGTCCTAGAGCGAAAACCGATTGGGGAGTGTACGAATTCGGAGACAACGCCGTCAAGGATGGCGGTGGTCAGCGAGAAATGGTGCCGGTGAGGGGATTCGAACCCCTACGCCCTTGCGGGCTTCGGATTTTGAGTCCGAATTGTCTTCCAGTTCCAGCACACCGGCACTTTCCAAGGGGTGGGAGTGCCCAATTATACA
>Ga0075429_100002105_pt1 | contig 16618 bp, 20 predicted proteins | sample RhiMetdeltSRZDD3_FD_75295 | JGI IMG/M metagenome (GOLD analysis project Ga0075429, IMG submission 75295) | Populus rhizosphere microbial communities from Tennessee, USA - Rhizosphere MetaG P. deltoides SRZDD3 | ecosystem: Host-associated > Plants > Roots > Rhizosphere > Soil | place: USA... | reverse complement strand
GCGCGTGAGCGAGGTGGTCGCGCTGAAGGTGGGCGACATCGACAGCCAGCGCATGACGCCGCTCGTCGAGCGGGCCAAGGGCCGCAAGGACCGCTGCGCCATGCTGTCGCCGGTGTTGCCCGAGCGGTTGCGCACGTGGTGGCGCGTCGCCCATGCACAAGGCGGCCTGCTCCGGCTTGTCGTCAAGACTCTCCTGGGTTGGCGCCATCGATCTCTTTCCGTATGGATTGTTCGTGGGTTCGTCCCTCATCGAGCGATGCATTGGAAGGGTCCCGCCGTCCCCGTTCGCTTCACTCCACCGTCACGCTCTTCGCCAGGTTGCGCGGCTTGTCGACGTCGGTCCCGCGTGCGCACGCCGTGTGGTAGGCGAGCAGCTGCAGCGGCACCACGTGCAGGATGGGCGACAGCGCGCCGTAGTGCTCCGGCATGCGGATCACGTGCAGGCCTTCGCTCGACTCGATGCGCGTGTCGCCGTCGGCGAAGACGAACAGCTCGCCGCCGCGCGCGCGCACTTCCTGCAGGTTGCTCTTCAGCTTCTCGAGCAGCGCGTCGTTCGGCGCCACGGTGACCACCGGCATCTGCGACGTCACCAGCGCCAGCGGCCCGTGCTTGAGCTCGCCCGCCGGGTAGGCCTCGGCGTGGATGTAGCTGATCTCCTTCAGCTTCAGCGCGCCTTCCAGCGCGATCGGGTAGTGCAGGCCGCGGCCGAGGAAGAGGGCGTTCTCCTTGCGCGCGAACTCCTCGCTCCACGCGATCACCTGCGGCTCGAGCGCGAGCACCGCCTGCACGGCGACGGGCAGGTGGCGCAGCGCCTTCAGGTGGCGCGCCTCGTCCGCCTCCGGGAGGTGGCCGCGCACCTGGGCGAGCGAGAGCGTCAGCAGGAACAGGCCGACGAGCTGCGTGGTGAACGCCTTGGTGGAGGCGACGCCGATCTCCACGCCGGCGCGCGTGATGTAGGCGAGCTCGCACTCGCGCACCATCGCGCTGGTGGCCACGTTGCACACCGTGAGCGTGTGCGGCATGCCGAGCGCGCGCGCGTGCTTGAGCGCGGCCAGCGTGTCGGCCGTCTCGCCGCTCTGGCTGATGGTGACGACCAGCGTGCGCGGGTTGGGCACGCTGTCGCGATAGCGGTACTCGCTCGCGATCTCCACCGCGGTGGGGATCTTCGCGATGCTCTCCAGCCAGTACTTCGCCGTCGACCCGCTGTAGTAGCTGGTGCCGCAGGCGAGGATGAGCACCTGGTCGATCTCCTTGAAGACGCGCCAGGCGCCGTCGCCGAACAGCTCGGGCGAGATGCCGTTGACCGCGTCGAGCGTGTCGGCGATGGCCTTGGGCTGCTCGAAGATCTCCTTCTGCATGTAGTGCCGGTAGGGCCCCAGCTCGGCGGCGCCGGAGTGCGCGTGCACCGTGCGCACCTCGCGCTGCACGGGCGTGAACCGGCCCTCCGGCGTGCGGTGCGTGATCCACAGCTTGCCGAGCTGCACGTCGACGACGTCGCCTTCTTCCAGGTACACGATCTGGTCGGTGACGCCCGCCAGCGCCATCGCGTCGGAAGCGAGGAAGTGGTCGCCGGCGCGCTCGTCCGTGCCGACGCCCAGCACCAGCGGCGAGCCTTCGCGCGCGCCGATGACGCGGTGCGGCTCGTCGCGGCAGAACACCGCGATCGCGTAGGCGCCGCGCAGCCTGAGCGTGGCGCGCTGGACGGCGTCGAGCAGGTCGCCGTCGTACAGGTGGTCCACCAGGTGTGCGATGACCTCGGTGTCGGTCTGGCTGTCGAAGCGGTAGCCGCGCGCCTTCAGCTCGTCGCGCAGCTCGTCGTGGTTCTCGATGATCCCGTTGTGCACGAGCGCGATGCGGCCGGGGCTGCGCGCCTCGGCGCGCGGGCCGTGCGAGAAGTGCGGATGCGCGTTGTGCACCGCCGGCGCGCCGTGCGTGGCCCAGCGCGTGTGCGCGATGCCGGTGCCGCCCTGCACGTGGTCGGCCGCCACGCTCGCCTGCAGTTCGGCCACGCGGGCGGTGCTGCGCGCCCGGCGCAGCATGCCGTCCTGGTGCACGGCCACGCCGCAGGAGTCGTAGCCGCGGTACTCGAGCCGCTTCAGGCCCTCGATGAGGACGGGAACGATGTTGCGCTGGCTGACGGCGCCGACGATGCCACACATGAGCGGACTCCTGCGGAAAGCGGGGAGGCGCCATGGTAGGCAGACTCATCTGAAATAAAAGTGCAAATTGCGGTCAATCTTGGAGAGGATGTACCATCCGAACGAAGAACGAAATCGGCTCTCATATTCGCCATATCAATGGAAGATTCGCGCGCAAATACACCCCTCGACCCCACCGATCTGAGGGTGCTCGACCTGCTCCAGCGCGACGCCTCGCTCTCCAACCAGGACCTGGCGGCCGCCGCGCTGACCTCGCCCGCGACCTGCCTGCGCCGCGTGAAGCGCCTGGTGGACGCCGGCGTGATCGAGCGCCGGGTGGCGATCCTCTCCGCGGAGCGGCTGGGGGCGGGGCTCACCGCCATCGCCGAGGTGACGCTGGACCGGCAAGGCGCCGAGCACCTCGGCGCCTTCGAGCGGCGCGCGGTGGCCGACGACGCGGTCCAGCAGTGCTACCGCGTGTCGCCCGGCCCGGACTTCGTGCTGCTGCTGCAGGTGGCCGACATGCCCGCCTGGAACGCGCTCGTCGAGCGGCTGTTCACGCAGGACGCCAACGTGCGCAACGTGAAGAGCTTCTTCAGCGTGAAGCGCGCGAAGTTCGAGACCAGGCTGCCGTTGCCTCCGGCCAAGCGCTGAGGTCTTGGCCGCTGCGGGAGCGTCTCGCGGCGCTTCAGCGGGCCCGCGTCGCCTGCTGCAGCCGGCACACCCCCGCGTGGCCGCCGGTGCGCGGCTGCGACCGGTCGCAATACGCGCCGGGATCGACCTCGACCGCGCAGTTCGACACCCGGCCGCCGGCCGCCTGCGCCTCGCGTTGCGCGTCCGCTTCGCGCTGCGCCGCGACTTGCAGCCGCTGGCCGTCGGTGCGCAATGTCGACCAGGCGAGGTAGGCGGCCGGGCCGCCGCACGCCTTGTGCCCGATGCCGATGGTCGCGCACTGCGCATCCGTGTCGCAGGCGGCGTCGCCGATCAGCGCCCGCGGCGTCGCGGCAGCGGGCGCGCGCGCGCGCTCGTCGGCCGTGGCGCACGCGGCGGCGAGCAGCAGCGCGGCCGCGCACGCGAGCCAATGGGCGGCCGGGCCGCCGCGGAAAATGGCCTCTCTTCGCATCGCGAGCTCCTCAGCGCTTCAGGATCATCAGGCCCTTCAGGTATTCGCCCTCGGGGAAGGTGACCGTCATGGGATGGTCCGGTGCCGCGCCCACGCGCGCGTAGACCAGCCCGTCGGCGCCGGCGTCCAGGCCCGCGCCGGCGACGATCTTGTGGAACAGCTCCGCGCCGATGCCGCCGGAGCACGAGAAGGTGAACAGCAGGCCGCCCGGCTCGAGCAGCTTGAACGCCAGGCGGTTGATGTCCTTGTACGCGCGCGACGCGCGCTCGGCATGCGCGGCGGTGGGCGCGAACTTGGGCGGGTCGAGCACGATGGCGTCGAAGCGCCGGCCGTGCGTCAGCGCGTCGCGCAGGGTGTGGTTCACGTCGGCGTCGATCGTCTCGTGGCGGGAGGCGTCGAAGCCGTTGAGCTCGACATGCGCGCGTGCCCGCGCGAGCGCCGGCGCCGACGAGTCCACGCTGGCCACGTGCGCCGCGCCGCCCGCGAGCGCGGCGACGCTGAAGCCGCCCGTGTAGCAGTAGCAGTTGAGCACGCGCTGCACGCCGAACTGGCGCACCGCGTCGGCGAACAGCCGGCGGTTGTCGCGCTGGTCGAGGTAGAAGCCGGTCTTGTGCCCCTCGGCCACGTCGAGCGTGAGGCGCCAGTCGTGCTCGCGGATCGTCGTCTCGGTGCCGCCCGCGCCGCGCAGCCAGCCCGTCGCGGCCGGCAGACCCTCGAGCTGGCGCACGCCGGAATCGCTGCGCTCGTACAGGCGCGCGAGTCCGGTGGCGGCGAGCAGCAGGTCGGCGATCGTGGCCTTCCAGCGCTCGGTGCCGGCCGCGAGGAACTGCACGCTCAGCACGTCCGCGTAGCGGTCGACGATGAGGCCGGGCAGGCCGTCCGCCTCGCCGTGGACGAGGCGCACGCCGTCGCTCGCGATGGGCAGGCGCGCGCGGATGGTGAGCGCCGCGGCGATGCGCCGCTCGAAGAACGCGCGGTCGATGCGCTCGGCTTCGTCGAAGCTCCACGCGCGCACGCGGATCATCGAGCTCGGGCTGTACGCCGCCCAGGCGAGGAACCGGCCGTCGTGCGACTCGACGCGCACCGTCTCGCCGCTGTCGGCCTTGCCGCCGGCGATGCTGCCCTCGAACACCCACGGATGGCGGCGCAGCAGCGAGCGCTCCTTGCCCTCGCGCAGCTTGACGACCTTCATCGCTTCTTCGCGCGCGGATGCGCCGCGTCGTACACCTTCGACAGGTGGCCGAAGTCGAGCTGCGTGTACACCTGCGTGGTGCCGATGCTGGCGTGGCCCAGCAGCTCCTGCACCGCGCGCAGGTCGCCGCTCGACTGCAGCAGGTGCGTGGCGAACGAGTGGCGCAGCATGTGGGGATGCACGTGCGTGGGCACGCCGGCCCGCAGCGCGCGCCGCTTCAGCCGCGAGCGCACCTGGCTGGCGGTGAGGCGCGTGCCGCGGCGGCTCACGAACAGCGCCGGCTCGCCCGCGCCGGCGAGCGCGGCGCGCGCGTCGAGCCACGCGTCGAGCGCGCGCAGCGCGGGCGGGCCGACCGGCACGCTGCGCTTCTTGCGGCCCTTGCCGGTGACGTGCACGGTGGCGTCGGCCCGGTCGACCCAGCCGGCGGCCGCGCTGCCCGGTCGAGCATCGAGCGCGACCAGCTCGCCGACGCGCAGACCGCAGCCGTACAGCAGCTCGACCATGCAATCGTCCCGGGCGTCGAGCGCCGGGTCCGCGCCGTCCTCGGGGGCGGGCGCGTCGGCCAGCGCGACGGCGTGGTCCACCGACAGCGCCTTCGGCAACGGCTTGGCCGCCTTGGGCGCACGCACGCCGTCCACCGGATTGGCATCGACCCGCCCCTCGCGTCCGAGCCAGCGGTACAGGCCGCGCCACGCGGAGAGCACCAGCGCGATGCTGCGCGGGCCGAGCCCCTGCTGGTGCAGCCGGCCCGCCCATCGGCGCACGTCCTGGGTCCGCACCTCGCGCAGCGGCACGCCGGCATCGCCGGCCAGGCGCTGCAGCCGCGCGAAGGCATCGGCGTACAGCGCGCGCGTGCGGTCGGCGAGGCGGCGCTGCACCTCGAGGTGCAGCAGGTAGTCGTCGATGTCCGCGCTCGCCATCGGCAGGCCCGGCGGCGCGCTCAGTGCGCCGCGGGCAGCAGGCGCGACAGCGCCGCGCTCACGATCTCGCCGATGCGCATGAGGAACTCGGTGCCCATGTCGTTCGCGTAGCGCGTCGGGTCGGGCGAGCCGAGCACCAGCAGGCCGAAGGTGGCCGCGGCCGCGCCGTGGCGCAGCGGCACGAGCGCGATGGACATCACGGTCGACGGGTCGTCGAGCCACTGCACCGCCTCGAAGCCCGGGTTGAGGCCGCAGTACGGCAGCGTGAGGCTGGCGGCGAAGCTCTTCGCGTCCTCGCCCACGTCGCGCGCACAGGGCAGCGACGCGTGCGCCGGCGCCACGCCCCACACGCGCACGCCGGCCTGGGGAATCATGAACTGGTGCATCGCCTCGCGCGTGGCGACGCCGGGCAGGTCGGCCGCCTGCGGGGTCAGCATGAGCGCGCGCGTGAAGCGGTGCAGGCGGTCGGCGATGGCGGTGTTCTCCTGCCCGTGGCGGATCATCTCCATCACCTTCTGCTCCATGCCCTTCAGCTTGTCGCGCAGCAGCTCCATCTGGCGCTCCTGCAGCGACACCGCGCGATGGCCGTGCGGGCTGGTGAGCTGGATCGTGCCGAGCAGCTCGGCATGCCGCTCGAAGAACGCCGGCGTGTTCACCAGGTAGTTGGCGATGTCGTCCTCGGTGATGCCCTCGATGTTCATGACAGCCTGCTCAAAGTTCGATCTCCCCTTCAAACACGGTTTGCGCGGGCCCCGTCATGAAGACGTGCGCGTTCGCGCCGGCCCATTCGATGGTGAGCGTGCCGCCGCGGGTCTCCACGTCGACCTTCGGATCCAGCAAGCCCTGGCGGATGCCGGCCACGACGGCGGCGCACGCCCCCGTGCCGCAGGCGAGCGTCTCGCCCGCGCCGCGCTCGTGCACGCGCAGGCGGATGCGCCCGCGGTCCACCACCTGCATGAAGCCGGCGTTCACGCGGCGCGCGAAGCGCTCGTGCGCCTCGATGGCCGGACCCTGCATCTCGACGTTGGCATGGTCCACGTCGGCCACCACCTGCACCGCGTGCGGATTGCCCATCGACAGCACGGCCACGGGCACCGTGAAGTCGCCGAGGTCCAGCGGCCACAGGGCCATGTCGCCCCGCTTCTGCGGCACGAGGCCGTGCGCGTCGAACGGCACGCGCTGCGGCTCGAACACCGGCGCGTTCATGTCCACCGTGATGCGGCCGTCGGGCTGCAGGCGCAGTTCCAGCACGGTGGACATCGTCTCGACGCGCACCACGTCCTTGTCGGTGAGGCCCTTGTCGCGCACGAACCGAACGAAGCAGCGCGCGCCGTTGCCGCACTGCTCCACCTCGTCGCCACTGTTGTTGAAGATGCGGTAGCGGAAGTCCACGCCGGGCGTGGCGCTGCGCTCGACGACGAGGATCTGGTCCGCGCCGATGCCGAAGCGGCGGTCGCCGAGCGCGCGGTACTGGTCGGGCGTGAGATCGAGCGGGGTGCGCGTGGCGTCGAGCACGACGAAGTCGTTGCCCGCGCCCTGCATCTTGGTGAACCTCAGTCGCATCGGGCGATTATCCTCGGCGCGACCGCCTTTCGCGCCGGTCAGGCCTTCGCCAGCACGACGTCGAACACGCCGACCGCGGTGCCCTGCTCGTCGCGGAAAGCGACCCAGCGGCACGCTTCGACGCGCGGGTCCGCGAACAGGTCGGCGCGCTCGCGCGCGGTGCCGCGCTCGTCGAGCCAGTACGACTGCGTGGTGAGCGGCCGGTGGCCGGGCGCCTCGACCTTCCAGTGCAGGTGGCGGCGCCGGTTGCCGTAGTGCCCCGGAACGATGCTGGTGAAGGCGAAGCGGCCGGCGTCGTCGGTGGTCGCCGTGCCGCGCAGGTTGATCTCGCCGCGGCGGTAGCGCGCGATGTCGCCGTTGCCGCTCGGGTGGTAGTCGCCCTGCGCGTCGCAATGCCAGATCTCCACGCGTGCGCGCGGCACCGGGGTGACGCCGTCCTCGGCATAGACGGTGCCGGCGATGCGCATGGGCTGGCCGGGGGCCCGTGCGACGTTGATGTCGACCCCGGCCGCGACGTTGGAGACGTAGAACGGGCCTTCGGTGGCGCGCGCCGTCGGACCGCACTCGCGGCGGCATTGCGGTGCGGGGCTGCATCCGGCGCTCTGCGACCACGCGGGCGGCAGCGCGGCCAGCAGGCCGAGCGCGCCGGCCTCGTGCAGCAGGTGGCGTCGCAAGGGCTTCATGGGCTGCTCCTCGAAAAGGCGGGACCGCGGTCGATCACCGCGGGCCCCGGGACGAACGGACGATGGACCGCGAACGTGCCCTTCGGTGCGTCCGCGCCCGGCGCCGCCGCATGCGGCAGCGCGAGCGCGAGCGCGACGGGACTCCGGGCGCCGCGCCTCATGTCACCGTGATCGCCTGCGACTCGGTCTGCACGAAGCCGTTGTCCCCTTCCCACGTGAAGGTGAGCGTGCCGGTGGCCGTCGCGACGGTGCGGAAGGCGAGATACGGATTGGCCGCGACGGCCGGGTGCAGGTCGGCCGCGAAGACGACCTCGCCGTCGTAGCGGCAGGTGAAGCGGCGCAGGATGTCGCGCGGCAGCAGCCGGCCCTCGGGCCCGGCGCGATAGCCCGTCTCCATGGGGTGGGCGATGAGCGTGCGGATCTCGATGACCTCGCCGCGCGCGGCTGTCTTCGGGGCATGGATCAGCGTGCGCGCCATGGCGGGCTCACGAGCCTTCGAGGCAGCCGGCGAGCGTGACGACGACGTCGACGCCGGCCGACCAGTGCGAGCCGTCCGAGAGGCGCGCGATGGCGACCAGCTTCTGCGACGCGGCCAGGCGGATGCGCGTGGCCACCGCCGCGCGGCCGCTGCGCGGCGTGAAATGGAACACGACGACGTTGCGCTCGGGGTTCTTCTCGTTGAACACCGCGATCGCGCTGACGTGCTCGGTCGCGGTCATGGGGCTCTCGACGCTCACCGCGATGGGCACCGTGTTGCCGTTCTCGACCAGCGGCGCGACGTCGATCGTCACCTTGCCCTCGCGCACGGGCGCGCCGCCGGCGAAGCGGCGCACCGCGGCCTGCAGGTCTTTCGGGGCGGCCGCGAGCGGCGCGGCGCGCGCGAGGCACGGCAGCGCGGCGAGGCACGGCAGCGCGGCGAGGCACGGCAGCGCGGCGCAGCGCAGCAGCGTGCGGCGGTCGGGGCGGTGCGCGGTCATGGCGATGGCGGCTCGGCGCAGGGTGCGCAGGAAGGCGACGACGTCCTCCACCTGCCGGACGACAGCCGGCGGGCGGGGCGGCCATTGCACCACCGTGCCCGGCGCGCGTCCAGGGGATCGGGGGCATCATCGTGCGCCGGGCGCGGGCGCCCGCGCGAAAGGCGCGCACCGGCGGGCCCTTGAAGCGGCGCCGGGCCATCCCCATCTCGGCTGCGCCCCGGTTATCCCCTTGAATACCATGGACAAACAAACCCTTTCCTTCCAGGCCGAGGTCAAGCAGATCCTGCACCTCGTCACGCACTCGCTGTATTCGAACAAGGAGATCTTCCTGCGCGAGATGATCTCCAACGCGTCGGACGCCTGCGACAAGCTGCGCTTCGAGGCGCTCAACGACCCGGCGCTGTACGAGGACCAGCCGAACCTCGAGGTGCGCCTCTCGTTCGACGCCGACGCGCGCACCCTCACCATCGCGGACAACGGCATCGGGCTGTCGGCCGAGGAGGCCGTGGCCAACCTCGGCACCATCGCCAAGAGCGGCACGCGCGAGTTCGTGGCGGCGCTGCAGGGCGACCAGAAGAAGGACGCCAACCTGATCGGCCAGTTCGGCGTGGGCTTCTACAGCGGCTTCATCGTGGCCGACCGCATCACGGTGGAATCGCGCCGCGCGGGGCTGAAGCCCGAGGAGGGCGTGCGCTGGAGCTCGGAAGGCACCGGCGAGTTCGACGTCGAGCCGCTCACCCGCGCCCAGCGCGGCACCGCGGTGATCCTGCACCTGCGCGAAGGCGAGGAGGAGTTCCTCTCGGGGTGGAAGCTGAAGTCGATCGCCGCCAAGTACTCGGACCACATCTCGCTGCCCATCCTCATGCAGAAGGAGGAGTGGGACGCCGAGGCCAAGCAGCAGGTGACGCGCGACGAATGGGCGCCGGTCAACAAGGCCGCGGCGCTCTGGACGCGCCCGAAGGGCGAGATCACGAAGGAGGAGTACGAGGAGTTCTACAAGCACGTCAGCTACGACAGCGACGCCCCGCTCGCCTACACCCACAACCGCGTGGAAGGGCGCAGCGAGTACACGCAGCTGCTGTTCATCCCGTCGAAGGCGCCGTTCGACCTGTGGAACCGCGACAAGCGCGGCGGCGTGAAGCTGTACGTCAGGCGCGTGTTCATCATGGACGACGCGGAGGCGCTGATGCCGGTGTACCTGCGCTTCGTGAAGGGCGTGATCGACAGCAACGACCTGCCGCTCAACGTCTCGCGCGAGCTGCTGCAGGAAAGCCGCGACGTGAAGGGCATCCGCGAAGGCTGCACGAAGCGCGTGCTGTCGATGCTCGAGTCGATGGCCGACAGCGAGGACGCCGCCGAGCGCGAGAAGTACGCCCGGTTCTGGAAGGACTTCGGCGTGGTGCTCAAGGAAGGCGTGGGCGAGGACCACGCGAACCAGGAGCGCATCGCCAAGCTGCTGCGCTTCGCCTCCACCCAGGCCGACGAGGGCGTGAGCCTGGCCGACTACGCGAAGCGCATGAAGGAGGGGCAGGAGGCGATCTACTACATCACCGCCGACACGCCGGCCGCGGCGAAGAACAGCCCGCAGCTCGAGATCTTCCGCAAGAAGGGCATCGAGGTGCTGCTGCTCACCGACCGCGTGGACGAATGGATGCTGGCGCACCTGTACGAGTTCGACGGCAAGCCGCTGCAGAGCGTGGCCAAGGGCGCGGTCGACCTGGGCAAGCTGCAGGACGAGGAGGAGAAGAAGCACGCGGAGGAGGCGGCCAACGCCTTCAAGCCCGTGCTCGAGCGGCTGAAGGAGGCGCTGAAGGACCGCGCGAAGGACGTGCGCGTCACCACGCGGCTGGTCGACTCGCCGGCCTGCCTCGTGGTGGAGGAGGGCGACATGAGCGGGCATCTCGCGCGGCTGCTGAAGCAGGCGGGGCAGAGCGCGCCGGCGTCCAAGCCGATCCTCGAGGTGAATGCCGAGCACGCGCTGGTCAGGCGGCTCGACGGCAGCGACCGCTTCGACGATCTCGCGCAGATCCTGTTCGACCAGGCGCTGCTGGCCGAGGGCGGGCAGCTCGAGGATCCGGCCGCCTACGTGCGGCGGGTGAATGCGTTGCTGACGGCGTAGGCGAGGCTTCTGCCTCCCCCACGGGGGGAGGGAAGGATCACGGCGCCGCCTCCGCGCGCTCCTGGAGCGCCTGGATCTGCTCTCCCCAGTACGCCGCCGTCCCGAACCACGGGAAGGCCGCCGGGAAGGCCGGGTCGCTCCAGCGGCGCGCCAGCCAGGCGCTGTGGTGCACGATGCGCAGCGTGCGCAGCGGCTCGATCAGCGCGAGCTCGATGTCGTCGAACTCGCGGAACGACTCGTAGCCGCGCAGCAGCGCGCGCAGCTCGGCGCGGCCGGTGGCGTCGTCGCCGGAGAGCAGCATCCAGAGGTCCTGCACCGCGGGCGCGTTCATCGCGTCGTCGAGGTCGACGAAATGCGGGCCGTGGTCGGTCCACAGCACGTTGCCGATGTGGCAGTCGCCGTGCACGCGCAGCATCGCCACGTCGCCCGCACGGTCGAAGGCGTGCTGCGCGAGGTCGAGCGCGCGGTCCGCGGCGTCGCGCCAGCGCGGCAGCAGCTCCGGCGGCAGGTCGCCGTGGGCGCAGAGCCAGTCGCGCGCGACGCGGCCGAGCGACGTGACGCTCAGCGTGGGCCGGAACTCGAACGGCCGGCGCGCGCCCACCGCATGCATGCGGCCGATGAACCGCCCGATCCATTCGAAGTCGGCGAGGCTCTCCAGCGGCGGCGCGCGCCCGGCGCGCCGGGGCGCGGCCGCGACGCGGTGCTCCTCCAGCTCGGTGGCGAGCGCGGCCAGGGTGGGCGGATGGCCGCGCAGCAGCGGGGCGAGCAGCGAGGCGGGGTCGGCGTGCAGCACCAGCGGCGGCACCACCGGGATCTCCTCGTGCGCCAGTTCGGCGGTGAAGGTGTGCTCCTCGAGGATCTGCTCGTCGGTCCAGCGTCCCGGCCGGTAGAACTTCGCGACCACGACCTCGCCGTCCTCGAGGAACACCTGGAACACGCGGTTCTCGTACGAGTTGAGCTGCAGCAGGCGCCCGTCGCCGCGCAGGCCGACGCTGTCCAGCGCGTCGAGCACGAGCGGGGGCGTGAGCCCCGCGTAAGGGGTCCGGGAAGGCGAGGGGGCGTCGCGCGCGGGCATCCGCGCATCGTACGCGCCGGCTCAATGCCGGGCGGGCGACGGGTGGTTGGCGCGGCCTGCGGCCGGCGCGTCGGGGTCGAACAGCGACCCGCGAGGCAACGGCGGTTCGGGCCACAGCGCCCCGCGACGCAGCGGCGGTTCGGGCCACAGCGACCGGCGCGCGGCGCGCCGAAGCGGGGTTCGTTCCTCCGGGGCGGCTTGCGGGCTGCGGGGCTTGTCGGCGCCCTGCGGCACGAGCAGCTGCAGCTCGGCGATGCTCGGCAGCTGCGCGGCCGGGCAGCACAGGTAGCGCACGCGGCACGCAGCCAGGACGGCTTGCTTGATCTGCGCCGGCCGGCGCGCAGCGTCGCGGTCGGTGTCCAGGTCGATGGCGGCCAGCACGCGGCCGTTGGCGCTGCACACGGCGAAGGCGACGTGGCTGGCGCCGAGCAGGTCGTGCCAGCGGCGCGCCGCCTGCCGGTCGGTGGGCCGGCAGAAACGCACCAGCGGCAGCCTCGACAGGATGACGTGGTGCGGCAGCGCTTCGCGCAGCAGCCCGTACACGCGCCGCTCGTCGGCGTCGAACACCGGCCGCGCGGTGACGGCCCATTCGGTGGGCAGCGGCGCCGGCGCGCGCACGCGCGCACGCCACGCCCGGCCGAGCACGGCAAGCGAGACGGCAAGCAGGACGGCCAGGAGGGCGGCCGCGACCGCGATCCACGGGAGCAGGGGCATGGCGAGGAGGGGAGCGCGCCTCCGGCAGCCCGCCCGGGCGGGGGCACGGGCCGAGGCTTTGCGGAAGGCCTGCCGCAATGTAATGCGGCGGTCGGCGGCGCAGCGGCCGGCGTCACCCCCGAGACGGGTGCGGCGCGGCGGCACCCGTCGCGCCGCGCCGCCGACCCCGGCACGGCAGCCGGACGGAACTCACTCGGTCGCCGTGGCGGCCTTGGCGTTCAGGTGCGACTTCACCTCGGCCACCGCTTCGAGCAGCCGGTCGACGCGGTTCGCGTGCTCCTTCATCCGGTAGTCGAACTCGGCGGCCTGCGTTTCCACGAGCTCGGAGAAGCGGGTGAGCACGTTGTCCGGCGGCAGCCTGAGGACGGCCTCGGATTCGGAGCCGGATCGGTCCACCGCCGCGCCGGCGCGCCGGGCGATGCGCAGCATCGGCGTGTTCTCGGTCAGGGCGTGGATGAAGAAGGTGTCGACGCCGCGGTTGCGCGCATGCAGCACGGCGTGCTCCACCAGCCGCCCGCCGTAGCCCTGGGCACGCGCCGCCGGCAGGACGGTGACGCCGAACTCCGCGCGCCGGGCGTCCTCGCCGCACGCGTCGGGGGCGGCGTACGCCAGGTGCGCCATCGCGATCAGGCGCAGGCGCCGGTTGAAGATGCCGAAGATCTCGTCACGGGCGAAGTCCAGGCTCGCGACGTAGCGCTTCACCTGCTCGTCCGTGGCCGGATAGCCGAATCGCAGGTAGCGGTCGCGCGCGTCGAGCGCCAGCAGGTGCGCCTGGATGCGGCCGCGATGACGGGGCGAGAGAGTCCGGATGGGCACCCAGGACCAGGCCTTGAGCGCGAATCCGAGACCCGCGGCGGTGAGCCAGGTCGGGGTCAGGAAGGCGCGCGCGGGATGCGTCGGGTTCACGAGTCCTCCCGAAGGATCTAGGGAAAACCCTGACTCTACGCGAAAGTGCTGGACGACAAGTGCTCTGACGTCAGCCCACCACACTGCCGACTGCGCTAGAATCCGCAGCTTTCCCGAAAACAGCCCCCGGGAAGACCGTGCCACGCCGGTGCGGGAAGGGCGAGCAGTCGCCTTTCGTCAGGAATCGCCTAAGAGGCCGCCATCCTACAGAAGCGGCGCCGACCGCGACCCGTCCTGGAACCGAAACGCTTCGGGACACGCGGGGCTGATGACAAAGCAACCAAGCTCAACCATGAAGACCTTCAGCGCCAAGCCGGCCGAGGTGACGCATGAGTGGTTTGTGATTGACGCGACCGACAAGGTCCTCGGACGGGTGGCCAGTGAAGTCGCCCTCCGCCTGCGCGGCAAGCACAAGGCCATCTACACGCCTCACGTCGATACCGGCGATTTCATCGTCGTCGTCAACGCCGACAAGATCCGCGTCACCGGCAACAAGGCCACCGACAAGGTGTACTACCGGCACACCGGCTTCCCGGGCGGCATCTACGGGACCAGCTTCAAGGACATGCAGGCCAGGCATCCGGGGCGCGCCCTGGAGAAGGCGGTCAAGGGCATGCTTCCCAAGGGCCCGCTCGGCTACGCCATGGTCAAGAAGCTGAAGGTGTACGCCGGCGCCACGCACCCGCACACCGCCCAGCAGCCCAAGACGCTCGAGATCTGAGGACACGCGATGATCGGAAATTGGAACTACGGAACCGGCCGCCGCAAGTCTTCGGTGGCGCGCGTGTTCATCAAGAAGGGCACGGGGCAGATCCTGGTGAACGGCCGTCCGGTGGAGCAGTACTTCGGCCGCCAGACGTCGATCATGATCGTGCGCCAGCCGCTGGTGCTCACCGCCAACGACGCGGCGTTCGACGTGAAGGTGAACGTGCACGGTGGCGGCGAGTCGGGCCAGGCCGGCGCCGTGCGCCACGGCATCACCCGCGCGCTGATCGACTACGACGCCGCGCTGAAGCCCGACCTGAGCCGCGCCGGTTTCGTCACGCGCGACGCGCGTGAAGTGGAGCGCAAGAAGGTCGGCCTGCACGGCGCGCGTCGCCGCAAGCAGTTCAGCAAGCGCTGACCCCCGGGCGCGGGGCCCGTCCCGCGCCGCCCGCACGCGCTTCGCGCGCTGCGGAAAAAGACCGGGGCGCGCCCGACCGCGCACGATCCATGCAACAGGCCGCACACCATGCGGCCTGTTCTCGTTTCGGCTCACCAACTGTCACACCGACCATGCGCTGGACACTGATGCGACGCAGATGGTCGGTCAGTGCCCCGCGCATGATCGTCCGCAGCCACGTTCCCTGGCCGCTGCGCTGGGCAGTGGCGGCGCTCGTGCTCGGCTTCTGCGCCGCCATCTCGCTGTGGGCGTTCGAGTTCGGCCGCGACCTCGCTGGGCTGGACCGCGACGCGCACGCCGAGATCGACCGCCTGCAGTCCGCGCTCGCGCAGATGCAGTCGGAGCGCTCGCGACTGCTCGCCGTGGCGAACACGGCCGACAGCCTGCTGAAGGCGGAGAAGGCCGCGCAGGAGCAGCTCGCGCAGCAGCTCAGGCGCATCGAGGCGGACAACCTCAAGCTGAAGGCGGAGCTCGGCTTCTTCGAGCGCCTGCTGCCCGCCGGCGCGGGCGCCGGCCTCAGCATCCGCAGCCTGCAGGCCGAGGCCCGCGACCCCGGCCACACGCGCTACCAGCTGCTCGTGATGCAGCCCGGGAAGTCGCCGCCCGAGTTCCGCGGGCGGTACGAAGTCACGCTCACCGGCACGTTGGAGGGAAAGCCGTGGACCTACACGCCTCCTGCGGGCATCAAGCCGCTGCAGATGAAGCAGTATCTGCGGGTCGACGGCCTGGTGGAGCACCCGCCCGAGGCGGTGGTGGAGGCCGTGCAGGTGCGCGTGCTCGACGCTGCCGGCGGCGTCAAGGCGACGCAGAGCGCCAAGGTCTGAGCCGGCGGGCGACGCGTTCCGGCATCCGTTGTCGTTGGGAGAGCATCGATGTTCAGCAAGAGCAAACAGCCGCCGATCCGCACGTTGATCGGCGAAGGCACGGCCATCAGCGGCGAGCTGCGCTTCTGCGAGGGGCTGCGCATCGACGGCGAGGTGCAGGGCGACGTCGTCGCGGCGGGCGAGGGGCACAGCGTGCTGGTGATCAGCGAGAAGGCCCGCGTGGTCGGTCGCGTGCGCGCCGGTCATGTGATCGTCAACGGAACCGTCCACGGCCCGATCCACTCGGACGTCCTGCTGGAACTGCAGCCGAAGGCCCAGGTCGTGGGGGACGTGCGCTACGAGGTCCTTGAAATGCACCAGGGCGCCTCCATCGATGGGGAACTGAGGCCGCTGAAGGCTGAGGAAAAACCTGGATTGAAACTGGCGGCGGCGAACGGCGGATAATCCCCGTTCGCCCGCCCAACGAGGAGTACCCATGAGCGCCGTTGCCGATCACGTCCATCCTGCCCCTGGCGCCGACGAGCCGCCTCCGCCGTTGGTGTTCACCGACAGCGCCGCCGAGAAGGTGCGCGAGCTGGTCGAGGAAGAGGGCAATCCCGACCTCAAGCTGCGCGTGTTCGTGCAAGGCGGCGGGTGCTCGGGCTTCCAGTACGGCTTCACCTTCGACGAGATCGTCAACGACGACGACACGCAGATGACCAAGCACGGCGTCACGCTGCTGATCGACGCGATGAGCCTGCAGTACCTCGCCGGCGCCGAGATCGACTACAAGGACGACCTCCAGGGCGCGCAGTTCGTCATCAAGAACCCGAACGCCACCACCACCTGCGGTTGCGGCTCCAGCTTCACCGTCTGATCGCGCGGCGTTCGCGCCGCTGAACGAAGGCCGCCTGCGGGCGGCCTTCTCGCGTCCGGCCGGCGCGCGTCACCCCGCGGGGTACAGCGCGCCGAGCACGCGCGGCCCGGCCGCGCCGGTGACCGCGACGAGGTTGCCCGGGCGCCGCTCGACGAACGCGCGCGCGAGCCATGCGAACGCCGCCGCCTCGACCTGGTCCGCGCCCAGGCCGGCGTCGGCCGTGCTGCGCACGCGGCACGCGGGCAGCCGCGCCGCGAGCCGCGACATCAGGTGCGCGTTGAGCGCGCCGCCGCCGCACACCAGCACGTCGCGTGCGCCCGCCGCATGGCGCGTGACGGCGTCCGCGCAGGCCCAGGCGGTGAGCTC
>Ga0075429_100002103_pt1 | contig 16621 bp, 15 predicted proteins | sample RhiMetdeltSRZDD3_FD_75295 | JGI IMG/M metagenome (GOLD analysis project Ga0075429, IMG submission 75295) | Populus rhizosphere microbial communities from Tennessee, USA - Rhizosphere MetaG P. deltoides SRZDD3 | ecosystem: Host-associated > Plants > Roots > Rhizosphere > Soil | place: USA... | reverse complement strand
CCCGCGGGCACGCTGTCGGGCGGCACGCTGACATTGAGGCTCGACATCGTCGAAGCCGGCTATCAGCCAGAAGGGGAGCACGATCCGGTGGTGCGCATTCTGGCCTTCGCCGAGCCTGGCAAGGCGCCGGTGGTGCCGGGGCCGCTGCTCCGGGCACCGGTGGGAACGACCGTGCGGCTGCTGCTCCGGAACCGATCCGACTCCGCGGTGGTGCTGGGCGGACTCCGGCACTCGATCCCGGACGACCGCGACACCGTCAATGTCGCGGCCGGCGCCACCCGGGAGATCAGCTTCCGGCTCGACAAGGTCGGGAACTTCTTCTATTGGGGAATGCTGAAGGGGCTCTCCGGCTACGGGGACCGGTACTGGCTCGATTCCCAGCTCACCGGCGCCTTCATCGTCGATCCCGCCGGCGCTCCGGCGCCGACTGCGCAGGAGCGGGTCTGGCTGATCACCGAATGGTTCTACCAGCCCCGGCAGAAAGGCGACTTCGAGTCGGTCCTGACCTTCAACGGAAAGGCGTGGCCCTACAACGAACGGCTGACCTTTGCCCAGGGTGATTCGATCCACTTCCGGGTCATCAATGCGGCGGCGGTCGAGCATCCCCTGCACCTGCACGGCTTCTACTTCCGGGTGTCCCGGTCGGGCGGCGATCGCGCCGATTCGGTGGTGCCCCCTGCGCTGCAGCCGCTGCAGAACATGCGGCTGATTCCGATCGGCGGGTCGCTGTCGCTGTCCTTCGTCCCCACCACTCCGGGCAACTGGGTCTTTCACTGCCACTTTGCGTCGCACGTCGGCGGGGACGTGAGTCTGCACGATTCGCCCGATTCCCACGTGGTGCCGGCTGCGACTGGCAGTCATGCGATGCCGGCGCACGACATGCCGGGTGGCCACACCATGCGAGGGTTGGTCATCGGGATGCACATCACTCCGGCTCCCGGCTACAAGGAGCCGGTGGCCACCGACCGCAGGACAATCACGCTGCTGATCCAGAAACGTCCCAGGGCGCTGCGGGGCGATCAAACGGCGTACGGCTTCCTGGAACAGACCGGCGCGGAGGTGCCGGCGAAGGATTCGATTCAGATTCCCGGGCCGGTGCTCGAGCTCAAGCGGGGCCAGCCGGTGCGGATGCTGGTGAAGAACAACATGGACGAGCCGAGCGGAGTGCACTGGCACGGGCTCGAGATCGAGAGCTATCCGGACGGGGTGCCGGACTTCAGCGGCATCGGCGACAGGATCATGCCGCCGATTCCGCCGGGCGGATCCTTCGCGGCGGAGTTCACCCCGCCCCGGAGCGGAACCTTTCCCTATCACTCCCACTTGCACGAGCTGCGGCAGATCGGCTCCGGGATGTACGGCGCCATCATCGTCAGCGATGCGCCCCGCGACAAGACCCGGGATCACCTGGTGGTCGCGGGCGGGGGCGGTTTGCCGGTATTCCACAAGGAGGGGCCCAACTTCCTGCTGGTGAACGGGAGAAACAGGCCCGCGCCCCTGAGCATGACCGTGGGTGTCCAGCAGCGAATCCGCCTCGTGAGCATTCACGCCGACGAGGTGCTCGGCTTCCGATTCGGCACCGAGACCGAGGTCGCGCGCTGGAACCCGCTGGCGCGGGACGGCGCCGATCTTCCTCCTGCGTTGCGGGCAGCCAAACCGGCCACCCTCAGCATGGGACCGGGGGAGACGGCCGACTTTACCTATGTGCCGACCAAGCCGGGAAGGATGATGCTGGAGGTGTGGATCGAAGGAGGGCAGCGCCTGATCCTGCCGGTCAGGGTCGTGACACCGGCCCCGGCGCGGAAGCCGTGACCGTACCGCCGTCGCTCACTTCCGCGTTTTGGCCTCGAGCTCCCCGAAGAGATTCTCGACCAGGATCAGCTCGTCCCGCCGCGCCGTGCTGCCGACCTGGCGCAGCATCACAAAACGTTTGCCGTCGGGATGCACGTCGTAGCCGATCGCGAGATTGCCGGCACCGAACGGATCGGTCGTGAACAGAACCGCCGGCACGCCGACGCTGAACACCGGGCCGGGGTTCACCGGCACGGCCACCAGGTCGCCGGTGGAGCTGACGAAGAAGAGCTCCTTCCCGTCCCGGCTCCAGCGCGGGAGACTGCCGCCGCGATTGGAGACCATCCAGCGCGTCGTTTTGGTCTCGGGGAACGGGCGCACATACACCTCGTAGCGGCCCGACTCATCGCTCGCGTATGCGATCCAGCGTCCGTCAGGAGAAACCATCGGGGCGATTTCTATCGCTTGCGTGGCGGCGATTTCGTGCTGGACCGTGTCGCCGCTGGTGCGCGCCATATACAGGTTCAACCCGAGGCCGTACACCAGCCACTGACCGTCCGGCGAGACGACCGCCGCCTGCAGCCGCCGGGTGCCGGGGGTTTTCAGAGTCGCCGGAAGCGCGCTGCCATCGGCCGGGACCCGCAGAATTCCCGCCGACTGCCTGGTGTACAGGACAGACCGGCCATCCGGGAACCAGCTCGGTAACTGGCCTCCATCTGGACTCAGTTTGAGCGCCGGGCCCTGATCGAGCTGCTTGACCCAGACGTTGACATCGCTGCCCACCGCGATCGACACTGCGACCCTGCGGCCATCAGGGGAAAGACTGGGAGTGCCCATGTTCGCGGTCCAGGCAGGATCGATCGGGGTGGCGACCCCATTTCGTGCGATCCAGACCAGCTCGCGAGCACCCACCTCGCCGCTTCCCGACGAATACAGCAGGTTGCCGCCACCCAGGGAGAGATCGACCCGGCTCACCGCGCGCACCGAGATTCCGCCGGCGAGCGCCACCCCCTCGCCGGTGAGCTCGAGCCGGTCCTGGTCGAAGGGTGCGGCCATCAGGGTGCCGTCGGCGGTCACATAGAGGAGGTGGCCGGTGGGACTGTAGAGCCCGGCCACGCCCCGGGTGAGACTCTTGTGCTTGCCGGTGCGGAGGTCCACCACCCCGACCTCGGTCGCTTCCGGATTCGTGGCGCTACGCGCGATCGCCATCAGGACGCCGCGCCCGTTGGGCAACGGGGCCGGAGCGTTGTGGTAGAACTCGCCCCGCGCGCTGTCGGCCCGGCTGACGATCTCCGGGACGCCGCCGTTCTCGCGCACCCGGGCAATGCCGTCGCCCGTGAGGTGGCCGTCGTAGTAGATATAGCCGTCGTAACCCCAGGCCAGCCCGCCGCGGTCCACCAGCGAATCGGTGAGCGAAATGGGCGATCCTCCGGCGAGCGAGATCACCCGGACCGCGCGCGGACTCCCCGAGACGAACGCGAGCCGCCGCTCATCCGGCGAGAAAGAGGGGTTGTAGCCCTCGTCGGTTCCTGGCAGCGCGGTGGCCCCGAGGGCGCCCAGGCGGCGGAGCCAGATCTTCGACACCGCACCGTTGCCGTCGCCCGCACCGACGTAGGCCACGCGCTCTCCATCAGGAGACAGGGCGAGGCGGAAGACGAGTCCGGAGCCCAGCGCCTGGCTGTCCGGCAGCGCCAGGCTTAGCCATCGCACCGCCACTGCTTGTTTCGGCCGAAGCCACCCCCACGCACCCAGGGCCAACGCGACCAGCAGCGCACCCAGCCACACCGCCTGGTTCCGCCGCGCCCGCACCCCCGTGGCCGCTGCCGGGTAGGCGGCGGTGCTCGCGAGCGCGTAGGTGGGATTGGCCAGCGCGTCCCCGAAGGCCTTTGCGGTGTCGAACCGGTCGGCGGGAAGCTTCTCGAGCGCCTTCGACACTGCCGCCGCCACATTCGCCGGCACCGATCTGCGGAGCTGGGTCACCGGCTGGGCCGGCTCCATCACGATCTTCATGACGATCTGCTGCGCCGTGGCACCGACGTGCGGCGGGCTGCCGCTCAGCATCTCGTAGAGCACGCACCCCAGCGAGTAGATGTCGGACCGGGGCGACAGCTCCTTCTCCGCCGTCGCCTGCTCCGGGCTCATGTAGTGCGGGGTGCCGAGGCTGAGACCCGTCTCCGTCATTCTCCCGCCGGCCGCGGCACTCAGCGCCAGCGCAATGCCGAAATCGGCGACCATGGGACGGCCGTCGTGCAGCAGAATGTTCTCGGGCTTGATGTCGCGGTGGATCACCCCATGGCGGTGCGCGTAGTCGAGCGCGTCGGCCACCTCGCGGGTTATGCGCACCGCCTCGTCGATGCCGAACTGGGTCTCACGGTCCAGCTTGGAGCGGAGCGTCTCGCCCTGGATAAAGGGCATGACGTAGTACAGGAATCCCTCGGCGGTGCCGGAATCAAAGAGCGGCAGGATATGGGGGTGCTGGAGCGCTGCCGTCGTCCTGATCTCGACGACGAACCGATCGCCGCCCAGTACCGCGGCGAGCTCCGGCTTCAAGACCTTGAGCGCGACCTTGCGGTCGTGCTTGAGGTCATGGGCCAGGTACACCGTGGCCATCCCGCCCTGGCCAAGCTGGCGCTCGATTCGGTACCGGTCGGCCAGGGCGCTGCGCAGCCGATCCAGGGGATCGTTCAACCGGACTCCAGGGGTGAACTGGGAGCCTAATGATACGGCGAGAGGAGAGGTTCTGCAGCCGGTCCCGGTCCTTCCGGCGCGCTAGTCGGCGATCAGCACGACCTCGCGCACGCCCTTGATCCGGGTGTCGGTCGAGTCGATCAGCCGGATGCCGAGTCCGTCGCTCTTGCGCACCCAGTAGTGCTGGCGCCGGCCGCTGTGCTCCAGGACCATCCGCCAGCAGGCGAATTGGCCCGCCGGCACCCGGATGGTCTCTTCGGCTTCAACCCGCAGGCGGATGGGCACGAAGACATTGTCGTCGCGCACCGCCCAGCCCAGGAGCGACATGCTGCCACGCCATCCCGGGTGGAGCGAAACGCCCATCAGAAAAAGCAGCGCCAGCGGTTGGGGCACAAAGGGTCCGGCTTCCGGCGGAAGCCTCCGATCGAAGGTGCGGTGCGCAACGACCTTCCCGTCCCGCTCGGCCGACATCTCGCCCATGAAGCGCGGCCCGTCGAGCCACTGGGAAATGTTGATGCGGGAAAAGCTCCGGTAGGGCGATTCGTGGGCGACGTTGCGGAGGGTTCGGAGATCGGCGCGCGCCACCAGCGCGGTGTCCACCGACTGCGCCGCCTTCGCGTCGTTGGTCTGGCTCGAGACGACCCGCCAGACGGCGCGGCCATCGAGCGTGGCCGGCTCGATCCCGATGCGGACCTCGACCCGCGACGTCACCGCGCCGTCCCCAGTCCGGATGGTGCGGGCGAGCCGGACCGTCATGGGGCGTATTCGATCGGCGGCGTCCACCAGGACCGGAGGTAAAGGTGTCCCCGGCGGCTGGGCCACGGCCACTGCGCCGGCGAACCACGACTCGCCTGCCGCGAGAGCCTCGTCACCCACCGGGCGGAAGACCCGAGAGAACACCGCCACGAGAAGCAGCGCCGCGGCGATCGCGATCGCGGCGCGGAGCCCCGAGCGGGAACCGAGCGCGTCGCCATGAGGGAGAATGACCCGCGCTCCCGAGCGGCGGGACGCAAGAATCCGCTCGAGCAGATCCTCCCCCGCCTCGGGCACCGGGAGCTCGGCGAGCTCGGGCCGGATCGCTTCGGCAAACTCAGCCAGGTCGCGACGCCTCCATGCAAACCACCGCATTCACCCCTCCTCCGACAGCGCGCGGCGCAGCGTACGCAGCGCTCGATGCAGCCGCACTTCCGACGCGCCCTTCGAAATGCCGAGCAACCCGGCGATCTCGGCGTGGCTGAATCCCTCGATCTCCTTGAGCACCAGCACCGTCCGGAGCGAAGCCGGCAGCGCCGCCAGTGCCTCGCTCAGTGCAATGCGTCCGGCCGGATCGGCCGGTACCGTGGTGACGGCATGGGCTTCCTCGAGCGCGACTTCGCGCCGGGAGGGCGAGCGCAGCCGGCTTAAAGCGAGGCGCACCGTCACTCGTTTGAGCCATGCGGCCAGCGCGCCGCGCTCGTCGTATTTTCGCAGCGCCTCGGGGAGACCGAGGAAGAGATCGTGCACCACGTCCTCCGCGTCGGCGCGCGAGAGCAGCAGCCGGTAGGCGACCGCCATGGCGGTATCGGCAAAGCGACGGTAGAGCATGGCGAGCGCGGCCGGATCGCCGGTCCGGGCCGCCGCCACCAGGGCCCGCGGGTCGGCCACATCCTGTTCTTCGGGCTTCAGTGCGGGAGCCGCCTTTTCCACTCGATCGCTCTGGTTTCCCGGGGGTCCAGTTCCAGTGCTTTGGCATAGGCGGCCGCGGCTCCGGCACTGTCGCCCGAGGCGGCGAGCGCGAGGCCGTAGCTGGCGAAGGCGCGCGCGGTCCCGGGATAGATCCCGGTCAGCGCCCGGGCCAGCAGCACCGCCTCGCTCACCCGGCCCCATTCCAGCGAGGTGCGCACCAGCTCGTCGTTGTAATACCAGAACGGGTCGACCTGGGGGAACTTCTCCGTGGGATCGGGAACCGGCGGCCGGAAGACGTCCCGGGCGCGGACGAACTGCGGGGCGGCGGCCTTCGGATTGCCGGCTGCGGCGAGGGCGTAACCGTGGACCAGGTAGGCGCTGGCCAGCTCGGGGAAGAGCTCGATGAGGCCGCGGGAGAGCGCCACGGCCTCCGGGAGCCGGCGGTCGACGATCAAGGCGCGGGTCACCAGGTCGCCCCCATGGAAATAGGGGGCAAATTGCTGGGGCGTCTTCCCCTGCTTTGAGGAACGCCAGCGGGCGAGCTGGGTATCCACGCCCCCGGTGCGAATGCGCTCCAGCGCGTCGACAATACCGGGGGACCGCTGGCTTGCGGCATCGGCGAGCCAGCCCTCGATCTCCAGCTCGATGTCCACGCTATCCGACATCGTCGCGTTGCGGGCCCGGGTAAACCATGAGTTGAAGGTATCGCCACCCAGAATGCCGAAATCCTTCCGGGCCAGCCGCAGCGAGCCCGACGCGTTCAGGATCATCCAGCGCGACTCGGGACTCCGGGTCGGAGGCTGAGGGAACCGGAAGGGAATCACGATGCGCCTGGTGACACCGTGCATAGTGAGGGGGCCTTCGGCCAGCCAGGTCGAGCCTGAGACCCGAACCTGCTCGCTCTGAAACATGATGGTGGGAAAGCGCTCGACGTCGAAGAAGTCGCTGGTTCGGAGGTGCTCGTCGCGGTGGGGCCAGCCGGTGTCGAGGCTGTTGGTTTCGATGATGACCGTCACCGACGAATTGGCGGGATCCGCCGGGTCGTAGAGGATGGTGCCCTTGACCTGGGAGAATCGTCCCTTGATCCGGCTGAAGGCGAACCCGATCGAGAACTCGACGATCGAGTGACCGGCGTCAATCGCGTACTCCTGGAGCTGGGGGGCGGGCGAAGGTCCGAGAATCGAGAAGGCGGCCAGCAGGGAGAGCATCGGAGCTCCAGGAGGGGTCTCCTGGAACAACGCGGCTGGAGCGGAAAAGCTTACAGACCAGCCTGGCTCAGCGGACCGGCTCCTCGTACAGCCCGAACTCGTTCCCCACCGGATCGGCAAATATCGCAAAGGCGCCCAGACCCGGACCGATCTCCTTGCGCGGTGTGAGCGTCCGGCCACCCGCGGACTCGATCTGCTTCAACGTGTCCGCGATGACATCGACCATGATGTAGGTTCGGGTGTGCTCGTCCGGTGTCCGGTCGCTCTCCTTGACCCACGTCCCGCTCACGCCGCCGGGGTCATCGAACGCCAGCTCGCCGTCTCCGCGTTTCCTGACCTTCCAGCCGAAGATGCGACTGTAGAATTCCGCGGACGCTTCCGCCGTGTTGGCAGGAATCTCCAGATAGCAGATCTTGCCGTGGGGCATGTCGCCTCCAGCAAAACAGGTGGTGTCCTGAATCAATCGACCCGAATCGGGATCCGGTTCAACAGCCGCCCATTGGCCCCGGCACCTCGCACTTCCAGCCGCAGGTGCCCCCGTTCTTTCGGAATCAGCTCGAAGTCGTAGGTCTCCCCCATCCCCACGATCTGGCGGGCCAGCCGCGGGGTACGCTGAGCCGCGGGCAGATCGGCGCCGTCCTTGGCCAGCGGCCGCCACTGGCCAATCAGGGTATCCCGAAAGTTCCGGAACGAGCTGTCGGGCCAGGCGGTGATGGTAACCGTCGCGTTGGGGTTGAGCGTGGTCAGGTTGATGAGGCGGAACCGATAGGGACGTCCGGCCTGGAGCACGGTGGTATCGGGAATCGCCTGGCCCCCGATCTCGATCGGCGTCGGGGCGCCGCGGACTCGCGACGACTTGAGGAAGACGATTCGCTCGCTCTCGGTGTCCCGGGCCCCGGGCTCCCGCACGATCAAGGCGCCGAGCAGGCCGCCCCGGTGCTGGTACGGCTCATTCACGTGGGAGTGGTAAATGAAGGTGCCGGCCCTCGGTGGGGTGAACCGTGCCTCGAACGAGTCGGCAGGCGCGATCACCGGCGCGATACGCGGCCCTGCGCCGCTGAAGTCCGCAACCCCGTCGAAGAAGCTCTCCAGCTCGATCCCGTGCCAGTGCACCGCGGTGGGCTCGCGCAACCGGTTTACCACGGTGATCGACACCGGCTCGCCCCGTACCAGCTCGAGCGGCGGACTGAAACCGGGGCCCGCCTCGATGACGCGCCCGGAGCGGCCCCGCTCCTCGATCCGGAACCTGAGCGACGGTGCCGAGTCGGGAAACGCCGAGTCCTGGACCGCGACGAGCCGGAGCTGCCGACGCGGACGGGGAGGCGCTTCGGCGACGCGCTCACCCGGCCGGGGCGCAACCGCAATCGCCATCACCAGCCCGGTCATTCCTTGGGTGGCGTGATTGTGGTGCGGATCCACCGGCGCACCGGGGGCCGGCGGGGGTACCGCGATGTGAATCGAGAAGTGACAGTGGAACAACCAGTTGCCGGCCCGCTCCGGAACCCAGCTCATCGACATCGCCGTGAAGGCGCTCATCCGTTCGGTGACGACCATGCGGTTGGGAGGCCCCTGTCCCTGGGTCAAGGGCCCGATCACCGAGTCCACCTTGAAGTAGAAGCCGTGGAGGTGCATCGGGTGGACGTCGAAGGTGGCGTTGACGATTCGCCAGCGCATTGTATCACCCACCGTCGCGGCGAGCCGCTCGGTGTGGGGCCAGGAACGCCCATTGATCCCGAAGTTGACCCGCCCGAGGATCGGATTCCCGTCGGCGTCAAAGGTGATCCCGTTGGCCGATGCAATGAGCACGAAGATCCGGTCGCGTGGAGGCGCCGCGGTTCCCGCCGAATCCACCACCAGCGCGCCGGCCAGAAGTCCGCTCACCCGGAGGATCCGGTCCGACGCCCTGCCGAGGGTTGCCCTGTAGCTGGAGTTCCCCTGGACCGTCGGTGTGAACACCAGCTCGCCCGCGGCACCCGGCAGCACGGTCACGGAATCCAGGGGGGCGGCGCCGCCCCAAAGCACCGTGGGGACGAAGAACTGGAGGGTATCCCGCTCGAAGGTGTTGCGTATCGTCACCCGCACTTCGGTGCCGGCGGGGACCCGAATGAGCGGCCCGGGGACCTGGGGTGCCTTCCCCGGCTCCGCGAACGCCTCGACTTCGATGCCGGGAAGGGAGTCGCCGTTGGGGTACCAGATCGCACGCCGGGTTTCGAGCGTGATCCGGAGTACTCCGTTCTCGAGGCTCCCGGCGGGAACCCGATTGTCGTTGGGCAGCGCGAGCGGAAGCGGCGGGCGCATCGAACCGGCAGCACCGACGAGTGCCGCGGCTGCCACGACGGAAAGAATGCGGATCATGGATGATCCCTTGATGCGGAATGGGATCAATATAGGATTCCTCTAATCGTCGCCTCAAGGCCGCAGGTTTTGAGCCATGACAGTGAGGGTGGCCGCCTTGCCGCGGAAGGCAATGACGTAGACCTGATCGTACTCTTTCGCTTTCCAGGACGGAGGCTTCGGAGAAACCCCGAGCTCGGCGGCGAGCTCGGATATGACATCGTGATTCCAGCAGATCACCACCGTCTTTCCGGCATAGGCCGGATTCCCCAGGATCCGCTTCGCGAGCTCCTTGTAATCCTTCCCAACGAAGGGCGTCTGGACCGTAAGCTTGAGCGCCGCCGCCGCGGGGGCGACGGTCTCCTGGGTTCGCTGGCCGTCGTCATCTTTGGTGGTCCGGGTCGCAAAGATCGCGACCGGTTTGCCGTACTTGTTGACCACCGGATTGGTGGCGAGGAATCCGACCAGCCTGCGGGCCCGCCGCACCCCCTCGGGGGACAGGTGCGGATTCGCCTTGTCGGCCGGCTTCTCGGCGTGGCGGAAGAGTATGATCTGTGCCGGGCGCGCCGCCTGCGGGGGCGCCAGCAGGGTGAGGACAATCGCGAAGTAGGTCATGTTGCTCCTTGGCTCTTGCCGGAACGATGTCCTCCCGGGCGCCCCTGATCAACAGCCAGCCGAAAAGCCCGATATTTCGGGGTTTGTATGGGATACCCATACGATCAGACTGTTTGACGAAAATCGAGCCCGGGAAGTTTCCGTGGGTGCTTCAGCGTTGCGTAACGCCTGGAGGTTGCCTCTGTTGTAGGTACCAGGGGCTGGGTACTGGCGACTGGGAACATCCGCACCCCAGCACCGAGTACCCAGTACCCAGTGCCCAGTGCCCAGTGCCCAGTACCCAGTACCCAGTACCCAGTACCCAGTACAGGAGACCCGAATGAACGAGCAGCAGACCGAAGTTGCCGTGCTCGCGGGCGGCTGCTTCTGGGGCGTCGAGGAAATCCTCCGCGCCGTGCCCGGGGTGATCGATACCGAGGTCGGCTATACCGGCGGCTGGCTCCCGAATCCGACCTACCACGATACCCATGACAGCAAGTCGGGGCACGCCGAGGCGGTCCGCATCACGTTCGACCCGTCGGTGCTGAGCTACGAAGATCTGCTGGAAAAATGGTTCTTCAAGCTGCACGACCCCACCACGCTCAACCGCCAGGGCAACGACGTGGGGACCCAATACCGCTCGGCGATCTTTCCGCAGACCCCGGAGCAGAAGGCCACGGCGGAACGGGTGAAGGCGCGGGTCGAGGCATCGGGCAAGTGGAAGCGACCGATCACGACCTCCATCGAGCCCGCCGGAACCTGGTACGACGCGGAGGACTACCACCAGGACTACCTGCGCAAGAATCCCGGCGGGTACTCCTGTCACTTCATGCGCGAATGAAAACGCTCTCATTAGTGCTCACGGCATCATTCGCCGGCGCCGCGGTGGCCGCGATCGATACCCTGGCCAAGGAGAGAAACGTGCTACTTCCCTCTACGGGCCCCGGAGCTGCAACCGGCGAGCTGCGCTCGCTCGGCAGCGCCACGGCGTGGCTCAATTCCCCGCCCCTGACGGAAGCCGGCCTCCGCGGCAAAGTCGTCCTGGTCGAGTTCTGGACCTACACCTGTATCAACTGGCTCAGGGTCCAGCCCTATGTCCGCGCCTGGGCCGACAAATACAAGGACCAGGGGCTGGTGGTGATCGGGGTGCACGCGCCCGAGTTCAGCTTCGAGAAGAACCTCGACAACGTGCGCCGCATGGTGAAAGACCTGAACGTCGGCTATCCAGTCGCGGTCGACAACGACCAGGCGATCTGGCGTGCATTCGACAACAACTACTGGCCGGCTCTGTATTTCGTCGATGCCAGGGGGCGGGTCCGGCACCACCAGTACGGCGAGGGCAGTTACGCCGAGTCGGAGCGGGTCATTCAGGAGCTGCTGGCCGAGGCCGGCGGCCCCGCTGCCGGCGGTGCACCGGTGTCGGTCGAAGGTCGCGGAGCCGAGGCCGCCGCCGATTGGAGCAATCTCAAGTCCTCGGAGAACTATCTCGGCACAGCGCGCACCGTGGACTTTGCCTCACCCGGCGGTGCCAAGCCTGATCAGCGTCATTTCTATACGCCCCCAGCGCGACTCGACCTCAACCAGTGGGCCTTGTCGGGCGAGTGGAAAATGGGGAGCGAGGTCGTGGCACTCCACAAGGCCGGCGGGCGGATCGTGTACCGGTTCCATGCCCGCGATCTCCACCTGGTGATGGGGCCGGCGGCGCGGGGAACGCCGGTGCGCTTCCGGGTGCTGATCGACGGAAAGCCGCCGGGCGCCGCCCATGGCGGCGACGTCGATGAGCAGGGCTATGGCACCCTCGACCAGCAGCGGATGTATCAGCTGATCCGGCAGCAGAAGCCCATCGGAGACCGGGTCTTCGAGATCGAGTTCCTCGATGCCGGCGCCGAGGCCTTCGCGTTCACGTTCGGCTGAGCGCTACGCCGCCTCCACCCGCCCGACCGTTTCGCCCGGCTCGCCGAGGAACTCCACCCAGGCCTTCTTGATGCAGGGGTAGTGCTTCGCCGCCTCCACCAGATCCAGAAACGCCCGCAGGTTCTCCTCGAAGCGCGCCGCGAGCAGTCCATCGGCAATCGCGCCGCTCTCGCCAAAGGCCTTGTGGGCCTGGGCCAGCGAAAACATGTCCGGAAAGACCCTGGCTCCGAGGTGCTCCAGGGGGATCCGCAGTGACCAGAGCCCGCGGTTGCCTCCTGCCATGGACGGAGACGCGGAAAGCAGCAGCCCATGGCGCGCGTTGAACGGTTGGGGCCGGATGCGCGACACCCAGTCGATTGCATTCTTGAGATGGCCCGGCATGGAGGCGTTGTACTCCGGGGTGGCAATGACGAAGGCATCACATGACTCGAGCCGGCGGTGCAGCTCCCGCGCGCCGGCCGGGAATCCCGACCCGGTCTCGACGTCCTCGTTGTATGACGGGCCGTCGAATTGGTTCATGCTGCCCCAGTCGACCGTGACCCCCGCCGCCTCGAGGACCGAGCGCGCGAGCCGGGCCAGCCGGGTGTTCAGGGATTCGGTCCGCAGCGAGGCGGAGAACAGCAGCACGCGGAGTGCGCCGGGTTTGGGCATGGGATCACCATCCGTGAAGGGTCGGGTCTTCCCGCAAAGATAGAAGGCCGCGGCTGCCGGACGGGAAATCTGAGCGATTTATCGACTTTCAATATACTACTTGACGATAATCGATAATATTGTTATTGTTAGTCGATAACTCGAGAGGATAGTGCATCATGTCGGAGTCAGCCCCGTCATCCGCCGCGCTGCCGATCGCGCATGTCGTGTTACGGATCCTCATCGTCCTCAACTGGCTCGGCGGCGCGATGATCCTCGCTCTGCTGCTGGTCTCGCCCAATGAGCGATGGATCATGAGCGCGTTCGACCTCTCGCCATCGCCTGAGGCAGACCGCCTGATCATGGCCCTGCGTGTCATCGCCGGGCTCGGCCTCGCCGCAATCCCCTTGAACTACGTCATCCTCAAGCGCCTGCTCGCGATCGTGGAGACGGTTCGCGCCGGCGACCCGTTCGTCCCGGCGAATGCCTCCCGCTTGCAGGCGGTCGCCTGGATGCTGCTCGGGCTGCAGCTGATCGGCATGATCATCGGCGCGATCGCCGGCGCCGCTTCGACGCCGGCGCATCCGCTCAATATCGATGCCGGCTTCTCGCTCAACGGGTGGCTCGCCGTACTTTTCACCTTCCTGCTGGCTCGGGTCTTCGAAGAAGGCACCCGGATGCGCGAAGACCTCGACGGAACGGTGTGAGATGCCGATTTCCGTCAAGCTGGACGACCTGCTCCATGATCGGCGGATGACGCTGACCGAGCTGGCGGATCGGATCGGAATGGCCCTGGCCAACCTTTCGATCCTCAAGACCGGCAAGGCACGCGCGATCCGCTTCTCGACACTCGAGGCGATCTGCGAGGCGCTCTCGTGCCAGCCTGGCGACATTCTCCGATTTGAGCCGGAGCACGCACCCCGCAGGACCCGGAAGGAGAGCTCCCAATGAAACACCAGAAGAGTCTGACCATCATATCCCTGATCGCGCTCCTCTTGTTCACCTTTCATTATGCCCAGGATATCGTCCTCGGAATCGAGCCCGGAGATGTCAGTACCTACATCGGGGTGCTCATCGTCGTCGCCTGGCTCTACCCCCTGCTGGTGCTCGCCGGACGGAAATCAGGGTACCTGATCAACCTTTTCTTTTCGCTGGCGGGGACGGTCATGCCGGTCCTCCACATGAGGGGGGCGGGACTCCTCGGCCACAGCCGCAGTACCCTCGAGTTCTTCCCCGCCTTCTTCTGGGTCTGGACCACCTTTGCGATCTGCGTCACCGGGGCGCTTGCCTTCCTCCTCTCGGTGCACGGGCTGGTGAGCCTGCGACGCGCCAAACTTCGCGCCTCGACACTCGGCGGGTGACCAACGCGGTTTGATCGGTCCTGATTCTGCTTCGGGGCCCTTCTTCGGGGTGATCCGGAGGCCCGCGAGGTCGGCGGTGCGCACGTTGACGGCGAAGTAGGGTCCCCTGTTCAGTCGCATGGTGCCTCTCACATGACTGCGCTGATATTGACCACATCTCCAACCCGCAAGACCTTGCCGTGTTCAGTCGGCACGACCAGAGTGTTGATTCCGAGATGGTAGAAGTGCTCGATCCGGTCGGGGATGCAGGCCCACGAAGGATACCGGGCCCGGCGCAGCTCACTGAATCGCTTCTGGAACCCGGTCAGCTCGACTCCGCTGAGCGAGTCGCGCGAGGGAACGGCGCAGCGAGGACAGGGATTGGTGCCCTCGAACCGAACCTCGCCGATGGTGAATGGCACCGGGTTGCTTTCATGCACGCTGAAGAGGTGATCCTCCCAGAACGCGCCGACGCCGTCGATTTCCAGGGGAGCGCGGAAGCGCCGCCGTGATTCCTCCAGCTTCATCCCGGGAAACCAGTCGCAGACGGTCTGCAGCGAAGCGGTGGAGATGACCATCGGTCCATTGCGTTCGGTGTCGTCCGGCATGCCTTCGGCAGCGTAACGCACCAGCACTCGCCGGTCGAAATATTCGGTGAACCATTCGCCCGCCGATGCGGCATCGCCCGGGAAGGCGAATTCCTGCGGTGCGAGCTGTCGATGATCGCCGGAGACCGACAGGGTGACCGAGCTGATGTCCGGCGCAAACCTGGCACGAATCAGATGGATCGCGATCGAGCTCTTGCCGTCGATGCACTTGCCCTCAGGGGAGTAGAGCGCCCAGACCCGGTCCAATTCCAGGCCGCCTCCCGGTCCGATGCGACATTCGGGAACCGACACCCCATCGAGCGACTTGATGGGATGAAGGCGGATGTCGGCAAACCGGGGACTGTCGCGCATCGTATCCCCCAATAGGCGAGGCGTCGCAGCGGAGTGAAATCTAGGCACTCCGAAACTTCGCCGATACCGCGCCCGTCATATCGGTTTCCAAGCCAAACACCAGGCCTATCGATGACGCGTCGTCTTTTTGGCGTTCTCAGCATCCTGCTCGCAGCGGCCGCGCCGGCCGCGGCACAGCAGAGCGAATGGAAAGATCCGTCCCCCCACACGACGAGGTTCGTCACCGTCGCGGACAGCGTGCAGCTGGAAGTGCTGGACTGGGGCGGGTCGGGCCGAGTCATCATCCTGCTGGCGGGATTGGGCGACACGGGACACGTCTTCGATGAGTTGGCGCCGATGCTGACGCCGCGGTACCGCGTCCTGGCGGTGACCCGGCGGGGCCACGGGCGCTCATCGGCTGCGCCCGCCGGCTACGGGTTTGCGCGCCTGGCCGAGGACGTGATGCGGGTGATCGAGGCGACCGGCATCATCAATCCGGTCGTGATCGGGCATTCGATCGCGGGAGAAGAGCTCCACGTGCTCGGCGCCCGCTACCCGGACAAGATCGCAGGGGTGGTCTACATCGATGCCGCGTTCAATCGCAGCGATGGCTCGAACGACTATGACGCGGTGGCGCGCACGCTGCCGCCAGCACCACGTCCCGCGCCGGCTGACCTAGCGTCCTTCGCCGCGCTGCGCTCGTTTCTCGAAAGAAACCAGGGCCCTGCCGGACCGGAGGCCCACCTGCGCGCCCGCTACATCGGCAACGCCGACGGGTCCGTCGCTGGTCCCTGGGCGCCGGCCGCACCCATTCGTCAGGCCATGACGGCTGAGATGCAAGCCGCGTTCAAGGAGTACAACCCCGAGCCGATTCGGGTGCCCGCGCTCGCGATGTACGCCGTTCCGAAGACCCCGGCCGACCTGATGCGGCGATGGTACCCGGCGAATGACTCGACCGTTCGTCAGGGGGTCGAGAAGCTCTTCCCCCTGGCTCGGCAGCGCTTTGAGCGTCACGCCAAGTGGTTCGAGACCTTTAGCGGGCGCGGGCGGGTGACCGAGATCTCAGGCGCCCATCATCTTTTCATCAGCAACCCGCGTGATGTCCTCGAGCAGATCGACGCATTCGTGGCAGCGCTTCCCAGGGCGCCCTGACCCGGGCCGGCTAACGCTTGCCCACGGCGAGCCCGGGCGTGCCGCGATATGAATCCGTCACCACCCAGGCGCCCGCGGTCAGCGCGCACGTCACCACGAACTCGCCCCATTGGAAGGCGTTGACGGTGCCCGCCAACACCCGGGGGACCCACACGATCAGAGCGAACAGGCCCAGCTGCAGGGTCGATAGCGCGGCGGCCAGGCGAGCGCGCACACCGAGCGTCACTGCCAGCCCCGCCGCAATGAAGGCGGCGCCGGTGAAGTATGCCCACGCCACGTGCCCCGGCAGCCAATCGGGAATCAGCACCGTGGTCGCGTTGAGATACATGAAGTGGGCCAGGCCGAAGGGGATCAGGGAGAGGCCGTAGAG
>Ga0075429_100002101_pt1 | contig 16626 bp, 18 predicted proteins | sample RhiMetdeltSRZDD3_FD_75295 | JGI IMG/M metagenome (GOLD analysis project Ga0075429, IMG submission 75295) | Populus rhizosphere microbial communities from Tennessee, USA - Rhizosphere MetaG P. deltoides SRZDD3 | ecosystem: Host-associated > Plants > Roots > Rhizosphere > Soil | place: USA... | reverse complement strand
TCCGCGTGATTCCCCCAACAAGAATGGTCGCTGCTATTGCCGGATCGAACCCCAGGCGCTTCATCAGAAAGGGTGTCACCGCCCCAACAACACTGCTCACCGTTGTGCTGAAGATCATGGCCAGCAACATGACGCCAGCAAGTTTCACGGCCCCCGGATGGCCGTGGAAGGTAGCGTAGAAATATATCCCCAACCCGGCGGTCAGCCCTACCAGTGCGCCATTGACAGTGCCAACCACAGCTTCCTTGTTGATAAGTGCATGCCAGCGGTTGAGGCTCAACTCACCGAGCGTGAGTCCCCGCAAGGCGACAGACAGCGCCTGTCCGCCGGTACTCGCCGATTGTCCAACCATCACCGGGATAAACGCGGCGACGGCCACGGCCTGCGTCACAGCATCTTCATAGAATCCAACCACGCCTGCCGCGACAAAGCTGCCCAACAAGTTGACCTGCAGCCAGGACTGTCGAAATGAAAGACTACGCCAAGGACTGCACTGCAGACGCTCCTCTCGCACGACTCCCACCATTTTCCCTGGCTGAGCGACTAGTTCACGAGTCTGTTCTTGAAAGAGCGCGTAGCCTCGCACGATTCCGACGAGCTGTCCTTCGTCATCACACACGGGGTATTCCGCATAATGCCGGATATGGACCAAGGGAATAATGTCGCGCACGGGGTCCGTCGCTCTCAATGCGAAGGGACGCTCCATCATGACATTTCGAACTGGTCGCGTTGCCTCCGCCAGAAGCAGGTCACGCATTATCAGTACTCCGATAAGCCGGTTCGCTCCATCGACCACATAGCCGTAGGTGATAAACGCGTGCTTTACCAGCTCCCGCAGTTGTTCCACTACCTCGCGAACAGTGGTATCAGGCGCGAACGTCGCTGCAACTGGCTCCATCAAATAGCCGACAGAATGCTCGGGGTAACGCGAATTGTATAGCCAACGGTCTCTTTTTGCTGGTGAAACAGACTTCAGAATCGCTGTTCGTCGATCGGCTTCCAGTGTGGGTAAAAGGGCCGCTACATCACATTCAGGTAGAAGGGTCAACAGCGTCGCTACCGTTGCTTCCGATTCCTGAGCGAGGAGATGCGCCACTCGATCGAGTCCTCGCGAGCGGATTTCTTCCCGTAGTGCTCGGGCTCGAACACCGCTCTCCCGTTCAGCCGGTGAAGCTCCCTGCTCCATCTCCTTCATTTCTACTCCTTTCTCTTACACATGAATCGGACAAGCAGGTTCGGCTTGCACGTTAGATTAATTGAATGCGCAAGGTTTGATGATCATGAGACTTCCGGAGAGATGAAGAGCAACGACAAGGGATGCAGCTCCCAGTTCGGACTTGTCTTACTCCATGATGGGCGGCCTAGCCTGAAGAAAGAGCGCTTGCTCGAGCGTGCGAAAGAATCTCTGATAGGGCAACGGGTCTTCCACAGCCTTCAGGTAGTATTGCGCGCTGGCGCGCACCACGAGTTGAACCTCATTGCGCTTGCGCACGGTTATCGTCAGGCGAACCAGGTCACTTCGATGCCAAAAAGGCCCCCAGCTGCGATACGATTTCGTGAAGACCAACAAGCTCTCGTCGCTATAGAGGTGATAGAACGGATCGTTGAAGAAGGCACTGCTTTCGATCGGCTCGAAGCGCTTCCCGGAGACGATGCCCAGGTTTTCGTCCAGCACTTCCACCATAAAGCCAAGGTCTTGCATCGTGTCGATCACCGCCTCTATCGTACGGCGACGGTCGGTCGTATCGAACACACGGCTCTGTGCAGCGCGCAGTTTCACCTGACTTTGTTCAGACAGCCAGACCTGATCTCGCGAATCCCACTGCCCTTCATGTCTCCATTCGTACGGTGTCGGACAGCCCGTTAGCGGCAGCCAAAGAACCATGGCCAACATGACGGACCAGCCGCGCCAACCTCCGGTCCTGAGGGTCTTTCTCTCCATCTTCGGCCCGCCCTCCATGGCTAAGTCTTTGATACAAACAGCGACCGTTCGAGGGTCGCAAAGAAATTTTGATAGACCTTCGGGTCTTCGATGGGTTTGTTGTTGTGGATGGCATTGGCGCGTATCATCATCCGTTCTTTCGTCTCCTGCCGCACGGTCACGGTGATGCCCACCACGTCGTAATAGTTCGGCTCGGCGAATCGTGCTGCGGTGACAAGGCCCAGAGATTCGTTGGCCCGTTCGATGATGAAACCCAAGTCCTGCAAGGCCGCGATGACTGCGCGCATGGCCAGGTGACGGTCTTCGAGATCAAAAGTTCGGGTTTGGAAGCTCCGCATCTTCATTTGCGCTTCAGTTGGGGCGAGCAAGTCCTGGGTCGGCTTCGGTGTTTCACAGCCCTGCACGAACAGCGTGCCCGCGATTGCCAGGATTCCCCACCAGGCTCGTCTCATCATCACCTCATCGTTATAGTGTGAACGGCTCCAGGAATACTGCCTTCGAAAGCTTGGCAAAGAATTGTTGGTACAGCGCCGCGTCCCGGAGCATTTCCATATGTTGCTCGCCAGGCGGTATGTATTGGCGATCGGCGTGGCCATCTCCTTTCCAGATGACCCGATAAAACACGATCCGGACTTCGCAACGCGTCCCATCCGGATTGACCGGTCGCTCGACAAGGACGGCGGCAATTTTCTGGTGGAGATCCACCGGTATAATGGCATGTCCCAGCGAGAGCACGAAGATCAGAAACCGGCCGATGTCCTGACCATATTGCCTGGCGCTTCGCTCCTTGGTGGCCCGCAGAAAGCCGACATCCTGCACGCTTTCCTCTACTTGAAAACCGAGGTCCTGAAGGACCGCCGCGGAGGCCGACAGTAACTCTGTCTGATCACTGGTTTCGAACAGGCGGGTCTGCATCGCGCGGTTTATTGCGCTTTCCGGTGTGAGCTGAAACAGCTCAATCGGGTCGGACGGGGTCGTGCATCCGGCGAGCTGGCTGGAGAAGAGTAAGGCGGTCGCCACCGGGGCCCATCCGCGCATCACGCGGCGGTAGTCCCGGTTAGAACTGCGTGGAGTTGTACGCAAAGTCGCGGACCTTCTTCTCTTCGTCGTACTTGATGATGATGGTGAGGGTCCGCTGACGTTGTGAACTCGATCGGTCGCTCGAACTACCACCTAAAATGATGATGCCTCCAAAAGAGGAACTTGCTGTATCCACCCGATCGGTCGACACCTTGTCGTAGATCCAGACTTCGCGACGCTTATCATCCGTCGTAACAATATTCGGGCTGCCCAGCAGCTCGGCCACCTGTGAAGCCGGCATGCCGACCTTGATCTCTCCCTGCACCTTTCCCACAGTCAACCGATCTTCTTTAATCTCCGCCTTTTCTCCTCCACAGCCTGCTCCGCCCAGAGACAGGCATAGGCCTAGTGCGATCCATGCTCGTTTCATCGAATCCCCCCCGTGTGATGGCACTCTCGCTTGATCGTTTTCCTGCACGATACAATGTCCACTCACAAAAATCATCCTGCCGTTGATGTGAGATGATTTAAGAGAATCGCATCGCCGGTACTTGTGCCGCTATTAAATCTTTGGAATGCGCAACGTTTTGCTGATCATGAGGCTGCCGGAGAGAATGAAAAGCAACGACAAGGGATGCAGCTCCCACGGACCGAGCGACCAGGAACCCCAGTAGAGACGCTCCCCGAGGCGGTCCTGCCAGCCGGCAACGGCAAGCACGACAGTCAATAAGATAGTGGTGGGAATCGGCGTACCCTCGAAATAGGCCACCTTGTCGCTGCCTTCCGACAGGCGTTCGGCGGTTACGTTGTACCGTGCGAGCCGGCTCACACCACAGCAGACGAAATAGATCAGTGCCAGCCAATCCCAGGCTCCTCGCAGACCGGCAGCGAAGCCCAGCGTCGCCGGCGCCACGCCGAACGAGATGATGTCGGCGAGGGAATCCAACTCACGTCCAAGCGCCGAATGGGTATGTCTGAAACGGGCGACGCGGCCGTCGAGCCAGTCGAAGACGAGTGCAGCGGGGGTCAGCGCCGCGGCGATGAAGTAGTGAGCAGGCAACTGACTGCCCATGTAGAGCATCGCGCACAAGACGGCGGCCAGTCCGCACGCGGCATTGGCCAATGTAAGCACATCAGCCAGATGGAACTCGCGGATCATGGAGAAATGCTTGGGAGCCACTGGCAGGAACTTACGCGGGACGACTGGGAATGTCTAGCGACGAAGGAGTGTAGTGAGGGCGGGACTGATCGGTCCCTCACTGCGCGTTTCGACGAGCACCGCCAATCTAACAACGATTTGGCCTGGTGCGCGCTTGGCGAGCAAGAGAGACCGGCAGCCCTTAGCCGCTATCTGCCGATACCGACTAACCAGAGCAGGACAATCAAGCTCAACGGGAGACCCAATAACCACATAATCACGTATGCCATACGATACCTCCTCTAACTGAGTTCGTTTATGGATGGAGCCAGTTATGCAGCCCGTGCACGCCGACGTCCGGAGACGTCGTCGTCCTCTTTCATCCGGCGATAGGTCAAGGACATCGGTTCGCCAGACGCCAACCAGCCGCCGATGAGACTCCCCATCAGGCCAATCAACAGCGCCGTGACGGCACCGACCGCAGAGTTGCGGGCGACCATCGCAGCATTGGGATCCGCCGTAACCGACGATGAGGTGGCCCAGATCGGGGTTCCGGCCAGCCCCCCATACCATCCGCCGAAGAAGCTCCCTGCCCCGAGCGCCGCCAGAAACAGGAACAGCGGAAGCGCCGCGAGCCAGGTGATGGTGCCATGTAAGGCGGCGTCCTCCGCCCGGCGCAGGCCGGCGATTGATGACGCGACCCATCCGCCCACCACGAACGCAAAGAACGCCCCGGCGACGCTGAAGATTAAACCGCCCAACGTCAGGTCGTGAAGATTCATCACCTTCTTGCCGATCTGGTGAGCGCCAATCGCGGTGCCGACCAGCCCGAAGATGAGCGCAACGGCAAGCGATGCCAAAGCGCCAACCCAGATGGCGCTCCAATGAACCGGCCAGGCCCTGGTCGCCAGGCCGCCTGGAGCAATGACTACATTGTGCTCCTCGAAATAGACATCCGGAGTGCTGCTAGGCATAACTCCTCCTTGTTAAAGACTTCTCAGGACGAAGGGTTGCAAAGGCAGGACCAACCAAAGCTCAACGCCGATCAGGCGATTGTGTCGTAACTTCGCGGGTCTACAGACTAGTGTTTTTCCCTGATATGTTCCTGCCCCACCGCAGCCACGGAAACCCTGTGCTGGCGCAAGACAACTCGTCTGCAGCACTCCTACTAGAAGGATCCCTTGTCGGGCTGACTACCAATTCAGGCGGAAAGGGTGAATCGGCGGCATTCGTTCTTGCTCGAAGCCACGCTCTGGTCCGGCGTGTGGGATGCCAAGCAGAAGGAGTTTCCTTCACGCAGATCGACGACTTTGGCCCGCGGCCAGCAAGGCAAGCCGTTGGAGATGCTGTATAACGCGAGGGCGACCGCTTGTTCGTCACGACCGCGAAGCCGGGATTCGTCAATCTCTACGACAACACCGACCGCACCGCCCGAAGTTCTTGAAGACGATCCCCGCGGCGGAAGGCGCGCGCCTCACTGCGTGCTTTCACCCAACGAGCGCTATCTCTTTGTGCAGAATAGCCTGCTCAATTTGGAAGGCATGAGCGACGGATCCATTACGGTGATCGACTTAAAGGATGACAAGGTGCCGGGCAGTATCGACACGTTGAAAAAGGCAGGCTTCAACCCCAACTGCATCTTGCTGCTGCCGAATCATTTTCAGAAAGGCAGGCTGTGCGCCGCCGCCCAGTAGAGTTCGTTAGCGGGAGTTGACCTGATTCGGGCGACGAGAATTTCTGCCGCGTTTCGCGGCGGGAGGAACGGCGTCACTTGAACGGGCGACGATTAACGGAGACCGTCATCGCCATTCTCACCCGCCCAGCCCTGCGCAATCTTTTTTCACCCACCCGCCCCCGATTGCTCTGCAATCGATTACCCGGGACGTGCGCGTCTCCCACGACGGTCTCAGCTCACTTCACTAAATTGTCATTCGTCGTTTAGGGCCTCACGACGAGATGGCCGCGACGGTTCTGCTGATAACAGGATTCGGAACGATCTTTACAGAATGGGCGCTCCTTGCCGTAAGACACGGCAACGATGCGCTCGCGTTTGATGCCCAGATCCGACAGATAGTTGAGAATGGACTTGGCCCGCTTTTCTGCGAGCACGAAGTTGTAGCTGGAACTCCCGCGCTCGTCGCAATGCCCTTCCACTTTGAGCTGGGCGGCCGGATGCACGCGCAGCCATTCGGCATCGCGGCTGAGCGCCTGTCGCCCGTCGTCGCTGAGAGTCCAGCTATCATAACCGAAAAACACATCGCGGAGGCCGGCAGCCGCCGTAGCCGCATCTTCAGCACGCACTTGGTCCATTTGCCGCTTGGCCGTCGCCGGATCATTCTTCGCCACGGCAATTCCCGAACTCAGCCGCTCGGTGCCGGACGGATCGTCCAAAGACAAGTTGGGAAGCGGTTCTTGGACCGGAGGACGTGCGGCACTTGACGTGCGCCCGTCCGATTGCACCGATTTTTTGGAACATCCCGCAGTCCACAGCACCATACAACTTACTGCCAGCAGACAGATGAATCGCACATAACCATTCATACAACCTCCTTGGTGAACATCACGAGACGCTTGCCCGCTTGTATCAGCGGCTCTTCGTTTCGCGCCCGCCGGAGTGTACCAAGATGGACGCAACAGGGCAATATGTAAGGCGAGTGAAGCACTACTTGAGTCGCCCTAGCGAAAATGAAGATCAGGTAAAATTTGACGACCTCTTGAACGAGTCTCCCCAAGACTCGGCCCATTTGGAATTGACTTAACTGCTTGTGTCACTTCCCTAACCATGCTAGGTTGACATTGATTGTGAGACCTCCTCCAAGTTGAGTGGTCTCCAGTTCGGCTCCCTGCATATCAACGCACTTGTTGAGATCGTTCTGTCTCTGGCGAGCACCCTCCCGGCACGGACCTACGATCCCCCGACATCCGACAGAGCGTGATGTTCTGTCTCAACACTAACTCCGGAAGAGGTGTATCCTTGTTCCACGCATTGCGGTCGCTCATACAGCCCATACAGACATTTTTTCGTGAGACGGCAGGAGGCTTCTATCATGTCGTCGTAATCGCTTTAAGCGCAGGAATTGCCCTCCTTCTTCCTGCTGGCGCCAGGCAATTTCTCAGCTTCTGGTCCAGGATCGAACAGGACAAGCTTTCACTGATTCTCATTGAAATGATCGTGGCTGTGCTGTTGATCGGCTGCTTCAGCTATGTCCGGCGCAGCCGTCGGGACCGTGTTCTGGCTAAAGCCGCAGCGGACGCAGGGCTGATCTCCTTTTTTCCCAGGCACGAACCTCGCGCTCACCGACACATCGCACGGCTTAAGGAAGAGAACACGACAGGCCGCACCATCATGGTGATTGGTTCCAGCGGCTACAGCAGCTTCGTCGACCAAGTCGGCGATTTGTCATCTGTTCTCGACACCTGCCTTGGTGCAAAAATTCTTCTTGTGAATCCGTATAGCCAGGAGGCGACTACCCGCATTGAAGCCATTGACCACCCCGAATACACTCTCCATGCCTTTCGTGAAGAAGTGCGGCAAAGCATTGCACTGCTCAAGCGGCTGCGGGCCATGGGGAAAGCCGTCAAACTGAAACTGTACGCAGACGCACCATTGGTCAAGATGATTATTCTGGGTGATTACCTGTGGCTTCAGCATTATCATGCCGAACTGGACGTACGCACCATGCCAGAGTACGTACTTCGGCATAATCGTCACAATCACGGTCTGTACTCACTCTATGCCCATTACTTCGCACAGCGATGGCAAAGCGTCGAGATTCCCGAGTACGATCTCGACCATGATCAGTTGGTCTATCGCAACTCGACCGGAGCCGAGATACGAAGGGAACGGTTTGAGATCAGGTCAGCTGATGAAGGCCACCTGTACCAGGTAGCAGGCTCCAGGTAGACTGCATCCCGAGCACGAGATCCTCTGCGTATTGGTCCCGGATTTTACTAAATGTCCCCGACAGGGCTGACAGTGTAACGGGCCAGGTCTCTCCACAGCGGTGCGAGGAAAGGAATTACAATGAGTTATACCCTGTTAAATATCGATCTGGCCGATCTCACGGCCATCAAGATCACCTGCGCCCAGTGCCATGCGTCTGCGGAATTTCCTGTGGCACGGCTCCAAAGCGACTCGCCCGAGCGATGCTTTCACTGCCGCGCAATGTGGTTCGCCGCCAAGAGTCCGCAGGCCACAGCGCTTGAGCACCTCTTCCGCGCTCTGGGCGAGCTCCGGGGCGATGCGGTGCATGAGTGCCGGGTGCACTTCGTGATTGATCCCGGTCTCCCGCGTACAAAAGTGCCCTTCTAGCACGCGCGATCTATGCGGCGCGAGTCTCACCTTTTTTGTACGTCGAAGGCATATCGCAGCTGCACCGCCCAATATTCCTGAATGAGCCCCGAGCGGTCGAGCGGACGGTCCTGCTCACGGTAGAGGCTCACTTCATAATCCCGCCAGCGCACCGCCAGGCCCAGGATCCAGTCCAACTCCGTCGGCCTCGCGACATTCGAGGCCTCCCGATCGGTAAACATGTTGAAATCCCCGAAGAACACGACCTTCTGCTTGTAGAGATCCAGGTCAAAATGGCCCACATAACGGAACAGCGCCCGCCCGGTGTTGTCGGGACGTGCGAAATAATCCTTATTGTGAAAGAGCCACCCCGCTCCGGCATAGGCTGTGAAGCTGTTCTTGGGAAACGTTCGCCGCCACCAGCCCCAGTCCTCATGGCTGCGGATCCGATAGTTGACGAGACCGTCGGCATAAATTTGCTTCAGACCGCTCTTGTCCAGCGGCGCGTCCCGTTCGTACTGCACCCGCCAGTTCCAATGGGCAATTGTCCCGGTGAGACCATACGTCTGATCCCATTCGCTCAGCTCGATCCAGCCGTTGTCACGATCCGAGAAAAAATTCTGATCTGAGTAGAATGTCAGATATTTTTTATAGAGATCCGTCTCGGCGTGGAGCATATACCGCATACCGACCAGGCCGGTGTTGTCGGGACGTGCAGCAAAGGACGGATTGGAAATGAAGGCCCCGGCGAGCAGATACCCGCCGATCAGAGACTCATCATCATGATCGCCATCCTTCGCCCCCTTGTCCATTTCGGGCAGGGGCCGCCCGTATTTCTCTAGTGCATGGGCCTGGGGGACGAGGCCCCAAGGAGCCGCCCACCAGAGGAACGCGGCCGCAAGTCCAGTCAACAGCGGTCCTGTGGTGTAGGAGATGAAACGCATCATACGGCCGCGATACTTGTGGGATGTTCGTACGTGCTACGGGTTGACACAGGACTGGAACATGTCCTCGCAGTGGTCTTCGTCCTGATACGAACTCGGCTCGCTCTCGTATCGCACTTCGGTGACGCGGTCCTGCTGAAGTCTGATCGTGGCGCGGCAGCCGTGATGCACCATGGGAAAACTGCTTTTCGAGCCGCCAAACGATTCCTCGAACTGCGAGGCCTCCCGGTAGTAGATGAAGAGCACCTCTTCACCTTTTTTGCGTTGGATAACCGGAGGGCCCGCACAGGCGAGTAGCGCTTCTTCGGTCGCGCCAATCAGGGCCCGCTGGGCAGGGAACGGCTCGGGGGCATTCGAACTCACTTCCGCACAGCCTGTGAGGGCGAGGAGTCCTACCCAAAGCTGCCATGGCAGTGGTCGGCTGCGCAATCGTTCCGGCTTGGGCATGCCGAAGAATACCCTAGGAAAAGGTGAAAGAAAAGGCGCAATCGCAACAGTCACGCGTTTGCGGAGCAGGAAAGACTTTGTTATAGTCCGCGCGGGAGAAACAGGGATGGGCTTGGAACCGAATTACATTGTCATCGACGGTCAGACGTTCAGCAAGGCCAAGCTGGCGCTGGACAACCACGTCTACAAGAATTGCACCATCGATGATTGTGATCTCTACTACAGCGGCGGGCAGTACGAACTGCTCGACACCCACATCACGAACTCACGCTTGATCCTCAACCATCCCGCTAAAGGGATCTACAACGCGCTTCAAATCTTCAAGATGAAGTCGCCGGGTTCGCGGATTGTCTACGAATAGAGCGGACTAGGAAGCCCGACGGTTGCCAGCCGCCGCGAGCGCCCACACTTCCGCCGCGGCGCGGAGACCGCTTTCCACCGCCCCATTCATATACCCCTGCCACTTGATGCTGGTGTGCTCACCGGCAAACAGCAACCGCCCGTGAGGACGGGCCAGCCAAGGCCGCCAGGCCGGATCGAAGGAAGGATCGAAATAGGCATAACCGCCTTGGGACCACGAATCGTGCTCCCACGTCACATGATGGCTGTGCAGCAGCTCGGCATCCCCCGGCTTCAACCACTCCAGGGCGCGCACTAAACCCTCCACGCCCTCCTGGGCCAAGATCTTTTGGGTGTCTTCGCTCGCCTGGCCGCCAGCCATGAGCGTCAGAATACCGGTGGAACCTCGCTGTTCCTCATTGGCGTCCCAGATTGCGCCGGTTGGGGCGTCGGTGCCATAGGCAGGCGAACGGCCCTTGCGCTTCCAGAAACGCCGGTCGAATTGAAGCAGACTCTTGGTGACCCTGCCGTACTTCAATCGTTCAAAGACCTTGGCCTGCTCGAGCGGCAGGCCCGGAGTGATCTCAATGGCGCGAAGCGCAGTGGCCGGCACGGAGAGAATGACGTAGTCCGCCTTAATCTGTGTTCGATCGCCGCCGGCACTCTCGACGGTCACTTGCACGACCGGCTGATCGTCGTGGATCGCGCGGGCGGCTGTGTTAAGGTGCAACGACTCCCCCAATTCCGCGGCCATGACCGTGGGCAATCGATCGTTGCCGCCTTCGATGCGTCCCATTGGTTCCTGTCCTGGCGCTTCGGAAGCAAGCTGTTCGATCAGGACCAAAAGCGAAAGGTCCTCGGGATCCGCAAGGAAAAACCCGCGCAGGCCGCGGACCATCGCCCGCATGTTTCCATCAGCGTCGATTTCATCGAGCCATTGAGCGACCGAGCGCTGAGCCATGCTCCTGACGACGGCGCTCTCCCACCGTTGCTCCGCCCGCCGATAGGCTTCGATCAGCGGCGTGGCCCGGTCGATGATCGGCTTCCAGGCCCGCTCGCCCTTCAACGGACGGCCGTGAATTTGTCCTTTTTCCTTATAGCGTATGAAGGAAAATCCCTGGCGCAGAATCGTGCGCACGGTCAGGCCATACTGGTCCGCGAGGCGCCTGATGTCTTCCTGGCCGTCGTCGATAAAGTCGCCTCCCGCCTCTGCATGCTGGCCTTTGGCAAAAGCGTCGCGGACCGTCAGGACCCTTCCGCCCACGCGGTCACGCGCCTCCACCACCGTCACGTGCGCGCCATCCTTCATCAATCGGACGGCAGCGGAAAGACCCGCCAGGCCTGCGCCGACCACGATGACTGATGTCTTGCTGAGACGCATGTGCACAGCCTACTCCCCCGTCTGTCCGTTCGCCAGAGCCGGGTTCCCTAGCTCGCGCTTCGAGACAGCCTGGTCCCCAACTCTTTGTCGGGAAAGACAAATTGCAGGAGTCGTCAAGCGGCTCAGGCCAACAGAGCTACTTATTGACGGGAATATTTTCGGTTTTCTTCACGATGTCGATTGGTTGGAAAACGGGGTCAGAGGACCCCTTGGAAGACTCGGCTTCGATGCGCTGCAGGAAGGAGGCCGGCCCGCTGACCGGCGCATAGCTGAGGGTGGCTTCCACGTCAAACGTTCGCGTCTCCTTCGGAGTGGGAAACGTAAAAGTCTCCACGCGCACTTCTTCGGGCTTCAACACTGTATCCTCCAGCACCTTCACGGCTTCAAAATCGAAGACCGTCTTCTGCCCTTTGGCGTCCTGAAAGACTCTGCCATACACGCGCTTGTCCGAGAACACCGTCTTCAAATTCTTGCCTTTAATATCCAGTTGCAGCACGACGCTCGCCCAAGCCGGATGGGTCGTCGGCAGATTGTGCGGGACGAGGCTCTGGACCTTCAGCACGACGGTCGTCTTCTCTCCCTCAATCTTTGTCTCGACATCGAGCTTCGCCGCTTCCTGGCGTAACTTTCCGATCCGACCTGGGAATGTATGATTGGCCACCGTGCGTTTCTTTTCCCCGTTGGCCGATTCGCCGGTCTGCTCGGGCATGTGGCAGGACTGGCATTCCTTGCCGGACTTGATCGCCTTACTCTGATCCCAGTTGCCGAGCAAATCGTTCGATTTGCCGAGGTTGGCCGCCGATGGTACCGCCTGATGGCAGTTCAAGCAAAGGTCGGATTTTCGGAACAGTCCCAACTCCAACGACTGGTGGGCGAGATTTTGCGCAAAATCCTTGTATGGTCCGTAAAGCGTTTTGCTGCCGGCCGGCTCATATTTCGGCTCTGGCGGCTGTTTGGTGCGATCCACTTGCTTGATGAGGTGACACTGCGAGCAGGCTACGCCGTCCATCTGCGGATCGCCCGATTTTGCCTGATCGATGAAAAGCTGCACCTGATCGGGAAATTCCCGCACGTGTGGCGCGTGGCAGCGGAAGCAGAGCGCCTTATCCTTCCCGGCCGGCGATGACAGAAACGCATCAAGAGAGGCGCGAAAGGCGGGCGAATGGATCGACCGTGACAAAGGAGAGGTTTCCCACTCTTCAAACACGCGCTCATGGCAGCGCTTGCACTTGCTGGAGTTGGGAAAGGCCTTGTCCATCGTGACGGGCGCTTTCCCGTCCTGCTGCGCGAAAATCCAGTCGCCGAACAGGGGCATTGCCAGCCAGCTGGCGACCAGCCACATCGCGGTCAAGGCTACCGGCACAATGGTCTTACGCACGCGCATGAGTTCCGCTGCTCCAAATCCCTCAGAGGTTCTTTGCCCGGTAGGTCAGCATTCGAGGCTGTGTGTATTCGTCGAGGAGCTTCTTGGCCTTCTCCCGCTCCTTGTCGTCCTTGAGCGTGGCGAGATACTTGTCTCTCAACGCCGGCTCAGGCGTCGGAATCAGCGAGTAGCTCAGCACCGCTTCCACGGAGGCCGCTGCCGCCCCCCCCGGCACAGCCAGCGAGAACGGCACCTTCCTCGTATTGCCCCCTTTAATGAATGGATCGGGAATCGGTCCCCGAAGGATCTTGTCATACGGCAGTCCGAACTGTTTCGTATCTTGAGCCAGCACCTTCCCTTGCGCATCTTTTACCGTCATGGCCAGCGTGAATTGCTTCAACACCGGGTCGCCGTCCGGGAAGCTGTGCGGGAGGCTACCGACCTTCACCAGCGCTGTGCCCTCAACCTTGTCGGCGGACTTCGTGCTGTCGATGTCGATGCGCGGCATCCATTCGGCCTGGAGGTTGCGGTTCTTGAGGAGGATGCCGGGGATCACTACGCCCCGGAAATAATGGCGCCCGATGGAGCGCGTCATGGCGCCCCGCTTCGAAGTCGAACTCCCCGTAGACTGTTCCATATGACAATCCTGGCAGATCGTCCCTTGCAGAATCTCACCCGGCAAATCCTTCTGCGTCACGTCCTTGACCTTGTCGAAGTGGCAGGAGGCGCAGTAGTTGGCGCCCCGGAAGAGCGGAGACTGCACAGCCGGATGCACGAGGTTTTCCTCCGGATCCGCATAGGGACCGTGCATGGTCTTCCCTGGCTCGATCTTGAACGTCGGGGGCGGACCCATGGTCGTTTCGACGGATTTAATGAGATGGCAGGAGGCGCACCCGATGCCCTCGATTTGCGGTTTACCCGACAAGACCTGCGCGGTGATCTTTTCGACATGCTGCGGGAACACGGTCGTCGCCGGCACATGGCATGAGAGGCAGCGCTTCCGCTCTTCCGCCGTGGGATTCGTCTGCAGCCAAACGCCCAGCACGGTACGAAACACCGGCGACTCCAGCGAGGTGCCGTGGAGCAGCGCGGCGTCCACCCGGCCAAAGGTTTTCAGATCCGGCGTCTGTTCGCGTGCGCCCTTCCATTCTTCGTAATGACGGTCGTGGCACTGCTTGCACTCCTCTGAGCGGATGAACACCTGCTCGATCTCGCCGACCCAGCCATCCGGTGCCTGCCCATTCAGCGTCTGACCGTCGGCCTTCTGCGCCACCGCTCGATCGAGATAGAAGGCGGTGACACCGAGGAAGAGCAGCACGATACATATTGCGGCTACACGTCTTTGGGTCAGCATTCGTCGAAACCACGTCGAACGTGAGGATCCTCTCCGGCGACCAGGCGGTTCAAAAAAGCCATCGTCTTCACCCACCCATCCTCCGAAGCGTCGAGACTCATTCTGCCCATGAACGCACGACTACGCGATGCGAGAAGAAGGCCTGATGTAAAGCGTGGCACATCCTAATCCCGCTTGCAGCCGACAAAGTGAAAATTGACTCCCCAACCAACGGGATCGCCAGGGTCGGCCGGTTCGTAGGTGCCGACCGTGAAGTTGCATTCGTTAATGGCTTTCTTGATGTGCCGTCCGAAATCGAGCATGTTCCTCACTTCTTTCTTGTCGATTTCCTTAATGACCGACCGGACTTTGATGCCGGCATAGTCTGCGCGGGAATTGCCGATGACCTCGAACACTGCCACGCCTTGGGGCCGCTGCAGCTTCAGTTCTTTTTGAATTTCCTCGTCAACATCGCCAACGATGACGCCGAAGTCTTCACCCAGTTTCGCCGCCTCGTCCACCGTCATGCCGTCTGCCGCCCCGTTGTTCGCCGTCCGTCCTATAAGCGGAAGGCCTAGCAGGCCCAATAGTATCCCACACACAACAAGGGCCCTTCCCCAACGAAGGGCCCTTGCGGTGCCGTCCTTACACTTGTAGCGATGTTCCTCCAAAGTCGGCGCCTCGTGATGCCCGATCACCCGTGAGGGATCTCTCGTTCATCACACCATGAAACCTAAATTTTCGCAATCGGATCAATGACCAATTGAAACCACGGCGCCACTGCTTTTTGACCGTTCCGTTCCTTGTTTTCGCCGTTCCAGACTGCGAAGGAAACGGTTTGAACGCGGCCGGGAACGAGCTTCGCCTCGTTGTCCTGTTCTTCGGCACCGAGTGGCCGGCGCATGACCACGTGCCACACTCCGTCCTTCCAGGTGGCCTTGCCCTGGACGCGGCCTTGCTTTTCTTTCGTCGTGAGTGTGCTGAACCCGCCGCCGATCAAATCTTCCACAGAGGAAACTCGACGAGGGATCACCTCGAATGTCCGCACACCTTCCCGCTGCTTCTCATTGCTTCGGGACGCACGGCGATCGATGTCGCTCTGCCAATCAGCCTTCCAATGCCAAATATTGATGTAGTGGTCGAGTTGGCCCATGCAGAAGAATGCCGGTGCATCGCCAAGTGGCAAACCGATAGCTACGCCGTCGCGAAACGTGCCAGGCGTCAGCCGGTCGTTTTTCGTATTGTCCTGCCACTCTAGTAAAAACGCGATATCGGTGCCGTTGTGAACGGACCGCACGGTCAATGCGCGGGCAGTTGGCTCGGGCCAGACCGGGCGCGTAATGACCTGCCCACTCAGCGGCAGCGTCATGGGGGCCACCTTAGCCCAGACGGCGTCTTCTGGTGTCGCCGGCAGATCGCCAGCGATCAAATGGGCACGAATGACCATGCCTTCGGAGCTGACAAGCGGAATGCCCATGCCGCCTAAGACCGCGCCCGAAACGAGTATGCAGAAAAAAAGGAAAAGGAGAGAGCGGGGAGGACTCGTGGTCGTCTTGCGCGCCATGCTCACGTCCTGGTTGACCAAGCCGACAGCAGACTCTCCGACACCGTCCCTGGACCGTGATGACGCAGGGACCGTGTCACCCTACCACAAACGGTTCGAGCGACCAATCGATCGGATTCGGGTTTCTACCAAAGACGGACGCGGCGGATCTTATTCTCGCCGCGCTCGCAGATGTAGAGGTGGCCGAGCGAATCCAAGGCCAAACCCACCGGCGAGTTGACGACGGCCTCGACGCCGAGCAGGCCGTCGCCGTGTTTGAGCGTGCCGGCTGATTCCTTTGCGACGAACCGCGCCGCACCGCAGCCGCCCATGTTCTTGTCTTCGTAGCCGCTGTCGCCGTTACCTGCGACGGTGGTAATAACGCCGGTCGCCGCATCTACTCGGCGCACCCGGTGATTCATCGTATCGGAGACGTAGAGATTGTCCTGCGCATCGAAGACCACGGCCTCAGGCGCGTGCAGCATGGCTCGGGTGGCCGGCTTGTTGTCGCCGTCATAGCCGTAGCGGCAGACACCAGCCAGTGTGGAGATCACCCCGGTGCCACTCTCAATCTTTCTCACCCGGTTGCTGCCCTTGTCCACGAACACAACGTCGCCTTTACCGTCCACCGCGATGCCCACGACGTCATAGAGGCGGGCTTCCATCGCCGGTTTGCCGTCGTCCAAATACATTGACATGTCCAGGCCGTCCGAGCAGACCGGCATGAGCCAGCCGTGATCGTCGCTAAAATCGATGCCGATCGCATCGCCCGAGAGCACTACGAGATTACGGGCCACCAGCGGCTGCTCGCGAGCATCGTCTTCGGCGGTCCAGGTGCCGGCGATCGTCGTCACCATGCCGGTACGCGGATCGTAGCGGCGGATT
>Ga0075429_100002095_pt1 | contig 16649 bp, 18 predicted proteins | sample RhiMetdeltSRZDD3_FD_75295 | JGI IMG/M metagenome (GOLD analysis project Ga0075429, IMG submission 75295) | Populus rhizosphere microbial communities from Tennessee, USA - Rhizosphere MetaG P. deltoides SRZDD3 | ecosystem: Host-associated > Plants > Roots > Rhizosphere > Soil | place: USA... | reverse complement strand
TGTTCGCGTCCTCGCCGATCAGGAAGTCGAGCAGCGGCATGAGGCCGTAGCTGATGAGCAGCGGCAACCCGAGCGCGATCTCGTGCCCCGTGGCCGCGTGCGCGGCGATGCCGACGAACGGGATCAGCGGCCACGCCACCGACAGCAGCCACCACCGCCGCTTGCGGTCCACGTACTGGATGCGGCGGCCGCTCGCGTCGACCGCGACGTAGCGCTTGGCCATGGCAACCCCCTGCGCGCCGGGTGGGCAGCCATTGTGCGGCGGGCCCCCCCGCCGCCGCAATCCGGGACCGCGCTCGCCGCTACAGGGACAGCAGGCGCTGGAAGAACGAGCGGTAGCGACGCAGCGCGAGGCGGTGCGCCTCCGTGGATGCGCCGCCCGCGCCCTCGCCCTCGAGGTGGGCGCGCTGGCCGGCGAAGCCCTGCGCCAGCGTCTTCAGCACCTCGGCCACCAGCGCGTCGGCGTCGCGCACGGCGCGCGCCGGATCGTCGACGAAGCCGATCTGCACGCCGTCCCAGCGGGTGCGGAACTGCTGCGCCGCGTGCGGCGTGAACAGGGGCGCGAGGGCGTCGTCCGGCGCCGCGCCGGCGTGCGGCGGCGTGCCGTGCGACAGGGGCTCGTGCTCGGCCGCCCTGGGCGGCGACACCTCCGCCGCCGCCGGACGCGCCATGGCCGTGTCGCCGTGCGTGGACGGCTCGGCGTCACGCCGCGCCGGCGGCTCGATCGCCTCGCGCTGCGACGCCGGGATGGGCTCGCGCGGTGACGCCTGGGCGGCCTCGCGCGGTGACACCGGGACGGCCTCGCGCTGCTCGCGCGCCGGCACGGGCTCGCCGGAGGGGCGGGCCGCGGCGTCGTCGCGCGACTCGCGCGCCATCGGCGCATCGTGCCGGGCGTCGCGCGCCATCGGCGCATCCGGCCGCAGGTCGCGCGCCTCGCGCGCCGCGGGTGCCTCGTTGCGCGTCTCGCGCGCCGGCGGTTCGCGCGCCGAGTCGCGCGGGGATTCGCGCGCCGAGTCGCGCGTCGAGTCGCGGTTGCCGAAAATGCCCATCATCGTGCCTCCTGCGGTCGTGCCGGCATGGCGGGCTCGGCGACACGCGCGTCGTCCGCCTCCAGCAGGTCATGGAAAAGGGCGCGGTAGTGGACCACCGCGCGGCGCAGGGCCTCGGTGTCCGCCTCGCCGCGCTCGCTGCGCGTCACGATCTCGTGCGCGGTGCGGTAGTGCTCGACGACCTTGGGGTGGTCCACCGAGAGGTCCGCGGCCTGGCGATCGAAGTCGCCCATCGGGTAGCCGCGCGCCTGCATGAGCTGGCACACGAGCCGGTCGGCGTCGGCCACCGCGTCCTTCGGGTCGTCGACGAAGCGCGCCTGCATGACCTTCCAGCGCTCGGCGAAGCGCTCGGCGTCCTCGCGCGCGAGCGGGACGATGCGAAAGCGCGACACGCGCTCCATGCGGTCGCGCAGCTCGGCTTCCGCCTTCTTGCGGCTGCCGTGCTCGTCGAGCGCGCGGCGGTATTCGGGGCCGAAGCGGTCTTCCAGCCGGTGCGAGCGGTTGTTGCGCTGCCTGAAGAATGCCGCCAGGGCGACGAGCAACGCGAGCACGAGGACGGCGACGACCAGGGGGTCCATCGAGGCCATGAACTTCTCCTCTTGCGAAGGGTTGTGACCCGGGGGGCTTGCGGGGCCCGCGGGCCCCTCGCGAACACTCTAGGGGCTCGGGCCGGGCCGGCGTGTCGGGCGTCGCAGGACCGTCGCGTTGGACGGCGACTGACACGCGTGTAGGACGCGTCCCGCGTGAGCCGCTCCCCCGGCGAACGTCACCGGGGGTCGAGCTCGAAGCCGCCCGCGCTGCGCCGCTCGCGCGAGGCCGGCCCCGCGAGCAGCGCGATGAAGCGCTCGGCCAGCGCCGCCTGGCCGCTGCGCGCCGTCACCGCCGCGCTGTAGACGGTGGCCAGCTCGAACTGCGGCGGCAGCGCCCCGACCAGCGCGACGCCGGGCGTGTAGCGGATCTCGGTGACCTGCGTGCAGCCGATGGCGCGCGCCGTCGCGGCCTGCGCCAGCTCGCCCATCGCGGTGGCGCCGTTGGGGAAGGTGCGGCAGCGCGGCGCCAGCGTGTCGTGGATGCCCAGCTCGCGCATCACGTTGGCGAAGTGGATGCCCGCGGTGGCGCGTTGCGGGTCGGGGAAGTAGATCGCGTCGGCGTCGAGCAGGGCGGTGCGCAGGGCCTCGGGCGAACCGATGTCGGGCAGCGGCGCGTCGCGGCGCACCGCGATGCCGGTGCGCACGCGCCCCAGGTCGGCCCGCGTGTCGCCGCGCAGCCGCCCCGCGATGACGAGCTCGTCCACCATCGCCGACGTCACCACCAGCACGTCGCACGGCTCGCCGGCGAGCAGCGCCTCCTTCATGGCGCCCACGGCGCCGAAGCGCGCGGCCAGCGACGCGCCGGTGTCCTTCGCGAGGGACGCCTCCAGCTCGCCCACCAGCCCCTTGGCTGCGCCCGCGCAGAGCAGGTGCAGCGTCATTGCTCGGCCTTCGCGCCCGAGATCTTCACGATGCGCGCCCACTTGGCGATGTCGTCGTGCAGGTAGCTGCCGAACTGCGCGACGCTCATCACCATCGGCACGGCGCCCTGCGCTTCCCACGCCTTGCGCACCTCCGCCTGCCCGACGATGCGGCTCACCTCGGCGTTGAGCTTGTCCACGATGGCCGCGGGCGTGCCCTTCGGCGCCAGCAGGCCGAGCCAGATGGTCGCCTCGTAGCCCTTCACGCCCGACTCGGACACGGTGGGCACGTCGGGCATCACGGCCGAGCGCGTGCGGCCGGTGGTGGCCAGCGCCTTCACCTTGCCGGCGCGCGCGTGGTCCGCCATGGTGGTGATGGCGTCGAACATCAGGTCGACCTGGCCGCCGATCACGTCGGTGCGCGCGCCGGAGCTGCCCTTGTAGGGGATGTGCACGATGTGCAGGCCGGCCATCGCCTTGAACAGCTCGCCCGCCATGTGGTAGGGCGTGCCGGGCCCCGACGACGCGTACGACAGGCCGCCCGGCCGGGACTTCGCGAGCTTGATCAGCTCGGGGAGGCTCTTCACCGGCAGCGACGCCTTGGTGACGAGCAGCAGGTCGGAGGCGTTGATCGGCGCGATCGGCGTGAAGTCGCGCATCAGCTGGAACGGCTTGTTCGGGATGAGCGACTCGTTGACCGTGTGCGTGTTCGACATCAGCAGCAGCGTGTAGCCGTCGGGCGGCGACTTGGCGACCGCGTCGGTGCCGATGATCGAGCCGCCCCCCGGGCGGTTGTCGACGACGAAGCTCTGGCCCAGCGATTCCTGCAGCCGCTGCCCGATGAAGCGCGCGTACACGTCGGCCGGGCCGCCGGCGGCGAAGGGCACGATGATGCGCACCGGCCGGGTGGGGTAGTCCTGCGCCAGCGCGCCGGCGCCGGCCGACAGCCCGGCGAGGGCCGCGAGACCCGCGGCCAGCGCCCGACGCGCGCCGGCCCATGCAGAGGTGCTGCCCATACGCTCTCCCCGGCGGAGGCCGCCGTCTTGGTCGCGATTGGTCGCGCTTGGCGACCGCAGGCCGGCCAATATAGGGGCCGCCCCGGCCACGGTCAATTCGGCGTTTGCCCGGTCACGACCCCAGCAGGTTGCGGCGCACGTGCACCAGGTGGTCGAGGCAGCGTTCGCGCGCCGCGGCGGCGTCGCGCTCCTTGAGCGCCGCCACCATCGCGCGGTGCTCGTCCTGGTACTCGAGGCGCCGCGCGGGGGTGGCGCTGCGGCGCTTCAGCACGCCCCACTCGGCCTGCGCGCGCACCTGGTTCATCAGGCGGAACACGCCCGCGATGAAGCCGTTGTGCGCGGCCTGGGCGATGCTCTCGTGCAGCAGCGCGTCCCAGTGCTCGAACTCCTCCGGCGTCTGCGCCGCCTCGGCGTTGTCGCAGCACTCGTCCATGCGCGCGAAGTCGGCCGGCGTGGCGTGCGCCGCGACCATCTCGACGATGGCCGGCTCCAGCACGAGCCGCGCGGCCATGAGCTCGGCCGGGCTGGTGGCCAGCGTGATGGGATGGCTGGCCGCGATGTCGGACAGCGCCTCGTTCACGCGCTCGCTCACGTAGGTGCCGCTGCCCACCGTCTGGGTGATGAGGCGCTTGTCCTTCAGGCCGCCCAGCACGCGGCGCACCGTGGAGCGGCTGAGGCCGAACTGGTCGCTCAGCTCGCGCTCGGTCGGGATGCGGTGGCCCGCACGCCACTTGCGCGTGCGCAGGTTTTCGAGGATCGCTTCGCGCAGGGCGGCGGCGTTGTCCATGGGTGTTCGTGGGGGTCCCGGCCGGCCGCGATCGTACCAAGCGGGTCCGCCCCGCGTCGATGCTTGCGCGGATTGGCATCGATTGGTACGCTTTGGGCTTTTCGGCTGGGAGGCGCTGATGCGCATTGCGACGTTTCAATGGAAGGGCCGGCGGCATGTCGGCATCGTCGACGCCGGGGGCACGCAGGTGCGCGTGCTGCCGCTGTCGGAAGAGCAGGCGCGGCGCGGCGCGCTCTCGCTGATCGAGGCGGCGGCGGCCGGCCGGGCGGTGCCCGCGGGCGGCGACACCGTGCCGCTCGCGGATGTGGCGCTGGAGGCGCCCATCCCGCTGCCGCGGCGCAACCTGTGGTGCGTGGGCCGCAACTACCACGCGCACGCGAAGGAGCTGTCGGGCTCGGTGTTCAAGAGCTCGCCGGTGAAGACCGACCAGTGGCCCATCGTCTTCACCAAGGTGCCCGAATGCGTGGTGGGCCCCACGGCCGAGGTGCGGCTGCCGGGCGCGGCTTCGGAGCAGGTGGACTACGAGGCCGAGCTGCTCGTGGTGATCGGCACGGGCGGCCGCGACATCGCGCGCGCCGACGCCCTGCGCCACGTGTTCGGCTACGCGATCGTCAACGACGTGACGGCGCGCGACGTGCAGATGCGCCACCAGCAATGGGACCTGGGCAAGTCGTTCGACACCTTCTGCCCGATGGGCCCGTGGATCGTCACCGCCGACGAGCTCGACGGCACGGACACGCGCGTGCGCTGCTGGGTCAACGGCGAGCCGCGCCAGGACGCGCGCACCACCGACTTCATCTTCGACATCCCGACGCTCATCGAGACCTGCTCGCGCGGCATCACGCTCTACCCGGGCGACGTGATCGCGACCGGCACGCCGGCCGGCGTGGGCATGGGCATGGACCCGCCGCGCTATCTCAAGGCCGGCGACGTGGTGCGCATCGAGATCGACGGCATCGGGCAGATCGAGAACCGCTTCGTCTGAAAGGCAGGAACCCGTGAGACGCGAAATGTTCAAGGCGGGCGTGCTCGCCGCCTCGCTCGCGCTGCTCGGCGCGGTTGCCGCGGCGCGCGCCGAGTACCCCGAGAAGCCCATCACGATGGTGGTGCCCTTCCCGCCGGGCGGCGTCGCCGACACGGTGGCGCGGCCGGTGGCCGAGGCGCTGTCGCGCGAGCTGAAGCAGCCGGTGGTGATCGAGAACAAGGCCGGCTCGGGCGGCGCGCTCGGCATCGGCGCCGCGGCGCGGGCGCCGGCCGACGGCTACACGGTGCTGCTCTCGCTGTCGTCGATCTCGATCCTGCCGGAGGCCGACAGGATCCTCGGGCGCAAGCCGCAGTTCACGCGGGACCAGTTCAAGCCGATCGCGCGCTTCACCGCCGACCCGACGGTGCTGGTGGTGCGCGCCGACGCGCCGTGGAAGACGCTGGACGAGTTCATCGCCGACGCGCGCAGGTACCCCGGCCGCTTCAACTACGGCAGCTCGGGCAACTACGGGACGATGCACGTGCCGATGGAGATGCTGAAGGGCTCGGCCAACTTCCGCATGACGCACATCCCGTTCACCGGCGCGGGGCCGGCGGTGGTGGCGCTGCTGGGCGGGCAGGTGGACGCGATCTCCAGCGGGCCGGCCACCGTGGTCCAGCACGTCAAGGCGGGCAAGCTGCGCGCGCTCGCCCACTGGGGCGACAAGCCGCTCGCGGCGCTGCCCGGCGTGCCGAGCCTCAGGGAGGCCGGCCATCCGGTGCAGTTCGCGCAGTGGTCGGCGCTGTTCGTGCCGGCCGGCACGCCGGACGACGTGGTGCAGAAGCTGCGCGCGGCGTCGCGCAAGGCGGCGAGCGACCCGCAGGTGCAGCAGACCATCGCGACCGCGGGCAGCCCCATCGCGTACCAGGACGCGCCGGACTTCCAGGCGTACTGGAACGAGGATGCGGCGAGGATGACCCAGGCGGTGAAGGAGATCGGCAAGGTGGAGTGAGGCACGCCGCGCCTCGCTGCCCGCCGCGAGGGACGCCGCTCAGCCGATGGCGGCGGCGCGCCGCAGCTCGTCGATCTCGGCTTCGCGATAGCCCAGCGAGGCGAGCAGCGCACCGGTGTGTTCGCCGAGGCGCGGCGGGTCCAGCCGCACGCCCAGGCGCGCGCCGTCGAGCGTGAACGGCAACAGCGTGGTCTTGACCGCCTGGCCCGCGCGCTCGCCGTCCGACAGGCGCACGTCGGCCAGCCCGCCGGTGGCCAGCAGGTGCGGATCCTCGAGCAGGTCTTGCGGCTTGCGGATGGGCGCGAAGGGCAGGCCCGCCGCCTCCATCGCCGCGGCGAGGTCGCCGGCGCGGCGGTTCGCCAGGCGCTCGCGCAGCGTCGCGAGCAGCGCGGCGCGCTGCCGCACGCGCTGGTTGTTGGTGGCGAGCGAGGGCTCGTGCTTCAGGTCCGCGAGCCCGAGCGCGTCGCAGAACCCCTGCCACTGCGCGTCGCTCACCGCGGCGAGGAAGATCTGCTCGCCGTCCGCGACGGTGAACACGTCGTACACCGCCCAGGGGCTGGTGCGCGCGGGCATGGGCGCGGCCGGCGTGCCGGTCACCGCGTACTGCAGCATGTGCTGTCCCACCAGGAACACGTTGTTCTCGAACAGCGCCGACTGCACTTCCATGCCGCGCCCGGTGCGCGCGCGCTCGGCGAGCGCGGCCAGCGCGCCGATGGCGCCGAACAGCCCGCCCATGATGTCGTTGACGCTGCTGCCCGCGCGCAGCGGGTCGCCGGGGCGGCCGGTCATGTAGGCGAGCCCGCCCATCATCTGCACCACCTCGTCGAGCGCGGTGCGGTGGTCGTAGGGACCCGGCAGGAAGCCCTTGTGGCTCACGTAGACGAGCCGCGGGTTGACCGCGGCGAGCGCGGCGTGGTCGAGGCCGTACTTCGCCATCGTGCCCGGCTTGAAGTTCTCCGCCACCACGTCCGCCGTGGCGGCGAGGCGGCGCGCCACCTCGGCGCCGCGCGCGCTGTGCAGGTCGATCGCGATGCTCTTCTTGTTGCGGTTGAACATCGGGAAGAAGCCGGCGCCCGCGCCGAGCAGGCGGCGCGTGCGGTCGCCGTCGATGGGCTCGATCTTGATCACCTCGGCGCCGAGGTCGCCGAGCACCATGCCGCAGGTCGGGCCCATGACCATGTGCGTGAACTCGACGACGCGCAGGCCCGCCAGCGGCAGGGGCGCCCGGCGGGCGGCGGCGGCCGGGTGGGGCTCGGCGACGGCCGGCGCGACGCCCGGGGTGGCCGTCGCGGCCGGCGCCGCGCGCGCGTCGCGCATCGTCTTCGGCAACCCCGCCCGCCACAGCGCGCCGTGCAGCGTCTCGCCCTCGAGCCACCGGGCCACCTTGCCGCGCAACGCGACGAGCCCGTCGAAGTCCTGTCCTGTCGGCGCGCCCATGCTCTCGAACAGGTAGACCATGTCCTCGGTCGCCACGTTGCCGCTCGCGCCCGGCGCATGCGGGCAGCCGCCGATGCCGGCGAGGCAGGCGTCGAAGCGGCGGATGCCGAGCTGCCAGGCGGCCATCGCGTTGGCCAGGCCCAGGCCGCGGGTGTCGTGGAAGTGCGCCGTGGCGATGCGCTCGCCGCCGATGCGCAGCGCGCCCTCGAACAGCCGGCTCACCATGAGCGGATCGGCATAACCCACCGTGTCCGCGAGCCCGACGCTGTCGGCGCCCGCATCGAGCGCCGCCTGCACGAGGCGCAGCACCTCGCCGGGCGCCACGCGGCCCTGGAGGGTGCAGCCGAACGCCGTGCCGATGGCCACTTCCAGCCGGCACGCCGACCCGGCGGCGTCGCGCACCGCGCGCATGCGCGCGATCTCGGCCACCGCGTCGTCCGGCGTCTTGCGCAGGTTCGCGAGGCTGTGCGCCCGGCTCGCGGAAAGCGGCACCCGCATCGCGTGCGCGCCCGTCTCGAGGGCGCGCTCGGCGCCCTTCAGGTCGGGCACCCGCACCGAGGCGACGAGCCCGGGCAGGGTCTTCGCATGGGCGAGCAGCTCGGCGGTGTCGGCGAGCTGCGGCAGCCGCTTCGCCGGCACGAACGAGCCGACCTCGATCTCGCGCTGGCCCGCGGCGTAGGCGTCGGCGATCCATTCGAGCTTGCGCGCGGTGGGCACCACGCGGGCGAGGCCTTGCAGGCCGTCGCCGAGGCCGACTTCGCGCACGGTCACGGCGGGGTGGGTGGGACGCGTCATCGGGCGACTGTAGACGCTGCACCCCGTCGCGCCGGCGCGTCGCGCGCGATGCGGCGGTCCGCGTCATGGCCTTGCGGGCGCGGGTGCGCCGCGACGCTTAAGCTTGCGCGACCGGTGACGCACGCATGGGAGGCGACATGGACGATCCCCACGAGCTGCAGCGCTTCGTCGACGCGCAGGACGGCGTCTGGGAGGACGTGCGCGCGGAGCTGGCCGACGGCCGCAAGCGCACGCACTGGATGTGGTTCGTGTTCCCTCAGCTGGCCGCGCTGGGTCGAAGCGGCATGGCGAAGCGCTACGGCCTCGCGTCGCGCGCCGAGGCGGCGGCGTACTGGGCGCATCCCGTGCTCGGGCCGCGCCTGAAGGAATGCAGCGAGCACGTGCTGGCCGTGCCGGGAGGCCGCACGGCGCTGGAGGTCATGGGCGCGCCGGACGACCTCAAGCTGCGCTCGTGCATGACGCTGTTTTCCGAGGTGGCGCCGGAGGAGCCGGTGTTCCGGCGCGTGCTCGCGAAGTACTACGGCGGCGAGGCGGACCGGCGGACCCTCGAGCTGCTGCGCTGAAGCCGGGACGCGGATGTCGCGGTTACTTGCGCAGCTTCGCCAGTTCCGCCTGCGCTTCCTTCCAGAGATCCTGGCCCACGTTCGCCGCGATGCCGGCGTTCACCTGCGCGAGCTTGTCGCGCATGCGCTGCGTCTCGGCCGGCGGCAGCTCGTTGACCTGCATGCCCTTGGCCTTCAGGTCGGCGAGCGACTTCGCGGCCTCGTCGCGCGTGTCCTTGCGCTCGAAGTCGCGGCTGGCCTTGGCGGCGTCCGCCAGCACCTTCTGCTCGTCCTTCGAGAGCTGGTCCCACCACTTCTTGCTCACCAGCACGATCCACGGGCTGTACACGTGGTTCGTCACGCTCACGAACTTCTGCACCTCGTAGAACTTGCTCGAGAGGATCGTGTTGTACGGGTTCTCCTGGCCGTCGACCGTCTTGGTCTCCAGCGCGCTGAACAGCTCCGAGAACGGCAGCGGCACGGCGTTGGCGCCGAGCGTCTTGAAGCTGTCGAGGTACACGTTGTTCTGCATCACGCGCAGCTTGATGCCGTCCAGGTCCTCCATCTTCTGGATCGCACGCTTGCTGTTGGTGAGGTTGCGAAAGCCGTTCTCCCAGTAGACGAGGCCGACCAGGCCCTTCTCGGGCAGCTTGTCGAGCACCTTCTGGCCGACCGGGCCGTCGAGCACCGCGTCGGCTTCCTTGGCATTGGAGAACAGGAACGGCGTGTCCCACAGCGCCATTTCCTTGGTGATGCCGACCAGCGTGGCGGTGGAGCCGACCATCATCTCCTGCGCGCCGCCGATGAGCGCCTGCTGCATCTGAACGTCGGAGCCCAGCGCGGCGGCGCCGATGGCGCGCACCTTCATCCTGCCGGCCGAGGCCTTCTCGACCTGCTCGGCGAACATCTTGACGGCGCGGCCCTGGTTGCTCTGCTCGTTGAGCCCGTAGCCGAAGCGGATCAGGCGGGGCTTGATGTCGGCCGCGGAGGCGAGCGGCGCGGCGAGCGCGGCCAGCGTGGCGGCGGCGACGAGGGTACGGCGGATTCGGTTCACGAGAGAGTCTCCTATGGAAGAGGACGGACGCGCTCAGCGCATCCAGGCCACCGGCGCGGTGACCAGCTGGGGAAACACGAGGAAGAGGACGAGGATCAGCAGATACACGACGAGGAACGGGTTCACGCCCTTGATCACCTGGTGCATCGGCAGGCGCCCCACGCCGGCGACGACGTTGAGCACCGTGCCCACCGGCGGGGTGATGAGGCCGATCGCGCCGTTGAGCACGAACATGAGGCCGAAGTAGATCGGATCGATGCCGGCCTTGACGGCGATGGGGAGCATGACCGGCGCGAAGATGAGGATGGTGGGCGTCAGGTCGAGCGCGGTGCCGATCAGCACCAGCACCACCATCATCACCGCCATCAGCACGCGCGGCTGGGTCACCAGCGGCCCGAGCCAGTTCGTGAGCACGCTCGGCAGGTCGGCCAGCGTGATCATGTAGCTCGCCACCTGCGCGCCGGCGCACAGGAACATGACGATGGCCGTGGTGCGCGCGGCGCGCACGAGCACGTGGCTGATCTCCGCCAGCTTCATCTCGCGGTGCACGACCAGCGAGATCACGAGCGCATAGAACGCGGCGACCACGGCGGCTTCGGTCGGCGTGAACACGCCGGTCTTCATGCCGCCGATGATGATCACCGGCATGAGCAGCGCCCAGAACGCGTGGCCGGTGGCGCGCAGCCGCGCGGCGAACGGCAGCGGCTCGCCCTCGGGCAGCTCGATGCGGCGCAGCACCCATTTCCACGCGACGATGAGGCCCGCGCCCATCACGAGGCCCGGCACGATGCCCGAGACGAACAGCGCCGAGATCGACGTGTTGGTGGTCACGCCGTAGATCACGAACGGCATCGAGGGCGGGATGATCGGCGCAATGATGCCGCCCGAGGCGATGAGGCCGGCCGACGTGTTCACCGGATAGCCCTGGCGGCGCATCATGGGCAGCAGGATGGTGGCGAGCGCGGCGGTGTCGGCCAGCGCCGAGCCGCTCATGCTCGCCATGAGCACCGCCGCGCCGATGGCCACGTAGCCCAGGCCGCCGCGGATGTGGCCCACCCAGGCCTGCGCCATGTCGATGATGCGACGGCTGATGCCGCCGGAGTTCATGAGCTCGCCGGCGAGGATGAAGAACGGCACCGCCAGCAGCGGGAAGCTGTCCACGCCCGCCACCAGGTTCTGCGCCAGCAGCTGCGTGTCCCAGAAATCGAGCACCCACGCCATGGCCGCGCCGGTCAGCACGAGCGCGAGGGCCATGTTCATGCCGATGCCCATGAGCACCAGCATGCCGAGCGCGAAGACGATGAAGGCCTGGGCTTCAGCAGACATGTCGATACCTTCGCGTCACTCGACTTCGTGGGCGTGGCCCAGGTCCAGGGGTTTGCGCCGCGCCAGCTCGACGAGCGCCATCGTGCCGATCGCGATCGAGGCGAGCAGCGCCGGCAGCGGCAGCAGCGCCGTGGGATAGCCCAGCACCACCGAGCGGCTGCCGAGGCCGACCACGACCTGCTGCCATGCGCCCCAGCCGACGAGCACGCAGGCGAGGAGCACGAGCAGGCGGATCAGCACGGTCATCGCCGGGAACGCGCGCGGGCGCTCGCGCAGCATGCCCACCAGGCTGGTGAACGCCATGTGCTGCCCCGCCGGGTACGCGGCGGTGGCGCCGATGAACACCATCCACACGAAGAGCAGCCGCGACAGCTCCTCGCTCGCGGGCACGCCGCTGCCGAAGCCGTAGCGCAGCACGACGTTGACGAACACGGCCACCGCCATGACCGCCAGGCACGCGGCCATCGCGACGTCGACGGCGGATTGCAGGCGGCTGCCCGGTTCGAGGGGTGCGTTCATGGGTGCCTCACTGGCCTTCGGCGTTGCGGGGGGACGGGGGCGGCGCGGCTTCCGCACCGCCGAGCCAGGCCAGGGCGCGCTCGCGCAGCGCCTCCAGCGGTTCGAGCGCATCCAGGCGCAGCACGCCGTCTTCGCCCACGGGCGGCTCGAGCGTGGCGAACTGGCTGTCCACCAGGCTCGCCGAGAAGAAGTGCGACGCCGCGCGCGAGGAGACGCGCTGCAGCGCGCTCGCGCGGTCGATGTCGAGGAACACGAAGCGCAGGCCGGGCGAGGCGGCGCGCAGCCGTTCGCGGTAGGCGCGCTTCAGCGCCGAGCAGGTGAGCACCGCACCGGCCGGATGCCGCTGCAGCTCGGCGCCCAGCGTGGTGAGCCAGCCGTCGCGGTCCGCGTCGGTGAGCGCGATGCCGCGGTTCATCTTGTCGCGGCTGGCCGGCGCGTGGAAATCGTCACCCTCGACGAGGACCGCGCCGACGGCGCGCGCCAGCGCCGCCCCGAGACTCGACTTGCCGCAACCGGCCACACCCATGATCACCACCGAGCCGGTCATCGTCGTCGTGTTTTGGATAGCGTTGTCCAATTGGATGAAATGAAAGGCGATCGAGACGGCTGCCGGATCGTCGTGCCACCTGGGTGGCGCGGGAAGATCGCGCTTGTCGATCGCCTTTGGATAGCGCTATCCTAACGAGCCCGGCGACCGTGCCGGATCCGTGTTTACCCTAGGCCCTCCATGAGCACCGCTGCCTCGCCCCGCCGCCGCGCCACCGGCCGCGTCACGCTGAACGACGTCGCCCTGGCCGCGGGCGTCAGCCCGATCACGGTGTCGCGCGCGCTGCGCGGCGAGCGCGCCGTGGACCCGGCGCTGGTGGCGCGCGTGCAGGCCGCGGCGCAGCGCCTGGGGTACGTCCCCGATCCGGCGGCGCGCGCGCTGGCGTCGCGCCACGGCACGCACGTCGCGGTGCTGATCCCGCTGCTGTCCAACGCACTGTTCGTCGACGTGCTCGAGGCGGTGCAGCGCACGCTGCGGCCGGCCGGGTACCAGACGCTCATCGGCATCACGCATTACGACGCGAGCGAGGAGGAGCAGCTGCTGCGCGAGCAGCTCCTGCACCGGCCCGCGGGCGTGATGGTGACGGGGCTGGAGCGCGCTCAGGCCACGCGCCAGCTCATCGCGCAAAGCGGCGTGCCGTGCGTGCACCTGATGGAGACCGCGAGCGCGCCGGGCGTGTACAGCGTCGGCTTCTCGCAGGCGGATGCGGGCGCCGCGATGACGCGCCACCTGCTGGAGCGCGGCCGCCGCCGGATCGCCTTCGCGGCGGCGCAGCTCGACGCGCGGACGATGCAGCGCATGGACGGCTGGCGGCGCGAGATGACCGCCGCCGGGCTGCACGACGCGCGCCTCGAATGGCTGAACCCCGCGGCGTCGTCGATTGCGCTCGGTGCGCGCATGTTCGAGCAGATCATGGCGGTCAAGCCGGCGGTGGACGCGGTGTTCTTCTGCAACGACGACCTGGCCCAGGGCGCGCTGCTCGCCGCGACGAAGCTGCGCGTGGCCGTGCCCCGGCGCGTGGCCATCGCGGGCTTCAACGACCTCACGGGCAGCGACCAGATGATGCCGGCGCTCACCACGGTGCGCACGCCGCGCGCCGAGATCGGCACGGCAGCGGCGCGCATGCTGCTCGCGCTGATGCGCGGCGAGCCGGTGGGCGAGCGCAGCGTGGACCTGGGGTACGAGCTGGTGGTGCGCGAGTCGACGTGACCCGCGATGCGCTGGCGCCGGCGCCGGCGACCGCGCGAGTGCAGGCCGCGCGCGCCGCCCGCGGTCCCGCGGAACATCGTGTTTCAGCCCGGCGGCCGAAGCGCGGTACCCTCCCTGCTTTTTCCCATTCTCCCGCGCGAATGTTCGGACGCTCCAAACCCGTCGTGTTCAACCCGTACGGCAGCCGTCGCTCGCGCCGGCGCGTGCCGCCCTGGCTCCTCCTGCTGCTGCTCGGCATGGCGAGCGGGGCCGCGGCCGTGCTCGTGGTGCAGGCGAAGTACCTGTCGCCGCGCCTGTCGGCGGCGGAGTCCACCGCGTTGCGCGCCGACTACGCGCAGGCCGACGAGGAACGCACCCGGCTGCGCGCCGATCTGGCGCAGACGGCCAAGCGGCTGGACGCCGCGATCGCCGAGCGCAAGACCCTGGCCGACGAGCTGGCCGCGAACCGCCAGGCGGTGGAGCGCCTGCGCGGCGATGTCTCGGCGCTGGCCGCCGTGCTGCCGGCCGATCCGCGCGGCGGCGCGGTGCAGGTGCGCGCCGCGCGCTTCAGCACCGAAGGCGGCAAGCTGGTGTACGACGTCGTGCTGTCGCGCGAGCGCGCGAGCAAGCCGCTCAACGGCGTGCTGCAGCTGGTCGTCGCCGGCGGCGCCAAGGGCAGGCCGGAAACGAGCGTGAAGCTGTCGCCGGTGGCCATCACGATGGGTCCGGTGGAGAGCGTGCGCGGCGACCTGCCGCTGCCGGAAGGGTTCGACGCGCGCCAGGCGACGATCCAGGTGCTCGACCGGCCGGACGGCCGGCTGCTCGGCAAGCGCGTGATCAACGTGAAGTGAAGCGCCGCGTCAGCGGCCGGGCGTGAACCACCACACCAGGCGCTGGAGCACCGACGATCTCGTCGGGATGACGGTGGGCAGCGGCGACGGGCGTCGCGTCTTGGGGCCGGCGGCGCGCCACCGCATCGTGCGGCTCGACAGGGCGAAGGGCAGGGGCGGGCTGGAACGCATGCAAGACTCCTGGCGCCATGGACCGCGGGCGGGGACCGGACCGCCTGCCGGAACGATGGAGACGTCCATTGAATGCGAACACGCGCGCGCCGGCCATCCCGCCCCTGAGGGGTCCGCGTGTAACGGCGGACAATCGGCGCCCATGAACCCTCTCGACGATCCCCTGCACGACCGCGAGGTCGGCGCCCGCGACGGCACCCTCGACACGACGCGCATCGACGACGTGCGCATCGGCGCCGTGCGTCCCCTCATCACCCCCGCCCTCCTGCAGGAGCGCGTGCCGCTGCGCGACGGCACGTTGGCGCTCGTGGAGTCCAGCCGAACGGCCATCGCGGACGTGCTGCACGGGCGCGACGACCGGCTCGTCGTCGTCGTGGGGCCGTGCTCCATCCACGACCACGAGCAGGCGATGGAGTACGGCCAGCGCCTGAAGGCCGTGGCCGACCGCCTGGCCGACGACCTGCTCGTCGTGATGCGGGCGTACTTCGAGAAGCCGCGCACGACGGTGGGCTGGAAGGGCTACATCAACGACCCGCACCTCGACGGCAGCTTCGCCATCAACGAGGGCCTCGAGCGCGCGCGCCGCCTGCTGCTCGAGCTGACCACGATGGGCCTGCCCACCGGCACCGAGTTCCTCGACCTGCTGAGCCCCCAGTTCATCGCCGACCTGATCGCCTGGGGCGCCATCGGCGCGCGCACCACCGAGAGCCAGACCCACCGCCAGCTCGCCTCGGGCCTGAGCTGCCCGGTGGGCTTCAAGAACGGCACCGACGGCGGCATCAAGGTGGCCGCCGACGCGATCCTGGCGGCGCGCGCGCCGCACGCCTTCATGGGCATGACCAAGATGGGCATGGCGGCCATCTTCGAGACGCGCGGCAACGACGACTGCCACGTCATCCTGCGCGGCGGCAAGGCGCCCAACTACGACGCCGCCCACGTGGCCGCGAGCTGCGACGCGCTGCGCTTCGCGGGCCTGCGCGAGCAGGTGATGGTCGACGTCTCGCACGGCAACAGCAGCAAGCAGCACCGCCGGCAGATCGAGGTGGCGGCGGACGTGGCGGGGCAGATCGCCGAGGGCGACCGCCGCATCGTCGGCGTGATGATCGAGAGCCACCTCGAGGAAGGCCGGCAGGACCTGGTGCCGGGCGTGCCGCTGGCGCGCGGCGTGTCGATCACCGATGCGTGCATCGGCTTCGCCGACACGGTGCCGGTGCTGGAGGGGTTGGCGACGGCGGTGGGGGAGCGGCGCAGGGCGGCTTCATGAGGACCCTCTCCCACCGTTCCTGCCGAGGTCTCGAAGCACGCGGGCCGCGAAGTCGGCCGGAGCAACCGTCGAAGGACACACCGCCGGTCGGAAGCCCGATTCCTCACACGCAGATCGCTCCGCGGAAGCGGGCGTGATGCAGGTTCCTGGGTCGGGAACGCGCCAGCGAGGGCGTGCTACATCACCGCCGGCGGTTCCCGGACCGGCTCGCGCACCGGCCCCGGGTCGTCCGGCGCCGGCGGATCCTCCACGTCGGGCGGATCGACGTCCGGCCCGGGGGGGCGCGGCGGCGGATGCGGCCCCGGCGCCGGCTCGGGGGTCGGGGGCACGGTGTACGCGCGAAGGGCGTCGTCGGCCATGGGCGGCATTCCTGGTTCGGAAGTGGAACGGCGACGGTACGACCGTGGTGGGGCGATGTAAAGCAGGTCCCGGCGGGGCCCCTCAATGGCCGGCCAGCGCCTTGCGCAGGGCCGGCGTGGCGCGCAGCGCGCCGACCTCGATGCCGTTCCAGTTGCGCAGCGTGAAGTCGCTCAGGCCGCGCATGAACTCGGCCTCACCGCCGTCGAGCCTCACCAGCGCCTCGAGCACGGCGGCCATGACGACCTCGGACGCGCGCGAGTTGTTGCCGTCGCGGATCTTGATCGCGACGCCGAGCCCGCGGTCGGGCAGCGCGGCGC
>Ga0075429_100002093_pt1 | contig 16659 bp, 10 predicted proteins | sample RhiMetdeltSRZDD3_FD_75295 | JGI IMG/M metagenome (GOLD analysis project Ga0075429, IMG submission 75295) | Populus rhizosphere microbial communities from Tennessee, USA - Rhizosphere MetaG P. deltoides SRZDD3 | ecosystem: Host-associated > Plants > Roots > Rhizosphere > Soil | place: USA... | reverse complement strand
TGAAAGGCCGCGACCTTCGATCCGTGGCTGCGGATATTCGAGGTCGCCTTGCAACAATGCAATTCCCGCTCGAGTATCATGCGGAAGTTCTTACGAGCTTTTCCGGGCAACAGGTTGCTTCTCCCCGCTTCTATACCTTCACCGCGGCGGCTGTCCTCATTATTTTCCTCCTCCTGCAGGCCGCTTATCGAAGCTGGCGCCTTGCGTTCCTGTCCTTCATCACGGTGCCCTCTGCATTGGCTGGTGGTGTTCTCACAATATTTGCCACACGTGGGAGCCTCTCACTTGGATCGCTGATTGGTTTTCTCGTGCTATTCGGAATTGCGGTTCGCAACAGCATTGTGATGCTCGAGCAGTTCAATCGTCTTGAGCGGAATGAGGGTCTCTCCTTAAATGCAGAGCTGATTGTGCGAGGAGCCACGGAACGCCTTGGTTCCGTTATGATAACCGCACTGGCTGTTGCCCTGGTATTGATACCCTCTCTGATTTTTGGAGACATTCCCGGTCTCGAAACACTTCGTCCGATGGCTCTAGTCGTACTGGGAGGTCTGGCTACAACGACGTTGCTCAACTTGTTTGTCATGCCAGCTCTCTATTTGCGCTACGGTGCCGGCCGCGAGCGGGATCTTGAGATCCTGCCACCCACGACCGCTGAGGTTCCGGCTTCAGCGGATTAGTAGAAGTCAGATCGCTGTCTTCCACCAAGAGATGCTGTACCACTATGACCAAGAAAAATAATTCCAAAGCGATAAATTCGCTGACCGAAATCTTGCTGGTGGAAGACGTGCGCAAATCCTACGGTCCCAGACCAGCCCTGCGCGGTCTCTCCTTCTCGCTCAAAGCTGGCCGTGTAATGGGTTTCCTCGGTCCAAATGGAGCCGGAAAGACCACGGCGATCCGAATCCTGACGACAATTCTGGAACCAGACTCCGGTTCTTTCTTGGTAGACGGTATCAGCTCTGACTACCCTGAAAAGATACGTCAAAGGATTGGAGTACTGCCGGAAAGTCTGGGGTTTCCCAAACAGATGACGGCATACGAATTCCTGGTCCATTTTGGCGAACTCTATGGGCAAGCCCAAAATGAAGCGAAAGCATACGCAATGGAATTGCTAGAAGAAGTCGGATTACAACAAAGAGGAAACTCCCTGATTGGAACCTATAGCCGCGGCATGCGACAAAGGCTTGGGATTGCGCGAGCTTTGATCAATCGTCCTGTCGTCGTCTTCCTGGATGAGCCTACTCTGGGGCTTGATCCGCACGGTCAACAGGAGTTACTTGCGCTGGTGCGCCGGATTGCAGAGGAGCGCAACGCGGGTGTCGTATTGTGTAGTCACCTTTTGCCTGAGATAGAAGGAAGTTGCGATGACGTGGTCATTTTAAATGCAGGGCAGGTTGTTGCCGCAGGTTCCGTCGCTGAGGTGATCGGACGAGTTCAACGAAACGTCATTTTGCATAATAGCTTCAGAATCCAGACTGCACCTCAATTTGTGGCGGAGGTTCGCCGCATAGTAAAAGAGCTGCCGGAAATCCTGGAAGCAACCTCCCAGGGCGAGGGGGATGGATGGTTGCGGATTGAACTCATGGATATCGCGGATGGAAATTTGTCTCACAGGAGTCAAATCAACAACAGAGTCCTCGGGGCTCTGATCCGTAGAAAGATCCCGATCATCAATTTTGAGACCCAAAGTGGCAGGCTGCAGGATGTATTCCTCCGACTTACCGAGGAAACAATCCAATGAATGGGAAACAAACCGCAAGGCGTAAACGGAAAGAAAGCTCAGGCGCAAGCCGGCCAGCGTGGCGAGTGATACTTTCCTGGGAATTGAAAGAGCTCTGGATCGGGGGCAAAGCCTTAATTCTGATTATCCTGTTTAGCATCCTGCTCAGTATTATGTCCTGGTTGCTGGCAACAAACAGTGAACTGAATCTAATCCCTCGGAAGGAAATGATCTTTCTGACCTTGCAGGCTACTATTGCCGTGGGATTGTTCATCAGCCTCATTATCGGGGCAGACAGCATCAGTGGTGAACGGGAGCGGGTAACCTTCGAAGGACTCCTTCTAACCCCGGCAAGTCACAGACAAATTATTCTGGGCAAGTTTTTCGCCGCGATTTCAGGGTGGCCTGTTGCGTTTGCCATTACTATTCCGTATTTGATTCTGCTTTCTCAGAGTAATGCAAAAATAGTCCTGAATTCTCTGTTATGGAGCTTCACAGTGGGGAGCATTTTGATCCTGGGTTTCACAGGCTTTGCAATGCTTGTGAGCACTGGGACGAATTCAAATCGGACAAGTCTGTTTGTCAGCCTGGCAATCTACATTCTTTGTCTGCTCCCAACACAATTCCCAGGGTCTGCTCAGGCCGGCTTGGCAGGGCAATTCATTAAAAAAATAAACCCGATGGAGGCTACCAACCAGTTTCTGGAGAAGGTTATTGTCAATAATCGCACGCCTCAAGAAATGGCGATTTGGCTCTGGGCGCCCATTTTGTTTTTTGGATTTACTTTCCTTATCCTCTTCTGGTATGCGGGTCGGGTGCTTCCTTTCGATGCAGGAAGACTCTGGATGCAACGAGTACCTCGACGTCGAGTCACTATTTTGGCGCTGTTGATCTGTCTGGTGGTTATTTTAGGGTCGGCTCCTGTTAGGGCGTTGGGGATGCGCGCCTTAGATGCTGGAACTTCCTTGCGTATTTCCACCGATATTGCCTACAAGACTATTAAGACGGGTGATACGGTTGTTTTCAATACGACTGTGACAAATAATAGCAAAGAGGATTCCCCTCAGATGTTCGTGGCAATGAACATTATCGATCTGGCAAAAAATGGGGATCCGGTTGACCCGGAGGATTGGTCACCAGTGCGGACTCAAGCGGTTGGGCCTTTAGTCGTTGGGCAATCCAGCACGCAATCCTGGACTATCCATGCGATTCTCGATGGCGATTACATGGTGTATCTGGTCCTAATCCCTGAACCTAATGATCCGCAAAGTACCAGCCAGCCCGTTGTTAGTAGCGGTATTCATATGACCGTTATGCCTTTTACCAGCCTTAATCCGGGAGACGTTTTGCCACTTGCCCTCGGAATGCCAATTGGATTGACAGTGCTCATGTTTGTTTTACTGTGGACTCGAAATCGTAGCATCAACATCGGTCGTCCACCATCAACTGTGGAAAATCTTTCAACCTAAAAGGAGATGAGCAAATGAAATATATCAATACATTCATGGTTTTAGTACTTCTAGGTATCAGTCTGCTGCTCTCGGCTTGCGCGCCCGCTGCGACACCAGAGGAAGAAATCAAGCCTGTCACTCTTGAGCCAATTGCGGGAACCGATCTCAACCGTATCACCCTGACCGAAAAGGCAGCGGAACGGCTTGGATTGGAGACCGAACCGGTCCTTGCTCAACAGGTGGATGGCGCTGACCAGCTTGTCGCGCCCTACGCGGCCCTCCTTTACGATACAAGCGGACAAGCCTGGGTGTATGTGAATGTAGAGCCTCTGGTCTTTGTACGACAAGCCATCGTTGTCGATTCCATTCAAGGTGATCAGATGATTATTTCTGAAGGGCCGGAGGCCGGGGCTAAGGTAGTTACCCTGGGCGCGACTGAATTATACGGCTCCGAAGCTGAGTTCGAAGAAGAATAAAGGGACCAGGAGGTCACCTATGTTGCGCTCAATCGTTGCAGCAAGTCTAAAATTTCGTTACCTGGTGGTCGCCATCGCCGCGGTCATGATGGTCTTTGGCATTGTCCAACTCTCTGACAATCCGGTGGATGTCTTCCCTGAGTTTGCGCCACCGCGCGTGGAGATTCAAACCCCCTCTCTCGGACTGACCGCGCAGGAGGTGGAGTCTCTGATCAGTGTGCCTCTGGAGCAGGCATTCAATGGCATCGATGGGCTTGAAACTATGCGCTCGAAGTCACTCCCTGACCTGTCCTCCATTGAGCTGCTTTTCAAACCCGGAACCGACGTTCTGTACGCAAGGCAATTAGTACAGGAACGCCTCGCCACAGTCATTGGAACACTTCCCACCTGGGCGGCCCCGCCGGTCATCATCCCGCCGGTGTCAACCACCGGGCGATTCATGAAGATCGGGGTCTCCTCGGACACCGTATCTCTGATGGATTTGTCGATGATCTCCTATTGGACGATCCGTTCCCGTATCTTGAATGTGCCCGGCGTTGCGAATGTAGCCATCTGGGGTGAGCGGATCAAGATTATGCAGGTACGCGTTGATCCTGATCGAATGCTGGCTAACAACGTCACACTTGACGAGGTGATGGAAGGTACTGCAGATGCCCTGGATGTCGGGATATTGTATTTCTCCCGCGGAGCCTTAATCGGGACCGGTGGGTTCGTCGAAACCCCTAATCAGCGCCTTGCTGTCCGCTCTGTGCAGCCCATCAAGTCAGCAGCGGATATGGCGCTGGTGCCGATCGGCGATAAGAAGAAAAGCGATGGCACGCCATTGCGCCTGACGGATGTGGCCGTTGTGGTCGAGGATACCTGGCCGCTCTTCGGGGATGCCGTGATCAATGGCGGTCCGGGGTTGATGCTGGTTTTGGAAAAGTATCCGTGGGCGAACACACTTGATGTAACGAAGGGTGTCGAGGCCGCGCTGGATGAACTGCGACCGGGCTTGCCGGGCATTACGCTGGACCCATCCATCTTTCGACCCGCTGACTTTATCAAGGTAGCAATTAAAAACCTCACGGATTCACTCCTGATCGGTGGATTTCTGGTCGTGCTGGTGCTTTTGCTTTTCCTTTACGAGTGGCGTGTTGCTCTGATCAGCGCAACCATCATTCCGGTCTCTCTGATGATCGCACTTCTGGCTCTGCACGTGCAGGGAGCAACGCTTAATGTAATGGTTTTGGCTGGTCTCTCCATTGCCATTGGAGCGGTCGTAGACGATGCCATTGTCGATGTGGAAAACATCGTCAGACGCGTCCGTCAATTGCGCAAGGAAGGTAGTACCATGCCGATCGCGAACATTATCCTGGATGCTTCGATCGAGGTGCGCGGTGCTATTGTCTATGCTTCGCTGATTGAAATCTCAGCATTGCTGCCTGTGTTTTTTGTCAAGGGCGTTTCCGGCGCGTTTTTCCAGCCGCTGGCGACCGCGTATGTGGTGGCGGGGCTTGTGTCGCCCCTGGTCGCGCTGACGGTTACGCCAGCCATGGTCTTGATCTTTATCTCCAATGCACCCCTTGAGCACCGCCAATCCCCGATCATACCTGTGCTGCACCGAGGATATAACTGGGTCCTTGCGCGTATTATCCCCAGACCGTGGGTTTCCTATGCAACCATCACGGTCATGGTAGTAGGCGCCTTAAGCGTCATGCCTTTTCTCGGACAGTCCTTGTTCCCTGAGTTCAAGGAACGAGACTTCCTGGCGCATTGGATCACCAAGCCGGGCAGCTCTGTGATTGAAGAGGAGCGGATTGCAGCGCAAGTGGGTCGTGAGTTACGAGCCATTCCCGGCGTGCGAAACATCGGAATTCACATCGGGCAGGCCCTCCTGGCAGATGAAACCGTTGGCGTCAATTTCGGCGAGAATTGGATGAGCATCGATCCCAATGCAGACTACGAAGAAACTCTATCGGCCATCGAAGAAGTTGTTTACGGCTATCCCGGACTCTTTCGCAATGTGGAGACCTACCTGAATGAACGGATCGAGGAAGTTCTTTCGGGAGCCAGTGAGAGTATCGTCATCCGGATTTATGGCCCTGATCTGGCGGGGATCCATCAAAAGGCGGAAGAGGTGGAGCAGGCACTTTCAGAGGTTGACGGGCTGGTTGATTTGCATGTGCAATTGCAGTCTGAGATCCCTCAAATCCAGGTGAAGGTTGATCTGGCAGCCGCGGAACGCTATGGCGTTAAGCCGGGAGATGTACGCCGGGCAGCAGCCACTCTCGTATCCGGCGAAGAAGTGGGAGATATCTTCAGAGATAGCAAAGCCTACGATGTGAACGTGTGGAGTATCCCGGAAACTCGCAGTAGCCTGCTCAGTATAAGCAATCTGCTCATCGACACACCGGATGGCGGTCACGTGCGTCTGGGTGAGGTAGCCGATGTACAGATTGCACCGGCCCAGAGCGTTATTTATCGAGATAACGCCTCACGCCGCATCGATGTCAGCACAAATTTCGAAGGACGTGACCTGGGCTCCGTGGCAGCCGATGTAAATGCGGTCCTGGATACAATAGATTTCCCATTGGGATATCATGCCGAAGTGTTGGGTGAGTACGCGGAGCGGCAGGCAGCCTCACGCCAAATCTTAATTGCCGGGATCATCGTTATCATAGGGATTTTCTTTCTCCTCTACACCTCTCTGGAGAACTGGCGCCTGGCACGACTTACATTCTTTACGTTACCCTGGGCTCTCGCAGGTGGTTTGTTGGCAGCCTTCTTCACGAGCGACGGCGTGATCTCTCTGGGCTCACTGATAGGTTTTCTCACAATTCTGGGAATTGCGACACGCAACGGGATCATGATGATCAGCCACTTCAAGCATTTGGAGGAGGAAGAAGGCGTTGCCTTCGGTCCCGAGCTTGTGGCCCGCGGCGCGCGTGAACGACTTGCCCCGATCTTAATGACCGCGCTGACGACCGGACTGGCACTCGTCCCTCTCGTCATGGCCGGTGATATCCCCGGACAGGAAATTGAATATCCGATGGCGATTGTGATTTTAGGTGGCTTGGCCACCTCCACCCTGCTCAACCTGCTCGTTGTGCCGACGCTGTATCTGCGGTTTGGCAAGGACCCAAAGAGTGCTCCTCAAGCAGCATGATGGAACGCAGTAGACCGTAAGCATGTTTGTGCGACTTACGGTCTACAGATGTACAGATCAAGTCTATTGTTCAGAAAGGAGATCGAAATGTGGCGCTTTCACAATATTATTAGAGCGATTATCTTGTTTTTGATGATTTTGGTCTCAGCATGTGCACCGAAATCGGAGCCCGTGATCAGTGAGGGTCCCCCTCTGCTGGCTACCAGTGAAGAGACCGCTGCGCCAGTCATCACAGAGGAGGCCATTGAACCAGCTGCCGGTCCTGAAACCCTTGTGCCGCAGTTTCCAGACTTTGATCCCAATAACTTCAAGAATCCGACCACAATTAACAATGAGTGGATGCCTATGCAGCCAGGCATGAGGTGGGTGTATGAAGGGACGGCAATTGATGATGAGGGAAATAGTTTGAGACGTCGTATAGAATTTACTGTGACGAATCTGACCAAGGAAATTGCCGGTGTACGTACTGTCGTCGGTTGGATTGAGGATTTTACAGACGGAGAACTGACAGAGAAAGAGATCGCCTTCTACGCGCAAGACAACTCTGGGAATGTCTGGTACTTTGGTGAGCATCCCGAGGATTACGATACCGGGCAGTTCGTTGAGGCCCCAACCTGGATCGCAGGCTTTCAAGATGCCAAACCTGGAATCGTCATGATGGGCCAGCCACAACTGGATAAGCCCAATGTCTATCAGGGCTGGGGACCTGCAGTGGAGTGGTCGGATTACGCCCGGGTGGAGCAGATTGGACTGGAAACCTGTGTTCCCGTCGATTGTTTCACAGATGTGCTGGTGAATGCGGAGGCAAATCTGGATGAAGAGGGTGCATTCCAACTCAAGTATTACGCACGCGGTGTGGGCGAAGTTCGTATCGGCTGGAGAGGAGCGGATCCAACCCAGGAAGAACTGCAGCTGGTTGAGTATGAGCAACTCAGCCTGGGAGAATTGGAGGAGGTCCGTAGCTCGGCGCTGGCGCTGGAGAGACATGCTTATGAGGTGAGCCAGGATGTCTACGGGCAGACCTTGCCTTCGGAATAGTATCCTGTAGAGTCATTCCCCATGATTGGCTTGCAGGTGATAAAAAAGCAGCCTGGCATCGATTCATCGATGCCAGGCTGTTCCAGGAGCCATAGAAACAATCGCTGCTGGAAATCCAAATTTCGTCTTCTTAAGAAAATCTTAAGAATTTTTCTAGAGTCCCTTAAGAGCAAATTGCTATCCTTAGAAAAGAACAAAGACATTAATTGTCTTTCGTACTTATTCTTGCCGTATTGATCGGGTTATTTCATCGAATATCATGAACCTGAAGAACCTGAATATCGCTTTCTTAGTCTGTTTGATTATATCGATAATCTTGCTGCCCATCTTAATGGGAGCGAGCATTATTGGTTTAACAGAGGAGGACACTTTTGCAGATGAGGATGATTTCTTAGTTATTCACAATTTCTCGGTTACCTGGATGACAATACCCGTTACTCAAATGCCGGTCTTATTGGGTTTAGGGTTATCCATGTTCACCTTGTTCGTTGTCTATCTGGGTGGGCGCTCCAAGCATCGACGATTCAACGATCGCACAATCGATGCTGTTAACGCTGTTAACATCTTAAAAGCTGATTTTTTAAAGACGGCTCGACTCCGAGCCGTCTTTAATTTTCTATTCTTCAACATACATCCACAGGAGGTTAGGAGCAACGCATGCAAATAATCAGAGCCCTAATATCGTTTTTCACCCTCTTCATGGGTACACCTGTGCATGGCATTTCCCTTTTGGCGCCAGCTAAATTGCCCTGCCCAGTTCATTCTCGACCAATTTTTATAAGGAGAGTAAAGCTATGATGAGTTCAATTGTTAGATCGAGTCTGAAGTTCCAGTTTCTGGTGCTGACGATCGCCATCACACTGATCGCGTTCGGAGTCACCCAATTCCGCGGGATGCCCGTGGATGTGCTGCCGGAATTCTCACCGCCCTTTGTCGAAATCCAGACCGAGGCGCTGGGACTTTCCGCAGAGGAAGTGGAACAGATGATCACTGTTCCGATGGAGCAGGATCTGCTGGCAGGCGTTGCCTGGCTCGACGTCATCGAGTCCAAGTCAGTGCCCGGTCTGTCATCGATCCTGGTCTATTTCGAGCCTGGGACCGATCTCTACCGTGCCCGTCAGATGGTAGCAGAGCGCCTCTCACAGGCCGCGGTCGCGATCCCGAATGTGTCGCAGCCGCCCACCATGATCCAGCCCTTGTCTTCCCAGAGCCGTTTCATGATCGTGTCCCTTTCGTCCGAGCAAATGTCGCTGATCGAGCTCTCGGTGCTTGCACGCTGGACGGTCACGCCGCAGCTGATGGGCGTGCCTGGTGTGGCTCACGTGGCCATCTGGGGCAACCGCGACCGCCAACTCCAGGTCTTGGTCGATCCGGCGAAACTGCATGAGCAGGGTGTTGCGCTCGACCAGGTGGTCGAGACCGCAGGCAACTCGCTCTGGGTCTCTTCTTTGAGCTTCCTGGAAGCGTCTTCCCCCGGTACCGCCGGTTTTATCGAGACGCCCAATCAGCGCTTGAACGTCTGGCACGTGCTGCCGATTTCTTCCCCCGAGGAACTGGCGCAAGTGCCTGTGGTCGATACAGAAGGTCTACGCCTGCAAGATATAGCCAGCGTAGTGGAAGATCATCCTCTGTTGATCGGCGATGCTGTCGTTAACGAGAGCCCCAACCTTCTGCTGGTAATCGAAAAATTGCCGGGGATGAACACCCTTGAGGTGACCCGCGGCATTGAAGAGGAACTGGCTGCTATCCAGCCCGGTCTGCCCGGCGTTAAATTTGATGCCACCCTCTTCCGCCCGGCAAGCTTCCTTGAAATGGCGATGGCGAACCTAAGCCGGACCTTGATCGTTTCCGCACTGCTCGTCGTTTTGGTCCTGGGCATCTTCCTGTACGGCTGGCGTACTGCCTTGATCAGCCTTGTAGCTATCGTGATGTCCCTCTTCGCGGCCCTGTTCGTGCTCTACATGCGGGGCGCCACCCTCAATGCGATGGTGCTGGCGGGTCTGGCAGTCGCGCTGGGCATTGTGATCGACGATGCTGTCGTTGATGTTCAACGTGTGATGCAGCGCCTGCGCGAGAATCGCCAGCAGGGTGGATTGAAGTCAGCTGCCGCTATCATCCTGGAGACCGCAAGCGAAACCCGTGGTGCGATCTTCTTCGCGACTTTAATGACCCTGCTGGTTGCCGTGCCGGTTTTCTTCATACAGGGTGTTTACGGTTCCCTCTTCCAGCCAATGGCTCTCACCTATGTGCTGGCTGTCATTGGGTCCATGGTCGTGGCTCTCACTGTCACCCCGGCTCTGACCATGCTGTTGCTTTCCAAGCCTGATCTGGAAATCCAGCAGTCTCCGGTTGCTTCACGTCTGCAAAGCAGCTACGAGCGCAACCTGTCCCGCACCGCGAAAACCCCGGGGCTCGCCAATATCGCTGTCATCGTCCTGATTGTGGCCGCGATTGTCGCCATTCCATTCCTGAAACAGGGCCAAGCAATCCCCACCTTCCAGGAACCCTACTTAGGCGTAAAGTTTGAAGGTGCGCCGGGCACTTCGCATCCCGAAATGGCCCGTATCGTTACCCGCGCCAGCGCGGAACTGCGATCCATCCCTGGCGTGAGCAATGTAGGCGCCCATGTCGGTCGTGCCATCTTTGGTGACCAGACCGTGAACGTTAATTCCGCTGAGCTGTGGCTAACCATCGACCCGAGAGCCAATTACGAAGCCACGGTTGCTGCGGTGGAAGATGTGGTCAACGGCTATGCCGGGTTAAACCGCGAGGTGCGGACCTATGTCCAGCAGACACTCACCAACCAGGCATCACGCAATACCACCGATATCACGGTGCGTGTCTTTGGTGAAGATCACGCAACGCTTCAGGCAGAGGCCGCCAAGGTGCGGGATGCCATCGCGAAGGTGAGCGGTGTCGCTGACCCGCGCGTCATCCTGCCCAGTGAAGAACCATCCCTGGAGATCGAGGTCGATCTTGCCTCTGCGCAAAAGTATGGCATTCGCCCGGGTGATGTGCGCCGTGCCGCCGCGATCCTGGTATCGGGAATTCATGTTGGCAGCATTTTCGAAGAACAAAAGATCTTCGATGTGGTCGTTTGGAGCCAACCTGAACTACGCCAGAACGTGTCTAACATCGAGAACCTGCTGATCGACCTGCCCAACGGCGAACAGATCCGTCTGGGCGAGGTGGCAGATGTACGTATGGTGTCCTCACCGACGGTGATCCGCCGTCTCGGAGTCTCTCCCTATCTTGACATCGTCTTCAACGCGGAAGGACGCAGTGCCACCGCGGTGGCCGTTGATGTGGATAAAGCCGTCAAGGGCTTTGCCTTCCCGCTGGAATACCATGCCGAAGTCTTGAACAACGATGCCCAGCAGCGCGGTGCCTCACAAGGCGTTATGGTTGCCGGTGTCGTGGCACTCCTTGGGATCTACCTGCTCCTGCAGGCATCCTTCCGAAGCTGGAAGCTGGCTCTGGCTACCATCATTACGTTGCCGGCGGCTCTGGCTGGTGGCGTGATGGCAAACCTGCTCGGGAATGGTGGAGAAATCTCTCTTGGCCTGGTCGCCGGCTGCATTGTCGTTGCCGGCATTGCCCTGCGCAACAGCATTATGCTGTTCAGCCACTACCAGTACCTGGAGGATAAAGGCGGGGAGGAATTCGGGCCCGGGCTGGTGCTGCGCGGCTCACGCGAGCGCTTATCTGCGACCCTGATGACCGCCCTGGCTACCGGTTTAGCCTTCCTGCCCTTTGTGTTATTTGGCAACATCGCCGGTCATGAAATTGTCCGCCCGATCGCCATTGTCGTGATTGGCGGCCTGGTCACATCCACCTGGCTCAACCTCTTTGCCCTGCCTGCCCTCTACCTGCGTTTCGGTGCCAACCGTGAGGCCGAGCTTGTTCTTCAACCGGTCGCCGGCAGTGCCGTAGCGACCGATTAGGAAAGAACCTGATCCTTCCATAGGAAGTTATCCAATGATAACCAATGGTGACCCTGTTAAATCAATTTCTCAGCCTGAAATTCTGGTGGCCGAGGGCTTGCGAAAGTCCTACGGCCCCAGAAAGGCCCTCAAGGAATTGACATTCTCTCTGAAGGCGGGACGCATATTGGGATTCCTCGGCCCTAACGGCGCCGGGAAGACCACATCCATCCGCATCCTGACCACGATGATGGAGCCTGAAGCGGGGCACTTTGTAATCGATGGCATCGGCTCTGAATATCCGGAGCAGATTCGCAACAGGATCGGTGTTCTACCGGAAGGCCTTGGCTTCCCCAAGCAGATGACAGGGCTTGAATATCTTCTTTACTACGGACAGTTGTACGGGCGCACAGCGCGCGAGGCCTCACAAAAGGCCCACTCCCTGCTTGAAGGGGTGGGCCTCCAACAACGGGCGAAATCGTTGATTGGATCTTATAGCCGGGGGATGAAGCAAAGGCTGGGAATCGCGCGTGCCCTCATAAATGACCCGGTCGTCGTTTTCCTCGACGAACCCACCCTGGGACTGGACCCACGCGGGCAGCAGGAGTTGCTGGAGCTTGTGCTGCGGATCGCACGCGAGCGCAATGCTGCGGTTGTTCTCTCCACGCACCTGCTCTCAGAGATCGAGAACATCTGTGATGATGTGCTCATCCTGGATCTGGGTCAGATCGTTGCCCGGGGCTCGGTTTCGCAAGTGATCGGCCGGGTTCAGAAAAATATCATTTTGAAGAGCGTGTTGCGGATCCATGTCCCTCCGCTTTCAGTCACCAAGGCACGAGAAGTTCTGGAAACGATGCCAAATATCTTAAGGATCAGCCAGATCGGCGAGCTCGAGGGTTCGCTGCGCCTGGAGTTGATGGCATCAGATGACGGAGATATGGCGGTTGCCTACGAGATCAACAACAAAATCCTCAGCGCTCTCCTACGTGCCAAGATTCCAATCTTGCGTTTTGAGGTTGAGGGTGGACGGTTGCAGGATATCTTCATGCACTTAACCGAGGATGTGATCCAATGAGCAACCTGCAAAACATTCAGGATGTATCTCTGCCCAAGGTGCAAGCGGCCGACTCGGTCCTGCCAACCTGGAAGCTGGTGCTTAAGCGGGAACTCACCGACCTGTGGATTGGCGGCAGGGCCTTCACCCTGCTCCTGATCTACAGCACTCTGCTGGGGATCATCTCCTATACCTATGCCTTTACCCCCAACCTGAGTCTGGTCTCCGCGCAGGAAGCAGTCTTTGAGATGCTCAAGAATGCTACCTCCTTCAGTATATTTATCGGCCTGATTATTGGGGCTGACAGCATCAGTGGTGAACGGGATCGCTCTACGCTTGAGTCGCTTCTTTTGACACCGGTCAATCGGCGCCATATCATTGTTGCAAAACTGCTTGCCGGGATTTCACCCTGGCCGGCAGCCTACCTGATCGCCATTCCCTTCCTCTACGTCCTGGCACAGGGCAATGCGGTTCTGGGCCCTGCCATGCTTTGGGGCGCACTTACGGGAACGACACTTGTGCTGGGCTATACCGGTTTGGGAATGCTTGTCAGTTTCTGGTCTAGCACGAACAAGATCAGCTATTTCGTCAGCCTCAGCATTTACGCGCTGCTTCTGGTCCCTGTGGAATTGAGCGGGGATGGTGTTGACATCACAGCAGAGATTCTGCAATGGATCAACCCCGTATCGGCTGTCAATTATTTTCTTTCGAAACACCTGCTGTACCATCGCACTCTGGGTGAATATTGGCCGTGGCTGGTTTCCTCTGTTCTGTTGGCGGTTATGACCGTAGCTCTGCTTCTGAACTTTGCAGGGTCAAGACTCCGCCTCGAGCCGGGGCTGCGTAGAAAGATCCGCGCGGCCTTGAGGAAAGTTGCAGGTTTGACAGCGCTGTTTGGGCTGTTTGCCGTTTCTCTCACGATATCTCCTGCCTATGCTGTTCAATCAGATCAGCCACAGGGTGATGAACTTAAGATCTCCATCGACACTAAATTCAAGCAGGTCAAGATGGGAGAGGTGGTGAAGTTCAATACCGATATCATAAACCGAGGCGTACAAACATCCTCTCCTTTTATCGTTGCCCTGAATGTCGTCAATCTCCAGGAGAGAGGTGAGGTGGTCGACCTGGAGGAATGGTCACCACAAAGGACGCAGTACATTGAAGCTCTGGCACCGGATGAATCGATCAATCTCGACTGGATTGTTACCACCGGATTGCATGGAGAGTATATCGTGTACATTGTCCTGATCCCTGAGCCCGAGAGCGCGGAAGATACAACCTTCCCGGTTGACAGCTCCAGTCTCTACCTGACTGTGACTCCTTCTGCACGGCTCAACCCTGGTGGCGTCCTGCCATTCGTACTCGGAGTTCCGTTCCTTTTGTTAGCAATCACATTCGTTGTATATCGCCGTCGACGCCAGCAGATCGACATGGGCGATCCTTTATGAGCTGCTGGAAATCATTTCTATCTGTATCTATGGAGGCATCTAATGAAACACATTAATCGCTGGATTTTGGTTACCCTGGTCTTCGCCGGACTCTTGCTTTCTGCCTGCGGTGCAAAAACGGCCGCTCCGGAGAAGGTCGTGCCGTCGAAACTCGAGCCCATCGAAGGGACAGACCTCAGCAAAGTTATCCTGACGGAGAAGGCGGCTGAGCGCATTGGCGTCGAGACGGCCCCTGCCAGTGGGACGGCAGTCCCTTACGCGGCCGTCATTTACGACATTGAAGGCAACACCTGGATCTACACCAACCCCGAGCCACTGACCTTCGTCCGCGAGGCGATCGTGATCGACCATATCGAAGGCGATACCGCCTTCCTGGCGGAAAGCCTGCCCGGTGAGCTTAACGTTGTGACCGTGGGCGTGGCCGAGATCTATGGAACCGAGACCGGGGTTTCCAAATAACGCACCAGGAGGTGCACTATGCGCTGGATTGTTGCAACTAGTTTACGTTTCCGCTACCTGGTGATTTTCCTGGCGGTGGTGCTGATGGTCGCTGGCATCAGCCGCTTGCGAAACTCCGCGGTAGATGTTTTTCCTGAGTTCGCGCCGCCCAAGGTGGAGGTTCAGACCCTCTCTATGGGACTTTCGGCGACGGACGTAGAGGAACTGGTGACGGTTCCTCTCGAGCAGGCACTCAACGGCGTGCCCGGACTGGACATTATGCGCTCCCGGTCAGTGACAGATCTGTCGGATATCGTCATGATCTTCAAGCCTGGCACGGACCTCATCTATGCCCGGCAGCTGGTGACCGAGCGCGTCGCGGCCGTGTATCCCACCCTGCCCACCTGGGCAGCGCCGCCTGTCATTATCCAACCGCTCTCGTCCACGAGCCGCGCCATGAAAATCGGCATTTCCTCCGATAAGTATAACGAGATGGATCTGTCGATGATCACCTTCTGGAAGATCCGCGCTCGCCTGTTGGATGTGCCCGGTGTGGCCAATGTACCGATCTGGGGCGAAAAGATCAAGATGCCGCAGGTGCATGTGGACCCAGACCGGATGCTACAGTATAACGTGACACTCGATGAGGTGATGGACACTACCTCCGATGCCCTGGATGTCAGCCTGCTGATGTTCTCGGAAGGCTCGTTCATCGGTACCGGTGGCTTTATCGACACGCCCAACCAAAGAATCGGTGTCCGCTCTGTGCTGCCTATCATCTCTCCTGAGCAAATCGGCGAAGTGCCGATCAAAGAACGAACCAAGGAAGACGGCTCCCCCGTGCTCATCAAGGATGTGGCAGATGTCGTCTGGGGCACCTGGCCGCTCTTCGGTGATGCCGTCATCAACCAGGGCGAGGGTTTGATGCTGATCGTCGAAAAACTGCCGTGGGCGAATACGCTGGATGTGACCCGCGGCGTGGAAGCAGCCATCGCTGAAATGCGACCCGGCTTGAAAGATATCAACATCGACACCACGATCTTCCGCCCTGCGACCTTCATCGAGAACTCGATCGATAACCTGACCGAGTCCCTGTTGGTGGGTGCTGTTCTGGTGGTGATCGTCCTGTTGTTCTTCCTCTATGAATGGCGAGTTGCGTTGATCAGCGCTACGATCATCCCGCTCTCGCTCATGGCTTCCCTGCTTGTGCTCAACCTGCAAGGCGTGGCCATCAACGTGATGACGCTGGCAGGTCTGGCAATCGCGATCGGTGCCGTGGTCGATGATGCCATCGTGGATGTCGAGAACGTCGTCCGCCGCCTGCGCCGCCTTCGCAAGGAAGGCAGCACCCAATCGACTGCCAGCATTGTGCTGGAAGCGTCGCTGGAGGTGCGAGGCTCAATCATCTATGCGTCATTGATCGAAATCTCTGCCCTGCTGCCGGTGTTCTTCCTGCAGGGCCTCTCGGGAGCGTTCTTCCAGCCTCTGGCCACCGCCTATGTGGTCGCGGGCCTGGTCTCTCCCTTCATTGCTATGACTGTTACACCCGCGATGGTGCTCGTCCTGATTGCCAACGCCCCTATCGAGAACCGCCAATCGCCGATCATCCCGTGGCTGCATAACATTTATGATCGTGTCCTTGGACGGACGCTGCATACACCCGGCGTAGCGTATGGCACTGTCAGCGCGATTGTCCTGGCTGGCTTAGTTGTTACACCTTTCCTCGGGCAGGAATTGCTACCGTCATTCAAGGAACGTGACTTCCTGATGCACTGGATCATCAAGCCCGGGAGCTCCCACGGCGAAATGTGGCGGATTACGGCGGAAGCCTGCCGCGAGCTGCTCACCATCCCCGGTGTCCGCAATTGCGGCTCCCACATCGGGCAGGCAGTCAGTGCAGACGAGCCCTATGGCGTCTATTTCACCGAGAACTGGATCAGCGTCGATCCTTCCGTAGACTATG
>Ga0075429_100002089_pt1 | contig 16675 bp, 14 predicted proteins | sample RhiMetdeltSRZDD3_FD_75295 | JGI IMG/M metagenome (GOLD analysis project Ga0075429, IMG submission 75295) | Populus rhizosphere microbial communities from Tennessee, USA - Rhizosphere MetaG P. deltoides SRZDD3 | ecosystem: Host-associated > Plants > Roots > Rhizosphere > Soil | place: USA... | reverse complement strand
TGCGCGACCTCGGCAACACCGTCATCGTGGTCGAGCACGACGAGGAGACGATCCGCATGGCGGATCACATCGTCGACCTGGGCCCGGGCGCAGGCGAGCACGGCGGCGAAGTCGTGGCGCAGGGCGGCGTGCCCGAGCTCGTGAAGGAGCGCCGCTCGCTCACCGGCGCCTACCTGTCGGGCCGGCTGGCCATCGAGGTGCCCGAGACGCGCCGCCGGGGCAACGGCAAGGCCCTCACCGTGCGCGGGGCGGCCGAGCACAACCTCAAGAAGATCGATGTCCGGTTCCCGTTGGGCACCTTCATCGCGGTGACGGGGATCTCGGGATCGGGCAAGAGCACGCTGGTCAACGAGATTCTCTACAAGACCCTCGCCCGGCGGTTGCACGGCGCGGTCGACGAGCCGGGCAGGCACGAGACCATCGACGGCGCCCAGCACATCGACAAGGTGATCGACATCGACCAGTCTCCCATCGGCCGCACGCCGCGCTCCAACCCCGCAACCTATACAGATGTGTTCGGCCCGATACGCGACCTCTTCGCCGCGGTTCCCGAGTCGCGCGCGCGAGGCTACGCGGCGGGACGCTACTCGTTCAACGTGAAGGGCGGCCGATGCGAGGCGTGCGAGGGAGACGGCATCAAGAAGATCGAGATGCACTTTCTTCCCGACGTGTACGTGACCTGCGAGGAGTGCAAAGGCAAGCGGTACAACCGGGAGACGCTGGAGATCGAGTACAAGGGCAGGAATATCGCCGAAATCCTCGACCAATCGGTGGACGCGGCCCTGGAGTTCTTTTCCCCGGTGCCTGTGCTGAAGCGGCGGCTCGAGACGCTGGCCTCCGTGGGGCTCGGGTATGTCCGCCTCGGCCAGCCGGCCACCACGCTGTCGGGCGGAGAGGCCCAGCGCATCAAGCTCGCCAGGGAGCTCTCCAAGGTCGGAACGGGAAGCACCCTGTACGTGCTGGACGAGCCGACCACCGGGCTGCATTTCGATGACATCCGAAAGCTGCTGGCCGTGCTCGACCGTCTGGTGCACGCGGGCAACACGGTGGTGGTGATCGAGCACAATCTCGACGTGATCAAGACGGCGGATCATCTGATCGACCTTGGGCCCGAGGGTGGCGAAGCCGGGGGCCGCGTGGTGGTTCAGGGCCCGCCCGAGGAGGTCGCGGCTTCCGCCGACAGCACGGGCTCCCACACCGGCACCTTTCTGCGCGGCGTGCTGCGGTTGAAGGCGGCGTCGTGAGGATCCTCACGCTGGCTCTGGCGCTCGCGCTGGCGGCTCCCGCGGGCGCAGCAGCCCAGTCGGAGGATCCGAACCAGGAGTCGCAGCCGCCGCGTCCCTTCCCGCAGATGGAAGAGAGAATCCAGGTTCTGGAAGAACCGTGGAAGGTGGGCGACGTGAAGACATATTCGCTCATCTTCGACTATGCCCCCTTCGGCCGCCAGACGATCCGCCTCGACCACGTGCTCGAGGAGGACGGCGAGAAGATCCTGGAGTTTTCGCAGATGCTGCACCTCGATCTGCGCGCGCTGGGCCAGGAAGGCTCGCTGTACAACTTCGGCGACATCCGGTACACGCGAGGCAAGAAGTTCCGGCACTACCACTTCGAGGAGGTGCTGAAGTCATGGGCCGGCTACAGCACCTACGAGCCGTCCGGCAAGATGCGCGAGCGCACCGTCGATTTCGACAGATCGGGCGGCAGCTCAGGGGGCGCGGCCCTCACCATCAGGAACGGCAAGCAGGACAAGCCGCCGATCGAAGTCCCATTGCAGATGAGCCCCGATGGCATCGAGAACAGCGTGCTGGTCGATCTGGAGATCATCGGCCATTGGGAGAGGCTGTTTCTCTTCGACACCTGGAAGCTCGGAGAGGAGAAGGTCGTCCCGATGATGGTCCCCTCAGAGCCGGTCGTCTACGACTATCACCTGCCCGTGAAGGACTTCAGGGCCATCTCGCCACGGGTGAAGAACGTCACGTTGAAGGTCCAGGCGCTCGAGAGCGTCTCGGTGTTCTCGATCGACATCCCGGCATTCCGTTGCGTGATCCCCGAGATCGGTTACACGGTCTGGGTGACGGCCAGAGGCGGGGTGATCAAGTTCGACAACGGCAAAGGGCTCACGGGAGTCCTCGAAAGGTAGGGAATGTCCTTCAGGGGAATGAGCCTCAGGGCATCGATCCTCATGTTCGCGGCCTCGACCTGCGTGGCGGCCGTCAACCAGCCTGCGCGCGACACCCAGGACGACATCGGCTCGGTGCGGGGACCGATCGCCGATTTCTGGTTGAAGGTGCGCAGCGAGTGGTCCGGATACCTGCAGACCGAGGGCGGTCCGCTTCCCGATGGGGGTGGGCCCCTGCGCCAGCGCACGCTGGTCAATCCCCTCCCCAACCGCGTCTGGGTGTCGCTGGTGTATGGCGACCTCGCCACGGGCGGAAAAGACACCCCCATGGCCGACCTGTTCGACGAATTCATCAACGAATGGAAGCGGGCCGAAGGCCGCAACTGGCCTTACGCGCAGATCTTCGACCGGACGTGGGACAAGATGGGGCAGACGGGGCGCGAGCAGAACATCATCATGATAGGGACGCCCGCCTCGCTGCCGCCGGTGGGGCCCCTGGCGGAGAGCCTCGGCATCAGCATCGCCCGCGGCAAGATCGACATCGGCAAACGCAAGTACCGGGGCGACAACCTCATCTTGATCTTCATTGCACCCAATCCGATGCAGCGCGACAAGTACGCCATGGTGATCACGGGGTCCACGGATGAAGCCCTGATGCAGGCGGGCCACCTTCCTTACGGCGACACAGATTACGCGCTCTTCCGCGGGCGCAGGCTGCTGGAATCCGGCAGGTTCGACAAGAAGCCTCCCGCCTGGGGGCCCCCCGAGACCTGGCAGGCGTCCGGCACCCACGCAGGGTTTTCCATCCGCGAGTCGGCGCATTACACCTTCTGGTACGAGCCGGATCGCATGCCGCGCGAGGAGCTCGACGCCCTGGTCTCAGCAAAAGAGGCCTCCTGGACTTCGGTCGCCTCCCTGCTTCCCGCCGCCACCCAGTCGGCGCCCCGCATCGCCTACTACCTCTATCCCAGCATCGACCGCAAGATCGACGAGACCGCCCGCAACGATATCGTCCACGTCGATCTGGCCAGCCGGGAGATCCACACGGTCTTCTCTCCGACCGCGAGAGTCGTGGAACCCTATCTCGACCTGATGGTGCTCCTGCACCGGTCGATTGGCCCCACGCGGGCGCCGCAGCTGGAGCGGGCGCTCGCCATGGCGCTCGCGCCTGAATTCCAGGGCCGTCCCATCGAGCCGATGGCGTCCTGGCTCCTCCATGCGGAAAGCGACAGGAAATCCGCGGTGCTCAATGCGCTGCGCAACCAGGATGTCATGACGCCCGTCGATGGTCCGCCGTCGTCGCAGGATCTCCTGCTGGCCGCGTTCCTCAAGGATCTCGCGAGAAGGCACGGGCGCGATCGCGCGCTGGAGTTCGTCGGCAAGGCCTCGCCCGGGCGGCTCGCGGAGGTCTTCCAGGAGGTCTACCGCCGCAAGATGGCCGACGCCCTGGAGGAGTGGGGACGTTCCCTTCCGCCGGAGCCTGAGGAGCTCCGGGTCGGGGCGACTTCGGCAGGCTCCGCCCAGAACCAGGGCGGCAGCTCCCCGGCCGCGGCGCGGGGCCTCGACCTGATGGCGCGCCGGGACGACGTGGCGGCGGCCGCTTCGTTCGAGGAGGCCCTCAGTCGCCGGGGCGACGACCCGATCGCGTTGTCGAACCTCGCCCGCCTGAAGTTCAGGCATGGAGACTTCGACGCGGCGCAGCGCCGGGCCAATGAGGCCCTGGCCGCCTGCGCCGGTTCGGCAGGCGCCGATTGCACCGGAGCCGTGGCCTGGAGCCGCCTGACCCTGGGGCGGATCGAAGCCCTTCGCGGCCGCTACGTCGCCGCGCGCGTCGAGCTGACCCACCCGGCGGTCACCGGCGGACCAGCTCCCGTGCCGACGCTCGCCGACTACTGGCTGCTGACCATGGGGGAATCCCGCAATCAGCTCACCGTCGTGTCCCACCTGAAGCGCGAAGCGCGCATCTCGCTGAGGAATCTCGACTGGCGAGAGGCGGAGCGGGGCCTGATCAAGGCGCTCGAGATCGATCCCACCGACGGCGAGGGGCACAGGCTCCTGAGCGAGGTCTATCACAAGGAGCACGAGTACTGGGCCTGGCAGATCCGGTACCTCAACGAGATCCATCCCGACTACAACGTGCTCGGCCGAATTTTCCTGCCGCGCGAAACCAACCCGTTCGTCTCGCGCGTGGAGCTGCTGCATTCGATCGATGCCTTCAACGACCTCGTGTTGAAGGGCAACCTCGAGCTGTTGAAGGCTCAGTCGCTGTACGCCGTGGAGATCCAAAACCTGCACAAGGAGGGCGATCGGCACCTGCTGGAGCGCCACGATGTGCCCGAGGCGCTGGCGACCTACAAGCGGGCTCTCGGCCTGAACCCCGACTTCTTTCTCTCGCACTTCCTGATAGGGCGTTACCATTTCCTCATGGATCGGTTCGACGAAGCCAAGCGCTCCTTCGAGGAGGTCCTCAAGCGAAAGCCCAGCGACGCGCTGGTCTCCGCGTGGACACACACCTATCTCGGCTACATCGCCCTCCAGCAGGACAACCTGCTCGACGCGCGCCGCGCCTTCGAGCGCGCCCTGAGCCGGTACGATCAGGGGAAGGTCGGCGAGCTCGCCAGGGAGGGCCTGGGAAAGGTCGACACCATCCGCCTGCTGGCACCCGGCGGCGACCGCCGCTGATGAGGCGGGCGCGCGCGGCAGTCTGCCTCGCGGCTGCGCTGATGCTCGCGGCTTCGACGCCGCCCAATCTGCAGGGCCCCCTGTCGGACTTCTGGGCGCGCGTGAAGCTCGACTGGAGCCGCAGGATCCCCGGGCTGAACCATGGCCCCCTGCAGACCGCCGCATGGGTCGCGTTGATCTGGGACGGGCCCGACACGCTGCAGATGGACCGGCTGGCGAGCCTGCTGCAGGAACGCGAGGCGAAACGCTGGGTCCGCTCGCAAATCACCTGCCAGAAGTACTCGTCGATCGCGCGCCGGGATCTGACCAGGATGCAGGCGCTGCAGCAGCACGTCATCCTGGTCGGCACGCCGGCGGACAACCCGCTGGTGGCGCGCGCCCTAGAGCGGACGCCCCTGAAGGTCGGTCGAGGGTTCGTCTCTGTGGGCGGGCGACGCATCACGGGCGACGGCCTGCTGCTGTTCGCCGTGAGTCCCAACCCTGTCGAGCCCGGCCACTACGCGCTGGTGATCACGGGCTCATCGCCGGAGGCGATTCTCGGGGCGGCCGACGTGCCCTATGGCGAATCCGACTTCGTCGTCTTTCGAGGCAGAAAGACGCTGGACCGGGGGTTCTTCCAGTGGAACGCCGGCGCGCCCGATCGCGAGACGATTAGGGCGCGCCAGTCGTTTTCCGATTACTTCCAGTGGAGCCGGCGCGAATCGGCGAGATTCAGAATCCACTTCGATCCCGCGAGGACACCGCCCGCGTCCGTCGCGGAGCTGTCGCACCATCTCGACGACGATGCTGCAAAGGCTGCGGCGTTCTACGGCGTGAAGACCCAGGGTCTGGACCGGATGGATCTCTACCTCTACGCGTCAGTGGATGAGAAGGTGGCCCAGACGTCCGATGCGCGGGCCGCCCATTACGATCAGGCCGACGACAGCCTGCATGTCGTATGGGCGGGCAGGCCCGAGTCGATGGACGCGTGGGATGTCTCCCTGGCGGCACGCGCCCTGCTGCGCCGCGCCCCGGGAACCTGGGGCGGCACGGCCTTGCGTGAGCTGCCAGGGTTCGCGGCCGGGCTGGGCCTGGCCAGCCGTGACGAGTTCCAGACGGTGCCGCTGGCGGCGTGGCGAGTCCGTTCGAAACGCGACACCGGCTTTCTGCCGATGGACACGCTCTTCGTCCGCAAGCCGGGCGACCCGGAGGCCGGCGATACAGCGCCCCTCGAGATCGCGGGGTTCCTGCGCGGGCTCATCCTGCGGGATGGCATCGAGCGGATGGCGTCGTTCAGCCGCGGCGCGGATAGATCCAACTTCAGGGATCGTTTCCGCGAGGTTTTCGGCGTCTCGATCGCCCGGGAGGAATCAAGATGGCTGGAACAGCCCGGCGTGCTGCTGACCCGCATGCCTCTCGAGACCGGGATCGGGCCCGGAACGGATCTCCTGGGCCCGGCCCTCGAAGCGTTCCAGCGGCGCGACGACGCCCGCGCGCTCGAGCTGCTCTCCAGCCTCGACGACCGCGTCGCGATCGCCACGCTCCGGGCGCGCCTCCACTTCCGCGGCGGCAGATTCGCCGAAGCGGTGAAGATTGCGGAGACCACGCTCCTGCAGGAAGGCGGCCGTCTCGAGGACTACGCCTGGGCGCGTCTCACGCTCGGGCGCGCGCGCGCCAGACTCGGTCTGCTGGCGGCGGCCCGGGCCGATCTCACCGCGTCCGAGATCGAGCAGGGGCCCGAGCAGGTGCGCGTGATCGCCGCGCTCTGGCTGGAGAGCCTCGGACAGCCTCTGGATCAGCGGGCCGTCCAGCGGATGCTCATGCAGGAGGCCGACACAGATCTCCTGAACTTCGACTGGGATGACGCCGAACGGAAATTGAAGGCCGTGCTGGCGGCCGACCCGGAGAGCCGCGAGGCCCACGCCGCGCTGGGGCAGGTCTACCTGTCGAAGTACCAGTACTGGTACGACTGGATGCTGCTGGATCACGAGCTGTTTCCCGGTGAATCACAGGCCGACCCGGAGGTCTACAGGTTTCTGGCCGACAAAGGCCGGCGCGAGCTGTCGCTGGCCGAGTCGGCGATGTTCGGCCAGAAGGAGCGATGGATGTCGGAGACCGGGCCGGTGGAGCCCGGCGCCGACCAACCGATGAGCCACCTGCTGATGGGCAAGGCTTCCATGCTGCGCGGGGAATACGAATCGGCGAGACGGCAGTTCCAGACCGCGCTGGACCTGGAGCCCTCGAGCCAGACGCTTCGCGCGTTCTGCCACCTCTACCTGGCGCGAGCCGCGACGGCGGCGGGCGACCTGGAGGAGGCCCGACGGGAATATGGCCTCGCGCTGGGGCTCGCCGTCGGGGGCGAGGTCACAGAGCTGGCGAAAGAAGAGCTGTCCGACCTTCCGACTCGATAGAGACGCTCGACAACGGCAGGTCGTAGTCGACGTCGTACCGCGGCCCGTCATCTTCCGTCCCGACGCAGGCCCTCGAAGCAAGGCGGCGCGAGCCGTCGTTTCGCAGCACGTCGTCGTCCACATCGAGGGAGCTCAGCGACCTGTCCCGCCTAACGGTGAAGCAGACGCCCGCTGGCAGCACGAGGCGCAACACATCGACCGCGCCGCGGATCTTCACCGGGACGCGATCCGTGGGCGTGCCAAGGGTCAGCACGACGTGCGACGCCGCGGCGTTGATCTCGAGATGGTGAAGCGTGAAGGCGCTGAGATCGACGTCGGCGGTCGCGGCGGCCAACCTGAGGTCGACATCCACGGGAAGATCCGACGCCAGCCTGGCGTCCCAACGGTTCTCGTCCCAGGAGAACGGCCCGATGATGTGAAAACCGTGGCTCCATGACTCGGGGCGAACGCGCAGGCTCCCCGAGCCGAAGCAGGTGGGCCGCGGCTCCCGGCCGAGATAGTGAACCGTTCCGCCCAGTCCCGTGCGCGCTGCGGGAACGGCGGCCCCCGGGGTGGCTTCGGCGCGCGGTTTGTTTTCCGCGACGACGCGCAGGTCGCCCGCGGCGAAGTCCACGTCCAGCCGGACGGGACCGGACTGCGACGCCGGCGGGCATGCCAGCTCCAGCGTCTCGCTGGATTCCATCGGCATCGCCGCGAAGGAGGGCGACTCCTCGTACCCCGAGACGACCCAGACCGTGGCGGCGGCGATCATCAGGGGCCCGAGCAGGCTGAGCGCATGGAGTCTGGTGTTGACGAAGATGCGGCGCACGCCGATCGAGATCAGGAGCAGCGGCCAGAGCTTCAGCAACGAGAACCAGACGCCCCATCCCAGGACGCCGAGCGTGTTGAGGAGCAACACGGTGCCGATGCAGATGAGGATGACGCCGCCGGTGACGCCACGATAAGCGAATCGCCGCGCTCGCCCGGGGTCGGCCACCGGGGTCTCCACCACCTAGGGCTCCCCTGCGCGCCGCTGGGCGCGAAGCGACGACATCACCACGTAGGCCCCGATGGCGATGAGGGCCACGGGCCAGATCACGCGCCATCGCACCATGCGCAGGAAGTCCCAGTCCAGAATCCCCAGGTTCATCAGGAGGAACAGGAACCCAGCGGCGATGAACAGCCCGCCGGCGACCAGGTCGAGATGGCGAGATTTGGGTCGATCCGCTGGCCCGGGAGGCGACGCGGCTGCCGCGGCCCCCTCCTGCGCCGGCTCTTCGCCAGGGCCCCACGGGATGGCCACCCAGGCAATCAGGTACGCGATCAGCCCCACGCCATGGAGCAGGAAGAGCACCACCGCGGCGACGCGCACCAGGGCGGGATCGATCTCGAAATACTCGGCGACGCCTCCGCAGATTCCCGCGATCTTGCGATCTTTGCGGGAGCGGTAGAGCCTTCTTGGCGGCATGCGTCCTGCCCTCCTTGGTTCAGAGCGCCGCGAGCAGCTCCTTGGGATGGCTCGCCGCGCTCACCTTGGGATGGGCCTGCTTTATCTTGCCGTCAGAGCCAATCACGTAGGTGATTCGCTTGGCATATTCCGCCGCTGGCGTATCGCAGGCTCCGTAGGCCATGCCGATAGCCCGATCGACGTCGCACAGGAGCGGGAATGGATACTGGAACTTGTCCGCGAAAGCGCGGTTTTCTGCCACTGTGTCGAAGCTGACGCCGAGGATCCGGGCGCCCTTCTGCTCGAACTGCGCATGGAGGTCGCGGAACCCGCAACCTTCCAGCGTTCACCCCGGTGTGTCCGCCTTGGGATAGAACCAGAGCACCACGTTCTTGCCGCGCAGGTCCGCGAGCCGGACCGTCCGTCCCATGTGATCCTGAACTGCGAACTCCGGCGCCATGTCGCCGACGTTGAGCATCGTGGGCCTCCGAAGGAGCTGCATGAGTGACCAGATTCTCTTGAGCATGACCCGGCCATCTTACATCATCCTTCGCGGGTTTCACCTTGCGACCTGGCGTCGTTCGAGACACTTGGTGGCCTCCCCGTGCCGCGCGGCCGACTCGACCTCCTCCCGCGTGGTCCCCGACAGAAAAGGAACGCCGGCATACGAACCGGCGACCAGCGCAAGGTTGGCCTGGTGCGTGTAGTCGACGAAGCGCGCGGCGACGTCGCCTGACAGCGGCGCGTTCACGTCCAGCATCCTGACGGTGGTGCCACAGGAGTAGTCGAACGAGGTCAGCGTGAACGAGCGGATGGCCGGGTGCGTCGAGGTGCGAAAGTGCACCGTCAGCGCCGGGAGGTCATACACGATGCTCCAGCGGGTCGCCCCTTGCTGCGCCACGGCTGCCAGCACGTCGAATCCGTAGTCGACGATGGAACCACGGGGCGACTCTTCGTAGTCGCGCACCATGGCGGCCGCCCGGCCGAACCGATCCTGCGCGGAGCCCCGCCAGCGGGCCACCGACTCCTCGTAGACGTCGTTGGCCAGCACCGCCACGGGAAGCGTCGGCCCCGAGTGCGTCACAAGCCTGCCGTCCAGGAACTCGATGACCGCGGCGGCTCCAGACCGATCGGCCACAAGGTAATGCAGCGGCGACGCTCCGTGGATACGCACATCTTCGGCGTGGGCGAGCAGGTCCGCCACGTCGGCGCGCTGATCGAGCTGGTACTGGATCCACTCGAGCACTCCCACCGAGCCGCGGGCATCGGGCCCGGGGTATCTAGTCCCGTCCAGCCACATCAGCTCCACCACCAGGCCTTTCTCGTTGATGCCGCCGGTGGGAAACTCCCGGCCGAACTGGTTGAAGGTCACGCTGCCGTACCTCGAGATCCAGCTCGCCGCGAGGTCCCCGGTCACCGCGGAGGTCTTCGCGACGTCGCGTTTGTTGACCAGGACGAGCCCGTCGCCGATCATGAAGTCGTAGTTCCGCCCGAAGATCACCTTGCCCGCGTGTTTCAGGCAGAAGGTGGTGCAGGCGCCGGCCGGGGGCGCCGGCGACAGCAGCAGCATGGCCAGGATCGAGCCCAGTGCGGGATGCCTCATGGCTCCTGCTAACGAGAAATCCCGCCGGAAGTTCTCGACCCCGCGCGATTTCAGCCTGCTGGCTACGGCGAGGGAAGCCTGGGCGCGAGCAGCGAGGGCCAGCCGATTCCGAATCCCGGCGCGTGCCAGTGACACAGGCGGCTCGCTCGTTGTTGTAAGATGCGCCGATGCGCGGCGCCCTCCTCATCCTCCTGTTGTCCGTTGTGGCTCCTGATCCTGTCGGCGCGGCGGGTCCAGCCGGACGCCCCATGGTCCCGGATGATCTGGCCGCGCTGCGGGATGTCGGCGACCCGAGGATCTCTCCGGAAGGCGAATGGGTCGTCTATACGGTGCGCGCCAGCGACCTGAAGGAGGACAAGCGCTCCACAGATCTTTGGATGAGCCGATGGGACGGGACGAGGACGGCGCAGATCACCTTCTCGAAGGAGTCCGAGAGCGCGCCGGAGTTCAGCCCCGACGGCAAGTATCTCGCCTTCCTGTCGAGCCGCGGCGTCGACAACGACGCCGACCAGGTCTGGATCATGGACCGGTCGGGAGGCGAGGCGCGGCGGATCACCTCCCTGCAGGGGAGCGTGCTGGACTACGCCTGGTCGCCCGACGGCCGGCGCATGGCGCTGGTGGTGAAGGATCCGGACCCCAACCAGGCAGCGGAAACCGCAGAGACCAAGGAGAAGGCAAAGAAGACGGCCGCGCCGATCGTGATCGACCGCTTCTACTTCAAGGAAGACCAGGCGGGCTATCTCGACCAGCGGCGCCAGCACATCTTCCTGCTCGACGTTTCCGGCGGCGGCGTGACCCCCCTGACGCAGGGAGCCTTCGACGAGTACCTCCCCTCGTGGTCGCCCGACGGCACCAGGATCGCCTTCGTGAGCAAGCGCTCGAAGGACTCCGATCGGGATCAGAACTACGATGTTTTCGTGGCCGAGGCGCGCAGCGGAGCCGCCTCCCGGCAGGTCACCACCTACGCGGGCGCCGATGGCGACCCGGATTGGGAGAGCCGGCCGACGTTCAGCCCCGATGGAAAGACAATCGCCTACTTGCGCGGTGGACCGCCCGGGCTGATCGAGTACGCGGTGCACCAGCTCGCGGTGATCCCGGCCGCGGGCGGCGAGGAGAAGCTCCTCGCGTCGTCGCTGGATCGCAACGTGGCCCAGCCGAGATGGTCGGCCGATGGATTGACGATCTGGTTCCTGCTGGAAGACGATCGCGCCACGGTGCTGGCGAAGATTCCCGCTTCGGGCGGCACCATCGAACGGGCGGAGCTCGGCGGAAAGCAGGTGGAATCGTTCGACATGGGACATGCCGGCAGGATCGCCCTGCTCGCGTCGTCCACCGACCGGCCGGCGGAGGTCTTCGCCCTCGATTCGGGCCGTCTCAAACAGATGTCGGACCAGAATGGCGGGCTGGTCGCGGCGCTGAAGCTCGCGCCGGTGGAGGGGATGACCTTCACGAGCAGGGACGGCACGGAAATCCATGGCTTCCTCACGCGGCCTCCCGCCTCGGAGCCCGGCCGCAGGTACCCCACGCTGCTGCGGATCCACGGTGGGCCCCAATCCCAGTTCGAGCGTCGCTTCATGGCCGAGTGGCAGATCCTGGCGGCTGCGGGTTATGCCGTGGTGGCCGCCAACCCGCGCGGGAGCACGGGGCGCGGCGAAGCCTTCTGCAAGGCGATCTTCGCGGACTGGGGGAACAAGGATGCGCAGGATGTCCTGGCCGCGGTGGACAAGGCGGTGGCGATCGGCGCCGCCGATCCGGACAGGCTGGGCGTCGGCGGCTGGAGCTACGGCGGCATGCTGACCAACTACGTCATCGCCCAGGACACCCGGTTCAAGGCAGCCACCAGCGGCGCCGGCATCTCCAACATCCTGGCCGGATACGGCACGGACCAGTACATCCGCGACTACGAGGCCGAGCTGGGCCGCCCTTGGGAGCACCCCGAGACATGGATGCGCGTGTCCTTTCCGTTCTTTCATGCGTCGAGAATCGTCACTCCGACGCTGTTCCTTTGCGGCGAGAAGGACTTCAACGTGCCGCTGCTGAACTCCGAGCAGATGTACCAGGCGCTCAGGAGCCTCGGCGTGGAGACGCAGCTCGTCATCTACCCGGGGCAGCATCACGGCATCGTCAAGCCCAGCTACATCAAGGATCGCATGCAGCGCTACCTGGACTGGTACACCAGGCTCATCCCGGTCAAGTAGGCCCCCCAAAGGCGCCGCCGGCCACACCGAGTCCCGGGGCGTCGCCCAGCACGATCTCACCGCCGACGATCTCGAATCCGCCCGTGTACGCGTCCTCCGCGAGGTCGAGGTGACCGTCGAGATCGATCCAGTCCACCGATCGCGCTGCAGCGGCAAAATGGGCCGCGGCGGCGATGCTGGCGCGCGACTCGTCCATGCAGCCAACCAGCGCCCGCCACCCCGCGCGCTCCAGCGCCAGGTCGATGCGGCGCGCTTCGGCGATGCCCCCGCATTTCATCAGCTTGATGTTGGCCCCCCGCGCCGCGCCGGCCCGCACCAGCGGCCCGAGGTCCCGGGCCACATGCACCGCTTCGTCCGCCACCACCGGCGCCCGGCTCGCCTTCGTCACGACGGCCAGGTCCTCCGCATGGCCGGCGGGGATCGGCTGCTCGAACAGCTCGATGCTCAGCGCGTCCATGCGCCGCGCGACGTCGAGAGCCGAGGCGACGCTGTATCCCTGATTGGCGTCCACGCGAATCGTCACACCGGGTCCCACCGCGTCGCGGATTCTGGTCAGGCGATGGATGTCCTCGCGGGCGTCCTCTCCGATCTTCACCTTCAGGCAGGTGAACCCGCCCGCGACGTGGCGTCTGGCGGCCGCAACCATCGCCGTCGCGTCGTCGATCCCGACGGTCACCGAAGTGAAGAGGCGCCGCCGCCTGCCACCCAGCATCTCCGAGAGCGGAAGGCCGAGCCTTTTCGCCCGCAGGTCGTGCAGCGCGATGTCGAGGGAGGCCAGCGCGCTGCGCGCCGGCCCGCACGCGGCGCGGGCCCGTCCTACTGCGGCATCGAGGTCCGAGACGTCCGAACCGACCAGCGCCGCTCGCGCAGGGCCCTCCAGCGCGCGGGCCGCGCCGTCGTAGTCGTCGCCTGTCAGCGGGGCCACCGGCGAGGCCGCGCCGTATCCGGCCAGCCCCGTCTCGTCCACGAGCGCGACGAAGATGATCTCGGCCGTGTCGAAGGTCCGACCCGCGATCCGGTAGGGTGTCGTGAGGGGCACTCGTCGGGGCGCGACGTCGAGTCGGCTCAGCTTCATAGGGAGAGGCGGCTGGCCACCAGGCCCGCCAGCGAAGCGCCATCGTCCGCGAGCGGGTCGACCACCGGCAGGCCGGTCGCATCCGACAATGCCTGCCCGGCCGAGGCCAGTTGTCCGCTGGAAAGGCCTTCCCGCGACAGCGTGATCGCGATGACGGGCGCGCCCGAGACCAGCCTGATGACCTCGATGTGCCGTGAAGGGTGCGCCACCGGGATTCCCGGAAACCCCTCCAGGTCCCTCCTGCCCGGCGCATGCTGCAGCACGACGGCCTCCGGCCGGGCCGCCCCCAGTATCTCGAAGCCGCCCGGGTAGGCCGGGTGGATGAGCGTCCCCTGCCCTTCGATGACGATCGAGGACGGGTGCGACTGTCGCCAGGCGCTCACGACGGCGTGCTCGATCTCTCCGCTGACGAAGTCGTTCACGATGGAGTCGAGCACGATGCCAAACCTGGCCCCCTGCATCCACGACGTCTGGCCCGTGCCGACCATCTCGGAGCTGAACCCGGCCTTCTCCAGCGACGAGACGAGCAGCCAGCTCGTCGTGCGCTTGCCGACCGCGCAGTCGGTGCCCAGCATGGCGATCTTCGGGCAGCCGACCTCCGAGATGGCCCCGGTGTAGAAGTGGAGAGCCGGGCGTGCCGGGGGACGCCGCACATCGCGGATGCGCGCGCCCGAGCGCGCGGCGATTGACGCCAGCTCGGGATCATCGCCGATGAACTCGTGCAACCCCGAGTCGACGTGAAGCCCGCGCGCCAGCGCGGCTGCGATCGTCGGGCGCAGGTCGGAGGGCAGGCGGCCGCCCACCGTCGCCACTCCGATCACCAGGTGAGTGGCCGGCGGCCCCTCCAGGGCGAGCCCCGCCTCCAGGCTCGCGACGATGGGAATGTCCCGGGGGCGGCCGTCGAGGGCTGCGCCGGCGTCGCGGCCGGCGAGTGTCGAGTCGATGACTCCCCGCACGAGATAGCGCCGCGTGAACCGCACCAGACCGTGAGCGGTCTTGCCGTCGGTGGCGCCGTATCTCCCTTCGCAGAGGACCAGGGCGACGCCGTCCGTCTGCATGAGGGTGCGCGTCTCAGTAGCTCTCGTAGGGCGTCATGGCGCGCGCGGGATCCATCCACCGCTTCACTGCCGGGTGCGCCAGCACGGCCTCCATGTAGGGAGGCGTCTTGGGCGCCCTGGTCGCGGGCACGCGGAAGGAGGTCAGGCGCACGACCACGGGCGCGAACATGATGTCGGCGGCCGAGAAGGCGCCGAAGAGGAACGGGCCGGTCGATTTCCTGAGCGAGAGCGCGTCTTCCCAGAGAGCGAGCACCTCGGCCGCCTCCGCAAGGGCTTCGGGCGTGGGCTCGGGCGCCTTGGGAAGGAAGCAGAGGTTGAACGACATCGATTCACGCAGCCTGGGGAAGCCCGAATGCATGGCCGCCGCCAGCCACCGCGCGTGGGCGCGCGAGGAAGGATCCTGCGGCCAGAGCGGCGGGTGCACGGGCACCGGGAAGGTCTCCTCGAGGTATTCGATGATGGCCAGCGAGTCGGGCACGACGCGCGTCTCACCGCCCAGGGTGTGATGCAGCACCGGCACCTTGCCGGTGGGCGACACCTGCCGGCGCAGAGCGCGGTCCTTGTCCTCCCGCAGGGAGATGGTCTTCTCCTCGAACTCGATCCCCTTGGCCACGAGCGCCAGGAATCCGCGCATCGACCATGACGAGATGTTCTTCTCGCCCACGTAGAGCACGAGCTTGTTCTCCGTTGTCCCCATGGTCATTCCTTGTCCTCCTTGCCTGGCCTGCCAGCCTTGTCGGGGCCGCCGTCGTCGTCCTCCTGGGCGCGCTGCTCGATCTTCTGCTCCAGCACATGGCGCTTGGAGGGCTGGAACAACGCTTCGATCTCGAGAAACGCGGGGCCGACATTCTTCGAATCGGGCCGCGACATCCTGTAGAAGATCCAGCCGCGGTCCTCCATCCACAGCAGCAGGCGATCGAAGAGATAACCTAGCGGCAGAATGGCGGCCACGAGCAGGATCGGAAGCCACTTCACGGGTTACGCAACCTCTCGCGCCATGCGGGCGCAAGAAATGTGCAGGCGGCCAGCTCGGCGGCTGCCTGCTTGTCGGTGGCGCGTCGATGATAGACCTCGTAGGTCCTGGCGACCGTCCACTCCGGGCAGGGACGCGATTCCAGCAGGACGAAGTTGCTGCGCTCCACGAACCCCTCCTTCAGCACGCGGCAATACCATCCGCCCCAGCCTTTCTCGTGCACGCGCTCGATGATGCCATTGTCGCGAAAACGGCGTCCCAGCTTCCAGCAGGGGCTGCGGGGCATCGAAACCTGCACGCGCGCGTCACCGATGGTATAGGTGTCGCCGATGCAGACCGTTCGTTCGTCGAGACGCGAGATGACGAAGTTCTCGCCGAACGCACCCTGCTTGAGAAAGGGCTGCTTCAGCTCCTCGCGCCAGACCGGGTAGTGATCCGCCGAGTAGCTGAGCGTAGCCATCTCGGTGCCGCCGTGATCCTCGTCGTTCTGCCTGTCGCCGGCCAGGCCGGTGGCCGAGAGCCAGACCGGCCCTTCCACCGGATCCTTGAAGATGGCGGTGGTCCAGGGCTGATCCATCGGATCGACCGCCCCTTCCGTGCCGAGCTGCTTGGACAGACCGACATGAATCTGGGTGATCAGGGGAGCCTTGATGGCCATGCGGCCATTCTAATGCAAGCCTTCGTCATTCCGCTGCCTGAGAAAGACCAGGACCGCGCGATATCGTGGGTCTTGGGGAAGGAACGTCTCCTCGTGTACAAGGCGGTAAGCCGCCCCGAACCACTCGCTGTGCAGAAGGCTGCCTTCGGCGAACGCAGGCAGCGTGACGACGATGTCCGGTCGGGTGGCCTGGACGAGCTCCACCGAGAAGGAGCCGAGCTGACCTCCCCGCTGGGCGGCCGGCACCGGAAGAAATGGCAGCGTCTCGGGTGAGACGAGTCCGCAAGCGTCGACGATTCTGCGATCGAGCCTGTATCCCAGGATGCCGATCTCGGCGGCAGCGACCGACAGCCCTGGTTCCGTGTGTCCCTCGATCCAGCGCGCGGTCCGCTCGTAGGCCGCGAGCTGTCCGGCCTGCCGCTCATCCGTGGCTCCATGGAGAAGCAGGCTCCTGCGAGTCGGCGACACGCTGTAGACGAACGAGGCCAGCGCG
>Ga0075429_100002087_pt1 | contig 16676 bp, 18 predicted proteins | sample RhiMetdeltSRZDD3_FD_75295 | JGI IMG/M metagenome (GOLD analysis project Ga0075429, IMG submission 75295) | Populus rhizosphere microbial communities from Tennessee, USA - Rhizosphere MetaG P. deltoides SRZDD3 | ecosystem: Host-associated > Plants > Roots > Rhizosphere > Soil | place: USA... | reverse complement strand
TTACGAGGCCAACGACTTCGGCGCGGTGGTGAGCTTTGCCATTGATAAATACATCTACATCTCCGTCAATCGTAAATTCGACGGCCGCACTCGCGTGGCGTATTCCAGGGTGGAGGAAGTGGACAGCACTGATTTACAGTATTTACAACATGACCTCGCGCGGGAGGCACTCCTGGCGCACAATACGCGCGGCGTGGAGGTTAGCTCGGTTTCAGATATTCCAGGGGAAGGGACCGGACTGGGATCGTCCAGTGCCTACGCGGTGGGGTTGGATCTGGCTCTGCGCGCGTATCGAGGGCTGAGTGTCAACCAGCACCCTGGCGTCTATGCGGAATTTGCCTACCATGTGGAACGGGACCGCTGCGGACACCCGGTGGGCAAGCAGGACCATTACGCCGCGGCGTATGGTGGATTTCACTACTTCCAGTTTGAAAAGGAACGGGTTGTAGCCCAGGAATTGAACCTTAAAGAAAACCAGATCCACTGGCTGGAAGAAACACTTATGTTGTTTTATATGGGCAGGCCGCGGGACGCTAATGACATCCTGAAAGTGCAGGAGGAGAATATCTCCAGAGAAAACGGGGAGAGTCGGAGGGCCGCCTCTCAGTTGCGTACACTGGCGGTATGGCTGAGAAACGAACTTGCCATGGGAAACCTGGACGAGGTTGGAAGTATTTTAAGGGAAGTGTGGGATCATAAAAAACGGATGTCTCCCGGGGTATCCGACCTTTTGATCGATCTCCTGATTGCCAAGGGGATTGAATGGGGTGCCACGGGCGGGAAGGTGTGTGGGGCCGGTGGAGGTGGGTTTCTGCTCTTTGCAGTTCCTCAGGGGAAGCAATTGGACGTTCAGAGAGTCATGGAAAACAATGGTTGCAAGCGGGTAACTTTTAAGGTTGCACCGCGCGGGAGCCAGGTGATTTATGATGGAGGAAAATATGAGTGAGAATAGCGGTTTTGATAACTTCGCGATCGTGGAGTTGTTTGGGCACCAGAAGATTGCTGGGCGCGTGACCGAGCAGGTCATAGCGGGTCAGGGCTTTGTGCGGGTGGATGTGCCTGAGACCAAAAGGCAGGCAGCCTTTACCAGGTTATTTGGGACGGGTGCCATCTACTCCATTACTCCGGTAGAGGAGGATGTTGCCTTGCGCGCGGCGGAAAGCATTTGGCTTGAACCGGTGACGGTGTACATTGCCCCCGCTCGCCAGCTTGAAATGGGGGACGAGGAAGATATGGAATGAGAGCTCTGGTCACTGGCGGAGAGGGATTCATTGGATCCCATGTTGTGGAGAGGTTACTGGAGGATGGGTACGATATTACCATCCTTGACAACAGAAGCACCGGGAAGTTTGAGAACATCCAGCATCTGGTAACCAAACACAAGATGTATCGCGCGCTGTGCGATGTCCGTAACCCGTCCGATGTGCTGGATTTTTTCCGAATTTCCAAGCCGGAGATCGTGTTCCATCTGGCGGCCCAGTCCTCCATTACCACCTCCCTGGCGGATCCCCACCTGGACATGCAGGTCAACGGGTTGGGCACGTTGAATATCATCCGCGCGGCGGAGCATGTAGGCGCGCGCCGGATCGTATTTGCCTCCACCAGCGCGGTGTACCCATCCGACTCCACCGTTTGCCTGGAGCAAGGTTATACGAAACCAGAAACACCCTACGGGGTCTCCAAGGTAGCGGCGGAGAATTACCTATCCATCCATGGACAGGCTACCATCCTGAGGTTGGGGAATGTGTATGGTCCCCGGCAGATTCCGGTGGGAGAGAACCAGGTAATCGCGCGGATGCTCCAACACCTGAAACATAACGATGAGTTCTCTATCCATGGCGACGGCCACCAGGAGCGGGATTTCGTGTATGTGAAGGACGTGGCGGAGGCATTTGCGCGCGCGGCAGATGAGAACGGGTTGACCATCTACAACATTGCCTCGGGGAGTCAGCACTCGGTGAACACTGTGGCGGATTTGGTAGGGGATTTGTGGAAAAAGAACAGTTTCTACATTTGGGCACATGACGACAGACAAGACCCGCGCCGGAGTGTCAATTTGAATGTGGATGCGGCCCAGAATAAATTAGACTGGCACGCAAAGACCAGCCTGATCGAAGGGCTGAGGGAAACGGTCAAGCGGTGGAGGGAGAAATGAGTGAATTATTTTTCCTCCTTCCTATCTGGTATTTTCTCTGCGCGCTGGGGATGGATGTTATTGTTGGACGCGGGATGCCTATTTTATTTCGCGCCTTCAATTTCTTGTTCTGGCCGCTTGCTCTGCCGTTTTACGGTTTGTTTTTAGTTGCCAAGTTTTTCATCTTCTATGATTAAAGTCCACATCTCCCCTCACTACCTGGACAAACGCGACACCGGCGACGGTGGGATTCGGCGCGTCAGCGAGGCGATGATCAAACATTTCCCTGCCTTTGGGGTGGAGCATACCACCCAACTCAAAGAGGCGGATGTGTTGATCAATCACGGGGCAGATTTAACTTATTCTCTAGGAAAGCCTGTTGTAAATATAAATCACGGACTCTACTGGTCAAGGCAACCATGGGCAGACAACTATCAGGAGGTTAATCAGATGGCTGTTGAATCAATGTGTCGTGCAGTGGCACATACTGCGCCCTCGGACTGGGTAAATCGAGCCCTGCGGCGCGGGGGGCTGTGGTATCCAGAGACCGTTTATCACGGAGTCGACTCCGATCAATTCCAGGTCCCGGAGGCACACGGGAATTATGTGCTCTGGAACAAGGCTCGCGCGGATTATGTATCTGACCCGGGCGACATGCAAAATATTGCCGCGCTGATGACCAATGTACAGTTCCACTCAACGATCGGGCGACCGACCTATAACGTCAAAGTTCTTGGCTCCATGCCCTACGACGCCATGAAAGAGATGGTTGCAGGGGCTGGGGTGTACCTGGCCACCGCGCGGGAAACGTTTGGGATCGGGACCCTGGAGGCACTTGCCTATGGCGTGCCCGTGGCAGGCTGGGACTGGGGTGGGCAGAGTGAGATCATCCTGCAGGGCATCACGGGCTACCTGGCACCCCCCGGGGATTTCAAAGCCCTGGCACAGTGCATCCAGCAATGTTTTGCGGAGCGGGATCGGTTATCGGTCAATGCCCGCGCGGACGTGGAGAAACGCTGGGGCTGGGAGAGGCGGATCGAACAGTACGCGGGTATCGTCAAGCGCGTGTATGCGGAGAGCCAGGTAGACCGCCCGCGCGTAAGTATCATCCTGACCACCTACAAGCTGGACAAATATCTTCCAGACGCCCTGGACTCGGTACTGCGCCAAACCATGCCGGACTTTGAGTGCCTGGTGATCGATGACGCCAACAGCAATTTCACATGGAAAATCGTGGAGGAATACGAGAAACAAGACGCGCGCATTCACTATCTGGCAACCCCTAATAATTTTGGACTGCCGGGCGCGCGCAACTTCGGATTTGCCCATGCGCGCGGGCACTACATACGACACCTGGACGCGGACGACATGCTGGCGGCGGAGGCTTTGAAGATCGAGGCAGGCACACTGGACGAACAACCCGGGATGCACATCGTGTACGGTCATTTGGAAGTCATCAATGAGGACGGATCCAGAAACCTGGACAGAAACGGGGAACCGCTCCGATCAGGCTGGCCTCCCAAGCAGTTCGATTGGGTGGGTCAGATGGCGCACCTCAACCAGTTACCTTCCTGTGCCATGGCGCGCCGGGAGGTGTTTGAACGATCGGGCGGATATCGGGAACGCATGAAACGAAATGAAGATGCGGAGTTCTGGTGCCGGGTGACCTCCCTGGGTTTCCGCGCGCGCAAGATCACGCAAGCAATCACCTACTACCACAGGCAACGGACTGACAGCAAGGGCGCAATGGAGTGGGAAAGGGAAGGCAAGGAACCGGACTGGACTGCCTGGTTTCCCTGGCGCGTGGGGGCGGGCGATTATCAGGAAGCCACCAAGATCCTGCGCCAATATAACGGTGACCACCCAGCCCCCCACCTGGTGCCCTTTGGCGCACAGGGACAGGCCCCCAAAAGGAGATTTTGGTACGTTCATGACTACGCTTACCCGGTGGTCAGTGTGATCGTGACGGTGGGACCGGGGCATGAGAGTTATATGATCGACGCCCTGGACTCGATCTGGGCGCAAAATTACCCGGACTGGGAATGTATCGTGGTGAATGACACCGGGAAGCCCTGGGAGAGCGGAAACGTGATGGGGGCACCCTGGGCGAAGGTTGTCTCCACTGGCGGTAATCTGGGGGCGGCCAGTGCCCGAAATGCGGGGTTCCCGCACGCACGCGGCAATTACATTATCTGGATGGATGCGGATGACATCTGGCTCCCCTGGTTCCTGTCCCTGATGGTAGCCCACGCGGAGCGCAATGATGGGATTATCTATTCGGATGCACTCCTGCAGAAAAAGGACGAACTGACCGTCCACCGCTTTGAGGATTTCACCGCGGAGACCCTGGCGGCCAATATGCGCTACGCGGGCACGTCTGTACTCATCCCGCGCGCCATTGCCGAGGCGGTGTTCAAACTGCAGGGCGGCTGGGACCAGGATATCCCGGGCAAGGAGGACCATGACTGGCAGATCGCCGTCCACTCCATGGGGTTCTGTGCCTACCGGATCCCTGAGCCGTTATTCGTCTACCGGATGTATTCATCGACCAAACGAGAAAAAGATTTTGCCAAGATTGATATAATAGGGGAGTATCTCAATAAAAAATGGTTCGATTACCGGATCGGAGGTAAACAGTTTATGTGTTCCTGCGGTGGTACCAAGAAAACCGACAACCAGCCCGCCAGCCTGCTCTCGAGCTCTGGCAATTTCAATCTATCCGAGGACTTCAAGACCGACACTGCCACCCAGATGGTGAAGGTGGAATACGTCGGCCCGCGCGCAGAGACCTTTTCCATCCGTTCGCGCGTCATGCCTGGCAAGACCTACCGATTCGGAAATAACCCCCAGCACAAGGAACAAACTGTATTCCTGGAGGATGCGGAGTTTCTGGTGAGTCTCCTGGACGGGGAACGCCCACAATGGAGAGTCCTTTCACAGGGTGCCAGCATGGAGCAGCGCGACCCAGCGGCCGCGCTGGGCGTGGCGATCGGAGCGTAGAGATGGCCCGCGCCACTGGGATATATCCGTACCGGGTACTCCCCGGCGTAGTCTGTTATTACACCTTCTCCCCCACCCAAAAGGACTCAGTTGGGTATTCCGGGGTATATGTCCACTCCGTCTATATTTATGATTTTGAAGAATTTCAGGCGTTTAAGAATTTTACCGGAAACCCCGATTTTTACTTCTCATGGAACTAACCCCCCTCCTCGTCCTCTCCCTCGCCACCTGGCGGATTGCCTCCCTACTGGTGAATGAGGCAGGACCATGGGATGTGTTCCTTAAGCTACGCGAAAGACTAGGCTTTACCCATGACAACTCAAAAAACAAGGTCATTCTCCCGGATGGGTTTGTTGGAGAATTGTTTTCGTGTATCTGGTGTTGTAGTTTGTGGGCAGGAATTCTGTGGACGGGATTGTATTTTTTGTCCCCCGACCTGACCCTGATTCTCGCGGCCCCTTTTGCCTTTAGCACCGTGGCAATACTGGTGCAAAGTTGTACGGAGAGATAGATGGAAAAATCAATCATAGACAAGGCCTTATCCATGCGCCGGGATTACACCATGGCGGAAATTGCGCAACTGTTGGGGGTGAGGCAGGAGGAGTTATTTGAGGCGGTACGGGTGCGCATTGAAGGGAAAGAATCACTACCCGAGACGATTCCACCAGGATCTGGGCCTGATCGCCCCAAACCGCGCGGGAGGAAGAAAAAGGGCGCGTAGTCTATTATAATTGGAGGGTGGACATCCCCTGGAAGTGCGCGGACTGCAATCATGAAACCATGGTTGACCTGGACCACCTGAAAGAGTGGCAGGTGGATAAACTGACGACCGCGCAGGGGTTTACCTGTGAGCATTGTGGGAAAGATCAGGCCATTTACGCGGTATCCATTTCTCTGCGAGAGGCGGAGAAAAAACTGTTTCGCTACCCTCCCTCTCACCCTCAGTTCCAATTCCTGTTTTCTAAATTACTAAAAAAAGCCAGCGGGATGCTGGAGAGAGTCTCCCTATGAAACGATTCTTGATCAATTTATTCCTGATCGGTGTAGTGATCGTGGCGTGCGGCTCGGTGACGATTACGCCTGCCGAGGATCCGACCGAAACCCCTACGGAAACAGACACACTCACACCAACGATGACGGATACACCCACAGAGACTCCGATCCCAACACCAACCCTTACACCCTCCCCCACTGCAACACCGACTCCGGTCAACCCCTTCCCCTCCGCGCCTCTGTGCCCCTCTCACGACAACAGTACGTTCCATACACTCTGGAATGCCTATCTGGGTTGTCACTACACCCATGAACACGGGACCAACCCATTCACCCCTGAGGTAGCCGCGGCGTTCCCCGGCTTTGATCTCTATGCCTTACTGGGTGGCGTGGGAATCGGGCATACCAATCCCTCCTCGCCCATGGAGAACACCATGAAGCATGGTGGATTTAAGTGGCAGGTACAAACCAGCACGCCACACGCTTGTGAACTGGGGTTTGAAGGGGGTCAGGTGGCTATTGACGCCCTGGCCATGCAGTATCATGGGTTTGGGAATTATGCACTGGAATTCGAGGCGCGCGTCCATTCTGTGGCGGCTCTCATGCGCCAGTGTAAAGCAACTGACCCAAACGACAAAGGGTATGTGTATATCGTCCAGCACGTAGACTATGGGCAGAGGCTATATAGTTACCAGGGGTTGATCATGCCCTACCTGGATAATCCCCTGCCATCCTTTAACAGTGGGCTTGCTCCGTACTTTACCAGTGACTGTATCAACTGTGGGGCAAAGTTCAACACCCGCCTCGCAAAACTGGCGGCAAATAACAACGTAAGCACCACCTGGACCAGTAAATCACCTGTCCGGGTTTCCCCATCCGGCTCGCCCCTGTTGATGATCCTGTTCCGAGCGCGGGATCTGTACCAGGTGGTTGACCAGTCTGACCAGACCTACCCGTTCAGTTTTTTGTGGATGTGTTCGACAAACAACGGCGTTACCTACGCTGCGTTATCTGGTTGTCGCTATAACAATTCCACCACGCGGGTACATGAAGTGCAGGGCACGATCCCCCCGGAGTGGGACAACCTTTCTGGTTTCGATACCAACCCAACAGCAGGCAGGATTACCGCCGAGGGCTATGTCACGCGGTTTGGGATGTTAAATCTATCCTGTACGGGCGTAGGACCTGAATGTTTCCCGATCAAGTTGCAGAATGCGTTTGTGGGGTTTTATAGTTCATTCCTGATCCAGGTAAAGGAAGATCAATTCAAACCAGTTGGAAACCCGGAGCGGGATATTTATTTCTGCGGCAGTGTGGTTTGCACAGAGACCAGTCCAGGCGCGGTGTCCTCAGGCTGGATTGGAGCAGAGAACTAGATGGCGTTTGATTGGGCCTCTGGCTTCGAGCTGAACAGCCTTTCCATAGAGATAGGTGCTGTCTCCGGGTCTCCTACAGTCCAGACAACGGTCAAACGGTCTGGCACGTATGCAATGAAAACCTCATCGCTATCCAGTGGCGCGGCTCAGGGTGTTCGGGCTGGCATCACGACTGGAGCGGGCCCATTCTTCTTTCAAATCTGCTTGTGTCTGGAAACAACGCCGGGCGTGAACAATCGTATCATCATCTGGAATGACAACGACGCCTTTACGACTCCCTTGTTTTGGCTCACACTTAAGACAGATAGGACTCTGCAATTCAGTGATGAAGATGGCGACATTGGCAGCCCAAGTAGTGCATTGACCGCAGACGGTGCGACCTGGTATTACATCGAAGTCAAGTATGACATCACAGGCGGAGCAGGTGCCGGCGTCCTCGAAGCCAAACTTAACGGCACGTCCTTTGCCTCTTCCACCACCCGGAGCATTAGTGCCAATGTAGGTTTCTGGGGATGGGGCGGCAACCTGGCCCTCGAAGCGACCACCACCGGGGTATGGTATTGGGATGATTTAGTTTTCAATACCAGTACCGGCAGTTTTATGAACACGTACCAGGGTGGCGTAAAAGTTATCCACCAGAAGCCGGATGGTGATGGAGACTCGAACGCCTGGACGGGAACGTGGGCGGACATTGACGAGGTAACCCCGGACGACGCTACAACGATGATGGTAGAGGGGCCCGCAGCCGATACGTTTGATGTAACACTGGAGGCTACCCCGGCAGAGCTGGGATCGGGAGATACGATCAAAGGCGTCTTTGTTGGGCATCGCGGTGCATTATCCAGCGCCGCAGGTAGTGACCCGCGTTTTGTGCTCAGGCTCAAAGCCGCCCCGGGCGGGACGACCGACGAGTGCGGTGTCCAAACACCAAACACGGCCACCTGGTATACCAATGCACCGGCCTCCAAAAGTTACATTACTGGTAACGGTGCCACATTGGCGCTTGGTAATAGTTCCAACTATGAGCAGCCAGGCGGCTCAAGTGCCTGGACGAAATCCGCATTGGATACAGCGCAGATCGGCGCGCGCATCACCGTTACCGACACTGACAACATGCAGATCAGTACCATGTGGCTGTTGGTTGTGTTTCTGGTCGCGGCGCCTGGCGGTCGCACAACCAAGAACACAGACTCAGACCACTTGGGAATTGCAGCAGGAGTCAGTAGGCGTATACATAACCCACCTGTTGGATAATAAGAGGAAGCAAATGAACCTGATGCACTATGTTAAAAAAGAGTCCAGCGGCCTTTTCCGCTCCACTCTGGAACTGGCAGTCTACGAGGAAAAGCAGGGACATAAAGTGGAACTCAAGGAACCATCCTCGGAGGCGCCGCTGTATGGACGCCTGACAGACTGGGATGTGGATGTGATTCATTCCCAGATGCCAATTACCCAGTACCACAACGGCAAACCGCGCTTTATGTGGATGCACGGGGAACCACTCTCCAGCGTAGGCAACGGGGTGTCCATGCGCGCGATCGTGGACCTGGCACCGATGATGGACGCATTTATCTGTATGCGCAGGGAGGAGCAGATCGTCTGGAATTCGATCAAAAAAACGTATTACGTACCCAAGGGGATCGATTTGGATATGTACAAGCCTCTGGAAGGGATCACCGAACGACTGTCCGGGGAACCAGCGGTGCTGTATATCGAGAACTGGCGCGGACAGCGTAACCCCCTGTATTTATGCGTGGCCATGCAGGAGGTATGGAAAAAGTATCCAAAGGCGCGGCTGCACCTCTACAATTGCCAGGACCAGCGCATGATGGACACCTTCCGCGCGCTGATCGACCATAACAAATGGAGCACCTTTATCCGAACACTCAAGGGACCGGAAAAGGATGTGAACACCCTTTACAACCGGGTGGATATGGTGGTTTCCTGTCTGTACCCACTCTACGCAAGAGGCATCGAGGCGTTTGGGGCAGGCAAGGCGTTTTTGGGGGCCGGATATCGGGAGTGTGATTACCCCTGGACAATGGAGCTCCAACCTGAAGCTATGGCCAAAACCATTATTGATTGCTGGGAGAATTACGACAAGATCGATTATCGGCAGTGGGCAATCAATCACCATGATGTGGCAGAGAGTGTCAGACAGAGTATAGAGATCTATGGCCGTTATTTATGATCTGATCACCAAACCTGACCCAAAACAGGTGGAAAAGATGACTCATCCCATCCCGCCCGCGCGGGTGGTGGAGCGTGAGTTATTTATCCTGGTACAGTCAAAGGATCGGGTTGTTTTGGACATCGGAGCCACCGGTCCCATGCACGCAGCGGTTCAGGAAGTGGCAAAAAAATGCTACGGGATAGACATTATTGACAAAAGGGAGGATAATTACTTTCGTATAGATTTGGATATAGCGGACGCGCTGCCTGAATTACCTGACGTGGAGATCGTAATTGCCGGGGAGGTGCTGGAGCACCTTTCAAATGCCGGGCACTTTCTTGACTTATTGAAACAGTACCACTGCCCGATTGTCCTGACCACCCCCAACGCCTTCGCGCAGGTGGGTGCCTTCTGGGTCAAGCGCGGGGTTGAACACGTCAACAAGGAACACGTCTGTTATTATTCTTATCAGACCCTGACCGTGCTCCTGAAGCGGCACGGATACAGGATCCTCGACTGGTGTTGGTACAACGGGAAGCCTGACAAGCCGCAGCTTGCGGAAGGACTCGTATGCCTAATTTCATAAAGAATGCAATGAACCAGATCGAGTTCATCATGGTGGACAAAACTGATTTCGCCACGATCGAGAGTGGGATCACGGAGTCTGACTTCAATAGCGCGGCTACCAAGAAATTCTACGGTGTCAACCACGGGGTAAGTGATGCCTTTACGTCAGGGGCTATCAGCAAGACCACGAAACTTGTACGATCGGGGATATTCCAGCAGACCCTCAAGGCCGCTGAATGCAATTATGACTATATCGTTTATCGTTTTACCCACCCTTCCTGTGCGGATCAAATTTTAATCTTCCAGCCACTGGAAATTGACCCGTCAGATACCCTCTCTGCCGCCCAGCAGGCCAACTCCCGAATCCTGGTAGTCCAGTCGCGCGTGAGTGATATTGAGAGCGCGATTGACAGTCAGTTTGTAGACCAGTCCAATACCCTCAGTGATCTGCGTTCGGTGCTTATCGTGATGTCGGGTGTCCAGTCAGACATCTATTCTGCCCTCAGTGACATGCAGTCAGATTTCCAGTCCCGAGTCCCCAAACGAGTGGCAACGGATAGCCAATTATCCGATCTTCATAGTGACCTGCTCTCTGTGCTTGTAGTGAATCAATCCGCGGTGTCCGATCTTATCTCCCAGGTGTCAGACTTCCGCTCCGACCTCATTTCCCACATTGACACGACCGGAGTCCATATCAATGCTTCGGACATGAGCGACCTACGCTCTGCCATAGCCGGGGTAACCGCCACTCTCTCTGTCTCGGATATCTCCGACATTGCCAGCGCGGTGGATGCTATTTTAGCCTCGAGATTGTCAGACATCTTATCTGCTGCCGTCCAGACCAACTCCCGCGCGCTGGTGGTCCAATCGCGCGTCTCAGACGTGGAAAGTGCATTGGACAGCCAGTTTAGTGACCTGCGCTCGGTGATGATCGTGAACCAGTCCGCGGTATCTGATCTGATCTCCCAGGTGTCAGATTTCCGCTCCGATCTCATCTCCCACATTGACACGACCGGGGTGCATATCAACGCTTCGGATATGAGTGATTTGAGATCGGCAATTGCAGCGGGTCCTGCGGCCACGATCACAGCCTCGGATATCTCCGACATTGCCAGCGCGGTGGATGCTATTTTAGCCTCGAGATTGTCAGACATCTTATCTGCTGCCGTCCAGACAAATTCTCGGGTACTGATCAACCAATCGCGTGTCTCGGATGTATATTCCCTCTTGTCAGACTTCCAATCCGACCTCATTTCCCATATTGACACGACCGGGGTGCATATCAACGCCTCGGATATGAGTGATTTACGCTCTGCCATTGCCGGGGTAACCGCCACTCTCTCTGTCTCGGACATCTCGGACATTGCCAGTGCAGTGGATGCCATTCTTGCATCCCGTCTCTCCGACACCCTCTCCGCTGCACAGCAGGGCAACTCTCGAATCTTGGTGGTCCAATCCAGGGTAAGCGACGTGGAAAGCGCGCTGGATAGCCAGTTTGCCTACGAGTCCAATGCTCTCAGTGACCTGCTCTCTGTGCTGATCGTCAACCAGTCTGTGGTTTCGGATATCCGTTCCCACGTCTCCGACCTGCAATCCGACTTTCAATCGCGCGTCCCCAAAGAGACGGCCGCGCGGTCGCAGCTATCTGACCTGGCAAGTAATATCGACTCCCAGCTCCTGGTCAACCAATCGGTGGTATCGGACATTTACTCCCTGCTCTCGGATTTCCGCTCCGATCTCATTTCCCACATTGACACGACCGGCGTCCATATCAACGCCTCGGATATGTCAGACATCCGCTCCGCGGTTGCAGGGGTGACAGCCACTCTCTCCACTTCGGATATCTCGGACATTGCCAGTGCGGTGGACGTTATCCTGGCGTCCAGGTTGTCAGACATCTTATCCGCCACCCAGCAAGGAAACTCAAGACTCCTGGTCAACCAGTCGCGCGTGAGTGATATTTACTCCCTGCTCTCGGATGTCCAGTCAGATTTCCAATCCCGCGTCCCCAAGCGCGTGGCAACGGACAGCCAGTTGTCGGATGTAAATAGTGATCTTCGCTCCCTGATCGGCGTAGGGTTCCCACTGAGTGCCTCGGATATGTCAGACATCCGATCCGCCATTAATGCGGTAAATGTGGTGTTGACTGCCTCGGATATTTCCGACCTGGCCAGCGCGGTAGTGGCGGGTCTCTCGGGCGGTGGCGCCAAGCAGGTGACAATCACTGTGGAAGATAACGGGAATCCGCTGGAGGGTGCGGATGTGTGGGTGACGACGGACATTGCGGGCTTAAACGTGATCGCGCGCTTGACCACTGACACCCTGGGACATGTCACTTTCTACCTTGACCCGGGTACTTACTATTTTTGGAAGCAATTGTCGGGGTATAATTTCACCAATCCCGAAGCCAAAACGGTGACTTAATGCCCAACGACTTTACCTTTGAAGGCGATCAGATCTCCCCTCCCACTCCGGGACCCTCTGCCGCGGCAGTAGCTGGAGCGTGTGCGGATAGGCGTACCTGGCTCTCCATAGACGAGTGGGCACATCTAATCGGGATCAATCCACTCCATTTCAACGGACTAGCCTCGGAAAACCTGCTCCCTAACAACGTGTGTGGGGATGTGTTCTTTGAACACGCCTGGCAGCATTCGGACCGGGTAGGGCGCGCGGAGATCGGCATGGCCATCAAACAAGCCGAACAGGATATTGCGCGCGAGGCTGGGTATAACCTCATGCCGGACTGGACGGTAGCCGAGCGACTCGGTTATCCGCAACCCGCCGTCCCTAGTGGGTACGGGATGGGGGGAATGAATGTGCGCTACGCTCTAAAGAGTGTGGAGACCCGTAAAGGGCATGTCATCTCGGGCGGTGTGCGTACCAAGTCTGTGATCAAAGCAGGGGCCGCCATCGCGCGCACAGACCAGGATACGGATGGGTTTCAGGAGACCTGTACGGTAACGGTTTCCACCTCGGTCACCGACATCAATGAGATCCACCTGTATTATCCGGCGAAATCAGGGGATGATTGCTGGGAGATACGCCCGATCTCTGTTTTTATCTCCGGGGGCGTGGCAACGATTGTATTCAAGGTGTGGCAGATTGCCGCCGCCAACCAAAAAGACCGCTTCGACGTGGAACCCCTGGATGCGGAGAACGAGGATAGTTACGAGGAGTCGGTGGATGTCTACCGGGTATACAACGACCCCTCCACCCAGGTCCAGTTCATGTGGGAAAACTGCAGTGATGGGTGCTGCGGGACGTGCATTGCCTGTCAGCTCGGGACCCAGGCGGGCTGTATGCACAACCGCGAGGCGCGGATCGGGCTGGTGGTACCCGCGCCGGGGTCCTGGAATAGCAGTGATCAGGATTTCGATTCGGCGGAGTGGAGCGTCTGCCGTGACCCGGACCAGGTGAGGCTTTGGTACTACTCGGGGTACACAGATTTTAGCTTGGTGCGCCCGTATGTGGAGATGAGTCCGTACTGGAAATATGCGGTTGCCTACTACTCTGCCTCGCTCCTGGACCGCCCGGTGTGTGGGTGTTCCAACGTCAACCAGTTCATCGAGAAGTGGCGCACGGACGTGGCATTCAACTCCAACTCTGGCAGTTATACCCTGACCCCGGAATTACTCGGAAATAAATTTGGTACTTCAATGGGTGCCATCTACGCCTGGAAAGCCGTCCACAAGAGCGGCATGAGGGTGATCAAATGATGCAAAACGTGGAATGGAAAGACCCCGAGACCGGGCGGATGTACGAGACCATGCAGGATGGGGATCAGCGGATGGTCATTGGACCGCCCGAGGGACTGGTGGATAACCTGAGCCTGCCCGAGCCCTTTGCCACCAACCTCCATAACGCCCTCTACCGCAGGAAATTATTCACCTACAAACAAGTTACAGCCAATCATAAAAACCTGATCGGCGCGCTGCAGGAGGCTCTCTCTCTGGACGCGCAGATACTGACCGAGGCTTTTTATAATTTTGAGAAAGAGGAGGTGCCCACATGAGCGCCAACGATGTCCAAGCCATAAGCGCCCTGAACGTGCGTGTCTGGTATGTGGAGGGCGGAGTCCATCCCACCCGCTCTCCGAGCCTGTTGTCACTGGGGAAGTTTTCCACTGACCCGTCCCAGGCAATCGGGGAACAAACGCGGATCACTGCCCCGGATCCGAATGCCTTTAATCGGGATATCCAGGTGGGCACTGTGCAGGGCGCGGAAGAACGGGCGACCCTGGCGGTCGGAATCCGTACCACTCCCCAGCGATCACTCCTGATCGATTGGAAAAACAAACGCTGCCGGGTGGACTTCTATGCACTCATGGGGAAGTGTGGGAACCCACAGGACTTCACCGAGGGCGGGGAAAAGTGGGTCTACTTCCCGGACGGGCGGATATCCAACCACGGGTATGAGAACTTCGGTGCCTACGGGTCGGATGAGAACAACCCCACCAATGAAATGGTGGACGCCTCCTCAGATGGGTACTGGGAATATCTCTACATGAAGCAGGAAGCCATCGGTGGATCGGTGACCACGCGCGAGATCTACACGGTGGATGTATACACCGGGAACGACTGCGAGAACTGCCCCGAGCCCTGTGACCGCGTTCTATGCGCCATGGCCGGAGCCTCCGCAACCCCTGGCACCAAGCCCACCATCCTGTACTCGGCAGACGGCGGGGAGACCTGGAGCAGTCAAACCATCACCACCCTGTTTTCCAATGAGGACGTGGCGGATGGTGTGGTGATTGGCAGTGATATCGTTTACGTCTCCAATATCTCCAATTCCATCCACTATACGAACATCGAGCTCCTGTATGACTCGACCAACACCTGGCAGGAATCCACCTCCGGGTTTGTGTTGAACAAGGGGCCGCGCGCCATCTCCTCTGCGGATGCCAGGCATTCCTGGGTCGTGGGCGATGGTGGGTACGTCTACTTCGTCAAAAACCACAAGGTGGGCGTAGAGGTGCAGGATGCTGGCGTGGTGACCACCCAGAACCTGAATTCCGTCCATGCCATGGATATCCTGAGAGTCCTGGCGGTTGGAAACTCCAACGCGGTGCTCTATACCACCAACGGCGGAGTCTCCTGGTTATCGGTGACCGGTCCAGCCGTGGGTGTGGCACTGGGTGCCTGCTGGATGTGGGACGCCACCACCTGGTTTGTAGGAGAGGGTGCGGGCGGGAACGGCCGGTTATGGTTGACGGTCAATTCTGGCCGGACCTGGACTCAAGTCGGACTCCCGTCCAGTTACCTGCGCATTGATAAGATCGTGTTTATCTCGGACGCCGAAGGCTACATTAGCGCGCGCACGGGTGGCACCTCCATTATCCTGCGCACGATCACAGCCGGAGCCGAATGGGTAACGCTGCCTCAGGGCAAGCGCGCGGTAGCCGTGGAAAATTCCTACCTGCGCGACGTGGCGGTATGTTCCAAGTTCACCAACACCGCCTTTGCCGCAGGACTGGCAGATAACGGGACGGCTGGTGTCATCCTGAAGATGACCAATTAGTTTCAAATAATTCAATAAGAGGAAGCACATGCCACCCAAAAATGGAACCAGACCCCAGGATGTGGACAGCCGAGTCGCGGAAGCAGTAGACGACCTGGCGAAACCCAATGACGGGCTGATCACCCTGTCCTCCGGGGTCGTCCTGCGCGGCAAACAAGCCCCGCCCCTGTCCCTGATCAAGGTCATGGCGCACTTTAAACGCCCCGACCCTCCAACTTATTTCAACCAGACCATGGGACGCGAAATGGAAAACCCGGACGACCCGGACTACCTGGAGCGTGTGCGTGCCTACCAGATGGAAAGCAGCAACGCGCTCCTGAGTGCATTTATTCTGCTTGGCACAGAGCTGGTGGAATTGCCCAAGAAAGTCCCCGGGCCTCAGGATAACGCCTGGCTGGAGGAATACAACATCATCGGACTGGGGGATGCCAAGCCGAACAGTGCAAGCTGGCGGTATTTGACCTGGGTGACGTTCAAGGCAGTCCTCAGTGAGAATGATCTGTCCCTCATTCGGGATGTAGTCGGCCGGTTGAGTGGCGTCCCGGAGGGCGCCGCGCGCGCGGCAGAAACCTTTCCTGGGAGCGACCAAGCGAGTCGGTGAGATCGATCTGCCAATCACTCGCCTCGAACTGGAATTCGGTGTCAGTACCGGGATCCGTTTGGGAGCACTGGCGGGTGGCATGGTCCCGATCTTCGAGGAACACGAGGCCCGCCTGGAACGAGGGATAAGCCTCACGGATTGGTATGCTTTGGATGTGGACGAGCGCGCACTGGTGATTGCCGCGCGACGGGTCCGCATCCAGGTCCAGAACCTCCAATCCGAGGCAGAGATTCGCAAGTCAAATCGGGAAGCACAAAAAGCACGCATTAGGAAATAGGCCCATTTCCACCCTCGCCCCATTTAAGGGATATGGGG
>Ga0075429_100002082_pt1 | contig 16690 bp, 28 predicted proteins | sample RhiMetdeltSRZDD3_FD_75295 | JGI IMG/M metagenome (GOLD analysis project Ga0075429, IMG submission 75295) | Populus rhizosphere microbial communities from Tennessee, USA - Rhizosphere MetaG P. deltoides SRZDD3 | ecosystem: Host-associated > Plants > Roots > Rhizosphere > Soil | place: USA... | reverse complement strand
TCACTTCAGGATATGCCGAGGAACTCGTCCACGGAGACGACCTGGAGCGCGAGCAGCTCAAGCTGCTGCGAAAACCCTATCGCCAGGCTGATCTCGTCACGGCCTTGCGCGAGGTCCTCGCGACGAGCGCCGGCTAACCTAGCCAGCAGGATAAGCCGATCTTCACGCCCCTTGATCACCATCAAGGCAAGAATGGGTGATTGATGCCATATGGGATGCTGAGAGGGCGCCCGGTGCGACTACCAGCGCAGCCTTGATCCACATCAAACCACGATGGTCCTCCTCGTGGAAAAGACTACCGAGCCGTTCGTCAATTTCCCTTCCGCGGGGTTTCCGTTGACCGAGCAACCCAAGCTGCGTTTTGCGGTTGGCACGTTCGAGAGCTGGTCGCAAGTGCGCGAAGCACTGCACGACCTTCGTGCGCGTGGTCTCGTCCTGGACAGCTTCAATTGTCTGGGGTTGAAGCGCCTGTTCTCCGGTAAGGCCGTCATGGCACCGGACCAGGACCCTATGCCGGTTCAAGCCTTGCCGTTCCCCGGCAGCTCGGAATTGATCGCCTGCACATCGGGACCCCTGGCCAACTGCCTGATAGAGAGGCTTGCATCGGGCGCCCATAGTCTGAAGCACGCGGTTGGCCTTTGGCTCATACCCAGGCATGCCACTCACTTCGAGGATGCAGTTCAGGCAGGCAAGCTTCTTTTATGGATTCGTGTCGCTGACGCCGACGACGAGCGGCGCGCCTACCAAAGTCTTCTTGCCCACAGTTCCAATTCCGTGGGTGTGCACGATCTCGTGCTGCCAGGTGAGCAATAGCCCCCGCGGCCGTTACAAACCGTTACAATTCATGTCGCCAGCCGAGAACGGCTGCGACAATCGACTGCTCAATTGGGCTCAACGAATTCTTACGGAGCCCGACCAATGCAGACGCTCTCTCATCTCGCTCTCCAGACCGCCGTCAACGCCCGTCCAATGGGCGGCTTCGAGCAGAGCCTCGCACAAGCGTCCTTGCGCCGAGTCGAGGCCAAGGAGTTCGTGTTCGCCGAGGGAGACGAGATCACCCACGTCTACCGGATTGAGACCGGGGCGATCGCGCTGTTCAGGGTTCTCGCAGACGGGCGGCGCCAGGTCATCGGTTTTGCCTATCCTGGTGATCTCATCGGTCTTGGTGCGCAAGGCGAGCATGTGATGAATGCGCAGGCGATCAAGGCGACGCGGCTGCGGTGCCTGCCGATCGCTACGTTGCAGCATTCTGCGGCGAAAGACCCGACGCTCGGCTTCAAGCTCTATGAGGCCCTGGCCAGGGAGCTCGCTGCAACCCGCGATCTCATGCTGACGACGGGACAGCGCAGCGCCACCGAGCGCGTGGTGAGCTTCCTGCTGGCCTTTTCCCGGCGCAACGAGCGCAATGGACAGGATCCTTCAGACTTCGAGCTGCCGATGACACGCGCCGACATCGGCGATTTTTTGGGTCTGACCATAGAGACCGTGAGCCGCACGTTCACCAAGCTCAAGACGCTTGGCCTTATCGCGCTACCGCACAGCAATCGCGTGAAGCTTGTCGATATCGATGAGCTTGAGAGCCTTGCTAACGGCGAGGATCACTAGGATTTTGGGGGATAAGCCATGCTAAGCGACGAATGGGATTCCGACAGAGGCGTAGAGCATCGCGACGCGTTGCGGCGTCGTGGACCGAGATGCTATTCGCGACCCGGCATGTCGAGGGCTGTCAGCGAGTCCCTCATCGATAGGGAAAACAATGTGGTACTGATCGGACTGAGCGTCATCACCTGCGTTGCAGCGTTTATGGTGGTCTACGGCGGGTGGAGCTTCTGATGATCGCGGCAAACACAATTCCGGCTCTGGAAGTGTCGATAAGGAGAATCCCAGCTCCAAGACGAGTTCGGTCTAGCCCGGCGGATTACGTTGCAAGCTTGAAGGCTGAGCTGGGCATCACCGAACATCAGTTGCGGGCATGGGGAGAGTTTGCGGCGGCCCTTTCGGCAAACAGCCGCAGAATGCAAGGGACCGATGACGAGGATCAGCCCTAAGGTCTCATCGAGCGTCGCTTGGCCGCGCTGGATTCTATGAGACGCGCCGCTTGAGAGCTGTTCACTTGCTACGCGCGGGCCAGCAGTGCAAGGCGTTTCAATTGTTGCCACTTTGCTGCTTGCCGCAATCGACTTAGTCGGTGCCCACTGAGGGTAGACCGAGGTCGGGAGAGACTCATCTGCTGAGGATGGAGACATCAGCTCATGTGCTTCCTCGGTCCAGAGCGGTGTCTGATCGCCGGCCTCCTTTTGCTGTGTTTCCCGGCAATCTCAGGTGCTGCCGACACGGCGAAGCTGACCGCACGAGGTAAGACAATCCTGCAGGAAAAGTGCGGACGCTGCCACGCTGTTGAAGTTGTTGGCGAGAGCCCGCTTAAGATTGCACCGCCGATGCGTGATATTTACGCCCGGTTTGTACCCCGCGAGCTGCAAGAGGAGCTGTTGGAGGGAAAAGTCTCCAGGCACAAAGAGATGCCGCAGATCGAATTCTCTCCCGAGGACGTAGATGCCATCCTTGCCTACCTCTACGCTCTTGCGGTGCGCAAGTGAGATCCTGGCGCGCAGGCGCAGGTGGCAAGTTGGCCAAGGTCAATAGCCGTGATGAAGGCTCTTTTTTGGCTGTTCGTGCTGGCTCTGCCCTTTGCATTCCCGCATCCGGTGAATGCCGAGCCGCTCGACTTCGGTCCGAACTTGTCACGAAGCGGCTGGGTCGTAGTACGCTTTCCGAGAATTCCTCCAGCTTCCTTTAGAGCAGCTAATCGAAGCACGCTCGAGGTCTCCACTGAGGCTGCCGCCGGCTTGTTGTGGCGGAGGATGCGCGAGGCCCGTCATCAAGGCCGCCTCGCGAACTGGCGGTGGATGGTCACTGAGGGCGTTCCCCCAACGGATCTGACGAGGCGAGGCAAGGACGACCGCACGCTCGGCGTTTATTTCATTTTCGGCATAGCCGCGGATGCTAGCAAGGCCCCTCTGGCGTTGCTTGCCTCCCCGTCTGTCAGCGCCCTTGTCTACGTATTTGGCGGCGACAAGCCGCGCGGTTCGATGTTGTCCAGTCCCCATATGGGAGCACGCGGGCGGTTCATAATTCTCCGACCGGCTGATGCGCAAAAGGGCGCCTGGTTCGATGAGACTGTCGATCTGGCCAAAGACTATGCGCGGGCCTTCCACACCCCGCCACCCCTTCTCATCGCCATAGCGATCTCAAGCGACTCCGATGACACTGGTCGGCGTAGTCAGGCCACGCTGCGCAGCCTTGCAATTGGAAGATAACGCTGCGTTTGCGGCAAAGCGACAACCAACCGGAGACCGACAATGGAGGCCAGTATCGGCTCGGTATTTCTCGCGGCATTCATCACGGCGCTCGTAACGGGCCTTGGCGCGGTGCCATTCCTGTTCGTGCGCAATATCAGCGCCTGGTGGCTCAGTGTTGCCAACGGCGCCGCGGCAGGGCTGATGCTCGGGGCGTCCCACAATCTCATCGCCGAGGGCACCAAGCTCGATGCGGGACGCATGTTGCTGGGCATTGTGGCCGGTCTTATCGCCATTGTCGCCGCCAATGGGCTCATCCGCCGGCGCCGGATGGTCGAGATCGCCGATCTCCACGGGGCGAGCGCACGTAAAGCGCTGCTCCTCCTTGGAGTCATGACCGCGCATTCCTTCGCTGAAGGCGTGGGCGTCGGTGTGTCGTTCGGGGGAGCTGGCGAGCTCGGCGTCTTCATCACGACTGCCATCGCCATCCACAACATTCCCGAAGGCCTTGCCATCTGCTTGGTGCTGATCCCTCGCGGCACTTCGGTGGCGAAGGCATCCCTTTGGAGCATCTTCACGAGCCTGCCGCAACCGCTGATGGCCGTACCAGCCTATGTCTTTGTCCGGATGTTTGAGCCCCTTCTGCCGATCGGTCTCGGGTTTGCGGCCGGTGCTATGATTTGGATGGTTTTCGCCGAGCTCATCCCGGACGCATTGAAGAGCGCCACCAGTGGGAGCATCGGCATCACGGTCGCCCTGGCGATGACCGCACTCTGGTCGTTGCAATACTTCCTCCTCAGCCACTAGCGAGAGTTCGCCTTCGTCGAGCCCACAGCTTTCGGATCGAGCCTACCTGTACCTGACGCCTCGTTAGCCCACGCGCAGCAGGCGTCTGCAAAAGATTGATGCAGATCAACGCGAATGCCGTGGCACAGTGCATGCTGGTTGGTGGAACGCTGAGGGTGTGCCATGCCGAACGGACAGACTTACGTTTGCCCCATGCACCTGGAAGTTCGTCAGCCGAACTCCGGAAAATGCTCGCAGTGCGGCATGGATTTGCAGTGGGTACGCGCTTCGCAATGCTGCGACACATTATTAGTAACCCCTTGCACCTCGTTGTCATGGCCGCGGTGATGCTGGCGCTGATGGCGCTCGCGATGGTGATGATGCGTTGACCGGTACCCGCGCTGGTCACTGCGACCACAAACCAGGGAGGGTGATGTGGAAAATCTCTGCAGGCAATTTTGGGGTTGCACCGTCGTGCCAGCGGAATGGCATTGGCTCATGGCTACGGTGATGCCCCTTCTGGTGATCATTCTCGTAGCAGTACCGGTTGCAACCGTTCTGCACCGAGCCGGCCGGAGCCGATGGTGGACAGCCTTGGCGTTTGTGCCCGGGCTGAACCTCATTGCCTTTTGGGTATTTGCCTTCAGCCGCTGGCCCGCGCTCGACCGGCCGCCGAGCTAGAGAAAAGCTTTGGATGGAGCGACACGATGCACCACTGGCTAGCCGTCGGAACTGTTTGCTTTGCTTTGATGACCGTGGGCGTGACTGCACAGACAGTGCAGCCGTACGCGGGCATGGAGACACGTCCAATCAAGGCGCTCTCCGAACAGCAAATCGCGGATCTTAGAACTGGACGCGGGATGAGCTTGGCCCTCGCGGCCGAACTCAACGGCTATCCAGGCCCGCGCCACGTCTTGGAACTCGCGGACCATCTCAACTTGTCACCTCAGCAACTGCAGAATGTTAAGCGCTTGTTCGATGAGATGACGGTCGAAGCCGTAGCTGTGGGGCAAACGCTCATCACGCAAGAGACCGAACTAGACGGACAGTTCGCTAGGCGCACCGTCTCTCAGGATAGCCTGAGTTCGGCAATAGCGGTCATTGGACAGGCCCAAGCTCAACTCCGCAAGACTCACCTGAAGTACCATCTCCTGACGACCGCTTCACTTACACAGCAGCAATTGCACCGGTACTCTCAATTGCGGGGTTACACGGGAAGCAATCAAGGCCACCGGCCCGCCCACGGAAATTGACCGCTCGTGCGAGGCTACCGGGACGCGCTTTGGTGCAAGAGCTGAGGGAGGAATTGGTCATGCAAAGGTCTACGTACGCACTGATGCGACTGCTGTTGCTCACCACAATCGCCGTGGGTGCGTCGGCCCAAACCGCGCCCCCGCCCCCAAAGGAGCCAAGCGTCGACTATTGGCAACCGCCCTGGATGCAGCGTGAACTGTGGGGGCCGGGAACGATGCCGCCCGGCATGCGCGCCAGACTGCTACGCCACTACACCTTCATGCACTATGGCGTCCAGAAGGAGTATCAAGGCGCCAAATCGACGGTTGGCGATGCAAAAGAGGTTCTCGAGGAGGGCGCCAAGATCTATGCGCAGAGGTGCGCAGGATGTCACGGCAGGCAGGGTTTAGGAGACGGTGATGCACCGCGCTCACTGCTGCCCTCACCGGCCCTTCTCGCTTTCATGATCCAGCGACCCATTGCAGTCGATGAATACCTGCTGTGGAGCATCGCCGAGGGTGGCAAGCAGTTCGACACCCAAATGCCGGCGTTCAAGGATACGCTCAAACGCGAGGACATCTGGAAGATCATCGCCTACATGCGGGCGGGATTTCCAGACCAGGCAAAGGCGCCGCAAGTCAAATGAGGCTGCTAACCTAACCTCGGATCATCGCCAGCCACGGGCTTCGGCCTAGAACATGATCACACTTGAAGATTGCATCGCGTTGTGCGGTTTGACCGAAGAGGAGGTGCTCGCCATTGCCGAACACGAACACCTACCTCGAATTGCTTCCACGGCGGTGGCCGCATACCTCCTCTCGCAGGAACGCGGAAGCGAGACGGTTCGAGACATGATCATCGATGATATTCGGCGAGCCCAGCTGCGCTTCGATAGGGAGCACGTGCTGACCTTGCTGCACGTCCTGCACCATTTCCTGAGGTCGCACCCTGAGGCGCGGCCGCCCGACCATCCCTGGAGCAAGCGGTTCTAATGCCATGATGGATTTTCCCGACGACATGACCATCGTCGTGGTCCTCTTCTTCGTGGTGTTCGCGCTCAACATTGTTCCGGCATTCGCGCCGCCGACGTGGGTGACCTTGTCGTTTGTCGGTCTTACGGTTCCGAGCGTAAATGTCGTTGCACTTGCCGCTGTCGGCGCGACGGCGGCCACCCTCGGCCGCGTCGGACTGGCCAAGCTTTCACGGCTCATCGTTCGTCGGAAATTTTTGAGTGAACAAGCCAGGCTTAATGTCGACGCGCTCAAACAAGGTATTGAGGGAAGAAAGGCTCTGACTTCAACCATGTTCGTGGTGTTCGCGTTAAGCCCGTTACCATCCAACTATTTATTCATAGCCTACGGGCTTACGTCGCTGCCGATCATGTTCCTTGCTGTTCCATTCTTCATTGGCCGCATCTTGAGCTACGGTTTTTGGGTGACGGCGGCATCCGCTCTGGGAGATCGACTGAACTTGGATTGGTTCGAATCCTCTTCCTATGTGGGTCTGTACTTCGTGATGTCTCAGCTACTGTTGGTTCCCGTAATCTACGGCTTCACGCGGGTCGATTGGCACGCCGCATTGGCTGAGCGCAGCTTTAGGCTCCTTGATAAGTCCCACTAGCATCTATGCGAATGCCGCCAAAGCAACTGACGAAACGAACGTCAGGGATTGCGCTTCAAGCTGATAATGTAGGTAACGATGTCTCGGATTTCCGCTGCTGTCAGGGGAACACCGGGCATTGCGGGATGAGGAACGATGATCCTCCCGGCGAGGTATTCGGCGGTTGCCTCGGGCCGGTTGGCGATCGCGGCGAAGGTCGGAACGTCGGCACGCATTGGGCCGGATGCCTGGCGATCAACAACGTGGCAGTTGATGCACAGGCGTGTTGCGAGCTCATACCCTCGCTGCGGGTCCCCCGGGGCAGACTGGGCCAAGGACGAACCAGCCAACGCAAGCAGGCTCCAAGTCCCGAACGCAATAGCCGCATACACTCTCGTTTTCATAGCGTTGACCGTCTCCCAGCGCTCGCTGTCACGACCCAAATTTAATGTTGCAGAGCCCTACCATGTGCGGACTGGCTTGCACCAGCCGCCCGCACACCACCGAGAAGTCCTCCGGTGTGCCGAGTTGAAGGCAGAGGACTAGGTGTCCCCTTCCGATATGGCTTTGCAATTGTTCAGCCTGGTCTGAGCTGAACCAGCCATGTAGCGCACCTGCCAGGCTTCGCGTTCCGCCAGCTGATCGGACGGACAGTTCTTGCGCGAGCCGGCCCACTGTGCAGGCTATGTCTTGGCGTGGCTGTGAAAAACGCAAGTGCGCCATTTCTTTCAATAGGCCGAAGCTCGACGCCGCTGGCGGAGCGTCCTTGCGCGCATGCAAGACCACGCCGGAGCGGAGCGTCGTGTGTGATTTTAGGCCGACAAGAACGGCATGCAATGCGTCCCAATCGTCGAAAACGGCAACGACAGATTGAGGGCGCGTCCTCTCTGCTTCGAAGTGCCGTGCTTTCTGCATCGGACAGGTTCCACACGATGACTGGACAAATTGTACTGAAGCACTCGGCTCGAACTGACCATTGACGTAGATCAAAGCGGCTCGCGCCAGACGTGAAATCCTAGCCTGGTTCGCAGGGTCTCAGCAGCTGAACCCTAGCACAGCAGGAGGTGAGGAGATGGCTCTAGCATTTGCAGATCCGTTCGATGCGCTCTTCCGCTTTCAAAGGGCACTGGATCAACAGCTCGAGAGTGGTTGGCTCGAAGACCTCACTACCGGGAGGGGCGCCTTCCCGCCGATCAACGTGTTTCAACAGCAGGGAAGTGATTTCGTGGCCATCATTGAGATGCCGGGCGTGAGCAAGGATGCCCTGCGCTTGGAGGTGAGGGGAGACACCATACGGATCTCCGGTACGAAAATGGTCGACTATGGCGGTAACGCCAGCATGCATCGCCGAGAACGCGTCGGCGGCAGCTTCGATCGCACGATCAGCCTGCCGGTACAGCTGGATCCGAACCGCATAACGGCTGAGTGCCGAGACGGCATCCTCGTCCTCTCCCTCCCGAGGGCCGAGAGCGACAAGCCAAAGGCAATCAAAGTGAGCTAGCGGCGCAAGTTAGTGGAGACAAGTATCATGGCATCGGCGCAAGAATTAGAAGTGCAACAGAAACGCGCTCTTGAGAAGAAGGACGAGGCCACCGTCCCAGCGCGTATCTACCTCCCTACCACTGACATCTTCGAGACGGAAAACGCGTTGATGGTGGTGATGGAAATGCCAGGCGTCGTGAACGAGCATGCCGATATCACCATCGAGGACAACGTACTAACTGTGACTGGGAGGATTGATTTCTCCAAGTACGAAAAGCTGCAGCCCGTCTACACAGAGTATAACATTGGACACTTTCAGCGCAGCTTTAGCCTCGCTCCCAGCAGCATCGATGAGCACAGGATCACTGCGGAGATGAAGGATGGCGTCCTCACGCTGACGCTACCGAAGGCGGAGCGGGTCAAAGCCCGTAAGATCGAGCTCAAGTGAATGGGAGGTCAACGTCGCGCGGTAGTCAACGGGCTGTCGCTCGACGTTCGCTCTCGCGATACGTTGAAGTTTGGTCGAGGAGAGCGGTATGACCGCAACTGAAAAGAGCTTCATTTTTGCTCTGCGCATGCTGATGGCGTGGACGTTTCTGTATGCCGCGTCTCACCAGGTCTTTGTGCCAGGCTGGAGTGTTGCCGGGTTCTTGAATAAGACGAAGACGTTCCATGATCTATTTGTGGTCTTCACGGCCCCGAGCGTTGCGCCGGTCATCACGTTTCTCGTGGGGTATGGCCACCTTCTGATTGGCCTGTCGCTTTTGCTGGGCCTGATGGTCCGCATCAGCGCTGCTTTCGGCATTTTTCTGATGCTCATCTACTGGATGGCGCACATGAATTTTCCCTACATCGAGAATGCCAACAACTTCCTTGTGGACTATCACATCGTTTATGCGACCATTCTTGGTTATCTGGTCTACAAGCGTGCTGGACATGTATGGGGTCTTGACGCGGTTGCGTCGAAACTTCCTTCCTTGCGGGATGGGGAGACGTTACATCCCTTGGTTGCCTAGGCCCACACCGCGACATGGAGTGTCCGTCATGAGAGGGATTGGGCTTGCGTGTCTCGTACTGCTGTATGGCGCTGAGACAGCTCGCGCGGACGCGCTCGCTGACTGCAACCAGGGTCGCAACGCGGAACTGCGTTTGCGGGCTTGCTCGCAAATCATTGCAGGCGCTGATTACAGCGCAGAACAGAAGGCCGTTGCATATCAGAACCGCGGCAACGCCCGTGCCGACGCCGGAGCGAGCTCGCAGGCGCTGGCCGACTTCAACGAGGCGATGCGCCTCCAGCCCAATGAGGTTAGCGGCTATGCCGGTCGGGCTCGGGTAAGGCTTGCGTTACGGGATGCCGATGGAGCTATTGCCGACTACAACCAAGCGCTCATGCTGGCGCCCGCGACGGCGTCGCTACACGTCGGTCGAGGTCACGCCCACTTTGTCAGAGGCGACACAACGGCCGCCATCGCCGACTTCACTGAGGCCATTCGGCTCAATCCGCAAAGCGCAACTACGTTCAATCGTCGTGGACTTGCGTTCCGCAGGTCGGGTGATCTGACTCGGGCAATTGAAGACTACACAGCAGCGATCACGATCAACCCCATCTATGCCCTCGCCTACAATAACCGGGGCTACGTGTACGAGACGCAAGGCCGCAAGGATGAAGCGATCGCCGACTTCAAGGCTGCGCTTCTGTTGGATCCATCGCTGATCGGCGCCCGAGACGGTCTTAGACGCCTCGACGTCCCGGAGGCCGAGTTCGCAGAGGCCGAGAGACGCGTGCAACTGGGCAAATCGCTCGTGGAAAAGAGTTGCAGCCCGTGTCACGCGGTCGGCGTCGGCGGCGACAGTCCAAACAAGAAGGCGCCAGAGTTTCGCAATCTGCATGCGCGACATCCAAGCCTCTCCTTGCGAGAGCCGCTCTCGCGCGGGATTGCCGCGCCCCACGATGAGATGCCCAAGTTCTCCCTTTCAGGACCTGAGATCGACACCATCGTCGCCTATATCAACAGCCTGTCCGCAAGCAAAGTCGGGCTGCCGAGGACCAAAGCCAAGCCCGTCGTACCCATCGCCGATGCTGAAGATACTGGCGATGCCCGAAAGGGGCTTAGTTATGCACAGAAGGTCTGCTCTCGCTGCCACAATGTCCTTAGAAGCGACGCGCCCTCGCCGAACACGCGAGCCACGCCATTCAAAAAGGTTGCCAATACCCCCGGTATGACGGTCACCGCACTCACCGTGTGGTCACGCACCACGCATCCGACCATGCCGAATCTCGTGATCGAGCCCACGGACATGGATAACCTCATTGCCTACATTCTGAGTTTGCGAGACCGGAAGTGAAGTCGACAACAGTTGGGTCGATCCGCGCAAAAGGGGGCGACGTGTTTCGCGCAGGCAAAAGCCATGGAATGGGTGCTTACCCCCGCACGAGGCTGTCGCTACTGATAGTCAGCTCGTTGTCTGCGACCGGCCTCTTGCTTGCTCCGTCTCTGGCGCAAATCAAGACCGACCCGAAAATCGGCCACGACCTCGTCCTCAGGTTATGCACGGGCTGTCACAACATCGATACGGAGACAAGGACCACCAAAATCTTTGCGGACGTCCCGACCTTTACGGCGATTGCCAATCGGCCAGGTCAGTCTGCAGAGGCCATTGCCGGCGCGATCGTATTTCCCCACCCGCCGATGCCGCAAACCCGACTAACGCGAACAGACATCGCAAATCTGTCTGTTTACATTATGTCGCTGAGAAAACCGTGACCCCGTGCTTCCACGCAGGAGGCGAAGGCCGTTCTCGGCGTCGACGAGCTCGAAGCCGTTGCCGATCGCGGTTACTTCAGCAGCGAACAGCGGGTTCTCATCGAGACGCTTCTGCACGGCCACCAACATGTGCTCATGCTCCCAGCGCGTGATGCGGCGTTGCGGGCCGGTCGTACAGCGATGCTTGAGGCCCAGTGCGATGAGGATGTCTATCGCTGTCCGGCCGGCGAGACGCTCAGGTACCACTACACGAACGAGGAGAACGGGCTAAAGCTGCGAGACGAATGCGTGCCGCTGAGATAGACGAAGTGCTGCTTGCCGAAACGGCCATTTGCCTCAATGCCGGATTGCATCGGTTTTGGAAGCGTGGCGGCCAGGCGATGCGCTAGAGGCGCGAGACGGTCGAGCTTCCGTTCGGCACGATGAAGGCGCGGATGGGCGCGACGCACTCCCTGATGATACGTCTGCCGAAAGTCGCAACCGAGATGGCGTTGCACGTGCTCGCCTATAATCTTACGCGCGTGATGAACATCATCGGCGTCATGCTGCTGATCGCGGCGATGGGGGCCTAATGCGACCCAGCTCGCCTAGCTGCGCGATTTGAGAGCTCCCCTCAGCATGCGCTAGACGCACCAGGCTTGCCTCACGATCGAAATCGGAAAAATATCATCGAAACGGGGGCTTTGTGACGCATCCCCCCGATCAAGTCTGGCTGACACCCCTCCAGCGCGTTATCACGCGGCCAAGACCCAAACCGGCCATCGTAGGCCAGCAGTGGGTGCATTTGGAGAGCTTCCTCGCTTAGTTGCAGTTTCCGAGAGGCCGAATGTCGGTCGCACGTAGCCAGCCGCAAATTTTCCCGTCAGACACGACGGGCGCTCCCTCGCTGCCTCTCGCGAGCCTACCGCACGACCAGCACGGGAACCGTAGAATGGGTCAGCACCTTATGCGTCTCGCTGCCCAGCACGACGGCTGATACCCCGCGACGCCCATGCGATGCCATCACGATCAAGTCGCACCGCTTGTCTTTGGCCGCCTGGACTATGGCTTCCCACGGGTGATCGTTGCTGAGCCGCAGTGTTTCAACCTGCACGCCAGCCTCGCGGGCAAGCCTTTCGACGACGGCTAGCTTTTCGTCTGCTGCTTTGATCGTTTCCGCATGGATGATGCCGGCAAGATTTTTGGGAATGAGGCTACGTGGCAGGGCGCTGTGTAGCGGGTGGGTCATTGTCACGCCGACTACCTTGGCTTGCACAAGCTTGGCGAGTGCAATGCCGTGCCGTATGGCGCGCTCGCAAAACTCGGTGCCGTCAGTCGGGAGCAGGATGCACCTGTACATTGGGCCGGTCTCGCTTCGTATGGGTCAAGAGCATGTCACACCTGGGCCCGTCCAGCTCCAGCCCCAACGTAAATTGGGAAGTAGGCCCGGCTCGCGTTTAAGGCAGCCCCCGGTTGCGTCGCGACGGGAGGTCTGGGCACAGGACGAGTTTGCCCTCGAGACCGCCCGCCTCGAGACGGCGGTGTGCCTCGGCGACCTCATCGAAGGAGATGCGCTCGGCGACGCGCGGCCGGATGGCGCCAGTCGCCAACAGACCGAAGAGTCGCTCCAGATCCTCGCGGAACCAGGCGGGATGTCGCGCCCGCATCACATTGATCGAGTAGAACCAGGCACGCTTGCCGCCAGGCAGCCACCTCCACAGATACAGGCGCGCTATCCACATCAGCATGGTGAGCATGCGATGCCGCGCCTGCACGCCGGCCGAATAACCAATGGCACAGAGGAGGCCGCCGGGCTTGAGCGCAGCGAACGATCGGCGATAGCCGTCCTCGCCGACGCCGTCGAAGACGACGTCGAACCCGCCCGGCAGGATGCGCGTGAAGTCTTCGCGTTGATAGTCTATCGGCGTCGCGCCCAGCTCGCGGACCAGCGCCGAATGCTCGCCGCGCGCGGTGCCCCACATCTTGAGACCCGCCAGCCTGCCGAGGGCAAGCTGGGCCTGGCCGACGGCGCCGGCAGCTCCATGCACAAGCACGCGCTGGCCTCGCCGCACCCGCGCCGCCCGGTGCAGGAGCTGGTACGCAGTGGTCCAGCTCAGGATCAAAGTGGCCGCCTCCGCTGCGTCGAGGCCGGCTGGCACGCGGGCGAGGCGATCGGCCCGGAGCGTGCGATAGGTGGCGTTAGACCCGACCACCGTCATGTCGGCTACGCGGTCGCCAAGCCGAAAGTCGAGCACGCCATCACCGAGCTGGTCGATTTGCCCGACGACGTCATAGCCCAGCCCGAACGGCAGCCGCCGGCCCGCCGTTTGCGGGTAGAGGTGTCGCCGGATCAGGATGTCAGTGTAGTTCAGGCTCGAGGCAAGCACGCGGATCCGCACCTCGCCCCGGCCGGCCGTCGGCAAGGGAGCGTCGACCACCTCCAGCTCGTCGGGACCGCCGAAGCGCCTGACTTGAACAACCCGATTGCGCGGCAGCAGCTCGGGTGACGAATCTGGCGGTGTTAGCGGCACGTGATTACCGCACGCCCTTCCACAGGGCGAGCTCCAAGGCCAAAGGATCGTTCACGACTTCCGACGTTGTATCGAAGCGCATCGTCGCCCGGCGGGCGGGATCGTACTTGGGCCAGCCGCAATCGCCGCCCACGGCGAAGGTCACCCAGGCCCGATGCATCGCGTCGGCCAGCGATTGGGGCGGGTCCCGCCCCAGCATCGGCTGGGTTCCGAGGCCCAGGGTGTCGAAGACAAAAGGTATCTCTACGCTATGCGCCGCCCCGAGGCGGCCACCCATCTGCGGCGAGCGCCACGCGAACTCGTACATGTAGGTGGCGGCGCGGGCGTCGGTCGCATGAGCGTCGGCCAGCCGGACAGCGGGGATGCGCCAGTACCAGTCGGTTTGGATCGTCGAGAACAGGTCGCCCGCGCTGGCGCCGGGGTGCGCGGCGCGGTAGGCGCTCAAGCCCTCCGCAGGCAGGCCATAGGCTGCCGCCATTGCCGCTAGCGCCTCTTCGGTGATGCGGTCGATGGAGCCGTCGGATAGTAAGAACAGCCGCGTCTCCTGCCTGTTCGATCCGATCAGCAGGTCGATATCTGCCGCCACGCCCGCACGGACGCGATCAAGCGGAGGTGCTGGGATCGTTTCACCATCGACCGTGGGCGCCCACGGGAGGTAGCTGAGCGCCACCTCGCCCCAGAACGCCGGGTCGGGGCGCGCGAGAAGCTCATCCCGCAATTGTGCCTGCGCCTGCAGCACGCGCTCGGGGGAAATCGCGGCGATCGCCTCCCTGCTAGCCGCTACGCCCAACTTCTCTGCGAGCCGCCGGCCAATCCGAGCCGCCGTGGCAGCTGAGGTGACATTCGGCGTCCCACTTTGCACGACGGCGCGGCGGAACAGGCCCTTGGCGCGCGGCATAGTGAGGAGAGTTGCGACGCTCATGGCACCGGCCGACTCCCCAAAGATGGTGACCTTGCCGGGATCGCCGCCGAAGGCGGCTATGTTGTCCTGCACCCATTCGAGCGCGGCGATCTGGTCGAGGAGGCCCAGGTTGGCGACGCCGTCGCCCAGGTAGAGGAAGCCTTCGGCACCCACCCGGTAATTGATGGTCACGCACACCACGCCGTCGCGCGCGAACCGGCTCCCGTCATAGAAAGCGGTTGCGCCGGTGGCGTGGAACTCGAACATGCCGCCGGGGATCCAGACCATCACCGGCCGCCCCGCCGCGCCGAGATCGGGCATCCAGATGTTGAGCGTCAGGCAGTCCTCGCCCGAGCCGACCAGCTCTGCTAGAGCCTCGGCTATCCCTGGTGGGTAAGCCACCTGGGGCGACTTCGGGCCAAATGTGAGCGCATCGCGCACGCCGTCCCAGGGTTTGACAGGCCGTGGAGGTCGTAGTCGGTTCTCCCCGAAGGGCGGCGCGGCGTAGGGCACGCCCTGGAACGTGGTCCCCCCATCGCTGAGGCGGCCTCGCAGCTTGCCACGACGGCTTTCGACAACCGTGTTCATCTCTGCACCTCGCGGCAGGCGTCCAAGCAATCATTCACATGGGTGCGTGTCAGGCGCTTTGCGCTCGATCAATAGCAGGACGCCGCCAGCCGCCGATGACCAGAACTTGCGTCCGCTTTCTAGTCTTCTGAGGCGTTCGCCGCTGGGTCATGTGTGGACGGCGCCCGCGGGTCAAGGGTCCTTTTGGCGATCAGCTTGCGGTCGGGTGCAAGTCATGTGTCCGGCCTGTTTGCGCGGCGCACATGGCCGCTGGCCCTGGCGTGGCCAATGATTCATCATCCACCCGGCACAAGAGTATCGCCTTCGATGCTGCCGTGGCAGGCGCTCCATCATCTCTCACTGGAGTCCGCTAAGTCCGTGCATCAATTGGCTGACGAAGCCGTCCGCGATTTGCTGAAGAAGTATCGTCGGCCGATCACCTTGCGGGAGGCCCTCAAGGAAAGCCTGCGCATGCAGCCAGCCAACGACCACCCACGCGACCAGCGTGCCGTAGCTCGCAGCAAGTGATCACCTAGCGCGAGGACTCATGCAGGTTGGCCGTTCCATAGCCGCGGCAGCCGCCACAGCGCAGCCGCTTCCGTAAGTCCATCACCTTGAAGGTTTCGCCGAGCTGGTCGGCAAGGCCGGCCGGAAACAGCAGCCGCCGCGGCGCCCAGGTGCGCATCACGGACGGGGAACTCAGCGTCGTCGACGGCCCGTTCGTGGAGGCCAAGGAGGTCATTGGCGGCTACGCGATCTTCGAGCTGTGCGACAAGGAGGAAGCCTTGGGATCGGCGAAACAGTTCATGCAGCTCCACAAGGACCTCATGCCGGGCTGGGAGGGGACGTGCGAGTTGCGCGCGCTCGCGTCGAGGGCCGCTTGACCCGAAAGGCCCAGGGCCTTTGGTCACGGAGCTCCTGATTGCGCCTCGCTAGTCTGGCGCCATTCCCTTGTCGGTGAGCTCCTTGATCGCCTGGTCGTTCTTCGCCAGATGCGACAGGCCCATGGCCCGCAGCACGTTCGGCGCCTTGGTGAACTGGATATTGTCATACCCGACTATCTCGAACCGGTTGCCCCAGGGATCGAGAAAATCGAGGAAGCGCCCGGGCAGCGGCTCGATGCCGGCCTCGGCGAGTGCCTTGCGCACCGCCTCCTTGTCATCGACCACTAACCCGAAATGCCGCCCGTCATCCGCCGCCTGCCTCCGGCCTTTCTGCAGAGCCAGGAACTGATCGCCGAGATCAATGAAGGCCGAGTCTTTGCTCTTGCCGCGCAACTTGAACTCAAACAAGCGGCCATAGAATGCCGCGCCTCAGCGATGTCACCGACCTCGAGCGCGATGTGGTTGAAACCAACGGCACGAGCTTTCTTTCCTTTGGGCATGGCACTCTCCAGGTTCTCTCCTTCATGTGGAGCGCCGACCCCGCTTCTACAATCGCTCCGCGCTGCAGCGCTCACGCAGCCCCACTCGGGTCTCACCAGAAATGCACGCCCATTGCGTGAGCATGCCCCGCCGCCCGCGCGAGGCCCCGGGGGCGAAGGCCTCGCGA
>Ga0075429_100002077_pt1 | contig 16713 bp, 14 predicted proteins | sample RhiMetdeltSRZDD3_FD_75295 | JGI IMG/M metagenome (GOLD analysis project Ga0075429, IMG submission 75295) | Populus rhizosphere microbial communities from Tennessee, USA - Rhizosphere MetaG P. deltoides SRZDD3 | ecosystem: Host-associated > Plants > Roots > Rhizosphere > Soil | place: USA... | reverse complement strand
CCGACGACCCCGAGCTGGTGCGCGCCCGCTCGACCCGATCGCACCGCTCGACGCTCCTGCACTACGTGTCGGCCAACGGCGTCGAGGACTTCCGCCAGCGCACGCCAGCCAACATCGTCGCGATCGCGCAATTCCTGCTCGACGCCGGCGCCGACGTCAACGCCGAATCCGAGGCGTACGGCGGTCGGTCGACGACGCTCGGGCTCGCCGCTACCAGCGTCCACCCCGAGGAGGCGGGCGTGCAGCTCGAGCTGATGCAGCTGCTGCTCGACCGCGGCGCCGTGATCGACGGCCCCGACGGCGGCTCGGCAGTGACCGGCTGCCTCCGCAATGGCCGCGGCGCCGCGGCCGAGTTGCTCGCGCAGCGCGGCGCGCGGCTCGACCTCGAGGCCGCGGCCGGGGTCGGCCGGCTCGACGTGGTCGAGCGGCTGGTCGACGCCGACGGCCACCCCGTGGCGCCCGCGACGCCGCGCCAGCTGATCGATGGCTTTGCGTGGGCGTGCCAGTTCGGGCGGACCGCGGTGGTCGAGCTGCTGCTCGATCGCGGCTTCGCGATCGCGACCGCGCTGCCGCACGACGGCCAGACCGGGCTGCACTGGGCGGCCTACACCGGTCACGCCGACACCGTCGCGCTGCTGGTGCGGCGCGGTGCCCCGATCGACGCGCGTGACGCCAGCTACGCCGGCACGCCGCTCGAGTGGGCACTGTACGGTTGGGGAACGTCGTCGCCGCGATCGCAGCACGCCGGGTACTACGGCGCGGTCGCGACCCTGGTCCGCGCGGGTGCTGCACTCGATCCGGCGTGGGTCGGCGACGATCCCCACCGGGAGCGAGCGTTCACGCGCGCCGCCGCGGATCCACGCATGACCGCGGCGCTGCGTGGTGAGCCCGCGGAGCTGCTGGCGCAGTCGCGCGGGTCGTGATCCGCTCCGTCGGCTAAGGTCTGCACATGATCGTCGAATACATCCGGTACTCCGTCGGCGCCGATCGCGGCGATGCACTGCTGGCGGCGTATGCCGAGGCGCAGGTCAGCCTCCGAGCGTCTCCTCACTGCCTCGGCTACGAGCTGGCTCGGTGCGTGGACGCGCCCGAAGTCTTCATTCTGCGGATCCAGTGGGACTCGGCCGAAGGCCATCTCAAGGGTTTCCGATCGAGTCCTGCTTTTCAGTCGTTCCTCAAGGCGATCCAACCGTTCGTGAAGGACATTGCGGAGATGCGCCACTACGAGCTCACCGCTATACAGTGGTCGAGGTAGTTACGTGTTTGCGGTCGGACTTCTTCCTCGACACCTCGGTGCCGGGCTGCACGGCGTCGATCGAGCGCCTCGACGGCACGCCGATCGTCGCGAACCGCACGACCCTGAGCGGCCCGACGACGGCAACTGGTTCATCATCGAGAGCCGGATCGGCGGCGTGCGCGTGCAGCAATGGGGCACGCTGGCCGGCGTCCCGGTGCCGTGATTGACCACGGCACCGACGCCACCTATCGTGGCCAGCGGCTCACTGACGACGCGCGACCGCCACCGGGAGGGTGGCACTCGACTCGCGGACCGCGAGGCGCCCGCGGCGGCCAGCGCGGAGCACGAACAGGCCCCAGAGTGCAACTGCGCTCAGACTTGCGATGCCGATCGTAGGGAGGTAGTCAGCTGAACGGTCGAGCACCGCGTCCGCTGAATCTCGCGGGTTGACGAAGCAGGAGGTTGCGGCTGCGGCGCGCTGCCGGGCGTCTTCGGCCTCGGCAAGGCTGTACCAGACCTTCCCGCCCGCGCTGTACCGGGATCCCTGGAAGGTCTGGCCGTCGACGGTGTACGCGTAGCCGACGTCGAAGGTGTAGAACGTCCGCGGCCCGCGGGTGGCCTTGGTGCGCTGCTCGGTGACGTAGCCGACGTCGATGGTGCAGGGCACAGGGCGCCACGCCTCGACCTCTCTCACGCGCATCCCGGCGGCCACGGCCGCGAGCCCGAACACCAGCGCAACCGCCGTGAGCACGATGTCGAGGATCTTCGCCGTTGACGACATTCCGCCCAACGTCTTCATCAGCGGCGGCGCGCGCCAGGGGACGCAGTTGGCAATCCGCGGTTGTTCGTACGCGCCTGTTGCACAGCGTGGCGTGAGTCGACCGTCGCGCGTCGCGCAGGGCATTGCAGGCGGCGGATGCGGCACCCTACTGAGCACCACGACTCCCGCGTGAGTCGACGGCACGCGCGACCACGGACACTCCCTGTCAGAGCGTCGCAGTGTCCTGACCGGAACGGCCGTGCTTCGATGCGTGGCGCCGCGTACCGGCCCCCGGGGAGATCATAGATGAGACGCGCCACTGTGCTGCTCGCCGCTGCTATCGGGATGGGCGCGACGTGCGGAACCTACTCCTGGCACAACTTCTCGAATACTCAGCAGGTTGCTCCGGAATACATGGCGGAGCCGAAGTCGCTGGACGACCTCGTGCGCGCCGTGAGGCTCGCCGGCGAGAACAGCCGGCGCATCCGGATGGTCGGCTCGGGCCACTCCCACTCGAACGTGGCGGTCAATGAGGACGTTCTTCTCACGCCTACCGGGCTCACCAAGCCGCTCACGCTGGTCCGCTCGCGCCTCAAGGACCCCAACGCGTTCGGGCTCGTGCGGGTGCAGTCGGGCATCACGCTCCGCGCCCTCAACCAGTACCTCGATACGCAGAACCTCGCGCTGCAGAACATGGGCGGCTACGACGCCCAGACCATCGTCGGCGCGGCGATGACCGGAACCCACGGCTCGGGGCTGGGCTACGGCCCGATCGCCTCGCAGATCGTCAGCATGCAGGTCGTGGGCGAGGGCGGCACCGTGTACCAGGTGGAGCCGACCAACGGCATCACCAATCCGGTCGGCTTCCCGGGCACCCAGGAAGAGAACGGCTCGATCCCGGTCACGCTCATCCAGAACGACGACATCTTCAACGCGATGACCGTCAGCATCGGCTCGATGGGCATCGTCTACTCGGTCGTGCTGAAGACCGACCGCAAGTTCTGGCTCGACGAGCGCCGCACCCTCATGAAGTGGTCCGAGGTGAACCGGCCCGGCGGCATCCTCGACCGCCTCATGCAAGGGCTGCCCATCGACGACAGCGCGCACCCGGCGGAGCACGTCGAGCTGCAGTACAACCCGTACGCGGTCGACGGCGACCGCAGCGTGCTCCTGACCACGCGCACGCGCTACTACGACCGGCCCACGAACGGCGACAACGTGCGCGGCCAGCCGCTCACGGGTGCGCTGGAGGGGCTCGTGGTCGGCACCTCGTTCGTCATCGCGGCGATCGTGAACACCTTCCCGGCGACCGTGCCGGGGCTCATCGAGACGGCGCTCAAGCAGCAGGTCGACAGCAACGGCTACGTCTCGGACAGCTACAATGTCTTCAACATCGGCAAGGTCAACGAGACCAAGGCGATCGCCGTCGAGATCGGCTTCGACCTCGCCGACGCGCGCGACGTCATCGAACGCGCCTTCCAGATCGCCGACGACCTCCGCACCCGACGCCTCATGCACAGCGCCCCGGGTGCGATCCGGTTCGTCAGGTCGACCGATGCGATGATCTCCATGGCCCAGGGTCGCCCGACCGTGGTCCTGGAGGTGATCGTGCTCCAGGACGTGAACGGCCACGAGGACCTGCTCCGCTACTACGAGCAGACGATGATGGAGGAGTTCGGCGGCCGTCTGCACTGGGGCCTCGACCTGGACGTCATCCAGGGCGAGGCGTGGCCGCGCGCGGTCTACCCGCGGTGGGACGACTGGCTCGCCGTCTTCCGCCAGTTCAATCACGGAACGTTCGACGGCAAGGTGACCGACCGGCTCGGCATCTCCGTCCGGCCTCGGTGAGCGCCGTGACGACGAAGATCGAAGCGCAGCTCGCGGACCCTGCAGGAGCGGGCCGGATGCTCGAGCCGGGCGAGACGATCCTGGCGGCGGTGCGTGCCCAGCCGCCGAGCGCCCGCCCCGGGTCGCTCGAGAGCAAGGGGCCCATCGGCTACGCGCTCGCCGGCGGCATCGATCGGGCGCTGGCGACCGCAGCGCAGCAGCGTCGCGACCCGAAGGGGTTCCCGCTGGCGCCCGACATGGCGATCGCGGTGACCGATCGCCGCTTCATCGTGTGGGAGATGCGAGGCGTGCTCGGGATGCCGCTGCTCGCCAGGCCGCACAAGGTGCGCGGTATCCTGGACCTCTCCGACGTCGAGAACGTCGAGTTCTCGCGCCGGACCGGCCGGCTGAGCCTGTGGCTCGCAAGCCGCTCGCTGGAGCTCGAGGTCCCGATCGGACACGAAGCGGCGGCGCAGCAGTTCGCGGTCACGGCGCGCGAGCGCATCGCCGCGCTGCGCTGACTCGCCCCATTGCCATCGGTCACGACGAGGAGCCGACCTCGATCGGCGTCGGTCTGGCGGCCGGGGTGGCGGTCCGTCTCTGATGCGAGGTCAGCGGGTCCTCACGAGCCGGAGGTCTGGCGCTCTCGCTCGAACCGGACATCTGCCGCGAGCAGGAACACGAAGCGGGGCGTCCAGGGCGGCTTGAGCTCGGCCAGCTCGAGCCGCTCCTCTTGGGACAGCGGCCACGTCATGGCGCGAACTGGCAAGCGAGATCGATGGGTTCGGCTACGCACGCTAGTGCTATCGGACGCCGCTCGCTCGGGTTGCGGGTGTAGCATCGCGGTCATGCGCAAGCCCCGGTTCCCCGCGACACTCGCGTTCGCGGTCGTCGCGACCGGCGCCGCCGTCACGCTCGCGTGCGGCGGGGACGACAAGGTCGCCGACGCGGCGCAGCCCGCCGACGCGCAGGTCGCCGACGGGCCGCCGAGCTGCCTGCTCTTCTGTATCCCGACGCAGGCCGATGCCGGCGTGACCTGCCCGATGTGCGCCGACGAAGCGGGCAATTGCCCGGGCGGCTGCCGACCAGTCGGTTGATGACGCCAACGCGGCCCGGTCGGGCCGCACGGTTGCACTCCAGGGCTGCCGGCGGGAGCACCGGGAGGTCAGCTGCGGTCAGTTGCGCCGATTCGCGGTTCAGTAGATTTTAACGGTCATTCAGGAGGGGTCATGACTCGACCGGGCCTGGTGATCGCGTTCGTGCTGTGGGCCGGCTGTGACGACCGTGCGGCCGGGGATCTCGCCGCGGCGCTCGCTGCCGATCCGGCCGACCTCTGCCCCGGGGCCAGCGATCTGGCCCCGGGGGTGACGCATCCGTGGTTGCCCTTCCGCTACTTCGAGCTCGAGCACGACGGGGTCGTGCGCACCTTCAAGGTCCACGTGCCTGCCGGGTACACCGGCACCGAGCCGGTCCCGCTGGTGTTCGTCAACCACGCCGTGACCCAGACCGGGCTGCAGTTCGGGCGGTTCGGCAGCGACATGGAAGCGACCGCCGACCAGCACGGCTTCATCGCGGTGTTTGCCAATGGCCGCTTCCGGTCGTGGAACGCCGGCAGCTGCTGCGACCGCGCCGCCGACGAGGACGTCGACGACGTCGGCTTCTTTCGCGCGATGGTGACCAGCATCCGCGACGACCTGGGCCTGTGCGTCGACCGGACGCGCGTCTACTCCACCGGGCTGTCGAACGGCGCGTTCCTGTCGTACCGCCTGGCCTGCGAGGCCTCCGATGTCTTCGCTGCGGTCGCGTCCGTCGCCGGTGCGCTGGCGGTGCCGGCCGCCGACTGCGCGGCGGCCCAGCAGCGGCCGGTCCCGCTGCTCCAGATCCACGGCACCGGCGACCGGATCGTCGACCATGACGCCGCGGCCACCAGCGTCGCTGCCTGGGCCGAGCTGTCCGGCTGCGACCGGTCGACGACGGACGCGGTGCAACCCGTGAGCCGGCTCGACACGACCTGCGTGACCCACACCGGCTGCCCGGCCGGCGTCGAGGTCACGTTCTGCTCGGTCGACGACGGCGGCCACTGCTGGTTCGGCAACTGGACGTGTGGGACCGGAGTCCCGGGCGGGCAGATCTTCGTCGGCAACAACGCGCGCGGCATCGTCGCCGCGTCGGCCGTATGGGGCTTCCTGTCGCGCTTCCGGTGCGAGGAGTGCGGTCGGTAGGCTAGGCTGCCGACGGGGATGACCCGAAGCGCCCGCCATCCGAAGCAGATCCAACGCATTCGCGAGTCGATCCTGGACGCGGCGATCGCGGTGTTCGCCCGCAAGGGCTACCAGGCCGCCACCATGCACGAGCTCGCGCGCGAGGCCGGCTACACCGCGCCGTCGCTCTACAACTACTTCGCCGGCAAGCGCCAGATCTTCGAAGCGCTGGTCGACCGGCTCGACGCCGAGTTCATCGCGGTGTTCGACCAGCCGATGCCGGCCGGGCTCGGTTTCGAGCACCGCGTGGAGCTGCTGGTCCGTCGCCAGGAGGAGCTGGCGCAGCGACGGCGCGGCGCGTTCAAGGTGTTCCTCGCCCTGCAGGGCGGCGCGGGCGCGATTCCCAGCGCGCGGGCGGCCCGGCGCCACGCCGACGGCTTTCGCGTCTACATGCAGCGCTTCACCGAGTGGATGCGAGACGCGGCGGCCGGCACCGACCTCGGCGGGCGCACGCCCGAGGAGCTCGCCTTCGCGCTGTGGGGGCTCAGCATCGGCTTCCAGCGGCGCGGTGCCGGCAGCGGCGAGCCGAACGTCGATGCGCTGGTCCAGATGTTCCTCCACGGGGCGCGCGGCGCGCCTCGACCGGCGATCACGGCGCCGGGGTCGAGGCGCTCGCGGGCGCATCGCGGAACATCTTCCGCGTCGCGTTCCCCATGATCCGGATCGCCGTGCGCCGGGGCAGCAGACGGCCGAGGACGAAGCCGGCGGCGCGGTTGGCCCAGCCCGGCACGACGCTCGGCTTGCGGCCGAGCGCCGCCAGCGCCGCAGCGACCACTGGCCCCGGAGCCATCACCGGCGTCCCGTCGGTGTTCGGCCGCGTGGCCTCGAAGTTGGGCGTGCGCGTGGCGCCCGCGCGGCAGGTCAGCACGTCCACGCCGTGGGTGCGCAGCTCGTCCCACAGGCTCTCGCCGAGGACGAGGTTGAACGCCTTGGTCGCCGCATAGGTGGCGACCAGGGGCGAGCCCTGGGTGCCGGCGAGCGACGACATCAGGATCAGACCGCCACGGCCGCGCGCGGCCAGGCGCGGCCCCAGCACGTGCGCCAGCACCAGCGGCCCGCGGCAGTTCACGTCGACGGTGCGGAGCTTCGTGGCCAGGTCCTGGTCGAGGAACGGGCCGATGGCGGAGAAGGCGGCGTTGTAGACGCCGAGGCCGACGTCGCGGTCGCGCGTGACGTCGGTGATCCGCTCGGCGAGATCCGGCGCCGCCAGGTCGAGCGGCGCCGCGACCACGTCGACGCCGGCGCTGGTGCGGAGCTCGGCGGCCAGCCGCTCGACCGGCTCGCGGCGCCGCGCGATCAGGACGAGGTTCAAGCCGCGCGTGGCGAGCTGGCGGGCAAACTCCTCGCCGAGGCCTTCCGACCCGCCGGCGACCACCGCCCACGGCCCGTACCGGGCGCGGAAGGTCTCGGCGGCGGTTCGAGGCTCGGCGGCGGCGGGCACGGCAGGAGTCGCTTTCATCGCCCCCATGGTACGGCCTTTGGCGCGTAGATCTCGATCTCGTGCACACGGTCCGCGCCGCCGCCGGCTGGCCCGCAGCTCGTGCAGACGAGACGGACGTAGCGCGCCGACACCGCGGTGGATAGCGTGTGTTGCGCCAGGGTGGCAGTGTCCCCGGTGACCGCGATCTGGGTCCGGAACCCACGGGGGACCGGTTCGCTGGAGAGATCGATGCGGTAGTCCCGCACGCCAGGCGCGTGTCGGACCACGATCTGCTGGATCGGCACGCGCGCGCCGAGATCGACGGTCATCGACGCCGGGGCGGCGGTCGCCGCCGGGGACGGACACCACGCGGTGTCGCGCAGGCCGTCGATCGCACCGTTGCGCGTACAGCCGGGCCCCACCGACGAGGAGGTGGCCGCCACGGCCGCGACCGGCGCGTCGCCGACCAGATCGATCTCGGCGATCTCGGTGCGGGACGGGTGGCCGCCGTTGGCCGTCACGCGCAGGCGGTAGGACGCATACGGGGTCGCGTTGCGGACGGCGAAGTGGCGGGCCCGCCGCCGGCCATTGACCGGCTCGCGGTCGACCTTCCACGCGAATGACTCGTCGCTGCGGCGATCGAGGGTGACCCAGGCGCCGTCGGTCGCGACGTCGCAGGCGCAGCCCGATCCGGTCGCGCCGCCGACGGCGATCGGGCAGCATGCGTCGAGGGTCCAGCTCCGCGGATCCATGGCGGCGTCGCCCTCGCCGGACGTGACGGTGTACTCGACGATCGTCTCGTAGCGCTGGCGGCCACCCGACGCGGCGCTGGCCGCGCTCGCGAACCCGTACGCGACGCGCGGCGTGCGGGTCGCCGCGGCCCAGGTCGTCAGGGCATCGTTGTCGAACGCCCGGCCCGGGTCGCCTCCGGCGCTGGTCGTGACCACCTCGCCGCCGGCGTCCTTGCCCTCGCGCGGCACCGGCGCGCGCACGAGATCGCTCGTCATCGATGGCGGGAGGTCGTCGTGGCCGCTGCCCCAGCGCGACGGCCGAGGCCCCATGGTCAGCGTCAGCGTGCCGCCACCGACGATGTCGGCGTGGGTCAGATAGCTCCGCGAGTAGCGCCTGGCCAGCCCTCCGGTCGGCTGCCACACGGCGCGCTGGATGTAGCGGTTCGCCGGGCCATTGCCGATCGTCCGCACCGTGAACGTCCGGCCGCTCTCGAGGTGGATCGTCACCGAGCCGTACGGCGGCGATCCAATGACGTACTCGGGCCGCGCCGGCGACGCCGGGTAGAAGCCGAGGATGCCGAAGACGTACCAGGCCGAGACCTGGCCGCCGTCCTCGTCGCCGAGGTAGCCGGTGCCGTCGCCGGTGCCGGGACCGAACAGCACCGGGTTGGTGAGCGTGTCGCGGAGCCGCTGCTGCGTCTTCCAGGGCGTGCCGGCGTAGCTGTACAGGTAGATCAGGCTGTGGACGTTCTCGTTGTTGATCGCGAACTGTCCGAGGTCGGCGTCGTGGGCCTCGGCCATCTCGTGGATCACGCCGCCGTACGAGCCGTGCTTGTAGTTGCGGTCCGCCGCGAAGATGGCGTCGATCCGTGCCGCCATGCCGGCCCGTCCGCCGTAGAGGTTCGCCATGCCCTGCGGATCGTGGGTCGCCGCGAGCGCGTAGTGCCAGGCGTTCCCTTCCGTGTACTCGTGGCCCCACTGCTGCGGGTAGAAGCTCGCGTCCTCGGTGCGCCAGCTCCCGTCGAGGTTGCGGCCGCGAAAGAAGCCGCGGGCGGTCGTCCCGGTCCCGCACGGAAGCCCCTCGGTGTCGGCCGCGGAACAGCCGGTCGTCGGACGGTCGGCCGCCGTCGCCGAGAACTGGTGGACGTAGGCGAGCGCGCGGTTCCGGAAGTGGTCGCGGTCCTCGATCCGCCCCAGCGCCCCCGCCATCTCGGCGATCGCGGCGTCGGCGATGTCGTTCTCGAGCTGCCATGCGAGCGACTCCGCGACGACGTCGTGCGGGACGTAGCCGAGGTACAGCGCGCGCTCGTTGCCCTTGCGGCCGCGATCGGCGTACGGCGAGTAGCTCGTCGCGTTCTTGAGCATCGACTCGTACGCGGTCAGGTAGTCGAAGCCGGTCACGCCCTTCACGTACGCGTCGGCGAACAGGATGTCCGCCTGCGATCCGAGCATGGCGCCGCGGTAGCTCGGTCCGGTCCACCGCGGCGTCCAGCCGCCGTCGAGGTACGCGTTGACGAAGCCCTGGAGGATGTCGGCGGACAGGGCCGGCTTCAGGATCAGGAGCAGCGGTCGCGCCGCCCGGTACGTGTCCCACAGGCCGTTGTTGACCCACATCTTGCCCCGATTCGGGCCGCTCGCCACCGGGCCGCCGACGACGAGCTCGTTGCTGTACGGGCTCCAGTAGGCGGCCCGGTCGCCGACGGTCTCCCAGCGCTGCGTCGGATACAGGAACGCGCGGTACAGGCACGAGTAGAAGGTGATCCGCTGGTCGGCGGTGGGCGCCGGGCGCGCGGCGCCGAAGGTGATCGAGCCGAGCGCCGCGTCCCATGCGGTCTGTGCGGCGCCCTGGATCTCGTCGAAGGAGCGCGTCCCGATCTCGCGAGCGAGGTTGTCGTCCGCCTGCGCCTGGCTGATGAAGGAGGTCGCCAGGCGCACGACCACCGCCTCGCCGGCGGCGGTGGCGAGCTGCACGGACACGCCGACGCCGTCGGGGCGGCCGGAACCGGTGATCGGCGCTGTCAGCGCCGCGGAGAAGTAGAGCCGGTTGCAGGGCGCGGCCGGGCAGAACGAGCGGTTGTTGCGATCGGCGTGGCCCTTCACCGTCCCGGCGGCCACATCGACGGCGATGCTGGCGGCGCTGCCGACGTCGAAGAGGAGGCTCGCGGCACCCGACGGGAACCGGAAGCGCCAGACGCCGCCGTGCATGGTGGGCGCGATCTCGGTCCGGATCCCGTTGCCGAGCAGGACCGAGTAGTAATCCGGGCGGGCGATCTCGTCGGCATGACGAAACGGCTGGCGCCGGCCGGCCGGCTCGGCGACCGGCGGACCGAGCTGCGGCATCAGCGCGATCCAGCCGTAGTCGTTGCCCCAGGTGCTCGACTCATGGCTGACGCGGAAGCCCTGGAGGCCGCCAGCGTCGTGATCGTAGAGGAAGCCGGAGCCGTGATCGGGGTTGGTCGTCGGCGTGAACAGGACGGCCCCGAACGGCAGCGCCGTCGCCGGGATGGTGTTGCCGCGCGAGTAGTCGGGGCCGCCGTGGGCCCCGCCAGCGGGATCGCGATGGCTGGTGCCGCGACGGGTATCGACGAAGGTCGAGTTTCCGGCCCGCGCGCCGGCGGCGGCGATCGCGGCGGCGGCTGCGGCGATCGCGAGCGCGCAGAGGAGCGGCCGGAGCGTCTTCATGGGACGCGCGAAGGGTCTCACAGAGGCCACCAGACCGGGCCGGCGCACCTACATCCGACGACGACGGCGACGCGAGGACACCGTGAGGCGTCCGGGAGGTCTCGCCAGCGATGCAGGCCGCTGACGTAGCGTGCCCGCAGCTGTTGGGAGAGACCATCGATGATGTATTCCGTTGATTCACGCGGGCGCAGGCCCGCCGCCTGCTGGTTGCTGCTCGCGGGCCTCGCCACGTCCGTGGGCTGCGTCGACGAGCCCACGGACGGCGAGGTCGACCACGACCTCGACCTCGAGATCGCCGTCGGGTGGGACACCACACGCGCGGCGCGCGAGGCGGCGATCGAGCACTACCTCGCCGCCAACGACGAGGACTTCCAGTGGTTCAAGGACACCGCGCTCGGCTCGAGCGGGATCCCGATGATCATGTTCCGCCTGTTCCCGGAGCTGTTCCCGGAGATCTGGGGCGCGCCCGCCGAGCACTTCGCGAAGCTCGGCCTGGGCGTGGACCCGTTCGATCCCGGCAAGGTGCTCCCGCTCGGGCTCGGCTACACCAGCATCAAGCCGCCGGTCGACACGCCGCTCGGTCCGGTCGACCTCCAGGTCGTCAACCTGACCTGTATCGGCTGCCACGGCGGCCGGGTCAGCGACGCGGCGGGCGCCACTCGCATCCAGGTCGGCGCGCCGAACGCGCAGTTCAGCGGCTTCCGCAACGCGGTGATCAAGACCGTCAACAGCCCGGGCTACACGGCCCTGCGCTTCCGGCTGGCGCTGCTCACCAAGCCGCCGGGCTGGCTCTACGGCGATCCGGCGATGCTGCCCCAGGAGACCCTCGAGCGGGCGCTGTTCCTGGCGCCCGACGGCGCCGAGAAGATGCTGGCCACCTTGAAGGCCAAGGTGCAGGCGAGCGTGCAGCGCTTCTCGTCGACGATCGGGACCTACAGCTACGCCGCGGTGCCCAATCCGCCCGACCTCGCGGGCCCGACGCCGGGCTACCTGGACGCGCTCGGCAGCGGCGTCGCGCTGATCGTCGATCCGTCCCGCTTCACCCCCACGCAGCTGGACGCGATCTTGCCGCCCGCGCCCGGCCCGGTCGACATCATGAGCGTGTGGCGTCAGGTCGATCGGCCGGCGGCGCAGTGGGACGGCAGCATCACGAGCCCGCTGCACCGCAACCTGGGCGCCGAGTTCGGCGTCGTCGGCAACCCGACGCTGGTCAGCCTCGAGAACGCGGTCCGGACCACCCGCTTCGTCGCGCGCCTGCCGGCCCCGCCGTACCCGTTCGACATCGACCCGGTCAAGGCGACGCGCGGCAAGAGCCTGTACGACGCGTACTGCGCCGGCTGCCACCACGCCGGCGCCGACGAGCGCTTCGACCCGCGCGCGGTCGGCACCGATCCGAACCGCGCGGTCCTGCTCACGGACGTCACCGCCGGGCTCCTCGTCGAGGCCCTGCGCACGGCGTGCTCCGACCCGGCCGCGTGCAACGGCCCCGACGGCGCGCCCCTGCCCGACGACCAGATCGTCGCCGCGAGCGGCGGCTACATGGCCCTGCCGCTCGACGGGATCTGGGCGCGCGCGCCGTACCTGCACAACGGCTCGGTGCCGACGCTGGCGGCGCTGCTCACCGGCGAGCGCCCGGCGCAGTTCTACCGCGGCAACACCACCTTCGATCAGGCCAGGGTCGGCTTCACCTGGGATCGCCCGGGGCCGGGCACCGCGCTCTACGACACCACCCGCGCCGGGCTCTCGAACCGCGGCCACGACACGCCGCGCTTCAACGGCCCGGTCGACTGGAAGCGGTCCCCGGCGAAGCTCGCCGATCTGCTCGAGTACCTGAAGACGCTGTGAGCGCCGCGGCCGCTGCGGCGATCAGTTGCAGGTCTCGACCGCCGACCACGCCGACCACCAGCCACCAGCGCTGGATCGCCGCCGCCGCCCTTGCTAGCCTCACCGCGGCGCGCCTAGCGCGGGCGGGCCGCGTTCAGGGCCGAGCCGCGCCGGAACCAGTCGAGCTGCGGCCCGCTGTACGAGTGGCGCAGGCGCAGCGTCTCGCGCGTGCCGTCCGGGTGAGCGACCTCGCAGGTGACCGGCGCGCCCGGCGCCAGCGCGGCGAGGCCGACCAGGCTGAGGCGGTCGCGCGCGCCGATGCGATCGTAGTCGGCCGGATCGTCGAAGGTCAGCGCGAGCAGGCCCTGCTTCTTGAGGTTGCTCTCGTGGATGCGCGCGAAGCTGCGGGCGATGACCGCGACGCCGCCGAGCAGGCGCGGCGACAGCGCGGCGTGCTCGCGGCTCGAGCCCTCGCCGTAGTTGGTGTCGCCGACGATCACCCAGGGCACGCCGCGCGCGCGGTAGGCGCGCGCGACCGCGGCGATCGGGCGGCCGGCCTCGCCGGTGGCGACGTCGATCGTGGTGCCCGGCGCGCCGCCGAAGGCATCGACCGCGCCGGACAGGAGATTGTCGCTGAAGCGATCGAGGTGGCCGCGCAGCCGCAGCCACGGGCCGGCCGGTGAGATCTGGTCGGTGGTCGTCTTGCCCTTCGCCTTGATCAGCACGGCCAGGTCGACCAGGTCGCCGCCGTCCCACGCCGGCCACGGCGCCATCGGCGCCAGCCGCTCGCTGCCCGGATCGATCCGGACTGGCGCCGCCGCAGCCGCGGGCGGCGCGACGTAGCTGGCGTCGCCGCGCTCGAAGCCGGCGGCCGGCACGTCGGGGGCCGGCGCCGGCGGCGCGAGGCGGAAGGCGCGGCCGTCGGCGCCGACCAGGGCGTCGGTGCGCGGATCGAAGGACAGCCGGCCGGCCAGCGCGAACGCGAGGACCAGCTCGGGGCTCGCGATGAACGCCGAGGTCGTGCGATGGCCGTCGTTGCGGCCGGCGAAGTTGCGGTTGTACGAGGTCACGATGCTGCTCGGCCGGCCGGCGAGCTCGTCGGCGCGCCGCCACTGGCCGATGCAGGGCCCGCACGCGCTGGCGAGCACGACCGCGCCGAGGCGCGTGAGCGCGCCCAGCTGGCCGTCGCGCTCGGTGGTCGCGCGCACGCGCTCGGAGCCGGGGCTGATCAGGAGCGGCACCGCGGCGGCGAGGCCGTGCGCGGTCGCCTGGCGCGCGACGTCGGCGGCGCGGCTCAGATCCTCGTACGACGAGTTGGTGCAGCTGCCGACCAGCGCCGCCGACAGCGCGTCGGGGAACGGGCAGGCGAGGTCGCGCGCCTCGGCGGCGAGCTGCGACAGCGGTCGCGCCCGGTCCGGCGAGTGCGGGCCGACCACGTGCGGCTCGAGGCGGGCGAGATCGAGCTCGATCACGCGGTCGTAGTGCGCGCCCGGATCGGCCTCGGCCTCGCGATCCGGCTCGAGCAGGTGCTGGAAGCGCTCGACCGCCGGCGCCCAGGCGGCGCGGCCGGTGGCGCGCAGGTAGCGCAGGATCCGCTCGTCGGCCGGGAACAGCGAGGTGGTCGCGCCGAGCTCGGCGCCCATGTTGGCGATGGTCGCCTTCCCGGTCGCGCTCAGCGCGCGGGCGCCGGGGCCGATGTACTCGATCACCGCGTTGGTCGCGCCGGCGACGCCGAGCCGGCCGGCGAGGTGGAGGATGACGTCCTTGGGCGCGGTCCACCCGGTGAGCGCGCCGGTCAGGTAGACCGCGATCACGCGCGGCTGGAGCAGCTCCCACGGCAGCCCGGCGATCACCTCGACGGCGTCGGCGCCGCCGACCCCGACGGCACAGGCGCCGAGGCCGCCCGCGTTCGGCGTGTGCGAGTCGGTGCCGATCACCAGCAGGCCGGGCGCGGCGTAGTTCTCCAGCACCACCTGGTGCACGATGCCGGCGCCGGGCGCCCAGAAGCCGGCGCCGTAGCGCGCCGCCGCGGCGCGCAGGAAGCGGTAGACCTCGTCGTTCTCGGCCAGCGACGCGCGCAGATCGTCGTCGGCGCGCGTGCGCGCCTGGATCAGGTGGTCGCAGTGGATCGTGGTCGGCACCGCGACCCGGTCGCGGCCGGTCTGCATGAACTGCAGCATGCCGGTCTGGCCGAGGACGTCCTGGAAGACGACGCGATCGGGGCGCAGCGCCAGGTAGGCGGCGCCGCGGTCGAGCACCTGGGCCGCCGGATCGTCGAGGTGCCCGAACAGGACCTTCTCGGCGAGGGTGAGCGGCCGGCGGGTGCGGGCGCGCACCACGTCGAGGCGGTGCGCCATCCGTTCGTAGATCGCGGCGAGGTCGGTGGGCTCGGTTTCCATGCCGTCATCGTGGGCGCCCCGGACGTAGAAGTCGTGCGAATAGGAAGAATACGATATAGTAGCAAGTGGACTATGTTGGACGGCATCGATGCGCTGGTCGCGCTCGCCACCTTCGGCACCGTCAGCGAGGCGGCGACCCGGCTGCGCCTCACCCAGTCGGCGGTCAGCAAGCGGCTGCGCGCGCTCGAGGGCGCGGTCGGCCTCCGACTGGTCGAGCCCGACGGCCGCCGCCTGCGCCTGACCGCCGCCGGCGTCGAGCTCATGGCGCGGGCGCGCCCGCTGGTCGCCGAGCTGCGCAACCTCGCCCGGCCGGCGCCGGTCGCCTCGCCGTCGAGCTTCCGGCTCGCGCTCGCCGACTCGATCGCGTCGTCGTGGGGGCCGGCGGCGGTGCGCGACGCCCTCGGCGTCCTCCCCGACACCCGGATCGAGCTGCACGCGCACCGCAGCGTGCTGGTGATCGAGAGCGTGCGGCTGGGCCGCTACGATCTCGGCCTGTGCACCGCAGTCGCCGCCATCCGCGATCTCGTGCAGGAGCCGCTGGCCGACGAGCCGTTGGTGCTCGTCCACGCCAAGCTGGCCCGCCGGCCGGCACCCGGCCTGCCGCTCGTCACGATCGAGCCCACCTCCGCGACCTGGCGTGCGATCGAGCCGAGCCTGCGCGCGCGCCACCCTCGCCTCCTGGCTGGACCGATCGTTCCGGTCGAGTCGTTCGGCGCGGTCGTGCAGATGGCGCGCGCGGGCTTCGGCAACGGCCTCGTCCCGCTCGGCCTGGCGCGCGAGGTCGGGCTCGCGCGCGCCGGCTACGCGCTCCTGCCCGGCGTCCTACGGCCGGTCGCCCTGTTCGCGCGCAAGAGCACGCACCAGCTGGCCGGCTACGGTGCGCTGCGCGACGCGCTGAGCGACGCGGCGCGCGCGTGCCTCGGGGCCCGCGCCTAGCCGAGAGTGCCGGAGGGTGGCCCAGGCGACCATCGCCCCGAGCTTCGCTTCGAGCCTCCCCTCGATCGCCGCGGCGACCGCGCGGAGGCGGACCACCGCTGGCCGTGAGTGCCACGGTACGCGCGTCACACTGCGCTCGAGGGCGGCGGCGATCGCGACAGGCCGCTACCGTAGACTCCCGCGCCGCTGGGGCCAGAACCGCCTCAGGCGGGCGAGCGAGGACCGAACAGATGGTCGAGATCGCGGTCGCACCGGTCCGTCAGGTCGTGGAACCCCTCGTCCATGATGCGAAGCTGATAGTGCTGACGCAGCCACTCGACGAACTGGCGGAGCGGCTCGACGTGTGGGGTCCGGAACGAGACACTGACCCGGGTAGGCCAGACATCCACGAGGCCGACCGCATAGGGGAACGAGGTTGGATTTCCCTTGCGCTTCTTGAGCGCGGCTTCTAGCCACTCGGAGTCCTGCGCGACCATGTACGTCCTCCCTTTCACCGGATCGCGCGCGGCGTAGTGCAATTTGTCGAGGTAGCTCTCGATCGCCTTCGTATCGAACTCGCCCTCGATCGGTTGCAGCAGAATGTCGGTGATCATCTCGTTGCAATCCTTCTGTGACCGGCGCGCATCACAGTATCGA
>Ga0075429_100002076_pt1 | contig 16722 bp, 14 predicted proteins | sample RhiMetdeltSRZDD3_FD_75295 | JGI IMG/M metagenome (GOLD analysis project Ga0075429, IMG submission 75295) | Populus rhizosphere microbial communities from Tennessee, USA - Rhizosphere MetaG P. deltoides SRZDD3 | ecosystem: Host-associated > Plants > Roots > Rhizosphere > Soil | place: USA... | reverse complement strand
CCGACCTTCATGCCTGCCACGTAGTTCGTCATGTCGACGCCGGAGCCGCCGTAGACGCCCCACTTGGGCTCGTTGAAACCGGGCGCGTCCCACGTGCGGCCGGCGAGGGTCTGCGAGCCGGTGTCGAACGTCTGCTGGACCCCGTTGAACCACAGCTGCATCGTACCCTGGCCGTCGACGTCGGACAGGTGGAGGCGGAGGACGTAGTGGTTCCACACGTTCGGAGAGATCGGCATCGACCACTCGGTGATGCAGCCGCCGTTCGAGCAGGACGGCGCGGGCTTGTGATAGAAGAACGTGCTGCTCCCGCCCCGCATGTGACCGAGCCAGACGGGAAAGTTCTGGCAGCACCACGAGCCGTACGACTTCCACTGGAAGTTGGCGTTGTTGTCCGAGGTGTTGGTCAGCCGGCTCCACCAGCCGAAGTAGTACGTCGAGCCGTTCGAGAACTCGTACCGCGTGCCGTTCACCGCGATGCCGTGGTTCTCGCAGCGCGTCTCGGTGGCGGGCTTGTGGTAGCGCCAGACCGTCCCGTGCACGCCGGCCGGATCGCTGACGGCGGTGAGGGTCGATGGCGAGTCGCAGTTGAGATTGCCGAACACGCCGGTGCCCTTGGACGCATTGCCGTCCCAGATGAGGGACGCCTGGGCCGCGCCCGTCGTCACGAGGGTGGACACGAACGCGCCAACGACGGTCATCCACGCGGTCGCAGTCGCCCGCGCCACGCCGCACCGATTCGACATCTTGCCCTCCTGGCTGTGCCGTTCATGGTGCTGTCGCATGGGCGTGGCCGCAACCGCCTAGACCCGGCCCCGCGCGTAGATCGGTCGAGCCCCGGGGCCGTGGCCCTTGTTTCCCCCCCCGTAGAATCGAGCGTAAGGACCTGAAGGGAGAGTAATCAGTTGGCAGCGGCAGTCGCCGTGGCCTTCGTGTCGAGCTGGGCGAGCACGTTGTCGACCCACTTGTCGCCCGTCGCGTCGTCGAAGCCGACGTGCTCCAGGCGCACCTTCCCGCCGTCGTCCACGACCCAGTTCGTGGGGATCGCCTTCTGGACGTCGAGCTTGCTCCAGAAACCCTCGGCAAACACGACCGGGAACGTGTACTTGTTCTCGGTCATGAAGGGCTCGACGAGGCCGACGCTGTCGTCGACGTTCAGCGTCACGATCGCGAGGTCGGTGCGGTCCTTGATGCGGTCGTAGAGCTTCTGCATGAACGGCAGCTCCTGCTTGCAGGGGCCGCACCACGTGGCCCAGAAGTTGACGAGGGTGCGCTTGCCGTCGAACGCGGCTGTCGTCCACTGTCCGCCGCCGAGGCGGTCGAGAGTCGCGGTGGGGAGGGCTCGATCCACCGTGTGCCACTTCGATGCGTTCGTCGCGACCGCGCTGCGGCTCATCGCCGCCACGAGCTTGGCCAGGCTCGCCTCGCTGCCGCCCAGCCGCTTCCAGGCATCGTCGCGCCCGGTCTTCACCCGACTCTCGCCCGGCAAGCCGGCGGCGGCTTCGTGGTACAGGCTGAACGCGTCCGCCCAGCGCTTCTCCGAAGCGGCCACGTCCGCCTGCAGCCACGCGTACTCGGCGGCCATGCGCCCCTTCGCGCGGTCGTTCGTCTCCGCCTTCATCATCGTTTCGAGCCGGGCGACGCCGGCGTCGCGCTCCTTCCCGAGGCCGAGGCGGTGGTCGGCCCGCACGCGGAGCCGCTGCAGGCGCCACTCCGTCTCGCGCTGCTCGAGGTCGAGGCGCGAGCGCTCCTCGTCGGTTGCGTTCGCGGAGGGCGGCGTCTGGTGGCGCTCCGCCTCCTGGCGGTCCTTCTCGAGCAGTGCCGTCACCCGATCGAGACGGAAGCCGCGATCCATGTAAAGCTCCGCGACCTGCTGGTAGGCGGTCGGCCAGGTCATGAACTGGCCGCCGGCGCGGCCGTAGAGATCGAGGTACGTGTCGATGACGCGCTCCAACTCCTTGCGGGCCACGCCCGTGTGATCGCGGGCGGCGTTGTAGTGGAGGTACCCGGCGTGGGTGCTGGCGGGGCAGCCCTCGGCCAGCGCGCGCGCGAACCGGTAGCGGCTCTCGTTGCGCGTCGTCCAGGCCTCGGCGCTCATGCGCCCTTCCGGCCGCGGGTTGGACCGGGTCCAGGCTTGATCGGCGAAGCGCAGGGCGTCGCCCTCGCAGGGAAACCGGCGTGCGATTTCCTCCTGCACCGTGATCTGCGCCGGTTTGTCGCCGGTCAGCTTGTAGCCCTGCTCGAGGGCGGTCCACCACGCATGCACCCCCTCCAGCTTCATGGCGCGCACGCGTTCGACGTCCGCCCGCACGCGTTCGCGAACGGCGGCGTGCTCGGCGGGCGACGCGATGCGGAACGCCCCTTCCCAGCTGGCGGCGTAGCGCCGCACGGCCTGCTCGGGAGGGAGGCTGTCGATCCCGCCGCGGGCCAGCTCCAGGACCTTGGCTTCGAACGCGCGATCGTTCATCGAACGAGCCAGGCCGGAGACCATGAGGTTGTTCGGGCAGGCCTCGGCGAAGGCCAGGACGTGGGGTTTGGCCTTCTCGATGTCCTTGTCCTTCTCGTCGTTCCGTCCCGCGTACAGCCAGGCGAAGCTGAAGTGCGCCCAGGCGTACTTCGGGTCGAGCTCGAGGGCCTTCGTGAGCAGCGCCACGCGCTCGTCCTTCCGGTCGCCGCCGTGGAGAGCACGTGCGTAGAGGGTGAGGGCGTAGGCCTCGCCCGGATGCGCGTCCAGCATCTGCTTGTACTCGCGCATCACCTTGTCGCGGTCGAGGCCGGTCCAGACGGTCTGGTAGCGGCGGTGGAGGGGGATGCTCTGCGGGTACTTCGCCAGCAAGGCCTGCCACTCGCCGTCGGTGCGCTTCAGGCACTCGGCCTCGCGATTGCAGCCGGTGGTGGTGGCGGCGAGCTTGTCGACGCTTTCTTCGATTCCGGCGGGGATCTCGCAGCCGTCCTCCGTCGCAGCCAGAGCCGCCGCCGACGAGGAGCACAACAGGAAACCCGCGACCAGCCTGGGCCAGGATCCGTGCGGGATGGCGATCATGGTCTCCCCTCTCACCGACGCCGTGATCGGCTGATCATACGCGAGGCGTCAGCGAGCGGTGTCGGCGCGTGCGAGACAGATGAAGACCTGGGCGGCACCCGGACGGTAAGGCAGGATCGGATCGCGCGAAGCCCATTCGTAGGAGTCGGTGTCCCATTGGAAGGTGAGAGTCGCGGCGAAGGGTGAGGAGGGGGTCTCTCGCACGCTCGCGGGGACGCAAGCCGTCGGGCGGCCTGGCGCTATCGACGGATCGAGCGTCACGAAGAGGCGACCCACGCCCTCGAGATCGAAACCAGGGAGGCCGGCGGCGGTGCCCGTCCTCTTGAAGACCTTCCCATTGCGACGCAGCTCCCCGTTGACGATCTGCACGAGGCCGCGCGCTTCCGGCGGCGCGGTGATACGGATGACGTCGGAGAGGCGGTCACCCGTACGGTTGTTGCGCATGAGGTCGAGAAGGAGCGGCTCGCCCGATGCCACCACCTGTGGCTCCGGATATTCGATCGCCACCGGCTCACCCAGCAACTCGCCGTATTCGGCGGCGAGCCGCCGGCGCGTTTCGGCGTCGAGGGCGCCGATCTCCAGCCGGAAGCTTCGATCCGCGATCGGCTCGGCGCGCACGCTGTAGCCGAAGTACCGGCCCTTGCAGTCGGCGAGGACCCGATAGCCGGTCCCCTTTCCCGTCATGACCCCGCGGGAGAGCACGAGGGTCGGGCGCGCGCCGCCGGCGGAGCGCACCAGCTCGAAAGAGAACGTTAGGCCGTCGTCGGCCCTCAGGCGGGTCGTGTCGGGAATCCGCCTCGCTGCCGCCGGATCGTTCGCGTCGCAGAGGCGTCCCGCGGGCTCGAACATCCATGTCCTGTCCGTGCTCACCCCGGCACCGCCCGTGGTCATCCGAGCCGTCGCCTCGAACGTCTCGCATGGTCCCTCGCGGCGAGATTCGAGCTTCGTGACCTCGGCCCCGGCGCCGGTGAGCGCGCCGCGGAGGTCGGGCGCGGGAAGCACGCGCGCGCCACGCAGGTGGACCTCGCCGTCGAAGGCGAGCTGCGCCACCGCGACCGGCACACCGTCGAAAGCGGTGAGTATGCGCAGGGGGTTGCGCTGCGCCGCTCGCAGCGACTCCACCGTCGCCACCTTGGCGGAGTAGAGATCCACGCCTTCGCGAAAGGCCTCGACTTCGTCGGGGGAGACGTTCGCGAAGACGTCCTGTCGGCCGTACGATGCGCGCGGCAGCGCGATTCTTTTCGGCCAGTAGTGAAGACGCAGCACCGCCGCATACCGAAGCCGCGGCTCGACGCGTCCTTCCGAGACCCAGTCGAGCGTGAGGCTCTCCAGGACGATGAGGCGCGGCAGCCGCTCCAGCTTTGCGAGCAGCAAATCGATCTCGACATGCGCGCCCTCGCCGGAAAGATCGAGAGGGACGTACGCCTCGCGCTCGTTCTCTACCGCGGGGCGGAGCTGGCGCGACAGCGTGGGGTTGCGCAGGCCTGCTTGGCCGATGAGGGCGTCGAGTTTCCGCAGCGCATCGTCGGTCTCGGCTTCCGCCGGCAGGAAGCGGGCCAGCATCGTGAGCTTCTCATTCAACGCTCGTCGCTCGCGGTCGAATACCGAGTCGCTCGTCGCCGCCGTGACCACGGCAGCCGCGCACAACCCGGCGGCGACGGCGAGCCCGACGATCCCACGCATCAAGGCCTCCCTTCCTTCCCCCCACGCCAACGCGTCAGCGTCATCTTCGAAACCGGCTCGAACCCGTCGAGGTCGATCTCGCTCGCGACCTGAGTGCGGCTGACCGTGAGCTGGGGCAAAGGCTCGAAGTCGCCGAGATCCACGGAGGCCACGGATCGCAGCGAGGCCTCCGCGGCCGTCGGTGGCGCCTGGTGTCCGAAGCGGACGGCGACGGCGGCGAGCAGAACGAGGGCCGCGATCGCCGCGCGGCCACCCCACAGCGCGACGGTGTCGCCGGACGGCGCTCTCGCGTTCCGCAGGCGCGCCATCAGCTCGCGGTCGAAGCCGCTCGACGGCTCGACCTCCATCATGCGCCGGGCCGCGAGGTCGATGTCGTCGTCGATGGTGCGGCGATTCTTCGGATCACTCATCGGCGTATCCCAGACGACGCAGGCCCCCTTTGAGCCGCGCCCGTGCCAGCGACAAGCGCGACTTCACGGTGCCGGCGGGAATTCCCAGCAGACGTCCGATGTCGTCGCCGGTGTGCTCGCCGGTGGCGGAGAGCAACAGCGGGTCGCGCAGCTTGGCGGGCAGAGCGTCGATCAGGCGCTGCAAGCGGACGGCGCGATCCGCCTCCATGGCGGTGTGCTCCGGATTCGGTGCCACCGCCGGGACTTCATTCATGGCCCCGTCCAGCGATACGAACCGTCGGAGCCGCGCGAGGAGCCCGTCGCGGCGGTCGAGGGCCTTGCGCCAGGCAATGGCGGTGACCCAGGTCTTGAAGCTCGACTCGCCGCGGAACGCGTGGATCTGCTGATACGCGGTCAAGAACGCCTCCTGCGTGGCTTCCTCGGCGTCGGGTGGTGACCGCAGGGCGGCCAGGGCCGCCCGAAACACGCTCGTGCGGCAGCGTATGGCCAGCTCGCCGAAGGCGGAGGCGTCGCCCTGTCGCGCACGGTCGAGAAGGAGCCGCTCATCGTCGGTCACTCGGTCTGTAGACGGGGCGTTGGGGGCGCCGGTTCGAAAATCTTTGCGGACCGGCCCCACCTACGGGTGCTCGGCCTCGAGGTGTACCTTCTCGCGGCGCACGAGGTAGAGGCCGCTGCCGATGATGATGGTGGCGCCCAGCAGGGTGTAACGGTCGGGCAGGGCGCGCCACAAGATCCAGTCGAGAGCCACGCTCCAGGCCAGGCCGGTGTACTCGAACGGCGCCACCGCGGAGGCCTCGCTCTCGCGGAAGGCCTCCGTGATCGCGAGCTGTCCGAAGAAGCCGAAGACGGCGATTCCCGCGAGGATCCACGCGTGCTCGAAGCGGACCGGCACCCACCCGTGGGCGGCGAGGACGGCAGCGCCGCTGGTCATCATCGCCATCGGCCAGAAGATCAGCGTCTCCATGGAGTCCGTTCGGCCGATGATGCGCACGAGGATGGCGGTGACGGCGTATCCGGCGGCGGCGGCCAGCACGGCCAGGCCTCCCAGCGTCATCAACCCCTCGCCCGTCGGGCGGAGGACGACCAGCACGCCGCTCAGGCCGACGACGACAGCGATCCATCGCGCCGGCTCCACGCGCTCCTTCAGCACGACCGCGGACAGCGCGGTGATCAGCAGGGGCGCGATGAAGAAGAGTGAATAGGCCTCGGACAGGGGCAGCCGGCGTACCCCCAGCGCGAACATCGCCAAGACGCCGATGCCGACGGCGCTGCGCAGCAGGTGCAGGCTCCATCGCGCCTTCAGCACGCGCCGGAAGCCGCCGCGCCAGGCGATGTAGGCCACCACCAGCGGCATCGAGGCCAGGCTGCGGAGCGCCGCCACCTGGATCGCTGGGTAGTGGGGCGAGAGCAGCTTGAGGCCGCTGTCCATGAACGAGAAGAGCCCGGCCGCAATCAGCATGGCGGCGATCCCGCGCCGGTTCTTCTCCCTCATCCGGCCGAGACGGTACTACAACCGCCGCATATACTGGCGACAAAGCAGCCATGTTCCTGGTTCTTGCAAGCCTCGCGTCCGCAGGGGTGTCGGTGTGGGCGTTCTCCGCGGACAACGTCGTGCTGGGCGTGGCGTTCGCCCTCGCCGCCATCGCCGCGTCCGCGATGGGTGCGCGCGCCGAGCTCGACAATGCGAGCGCCCCCGTTCGCTTCGACAGGACGGACGCTCTGGTTTCCTGCGCTTCGTTCGTGGGCGCGCTCGGCCTGCGCTTGCATCGGATCCGCGAGATCCCCTGGGGCATCAACAACGACGTGGCGTGGAACGGCCTCTACGCGCTGCGCATCCTCTCCGGCGAGGAGCCGTACACGCCGTACACCGCGGAGGCCTGGGGCAAGGAGACGTTCTTCTTTTATCTCGTGGCCGCGGTGTTCCGGGTGTTCGGTGCGGGGCCGATCACCCTGGTCGTGCCCTCGATCGTCGCCGGTGCGCTCACCGTGGCCGTCTTCTATCTCCTGTCCCGCCTCCTCTTCGATCGGCGCGCGGCGATCGTGGCCGCCGCCCTGCTGGCCACGCTGGCCTGGCATCTCACGCTGTCCCGTACGGGGTATCGCGCGATCCTGGCCCCGTTGTTCCTGGCTCTCACGCTCCTGTTCTTCTTCCGAGCCGTCGATGCGACGACGATGCGCGCACGTCTCGCGTGGTTCGCGGCGACGGGGATGGCGCTCGGCGTAGGGCATCACAGCTACTTCAGCTTCCGCGTGACGACGCCGCTGCTGGGGTTGCTGGTGTTGCGGGAGCTCGCCTGCGACCGCGGCTTCTTGCGGCGGTGCGCCGCCGGCCTCGCCGTGGCCGGCGCGGTGGCGGCGCTGTGCGTCTTGCCACTCGCTCTCTATGCCGTCGCGCATCCAGACATGTTCTTCGCCCGGACGGGTCATCTCTGGATCGGCAACCGCCTGCGCGAGCAAGGCTCCTGGGCGCCCGTCTGGGAGAACCTGCGCGACAACCTGCTGCTCTTCCACTACCACGCGCCGGTGGGGAACTTCTTCAACCTGGAATGGCCGATCCTGTCCCGTCCGATGGGCCTCTTCGTGCTCGTGGGCGCGGGCGCGCTGATCCGCGTCGCTCGGCGTCGCGCGCCGTTCACCGTGATCAGCGTCGGCGTGTTGGCGCACCTGCCCGCGCTGCTCTCCGCTCCCGACGCCACGCGCTCCCTCATGGTGACGCTGGCCGTGGCCTGGACGGCGGCGGCCGGCGTCGAGGCCGTGGCCCGCCGGTTCTCGCCCGCGAAACCGATCGCCGGGACGATGGTCGCCGCCGGCCTGGCCGCCGCCCTGAGCGCGGCCGAGCTTCGCTTCTATTTCCACGATCTCGGGCGCGATCCGGCGGCGCAGTACGGATACGCGGGGATTCACACCGCCATCGCCCATACCGTCGCCGACCTCGCCCTCGGTCACCTGACCTTCGTCTCTGCCGGGAACACCTTCACGACGACGGAATTCCTCTGGCACGACCTGCCGCCGGGGCGCTTGCGCAGCGGCGGTTTCGAGGCGCCGGACCAGATCCCACCGGACGACCTGAGGCGCGCGCTCGAAGAGTTCCTGGCAGAGGCGCCGCCGGCCGGGCTCGGGCTCGCCTTCGTGATCGACACCCAGCCCGCGAACGAGCCGCTGCTCGCGCGCGTGCGAGAGACGTTTCCCGAGGCCGTCGTGCGTGCCCACGACGACGAACGCTACGGCACGCCCGCCTACTACAGCGTGGCCGTCCCGCCGGCAGTGGTCGCCGCCCGCGCGGGGCGATGAGCGGTCAATTCCACCAGGCCGTGGTACGGGTGATCTAGTCTCCTTTTATGAAGGTCATCGGTCTCATCGGTGGAATGAGCTGGGAATCCAGCGCGGAGTACTACCGCCTCATCAACCGCACGACGCGGGACCGTCTCGGGCCGCTGCACTCGGCACGCAGCCTCATGTACACCGTCGACTTCCACGAGATCGAGCGGATGCAGCACGCGGGCGAGTGGGACCGCGCGGGTGCCCTGCTCGCGGATGCGGCAAGGCGGCTCGAGCGCGGCGGCGCGGATTGCGTCCTGCTCTGCACCAACACCATGCACAAGGTGGCGGCGGCCGTGGAGGACGCCGTCCGAATTCCGCTCTTGCACATTGCCGACGCCACGGGCGCGCGGTTGCAGGCCAGGGGAATGCGCGCGGTGGGCCTGTTGGGTACGCGCTTCACCATGGAAGAAGACTTCTATAAGGCCAGGCTCGCGGAGAAGTTCGGGCTGACTGTGCTCGTTCCGAGCCAACCGGCGCGCGACATCGTCCATCACGTGATTTATGACGAGCTTTGCCAGGGCCGGATCCGCCGTGAATCCAAGGCCGAGTACGCCCGCATCCTGCACGACCTTGCCGAGGGCGGCGCGGAAGGCGTCGTCCTGGGCTGCACGGAGATCACGCTCCTCGTCGATGAGTCCGACAGCCCGGTGCCGGTTTTTGATACCACGGCCATCCACGCGGCCGCCGCCGTGGATTTCGCGCTCGATGAGGTCTCTGTATGAAGCTCGAGAACATCCCGTTCCAGACGACGGACTGGGCTCGGATCGAGGCGACGGAGCACGCCGGGCTCACGGGCAAAGCGGTCTGGCGGACGCAGCAGTGCGGGGAGGTGCGTGTCCGCATCGTCGAATACAGCGCCGGCTACGTCGCCGACCACTGGTGCGAGAAGGGCCACATCCTCTTCTGCCTGGAAGGGGAGCTGGAGACCGCGCTGGGGGACGGCCGTCGGTTCGTCCTCACGGCCGGCATGAGCTATCAGGTCGCCGATCACGAGGCGCCTCATAGGTCCGCCAGCAAGAGTGGCGCTCGGCTCTTCGTGGTCGATTGACAGACGGGCCTTGAGGCTCGGAATCAGCGGTCAGTTCCACTGCTTCCACTCCTCCTCGTAGTACCGCACCAGCACCTGGTTGTTCAACCGGTTGACCTCGGCCGGAAGCGCCGCCATGTCCGGGCCGAGGACGAAGAGGGAAGCGAGAGTGGGGGCGTCGAGGAAGCGCAGGCCGGGCGGCACCGCCGTGGGCGGATCGAACGTGCGCAAGGCGGCCAGGGCGAAGCCCCATTCGCCAAAAGACGGGACCAGCGCGTGGTACGGGTGCACGGTGAAGCCGGCGTGCTCGAGCGTACGCGTGATGCACCAGAACGAGCGGCGCGCCATGAGGGGCGACGTCGTCTGGACGGCGACCACGCCCCACGGCTCGAGGCGCCGGCGCAGCATCGCGTAGAAGCGGCTGGTGTACAGCTTGCCGAGGGCAAAGCTGCTCGGGTCGGGGAAGTCGATGAAGGCGACATCGAACGTGTCCTCGCCCTGGCCGAGCCAGACGAAGGCGTCGGCGTTCACCACGTGCAGCTTCGGCGACAGCAGCGAATCGCCGTTCTGCTTCCGCAGCAGCGCGTTGGTCGAGGCGAGCCGGGTCATGTCGGGATCGAGGTCGACGAGGACGATCTCGCGGATACCGGGATACTTCAGCACCTCCCGCGCGGCCAGGCCGTCGCCGCCGCCCAGGATCAAGACGCGCCGCGCCTGCGGTGCCACCGACAGGGCGGGATGCACCAGCGCCTCGTGGTAGCGGTACTCGTCCGCGGAAGAGAACTGCAGGTGTCCGTTCAGGAAGAGCTGGAAGTTGTGGCCGGCCCGCGTGACGACGATCCTCTGGTACGGCGTCTGCTTGGCGAGGATCACGGGATCGGTGTACATCGCTGATTCCGCCATGTCGGTCAGGAAGTCGGCGGAGGCGAATCCGACGGTCAGGATCAGGATGGCGATCACGGCCTTGACGCGCAGGTCGCGGGTGGAGCCGATGAGCGGCGCGAAGAGCCACGTGGACCACAGACCGACGCCGGCGTTGGCCAGGCCGAAGAGAAGCGACGTGCGCACGAGGCCGAGACGCGGCATCAGCACGAGGGGGAACATGAGGGAGGCCACGAGGGCGCCCAGGTAGTCGAAGGTCAGCACGCGCGCGATGAGGTCGCGCAGCTCCGCCGTCTCCTTGAGGATGCGCACGATCAGCGGGATCTCGAGGCCGACCAGGATCCCGATGCCGAGGACTGTCGTGTACAGGACGGGACGGAAGAGGGCCGGGGCCTCTCCGAAGGCGAAGAACAGCAGCGGGGCGGAGAGGCCGCCCAGCAGCGCCACCGAGATCTCGATCTCGACGAACCGGCGGGCGAGGCCGCGCTGGACGAAGCGCGACAGGTACGAGCCGACGCCCAGGGCCGACAGGTACACGCCGATGACTGTCGAGAACTGGGTGACGGTGTCGCCCAGCACGTAGCTCGCGAGCGTCCCCGCCACGAGCTCGTAGATGAGCCCGCAGGTGGCGATGACGAGGACGGTCAGGTAGGCGAGGTGCGAGCGCGTGGCTTCGTCTACCCGCGGATCGCCGACGAGATGATCATCGACAACCCGATGATGAACGCGCCCAGGATGATCCCCAGGGACGTGTTCTGATCCTCGGCGATCTCCTTGCGCATCGAGAACGGCAGGACCTTCTCGATCGCGTAGAAGCTCGCGAGCAGGATCACGGTGCCGAGGACGGAGTAGAAGAGGGAATCCACCACCGGCTTCGCGTGCTGCATCATCCATTCCATTACTTTCCTCCTCGCCAGTAGTGATACGACCGATAGCCGCCCGGCTGCTGCCGGGCCTCGGTGGGGATGAAGCCGCGTTTGCCGGAGCCCGGCTCCCACCCGAACCAGGTGGCCATGGTGTAGCAGGTCACCAGGCCGACGACGAAGAACTTGAACATGGCCTCATTCCCCCGACTGGAAAACCGGATGGTCGCTCTCGCTCCACCGTGCGACGTGGAAGCGGAACGCGCCCCACGCCGCCAGCAGCGGCCACGCGAACAACAGCACCGTGGCCAGGAACAGGTACGTGAAACGCGGCACGCGGCTGCGGACTGTCACATCATAGTTGCCGACGGCCAGGCCCGGCGGCCACTGCGGGGCCAGGCGCAGCACGTAGCGTCCGGCCGGCACGGCTCCCACGTAGGCGGCGCCGACGTTGCTGCCTTCGGTCCACGAGCCGTCGGAGTCGCTGCCGAAGTAGTACTCGGCCTCCAGGTCGAACTCGTCGAGGCCTCCCGTCTCCTCGTTGATGAGCGCCCCGTCGATGTAGATCCACGAGTTCGCGACCGGCGCGCTCAGCTTGATCTGCACGTTGCCGGGGCGCTCGATGACGAACGGCTCGGTGAACACGGCCGCCTCCGGCGAGCCCGATATCGCCCGCGGCGGGATCGCCACTTTTTGCTGATACACGGTGTGCATGCTGCCGAAGAGCAGCCACATGAAGATGAAGAACATCACGCCGGCGCCGAAGACGGCCTGGGTCCAGATCGCGCCCACGCGGCCCTGCCACGGGGACGGCTGGTGCGGCCCGACGCCGTCGCGGCGGGGCAGGCGCCCGGAGAGGCCGAAGGCCGCCTGGATCTCGGACGGCTCCTTGTAGGTGCCCCGGCTCCAGGTGATCTCGTTGTTGTGCTCGTCCTCCTCGAAGCTCAGCATGTGCGGCGGCGCGATGTAGTCGGCCGCGGTCACGAAGTCGCCGATGGCGACCGCCCAGTACATTTCCCCGACCACGTGATCGACGACGGCCTGTCCGCCCTGGAAGTGCTCGTACCGGATGCCGCGATGGCTGGGCGTCGCGCGCCCGCGCACGTCGCCGGCGTTGACGGGCTCCACGAAGGACCAGTGGCCCTTCGACTCCACGAGCCATCGGAACCCGCGCTGCGGCTCGTAGAGCAGGTACTCGCGCCAGGGATAACGCACGCCTTCGAAGGTGACGCTGCGCTCCATGGCGCCGATGGCGGTCCAGGAGACGCCGTCCAAGGTGCCCTTGGTGCCCAGCGGGATCGTGGGCTCGAAGCCGACGGCCTCCGCCGCGTTCAAGACGGCAAACTTCTGCGTGGCGTCCAGGAGCGAGCCGCAGTACGAGCAGGCCACGCGCTGCGTCTGGTCGGGAACACGGACCTCGATCGGACCGCCGCATTGCGGGCACGAGAGGTTCTGACCTTGCACGCGGACCTGGCGGTCTTCCTCGGAGACGATCTCGCGGATCCCGATCTCGGCCAGGCTCACCTCTCGGCCGACGTACACCGCCTCCGGCCGGTTGCCGGTACCGTAGTCGATGGTGGCGAACTGGCCGCCCGGTCCGGAGAGGTCGACGTAGTTGAGGATCTGGCCGGGCTCGATGTCGAAAGGCATCTCGCCGGCGGCGGTCATGAACCGCGCGCGCCGCGCCTCGGTGACGACGAAGGTGCCGCTGCCGAGGTCGAGCGTCTGGCCGGCGCGCACCTGGCTGAAGGACGGCAGCGGGGGCACCGCCACCGCCGCCATGTAGTGGAAGCGGCCCTGGGCCTCGGACAGCCACGCCCAGCTGTCGTCGTCGAAGCCCATGAGCCATTCGTCCCACGTGCCCGAACCGTAGTCGAGCTGCAGGCGGCCGACGAGGGTGAACCGCGGCGCGCCCTCGTACCGCCCGTCCATTCCGAGCTTCAGCACCGACGGAGTGGGGAGGACGGCGGCCACACGCCCGTAGGCGGCCAGGTTCGCACCCTTGCGGGCCACCGCCACCCCGCAGTGCTCGCAGACGCGGAGGAGCGAAGTCCCCAGGGCGAAAACGATGGCCGCGCCGCAGGAGGGGCAACTACCCCGGTAGCCGCTCATGAGGCGCGATGATACGACCTTTTCGCGCAGGCTTGACAACCCCAATCGGGGGCCTTAATGTCCTTCCATCCAGTCAGTTCCGGACGGCCCGCCGTTGGCTGCCGGTTGGGCAGGGGGGCGCCTCTTTGTCAGAGTCGTTCAGACTTCCACGGCCGTCGACATCGCGCGACACGATCCAGGAGCCGAGCCGGCGCCACGCGCCCGTCCGCTTCCCCGACGTGTATCGCCGCAACGCCGCCCAGCGCCGGCTGACGATCTCGTTCGAGCTCTTCCCGCCCCGGACTCCCGAGGACGAGCGCACGCTGTTCGAGAAGACGGTACCGCAGCTCTGCGAGCTGAACCCGTCGTTCATCACCGTGACCTACGGCGCCGGGGGATCGACCCGCGAGCGTACCCTCGACATCGCCGCGCGCGTGAAGAAGGAAACCGGCATCGAGGTCGCGGCGCATCTCGCCTGCATTGGTTCGTCGGTGGAGGCGCTGGAGTCGTTCCTGCACGCGGCGCGTGAGAGCGGTGTCGAGAACATCGTGGCCATCCGCGGCGACAAGCCGAAAGACCACGTCGACGCGCCGCCCGCACCGGGCGCCCCGCGCTACGCGAGCGACCTCGTGCGGCTGGTGAAGCGCCACGGCAGCTTCGGCGTGGCCGTCGGCGGCTATCCGGAAGGCCACACCGAGTGTACCGAGGGCCGCGAGGTCGACTGGGTGCGCACGAAGGAGAAGGTCGACGCCGGGGCCGACGTGGTCATCACCCAGCTCTTCTACGAGAACGCCGACTTCTACGCCTTCGAGGGCGCGCTGCGGTCGCACGGCGTGAACGTCCCGATCGTGCCCGGCGTGCTGCCGATCTTGAGCACGCCGCAGATCAAGCGCTTCACCACGATGTGCGGGGCGACGCTTCCCGCGGACCTGCTCTCGCGCCTCGAGGGCGTGGCCGAGGACGCGCCGGCGGCGGCGCAGCTCGGCATCGAGCATGCGACCGCGCAATGCCGCGACATGCTGGCGCGCGGCGTGGCGGGGTTCCACTTCTATACGCTGAACCGCGCGGCGGCCGTGGCCGCCATCCTCGGCCAGCTCGGCCTCGCTTAGAGGGACAGGACGCCGTTCGCGGGAAGGCTAGACGAACTTCCGGACGACTGTCGTCAGCGAATCGGGCGTGAACGGCTTCGTCACGTAGGCATCGCAGCCCTGCTTCTGGGCCCAGAAGCGGTCCGACTCCGCGCTTTTGCTCGTGACCATCACCACCGGGATCTGCGAGGTGGCGGCGTCCTTCTTGAGGATGCGGCACGTCTGGAAGCCGTCCTGCTTCGGCATGAGGATGTCGAGGAGCACCAGGTCGGGCTTGATGGCCTTCGCCTTCACCACCGCCTCGTCGCCGTCGGTCGCGTATTCGATACGGTGGCCGAGTGAACCCACGGCCTTTCCCATCAGGAGGCGATCCGTCTCGACGTCATCGACGATGAGGATCGTGGACATGGGTGCGGCTCCTTTCCCCGGGGCAACGAAATCGTCACTCCATCTTAGCGCGGAGACGCGCCTTGTCGAGCTGTTCTTAGCGATTCTTCGAGCTCGGGGGTGTCCGGCCGCACCTCCTGCAGGTGCTCCAGGAACCCCACGGCGTCGGCGAACTGTCCCATTGTCAATGCGATACGGCCGGCGACGTTCAGGGCGTGGGGGTCATCGGGGTCCACGCGCAGGATCTGTAAAACATGCCGAAGGGCGTCCGCGATCCGCGGTTGAGGCTGGGCGGCGGTCGCCGCGCGGGCGGCGGCGAAATGGTGATCCTTGAAGGCGTCGACGGCCGCCCGTTCGTCCGGCAGGACCGGCAGCGCCTGTGCCCATTCCGCCATGCCGCGTTCGACGAGGCCCTCCTGCAGCAGCGTCTCCCCCGCCATGAGCCGCTGCCGGGCGCCGCGCCGGGCATTGACGTGCGCCACCAGGGGAGCCGTGAAGGCCGTGTCACCGCGCAGGATCAGCGCCGGCGGATCGAAATGCGGGGCGAGGGCTTCGAGATTGGCCGCGCTCATCGAGCGGTGCAGCGTGCGCGGCGCGGCGTATTCGAGCCGCCCGTTGTCGTCGGTGTGAATCGGTCCCGTGCCGGCGAACCGCCGCAGCGAATCGGTCGCCGCCACGAAGGTCCCGACCACGTCGCCCGGCCGGGCCACATGGATCCGCCCCAGGTCGCGCGCGACGTCCACCGTCTCGAGGCGCGCCAGCGCATCGGCATCGATCGCTTGCGGCTCGTCCGAGCCCACGAGCAGATAGTCGACGCCGCGCCACACTTCCCACAATGTGACGTGGGGGAAGGCCTCCAGGAACGTGCGGATCACGGTGCGGAAGTCCTCGGGCTGCAGCTCGTAGGCATTCAGCCATTGGCCCATCACCCCGCCGGGCGTGAGGCGCGCCCGGGCGGTGCGGAAGAGCTCGACGGAAAACAGGTTGCCCATGCCGGCGATCCAGAGGTTGCTGGGCTCGCTGGTGATCACGTCGTAGCGGGCGTCGCGCAGCGCCAGGAAGCTGCGGGCGTCGCCGATGACGAGGTGCGAGCGGGGATCGGACAGCACCTCGTGGTTGTGGGGGCCGAAGAACCGGCGCGCCGCTTCCGCGATCTCGGCCGAGATCTCCACGCCGTGGACGTTGCGGAACGAGTGGCGTGCAATCGAGCCCGACGTGATGCCGGAGCCGAAGCCCACCACGAGCGCGTCCTCGCGGTGCCGCGCGAGCATCGCGGGGATGTGCGCCACCAGGACCTGGCTGCGCATGTCGTAGCTGGTGGAGGCGTCGGTCTTGCCGTTGGTCTGCAACGACAGCGTGCCGTCGTCGTTCTTGCGGACGCCCACCGTCGTGGTCAGGCCTTCCTTGTAGAAGACGAGCTCGCCGCCGCCGTGCAGGATGCGGTCGCGGCGGTCGCGGGCGAGGCTGCCTTCGCCGCGCGTGCGTGCCGCCGACACGTAGGCGCCGGAGGCCATCGCGGAGGCGTCCCAGGGCACGCGGGCGGCGACGAGAGCGAGCACGGCGGCGGCCGTCACCAGCGGCGCCCACCGTACGAACGCGCCCGCCGGCTCCGCGCGCCGGGCGGCGGCCTGCACGAGGAGCGCAGTGACGATGTTGAGCGCCGCCGCCGCCAGCAGCGTGGTGCGCAGTCCCAGCCACGGGATCAACACGAATCCGCCCGCGCACGACCCGACGATCGCGCCCAGCGTGTTGGCGGAGTAGACGGAGCCGACGGCGCGGCCGATCGCCTCCGAGTGGCGCGCGGTGATCCGCGCCGCGATGGGGAAGGCCGCCCCCATCAGCGTGGTGGGCACGATCAGGCAGGCGAACACGAGACCGAAGCGCGCCAGGTAGGCGCCGCCGAAGCCGGTCTCCGACCGCGTGAGGTCGA
>Ga0075429_100002075_pt1 | contig 16723 bp, 12 predicted proteins | sample RhiMetdeltSRZDD3_FD_75295 | JGI IMG/M metagenome (GOLD analysis project Ga0075429, IMG submission 75295) | Populus rhizosphere microbial communities from Tennessee, USA - Rhizosphere MetaG P. deltoides SRZDD3 | ecosystem: Host-associated > Plants > Roots > Rhizosphere > Soil | place: USA... | reverse complement strand
GCACTTGCCTGGCCTCCGGCTGCTTCGGCAGCGCCTGTCTGGGCAGCGCCTGCCTTCTGTCGGCTTGCATCGGAAGCGCCTGCGCGAACTCCAAGTGCGTGGGCAGCGGGTGTGTCGTGAGCATCTGCGCTGGATCGGCATGCGTCACCAGCGGGTGCGTCGGGTCGGTCTGCACCGGCAGCGCCTGCGTCGGCTCGGTCTGCGTGGCCACGGCGTGCGTGGGCAGCTCGTGCACGAGATGCCTGAGCGAGGATCCCTCGGGCCTCGGGACGCGGGGGTGAAAGGGCTCTTCGTCGCCGTCTGCCTGGTCGCAGGTCTCGCCGGGCCGATCGACCGCCTGGCGTCGGGAGCCGGAATCCTCGGTGGGCTGATTCTGTGGGCCTGGAGCGCCGTCGGCTCCAGCTCTCCTGCCGGCAGCCGCGCACTGCTGACGCGGACTTTGTCGTGGGCGCCTCTCCTGGCCGGCCTGCCCCTGCTGCTGCGGATGCATGATGTCGAGGCGCGCCTGGCGCTGATCGCGTGCCTCTTGCTGGCCACGTGCACACGACAGGGCGTTACCGGCGCTGCCTTCACCGCTTCCGTATTGGGATGGCGGCTCCTGGTCCAGGACGTGCCCTGGCTCTGGCTCATGGAGGTGGAGGGCTCGCGCCTCGTGTCCCGGAGCCTGGGTCTCGTCACAGGCCAGACGATCGACCTGGGCCCCAGCGCTTCGGGAGTCGAGCTGCTGATCGTCTTTTCGCTCTGGCTTGCCGCCGCCGGGAAGCCAGGCGGAGCCAGCTGGACCCGGCGCATCCTGGCGGCTGCGGCGTTGGTCTGCCTCTTCATGCTCTTCATGGCCGCCCTGCCGGCGCTGGGGAGGATGGCGCCCGGCCTGAGCGCTTCTCCGCAATCCGTGGCTCGAGTGATGTTCGGCAGCTCGGCGGCCCTGATGGCTTTGCTCTGCGTGCTCCTGCCGGCCGCGGCCTCCCCCCGGCCGGCTCCCCGGGGCGGCCGGACAGCCGCCCTTTTGCTGCTGCTGATCCTGACGGCATGCCTTGCGGTCCTTCACGCGCCGCGCCCGGATCGACGCCAGGGCGAAATCGTCCTGGCGGGCCGCGGAGCGTTCGACATGAACGTGCCGGTGCCCGGCCGCCATGGCGCGGCCCAGGCAGGCATGTTCGGGCTGCTCCCTCGTTACCTCGGGATGGACGGACATCACGTGCTCAGGCACGACGGCCCCATCGACCACGAGGCTCTCTCCCGCGCCGCGGTGGTGATCGTGGCGCTGCCCACCGCGGCGCTCCTGAAGGAAGAGCAGGGGGCGCTGGACGCCTACGTCCGTGGCGGGGGCTCGCTGGTCGTCATGGGGGATCACACGGACCTGCTCGGGACCATGGGACCGATCAACGATCTGATTGGCAGGTGGAGGATCGAGCTGCGATTCGACTCGGCCTATCCGTCCGTGCGCGAGTGGGCTGAATGCCTCGATGGGGACCGGCCAGGCCTGCGGGCCGCCACCGGGATAGGCACCGGCGCCTCCCTGTGGATCGGGGCCGGGGCCCGGGCCCTGATCATCGGCCGCTACGGTCTTTCCGATCGCGGTGATCGAGCCAACGGGGGAGCGGGCGGATACCTGGGCAATTACGCCTACGATCCGGGAGAACGGCTGGGCGACATCGTGCTCGCCGCCCAGGCGCAGGTGGGGCAAGGCCGCGTTGTCGTGTTCGGCGACACCTCGTCGTTCCAGAACCTCATGCTGCCGGCCTCCTACGCCTTCGTGGCGTCGCTCTTCGACGATCTGGCCCGGCCATTGTCCTTTCCGGCGCGGGTCGTGGAAGCCGCCGGGCTGGCGGCGGCCCTCGCGGCCGCGGGGTTGGCGGCAGTTGCCCTGCGCGGGTCGTCCACTGCATCCGCCGGCCTTGCCCTGGCGGTGCTCGGATCCGCGGCATGGGGCACCTTGGCGGCCGCGCCGGGGCCCCTCGAGCGCCTGCCTCGCAACGCGCGGGTGGCGCTCCTGGACGCCTCCCACCTGAACCGCTACGAGCGGGAGCTCTGGCACGAGGATTCGATCGGCGGGTTGATGGTGAGCCTGGAGCGCCTCGGCTTTCTGCCTCTCGTCGTGGACAAGGCTCTCGACCTGCGGGTCCCCGGTGCCGAGGCGCTCCCCGTGCTGATCGCGCCGCGGCGCGCGCTGTCGGCCGGAGAGACGCTCGCGCTCGCCGCGCACGTGGAGCGCGGCGGCGACCTGCTCGTGTCCGCGGGGGCCGACGAGGCGCACGCGGTGGCCCCTCTGCTCTCGATCTATGGCCTGAGCATCGGGCAGCTCCCTCTTGGCCCCGTACCCATCCTGGCCGACATGGATCGCCCGGCGTGGGACGCGCAGAGACATTTCCCCCAGTTCCGGCGCGCCAATCCGGTGGTGTCCGGCGGGGCAGCTCCTGCCCGAAGTCTGTACTCGGCGTTCGGCCATGACATCGTGGTGCAGGCTCGTTCCCGCGGCGGCGCCGGACGCCTGCTGGTTATCGGAGATCCCGAGTTCCTCACCGACCAGGTGCTCGAAAGCGAGCACGACGCCTGGGAGGGGAACCTCGAGCTCCTCGGCAACCTGCTGGACAGGCGGCGATGGTGAGACGGCCGGCGAGATTCGCCGCGGCCATCACGCTCTCGGCGGGATGGGGATTCATCGACGGCTACTTCACGACGCCCTGGCCGGCGGGGTTCTGGCTGTCGGTGATCTGCGCGGTGATGTGCGTCGCATGGGACGAGGCGCGCGCGCGCGGCGCGACGCTGGACGGCGCGGTGGCCGGTTGCGCCGCGTCCCTGGCGGTCCTGGGAACCCAGCTCTGCCTTCAGCCGGTCCTGCCCGGCCTGCTGGCGCGCGCCCATCGCATCCCGTCGGCGGCCGCCGCGCTCTGGCCCGCATTGTCGGCCGTGGGGATCCCGGCCGGCGCCGATGCGGCGGGCAACCTGCTGCTCGACAGCTCGACGGGTGTCCGCGCCATCGCGGTCACGTGGGAGATGGCTGCGCTCCCCACGCTGCTGCGGTTGGTGGTGGCCGTCGTGCTGCTCGGCACGCCGCGCAGCATGATTCGAAACGTTTCCCTGCTGCTGGGCGCCGGTGCGGCGCGTCTGGCCGGGGTCATCGTGCTCGTGGCATCGGGCGCGCGCATCTCGCTGGCCTACGAACCCTTCGTGACGATGATCATGCTGCTGCCTTTGGCGTTCGCGCTGCGCGCGCCGCGGCGTGATGCGGCCTCCAGACTCCGCCCGATGGAGGCCTTGACGCTCAGAAAAGTGTGTGGCGCGCTGCTGCTGGGGGCCGCGGGCTGCTGCCTGGGCTGGAGCCTGGCGCACCGGGACGCGGGCACTCCTGCCGGCGGGCGCGTGCTCATCGACGAGAGCCGAAGCGATTGGGCGTGGACCAGCCTGCCGTTCGACCACGCCCGCTACGGCCAGCGCAGTGTCTACAACTACAGACTCTGGAGGTCGTGGATCGAGCTTCACCATCCCACGCGGGTGCTGGACCGTCCACCGACAGCTCGGGATCTTGAGAGCGCCGACATCCTGATCATCAAGACGCCGACGTCTCCGTACGACGACGCCGAGGTCGCCCGCATCGAGAGGTTTGTGCGTGAGGGCGGCGGACTGTACTTGATAGGCGATCACACAAACTTGTTCGGGATGTCGGCGGTCCTGAACGGCGTCGCCGCGCCATACGGCCTTGCGTTTCTCTACGACGATACGTTCCCGCTCGATCACGAGGCTACGGACGTCTTCCGTCCGTCTCCGTCCAGCCCGCACCCTGTGCTTCGTGGCATCACGGCCTATCCGTTCGAGACGTCCTGCACGCTGCGCGTGCCGCTGCGGGGCGAGCCCCTGATCATCGGACGGCGTCTTGGCGCGGAATGGGTCGACTATGGCCAGACCAACTTCTTCGGCAACATGCGGCTGGACCCCCAGGATACCTTCGGGCTGTTCTTCCAGGCCGCCAGCGTGGCGCACGGCCGGGGCCGCGTCGTCGCGTTCACGGACAGCACGAACTTTTCGAACTTCTCGATGCTCTGGCCCGGCCGGCGCGAGCTGACGCTCAACGTGCTCGACTGGCTGAACCGTCCTTCGTCGGGAAACCGCCTGCTGGGCTGTCGGTTCCCGCCGGGCTTCGGCGGCATCCTGTGCGTGATCGGCGTCGCGGCCCTCGTCGCCGGCGCTGCGGCCCTTCGAGCCAGCGGCGTCGTGGCCGTGGCGCTGGCGATCTGGCTGGGGATTGGCGCGGGCTGGGTCGGCCTGCGAGTCTCCGCGGCGCGCACGCGGGAGGCGTTCGGGGCCTCGGCGCCGCGCGCAGCCCCCGAGACGCTCATGTATGACACTAGCCTGTCGGCCTTCCGTCTCGAAGAGGCCTCGCCGCTCTTTCCGCGCGGGACGGGGCCGGGGTGGGGAACGGGGGGAGCCTTCAACGCCTTCTTCATCAACTCGGCGCGGTCGGGCGTCTGGCCGGCGGTGGCCGGCACGCTGGAACAAGCGCTTTCGGGCCGAGCCGCCGTGCTGATCTGGCCGTCGCGGACGCCGACGGAGGACGGCATGAAGGCCCTCAGCGCGTTTCTCAGGAGGGGTGGCCGCCTCCTGATACTCGATTCGGTGCTGAACGTCGATTCCACGACGCGTCTCATCGCCGGCTCGTTCGGGATCGCCATCGAGGATCGATTGCTGCCGCTGGCAGAGCCGGAGGGGCGCCCGAGGGTCCCCGTCCTCGCGAGCGCACAGGGTCTCGCGTCATCGCCGGGCCGCCCCGTGGCGAAGACCGCCGGCGCGCGCCGCCGCGTCACCCGCGGCGGCGCCACCGTGATCTCCACCGACGTGGGTGCTGGCCGCCTGCTGGTGGTTCTCGACGCGGCCCTGTTCAGCGATCGATCGTTTGGTGGTGTCTACACGACCCCCAACGTGCAACAAGCCGAGACCTACGAGGCCCAGCGCGAGGTCTTGCGCATGCTGCTGGAACCGCGCCCTGGCGAGGCGACGCGTTGATCGAGGTCGAGGGGGTCTCGCGCTCCTTTGCCGCGGCCCGGCCCGCCCTCTCGGATGTCACCTTCGACGTGCCGGGCGGGAGCGTGACCGGCCTGCTCGGGCCGAACGGCGCCGGCAAGACGACCTTGTTCAGAATCCTGGCGGGGATACTGCGCCCGGATGCGGGCCGCGTGACCGTCTGCGGATACGACACGGCCGGACAGCCCGCCCGGGCCCGCGCGCTCGTGGGACTGCTGACCGAAGAGGCGGGCCTGCCCGGCAGGCTGACGCCCCTTTGGCACGTCGCACTGCATGCCACGCTCAGGGGGCAGTCCCGGAACACATCCCTTATGCGAGCGAGGCGACTGCTCGAGTCTCTGGGGGCCGGAGAAGCGATTGAACGACCCCACGCGACGCTGTCGAAGGGCACGCGCGCCAAGGTGGCGCTGGCCAGGGCGCTGGTACACGAGCCGCCGGCGGTGCTGCTGGACGAGCCGACCGCGAACCTCGACATGGAAACGAGCCGGCAGCTCCGCCGATTCATTCTGGAGCGAGCGCGCAGCGGATGCGCATCGCTGGTGGCGACGCACAATCCCGCCGAAGCGGAGGAGCTCTGCGAACGGTTCGTCATCCTGGGCGAGGGGCGAGTGCTGGCGGCCGGGAGTCTCGCCATGCTCCGTGAAAGAGCGGGCTGCCCATCGCGACTCGAAGCGCGACTGTCGGGCCCTGCCCACCTCGTGACCGAGAAGGCGCGGCGAATCGCCCGGGGCGCGGCGGTTCGGACCCGGGACGATTGGATCGTGTTCACCATGACGGATGCCTCCACGGAGGCCGGCTCCTCCGTGGGCCCGACAGCTTCGGAGCTCGTCGCGGCGGCCGCGCCTCTGGAGATTCTGGAGCTGCGTCGAAGGGATGCGCCGCTCGAAGAGATCTACCGCCGGCTTCAGGAGCGGGCGACGTGAGGAACAGCTTCTGGATCGCGCTGGACCTCGTCCGGGACGCGGCCGCCTCGGGAGCCTTCCTCGCCATGGCGCTGTTCCTCGGATGCTGGCTTCCGCTGCAGGCGGGCATCCTGGACGGTCTGACGGGCGGACTGATGCTCGCGCCGTCCATGCGGCGCTCGTTGGTGATGAACGCGTCGTGGCCCGTGCTCGCCATGGTTGGCATCCAGGCGCATGTCTTCCTCCCGCGCCGGATCAGCCGCGAGCTCGAGCCGCTGGCCGCGCTGCCGGTCACCGACTTTCAGATCGCGCTCGGGCTCAGCCTTCCTGTTCTGGCCGCCGCGATCCTGTCCGCGCCGCTGACCTTCATCTTGAATGAGGCGGGCTACAGGGTGGCCGCGGGGCGGTTTTCGGCCGGGCTCGAGGCGCAGCTGGCGGAGTTGTGGCTGGGCACGCTGGCGGCAGGTCTCATTCTCGGCGCGGCGGCGCTGGATGGTTGCTTGAGAGGGCGCGGCCAGGCCGGCTTCAGCGTCCGCGTGGCGGCAGGCTACTGCGTGCTGGCGCTGGTGGACGCGCTGATCTTCGTTCTTCGGCTGCTCGCAATGTCGACCCTGGTCCTTCTGGCGCTCTGCGCGGCCATCGTCCTCGGGCTGCTGGCGTCCTGGATGACCGCAAGGCGGTTGGATCGCGAGCTGCTCGTCCTGTGACGATGAGGGGACGATGACCCTTGTGTGCGTCCGTGGGCGCGCGTTGAATCGGTCGGGAGGGGAGAGTTATCCTCCCGCCATGGAACGTGCTCGCAAGGGGCGCATCTACCTGGTGGGGTTCATGGGCTCGGGCAAGTCCACCGTCGGCGGACTCCTGGCGCGCGAGCTGGGGTATCGTTTCGTCGACCTCGACTCCGAAATCGAGCGCATGCGAGGGCTCACCGTGGCGGAGATATTCGAGCGGGAAGGGGAGCAGGAGTTCCGCAGGCTCGAGGCCCTCGCGCTTCGGGACTCGAGCTCCAGGACGGATCTGGTCCTGGCCACCGGGGGCGGCACGCTCACCCGCTGGGAGAACCGCGATTTCATCCAGCGGACGGGTATTTCGGTCTGGCTCGACGCCCCACTCGAGACGATGCTCGAGCGGGCCCGGCACGGGGCCCGCCGGCCGCTGCTTTCCACGCCAGAGCGGATGGCCGCCCTGCTGGATGAGCGCCTCGCCGGCTACCGGGGGGCAGACCTGCGCGCGGACGCCGGGAGCAGCCCCGCCGAAGCGGTCGCGCGTCACATTGCGGCGCAAATCGGCTCGTTGACGGGATAGCGCCCTTGCTCTCCGGCAGGACAGGACGGTAGATTGCCTGCATGCGCTACCTCGTCCTGAGCGACATCCACTCCAACATCGAGGCGCTCGAGAGCGTCATGACCGACGCGAAGCGCATGGGATTCGACCGCGCCGTCGTGCTGGGCGATATTGTCGGCTATGGCGCGAGCCCGAACGAGGTGATCGATCTGCTCAGGGAGCTGAACCCCGCGGCTATCGTCCGGGGCAATCACGACAAAGCCGCCTCGGGCATCACGGACGGCGAGTCGTTCAACGACGTGGCGCGCGTCGCAGCGCTCTGGACGCGCGGCGCCCTGACGCAGGACAACCTCGGCTACCTGCACGAGCTGGACGAAGGGCCGATCTCGATGAGCGGATTCCTGCTGTCGCACGGCAGCCCGCTCGATGAGGAGGAGTACATCCTGGGCGATCTGGATGCATCCCAGGTATTCGAGGAAGGCGTCTTCGACCTGGCCTTCTTCGGGCACACCCACTTCGCCTGCTGCTTTGCATGGGAGCTGGGGAGAGCTGGGGGGGCGGGCCGCTCGCGATTCAGGGTGGGCCTCGAACAGGGCGACGGGATCCAGCTGGACCCTTCGGCGAGGTATCTGATGAACCCCGGCTCCATCGGACAACCGCGGGATCACGATCCGAGAGCGGCCTATGCCATCTACGATGACCAGCGCCGCACGATCCTGACGCGGCGCGTGATCTACGACGCCCGCGGCGCGGCCATGCGCATCGAGGCCGCGGGTCTTCCGCCGGTCCTCGGTCAGAGACTGCTGCTCGGCATCTAGCTCACTACCCCGCCCACCACCAGTTGGCATAGAGGGCCATCAGCAAGCCCGACAACGTGGCGCCCGCGAAGCCGTAGGCCAGCACGAGCCGCCGGCGTCCCTCCGCCCACGAGATCCCCGCCAGCATGAAAACCGGAAAGACCGTCAGCGCGAAGCGCCCGAACGACCAGAGCGTCGAGCACAGCGGCAGCAGGATGGCCACGACCGCGTAGGCCGACAGCGGGGCCCGGAGGCGACGGACGATGAACGGGAGCGCCGCCACGAACGCCAGCGCGATGCAGAGCTCGAGCGTCGAATCGTGTGCTCCGTGGGCCGCCGGACCCGCTTCCCACCATCGAACGAACGCGCGCCAGGGTCCCGACATGCCACCGCGCCACCGGGTCTGCCGGGCGAGAAAGGCGTCCGGCTCGCCGAATCGGTTCGCGCAATAGACCATGAATCCTCCCAGCGCGGCGGGAATCGGCAGCGTCCAGACCCACGCCGAAGCGCTGGCCCTTCCTTGCCTGCGCAGCTCCCACCATTCCAGCGCCACCGGCAGGACGAGGAGCACTCCGAACGGCCGGGTGATCGCGGCGCACGCGCCGGCGAGACCCGCCCACGCGAATCGTCCCTCGCGCGCCAGACAGAACACAGCCAGCGAGAGCACCAGGAACAACGACTCGGCGTAGACCGCTGAAAGAAACAGGCTCATGGGATAGACGAGCAGCGCCGCGCAGGCCGCCAGGCCCGCGGTCCTGCCTTTGTCGCCGCCGCCCGCTTCGCGGCTGGTGAGGCGGAACAGCAGGACGAGCGCGGCGGCGAGGCACAGGTTGGAGATCAACACGCCGGCTCCGACGCCGCCCAGCAGCGGCGACAGCATCCGGATCAACAGGGGATAGAGCGGCAGGAAGCCGGCCGCGGCCTCCGGCTCGTAGCCCACGCTCAAACCCTCGAATTGCCGCTCCACTTCCGGGCCGGCGTAGCCCACATCGGCGATCAGCAGGTACCACTCCGAATCCCATCGCGACCAGATTTCGAGCGGACGGACCGCGGCCTGGTGATGGATCAGGTTGCCCTTCTGCACCGCAAGACCCGACCCCAACAGCCATGTGGAGAGCAGCCCCACCAGCAGCAGGGCGAGCCGGCTCGACAGGAAGAGCGCTCCGATGTCCGCGAAGGGGACAGTCGCGGCCGGCTTGTGCGGCGAAGGTCCGTCGGTGTGGATGGAGGAGTGGCTGGAGGGGTCGGAGCCGCTGTCGGCCATCGCCCGCAGGCTACAAGGGCGATCGCGACGGTGTCAACGCCGGGTCGACGAAGACTTCCAAGAGTCCGTTGCAGATTGAATGATGGAAAATGCCGAAGTCTTTATTCCGCAATGGCTCAGCCTACCTTGACAAAAGTGTCACTCGACATAAGTTTTGGCCCCCGGTTCCGCATTGTGCCTGCGCAGGCGCCGTTCCTGCGCGTCTGACCTGCAATTGGACCACCTGGGGGAGTGAATGGCGATCAAGCTGGGCGAGATGCTGATCAAGGCTCACCTGATCAGCCAGGACCAGCTTGCCAAGGCCCTCGACCATCAGAAGTCCAACGGCGGCAAGCTCGGCTACAACCTGGTCAAGCTGGGTTTCGTCAAGGAAGACGACATCACCCAGCTCCTGTCCCAGCAGTACGGGGTGCCGGCCATCAACCTGAATGCGATTCAGGTGGACGAGACGGTCATCAAGTTGATCCCCTCCGAAGTGGCCCAGAAGTACCTGATCATGCCGATCAGCCGCGCAGGCGCCACCCTGACCATCGCCATGGTCGACCCGACCAACGTCTTCGCGATGGACGACATCAAGTTCATGACAGGCTACAACGTCGAGCCCGTTGTGGCCTCGGAGATGTCCATCAAGGAGGCCATCGACAAGTACTACGGCTCCTCGCACCAGCTCGAGCTCAAGAAGGTGATGGACGAGATCTCCGACACAGATCAGGAGAACCTCGAGCTGCTCGACGAAGACGAGGAGATGGATCTCGCCCGTCTGGAGGCCGCAACCGAGGAAGCGCCGGTCGTCAAGCTGGTGAATCTCATCCTGACCGACTCGATCAAGCGGGGAGCCAGCGACATCCACATCGAGCCGTACGAAAAAGACTTCAGGGTCCGCTACCGCATCGACGGCGTGCTGTACGAGATCATGAACCCTCCCATGAAGCTGCGCGACGCCATCACGTCGCGCATCAAGATCATGGCGAAGCTGGACATCGCCGAAAAAAGGCTGCCCCAGGACGGCCGCATCAAGATAAAGATGAAGCTCCAGAACAAGACCAAGGAGATGGATTACCGCGTCTCCGTGCTGCCCACGCTCTTCGGCGAGAAGATCGTGCTGAGGCTCCTGGACAAGGAGAACCTCATGCTCGACATGACCAAGCTGGGGTTCGAGGTGGAGTCCCTCGGCAAGTTCGAGAAGGCCATCTTCAAACCCTACGGCATGGTGCTGGTCACGGGCCCCACCGGGTCGGGAAAGACCAACACCCTCTACTCCTCGATGACCCGCGTGAACACGCCCGAGACCAACATCATGACGGCCGAGGACCCGGTCGAGTTCAACCTTCATGGCATCAACCAGGTGCAGATGAAGGAGCAGATCGGCCTGAACTTCGCGAGCACTCTGAGATCGTTCCTGCGGCAGGACCCCAACATCATCCTGGTCGGAGAGATCCGCGACTTCGAGACCGCGGAGATCGCCGTCAAGGCGGCGCTCACCGGCCATCTTGTGCTCTCGACCCTGCACACCAACGACGCCCCATCCACCATCAACCGTCTCATGAACATGGGCATCGAGCCGTTCCTGGTAGCCACGTCGGTCCACCTGATCTGCGCCCAGCGCCTCATCCGGCGCGTGTGCTCGGGCTGCAGGGAAGAGCTGCACATGCCGGCGGCGGCGCTCGTGGAGATTGGCTTTCCGGCCGATGAAGCTCCACGCGTCAAGCTCTTCAAGGGCAAGGGCTGCACGATCTGCAACAACACCGGATACAAGGGACGCGTCGGTCTCTACGAGGTGATGGAGATCAACGACGCGCTGCGGGAGATGATCCTCTGCGGCGCCTCGGCACTCGAGCTGAGAAGGAAGGCCGTCGAGGACGGGATGATCACCTTGAGAGGCAGCGGCATTCACAAGCTGAGGGATGGGCTGACCACGGTGGAGGAAGTGCTCAGAGAAACGGTTCTCTAGGGGAGCGACATGACTGTCACGTTGCATCAACTACTCAAGACGCTGGTGGAGCAGGGCGGAACGGACCTGCACATCACGACCAATTCTCCGCCGCAGGTCCGTATCGACGGAAAGCTCATTCCGCTCCAGCTCCCGCCGATGTCGGCCCCGGAGACCAAGCAGCTCTGCTACTCGATCCTCACCGACAACCAGAAGCACAGGTTCGAGGAAACGCTCGAGCTGGACCTCTCGTTCGGCATCAAGGGGCTGGCGCGCTTCCGCGCCAACATCTACAGCCAGAGGGGCGCGGTCGCCGGCGCGTTCAGGACCATTCCCTGGGAGATCAAGAGCTTCAAGGATCTCGGATTGCCCGAAGTCGTCTCCAAGCTGTGCGAGAAGCCGCGCGGCCTGATCCTGGTGACAGGCCCGACAGGCTCGGGAAAGTCCACGACCCTGGCCGCGATGCTGGACAAGGTCAACTGCGAGCGCCACGAGCACATCGTGACGATCGAGGACCCGGTCGAGTACCTGCACGGCCACAAGAAGTGCATGGTGAACCAGCGCGAGCTGCACGCCGACACGCACTCGTTCCCCAACGCGCTTCGATCCGTGCTGCGTCAGGATCCGGACGTCGTGCTGATCGGAGAGATGCGCGATCTCGAGACGATCGAGGCGGCGCTGCGCATCTCCGAGACAGGACACCTCACCTTCGCGACGTTGCACACCAACTCGGCCGTCCAGACCATCAACCGCATCATCGACGTGTTCCCCGCGCACCAGCAGTCGCAGGTTCGAGCCCAGCTCTCGTTCGTGCTGGAGGGGATCCTCTGCCAGTCGCTGTTGCCCAAGGCGAACAATCAGGGACGGGCACTGGCCATGGAGATCCTGGTGCCCAACTCCGCGGTGCGGAACCTGATCCGCGAAGACAAGGTCCACCAGATCTACGCGATGATGCAGTCCGGCCAGGCGAAGCACGGCATGCAGACGTTCAACCAGTCGCTCGCCACGCTCTACTTCAAGAAGCAGATCAGCCTGCAGACGGCCCTTGCGAGGTCGAGCAACGTGGAAGAGCTGCAGGACATGATCAACAGGGGCGCAGGCCTCATCAACCAGCCGGCGCCAGGCGTCGCCGCGGCCCGCAAGTCGTGAGCCGCGCGGACGCATAGCACGGGGAGGAACCAATCATGGCCCAGTACGCATGGAAGGGAAAGAGCCGGGGCGGCGCGGTGCAGGAAGGCGTGCTGTCAGCGGACAACAAGGACGCCGTCATCTCGATGCTGCGCAAGCAGCAGATCATCGTGACGGCCGTCACGGAGAAGGGCAAGGAAATCGCCCTGCCGAAGTTCGGCGGCGGCGTGAGCCAGAAGGAAATCGCCATCTTCACGCGGCAGTTCTCCGTCATGATCGACGCGGGACTCCCGCTGGTACAGTGCCTCGAAATCCTCGGAACACAGCAGCTCAACCGCTCGTTCCAGCAGGTGCTGTTCCAGGTGCGGCAGGACGTCGAGTCGGGCTCCACGCTGGCCGACGCGCTGCGCAAGCACCCGAAGGTCTTCGACGAGCTGTACTCCAACATGGTGGCCGCCGGCGAAGCGGGCGGTATCCTGGACACCATCCTGCAGCGCCTCTCGGAGCACATCGAGAAGGCGGTCAAGCTGAAGGCCTCCGTGAAGAAGGCGATGATCTACCCGGTGGCCGTCATCACGATCGCCATCGGTGTCATCTGGGTCATCCTGACGTTCGTCATTCCCGTGTTCGCCGCGCTGTTCCAGAACCTCGGCGGCGGGGCCGCGCTGCCGTTGCCGACCCGAATCGTCATCGGCGCATCGCACTTCCTGCAGCGCTTTTCACTCATCATCTTCGGAGCGATGGGCGCGGGCTGGTGGTTCGGCTTCCGGCCCTACTACGCGACGGAGTCCGGCCGCAGGCAGGTGGACGGCATGCTGCTCAGGATGCCCATTCTGGGCATGCTGCTTCGCAAGATCGCGGTGGCGAGGTTCTGCCGGACCCTGGGCACGATGATCTCGTCTGGCGTGCCGATTCTCGACGCGCTCGACATCACCGGAAAGACCGCCGGCAACAGGGTCGTGCAGGACGCGATTCTCAAGACGCGCAACAGCATCGAAGCGGGCAAGACGATCTCCGAGCCATTGAAGGAGACCGAAGTCTTCCCGCCGATGGTGACCCAGATGATTTCGGTTGGTGAGCAGACCGGCGCCCTCGACACCATGCTGGCCAAGATCGCCGACTTCTACGACGACGAGGTCGACGACGCGGTGGCGGGTCTGTTGACGCTGCTCGAGCCGATCATGATTTCGTTCCTGGGTGTGATGATCGGCGGCATCGTCATCGCCATGTACATGCCGATCTTCAGCCTCATCAGCATCATGCCCTAACCAGGGACATTCGCCGCGGGCGCCGGGAGACCAACACCCGGCGCCGCGCGGCCGTCCCGGAGACATCTCCTCGTGAATCAAGCTCTCCAGCGGCAGAACGCGGTCTTGATGATCTGCCGTGTGGTCCTGCTGACCGCCCTGCTCTGCTCCGGGTTGATCATCGGCAGGCTCCTCCGCCAGCCGATCCTGGCCTCGCAGCATTTCTACATGCTGACGATGGCCGGCTACGCCATGACCATCCTCTACGCCCTGGCGCATCCGTTCTGGTCGCGGCGCACGGCCTCCGCGTGCGTGCAGGTGGCCGGCGACATCACGCTGATCACCGGGTTCGTCTACGTCACGGGCGGGATCGACTCGCCGTTCTCGCTTCTCTATTTTCTACCGGTCATCGCGGCCAGCATCATGCTCGGGCGCGCGGGCGCCATGTCCTCCGCCAGCGGCGCCTGGGTCATGTACGCCTTCCTGGTCGTGCTGATCGTCTATGGCTGGATTCCCGACTTGCCGGCCGCGCTTCGGGCCGCCACCGCCGGCTCGCCGCCGTGGCAGCTGCCGATGACCGCGGACGCCGAGGCGCTGAACAAGCGGGTCGCCTACAGCTTGTTCTCGCACTTCATCGGATTCTTCACCGTGGCGCACCTCGCTTCGTACCTCAGCGTCAAGCTGAAGGCGGCAGGCGACGAGCTGGAGGAGAAGCGCGAGGTGCTGGCCAGGACCCAGGCCTTGAACAAGAACATCATCGACAGCATCACCGGGGGCATCATCACGACCGACCTGGCGGGTGGGATCACTTTCATGAATCGCGGGGCGGAGGAGATCACCGGCAGGAGGCTCTCCTCCAGCGCGGGCGTGGGGATCGACGCCTTCCTTGCCACGGAAGTCGGATTCCTGGACAAGGTGAAGCTCAACCTGGACCGCGAGCGGCGTTTCAGGTTCGAAAGCTCGGTATTGAAGGGCGACGCGACCACGCTCTACCTGGGATTCAGCTCGGCGGTGCTGAAGGATCAGCGCGGCGAGCCGACAGGCTACATCTTCTCTTTCCAGGATCTCACCGAGATCAAGGCGCTCGAGGAGGAGGTCCGGCTGAAGGATCGCATGGCCGCTCTGGGGCAGATGGCGGCCGGTATCGCGCACGAAATCCGCAACCCGCTCGCGGCCATGTCGGGCTCAGTCCAGATCCTCCAGAAGTCGCTGAAGCCCGCCGGCGAGGAAGGCGAGCTGCTCGACATCGTGCTGAGGGAATCCCGCCGCCTGAACCAGATCATCAAGGACTTCCTGCTCTTCGCCAAGCCGGGCAGCTTCCATCCCCAGCGGGCGGACCTGGTGGCGATCCTCACCGACGCCCTCACGCTGCTGCGCAACAGCGAGGAGTTCTCGCCGCGGCATTCGGTGCGCACCCGCTTCGAGGCCGACGAGATCCACGCGCACGTCGACGCCAACATGATGAAGCAGGTTTTCTGGAACCTCGCCAAGAATGCGTTGAAGGCCATGCCGGACGGCGGCGCCCTCACGGTGGTCGTGGCCCGCGAGGACACTTCGTCCGTGGCGGTGACCTTCGCCGACGAGGGCGTCGGCATGAGCCAGCCGGAGATCCGTCGCGCCTTCGAGCCGTTCCAGACCAATTTCGACGAGGGCACCGGGCTGGGACTGGCGGTCGTCTTCAGGATCGTCCAGGAGCACCATGGCCGGATCCGCGTGCGGAGCCGCGTGGGGCAGGGCACCGAAGTGCGGGTGACGCTGCCCGCGGCGCAGGGAGTGTCCGTCGCCGCGGGCGCCGAGACCGCAGGAGCCATGTCGTGAAAGTCCTTTTCGTAGATTCCGGCCCCATCTCGTTCGCGGGGTACGTGAAGGCGTTCCAGGAGGCGGGTGTCGAGGCCGAGGCCGCGGCCGACTCGCAGTCCGCCCTGTGGCTGCTGGCCGGCGGCGACTTCCGCGTCGTGGTGCTGCCGCTCACGGGTGCCGAGCTGCAGTGGGAGGTCGTCTCCGCGGCGCTCTGGACGCGGCCGCCCGCGAGGGTGATCGCGCTCGCCGAGGGTCCGGTCGATGCGTCGCTGCGGCGCAAGGCTTACGGCGCCGGAGTCTGGGAGCTGGGCGAGCTGCCGCGGCACCTCGCGCGGGGCAACGCCGAGCCGATGGCCTCCCTGGTCCCGGCCGTGCGCCGCGCGCTCAGGGAAGTGGCCCCTGTCGTCCTGTTCGTGGACGATTGCAGCGAGGTCGCCGAGGGAATCGGCTCGATGATTTCGGAGGAGGGTTTCCGCGTCGTGACCGCGGCCACGACCAAGGAGGCCCTGAAGATGATGTCCACGACGGAGTTCGCGCTCGTGGTCACCGAGGCGCGCCGGGCGGGGCCCGACGGTTTTCAGTTGATCCGGGAGGCCGCCAGGCTGCAGCCGGGTGTGCCGGTGGTGGTCTTCACGGCGACACAGGACGACGAGACGTTTCTCAAATCGGTGGAGCTGGGGGCGAGCGCCTGCCTGTGGAAGCTCGCGGAGCCCGAGGAGATCACGCGGGAAATCCTCGACATCATCCGGCCTGGTCGGGAGCAGAGCTCCAGCAGCAAGTAGCCGGAGACGGCGTCAGGGGGTCCGAACACGATGCAGCGCATCCTGGTGGTGGAGGACGAGCCGGATCTCAGAAAGGTCCTGGCCACGTTGCTCAAGCGGGGCGGCTACGCCGTCGACCTCGCGGAGACGGGCCTGGTCGCCCGCGACCGGCTTGGCGCCGAAGTGTACGACCTCGTGATCACGGACCTAAAACTCCCCGGCGCGGACGGCATCGAAGTGCTCAGGGCGAGCAAGAGCGCCGACCCCGCGACGCCGGTCATCATCATCACCGCCTATAGCACCGACGAGGCGGCCGAGGAGGCCCGAAGCCTCGGCGCGTTCAATTACATCCTCAAGCCGTTCGACACGGACAAGATCCTCGCGGACGTCTCGATCGCGCTGGGCTGGAAGCGCCTCGGCAGCCTCATGTCAGCCATGGAGGGGCGCTTCGGCGTCGACCGCCTGGTGGCGCGGTCCGAGAAGATGAAGGCCGTCATGGAGGTCGTGGGCCAGGTCGCCCCCACCACCAGCACGGTCCTGGTGACCGGGGAGAGCGGCACCGGCAAGGAGCTGATCGCCCGGGCCATCCAC
>Ga0075429_100002071_pt1 | contig 16731 bp, 16 predicted proteins | sample RhiMetdeltSRZDD3_FD_75295 | JGI IMG/M metagenome (GOLD analysis project Ga0075429, IMG submission 75295) | Populus rhizosphere microbial communities from Tennessee, USA - Rhizosphere MetaG P. deltoides SRZDD3 | ecosystem: Host-associated > Plants > Roots > Rhizosphere > Soil | place: USA... | reverse complement strand
GTCCCGAAGCTGAATGACCGGCTGCTGCGCGAAGGCGGCCCCGCTCTGGGCGGTTGCCGAGGGCTGTGTGGTGATGCCGAGCTGCGTCGCACCTCCGCTCGTGATGCTGATGGCGTTCGACGTCGTACCGGTCAGGCCGGTCGCCGAGAAGCCGAGCGTGCGGTCGCCAGCGGCGCCGGTGATGGACAGGTTGGTGAACGTCGCAACTCCGCTCGCGCTGGTGGTTGCGGTGAGGGTCCCGCCCAGTGTTCCGCCACCGGTGGCGAGAACCGCCGTGACCACGATCCCCGTCTGGCTCGCCGGGTTCCCTGACGCGTCCCGCAGCTGGAGGACCGGCTGCTGGGCAAACGCCGCACCGCTCTGCGCGGTCGCCGAGGGCTGTGTGGTGATGGTGAGCTGTGTCGCGGGTCCGGCCGTGATGGTGATGGTCCCGGAGGCGACGCTGACGTAACCCGCGGCCGCGAACAGGAGGGTCCGGTCGCCGATGGTTCCGGTGATCGAGAGGTTGCTGAAGGTCGCGACGCCGCTCCCGTTGGTGGTCGCGCTGAGCGTCCCGCCAAGCGACCCGGCTCCGGTCTGAATCGTCGAGGTCACCACCACGCCTGCCTGGGCGACCGGGTTGTTGGCCGCGTCGCGGAGCTGGATGACCGGCTGCTGCGCGAAGGCCGCGCCGCTTTGCGCCGTTCCGGAGGGCGGGGTTGTGATGGCCAGCTGGCTCGCCGCGCCGGCAGTGATCGTGATGACCGACGACGTCGTGACCGTGAGCCCCGGGCTCGAGAATCCGAGGGTGCGGTCGCCGGCGGTTCCGGTGATCGAGAGCCCCGCAAACGTGGCGAGACCGGCCGCATTGGTCGCCACGGTCGCCGTGCCGCCCAGAGTTCCGCCACCCGATGCGATCGCGGCTGTGATGTTCACCCCTGCCACACTCACCGGATTCCCCGCGGCATCGCGGAGCTGGACCGACGGCTGCTGGGCAAACGCGACCCCGCTCTGCGCGAGATTCGACGGCTGGCTGGCCATCGAGAGCTGGGTGGCCGCTCCTGCGGACACCGTGATCGTCGAGGATGTCGCGGCGGCGAGCCCGGGCGCCGCGAAGGCCAGGGTGCGAGCGCCGACCACGCCGGTGATCGAGAGGTTGCTGAACGTGGCGAGACCGCTTGCGCTGGTCGTGGCTGTGCTCGTGCCGCCGAGCGTCCCGCCTCCCGACGCGATCGTGGCGGTCACCACGACACCCGCCTGCGCCACGGGATTATTGGCGGCATCGCGCAGCTGAACCGCCGGTTGCTGGGCGAAGGCGGCGCCGCTCTGCGCCGTGCTGGACGGCTGCGTCGAGATGGTGAGCTGGGTCCCGGCGCCCGCGCCCAGCGTCACGCCTCCCGACGTGACCGATGTGAGTCCCGGCGACGTGAACTGGAGCGTGTACGTCCCCGAGGGACCGGCGATCGACAGGTTGGTGAACGTGGCCGCGCCGAACCCGCCGGTGCTCGCGGTCGTGGTTCCGCCCAGCGTGGCGCCGCCCGGACCCGAGGCGATCGTCGCGGTGACGAGCACGCCGCCCTGCGCCACCGAGTTCCCTGCGGCATCTCTGACCTGCACCACCGGCTGCTGCGAGAAGGCCACTCCGCTGGCGGCGCCGGCCGACGCCTGGGTCACCAGGCCAAGCTGGGCCGCTGATCCGGCGCTCAGGGTAATCGTCGCCGAGACCGCCGACGTGAGGCCGGACGAGGTGAAGGTCAGGGTGTATGAGCCCACCGGGCCGCTGATCGCGAGGTTGCCGAAGACGGCATTGCCGGAGGCGTTCGTCGTGATCGTCGTGGTGCCGGTGAGCGACCCGCCGCCGGAGGAGATCGCCGCGGTGACCTGGACGCCCGACACGGCGACGGGATTGCCGCTCCCATCGCGAATCTGGACCGAAGGCTGCTGCCCAAACGCGACCCCGCTCGAGGCGGCAGAGGACGGCTGGGTGGTGATGGCGAGCTGGGTCGGAGCGCCGGCGCCGAGAATGATCGACGCCGAGGTGACGCCGGTGACTCCCGGCGCCGTGAAGCGGAGCGTGTAGGTGCCCGACGGGCCGTTGATTGCCAGGCTGGCGAACTGGGCCAGACCGGCCGAGTTGGTCGTCACGGTGGTGGCCCCGCCCAGGGCGCCACCGCCCGACGCAATGGCCGCCGTGATCGCCACCCCGGCCTGGGCGACGTTGTTGCCCGATGCGTCCTTGAGCTGAATCGCGGGCTGTTGCGAGAGCGGAACTCCGCTCTGCGCCGAGCTGGTCGGCTGGGTGGCGATCGCGAGGGAGGACAGTGCCCCGGACCCGAGGGCGACCGGGCCGGATACCAGGGGGGCAATCCCCGGCGCGGTGAAACTGAGCGTGTAGGTACCGGCGGCACCGGTGATGGAAAGACTGCTGAAGCCGGCGACGCCGGCGGCGTTGGTCGTCGCGGTGCTGGCTCCCCCCAGAGCGCCACCGCCGGACGCGATCGCCGCCGTGACCACGACTCCCGGCTGCGCGACGGGATTTCCGCCGGCATCGACCAGCTGGACGACCGGCTGGGGAGCGAAGGGCACGCCGCTCTGCGCCGATGATGGCGGCGCCGTCGAGAAGATCAGCTCGTTTGCGCTGCCCGCCGTCACATTGAACGGGTTGCTGATGGACGGCGAGAGGCCCGGCGATGTGACCAGGAGGGTATAGCCGGTCCCCACCCGGTTCAGCGAGAGAGTGGTGAAGCTCGCGATGCCGTTGACCGGATTGACCGTCGTGGCCCCGGCCAGCGTGGCGCCGCCGGGATTTGCCGCCAGGGCAACCGTGACGGGATTGGAGGCCCCGACCACCGTCGTCAGCAGATCGTCCTGCAGCGCGACCTGGACCAGCGGTGTCACGGTCTGTCCGGCGGTGCTCGCACCCGGCTGTTGGGTAAACGCGAGCCGCGTCGCGGGACGCGTGGCGACCGACACCAGCGCGGTGCCGGTTTTCCCCTCGGCGATGGCCGAGATGGTGACCGGGCCGCCCTGCGCCAATCCGATGACGATGCCCTGCGTGGTCACCGCCGCGATCGCGGGTGCGCTCGATTCCCAGCGGAACTCTCGTGCGCCGAGCGTCGCACCGGCGGCATCGAACGCCGTGGCGGTGAGCTGGACTCCGGCTCCGACCAGCACGCCGGAGTTCGGCGGGGACACCGTGATCCGGTCGATCGGCACCGGACGAACCGAGAGGAGCGCGTCGCCCACGACACCGTCGATCGTCGCCCGGATCCGGACCGGCCCGCCGAGCGCAACGCCGGTCACCAGCCCGGCGCCCGACACCGACGCGATCGACGGATCGGTCGACGACCACACGGCATTCCGGCCCGGGATCGTGATGCCGCTCGACGTCTTGGCTGTGGCGGTCAACTGGCGCGTCTGGCCGACCACCACATCGGTGATGCCGGGCTGCACTTCGACCGAGGCCACCAGCAGCACGCTCGCGACGCCGTCCCCCGGCTCTGATTTACAGGAGAGGGCCAGCGTCAGCGCGAGAAGGCCGGTGAGGGCCGGGCGGTGCTTCATAGGCAAGCGAAAGCAGGGATGCTACAGGCCGATGCTCAGTCCGGCGCGAACCATCGCGTACCCCGATGATAGGTCGCCGCTGACCTGAAAATACTGCGCCCCGAAGTCGGCCGAAAGCCGCTGGTTCAGCTTGATGAGCACGCCACCGCCGCCGCCGTAGCTCAGGTTGGTATCCCGAGCCTGGCATTCTTCGCTGCAGACCAGCTTGCCGGCGCCGAGTCGGCCCGCGAGGTACACCGCCACCGTCTCTCCCGCGGTGACGACATAGCGCGGCTCGATGAACCCCAGGGAGAGCGCGAGGTTGAGATCCAGCGTCGGCGAGCTGAATACGGTGCTGCGCTGATACCCGGCACCGATCGAAAAGCGGGAGAAGGTATAGCGTGCCTGCACCTCGTATCCGAGCCCGGTCTTCGATTCGAAATTGGGGTCGTTCTTCGTCGCGAAGAGCGCGGCGCCGGAGCCCTGAAGCGAGAGGCGCTGGACGGACTGCGACTCGGCGGATTTCACGGAGGCCGCGAGGGCGAGGGCGGTGAGAACGGCGAGGCGCCGGGACAGGCTCGAGCGCATGACGGGATCCGGGTGAGAGTCGGCCTACGGAATGGCATCGAGGAGCCGAGCTCCTTCGAATCGCCATCCACCTTCCTGACGCCGGAGCACTCCGGTGAACCGGCCGGTTTTGCGCCGCTCGACCCCGAAGTCTCCCCGCCACGAAAAGGACACTGCAAATCTCGCCTCTCCGCGATCCTCGGCCAAGGTGAGCGGCTCCACCGTGCCCAGGGTGGCTCGGGGGCCAAAGCCTTTCACGAGGCTCACGAAGCGCTCCAGCCGGCCGGCATCGCCCGCCATTTCCTCGGGAACCAGAACCAGCAGCTCCGTCACCTTCTTTGAATTGACGGCCGAGATGATCCGCCCGATCCCCTCGGCAGCCACCCCGGTCGCCAGGCGGAGCTCTTCCTCGGGGGAAAGGGGAGCCGGGGAAGGGGGAACCGGAGCGGGAGCAGGGGGAACGGCGGAAGGGGGAACCGGCGCCGGCGCGGGTCCCGGCGGCGGGGCCGGCGGAGTGATCACCTCGGGCCGCTGGACCGGGTCGCGCCGGGCCCGGGTGGTGTCGATCCGCCGGTTAGGCGCCACGACGACGGAGGGCCGACGTTGCGGCGCGGTGTCGCGCCGGACCGGTACCGCGCTCAGCACCGAATCGAACCGCTGCTCGATAGGCCGGTCGGCGAAGCGGGTATCGAGGGGCGGCGCCGATGGAGGCGCCACGGCAACGACTTCGTTGGCATCGATGAGAATGAACGCCGGCACCGGCGATGACGAAGGTCTGCCGGCCACCAGCCACGCCCCGCTCGCGGAAAGGGTGACAGCCGCCACGACCACCGCTCGGAGCAGAGTGCGCCGGCGCTCCTTCAGAATCTCGCGCTGACGCCGGTCGGTTTCTTCCAGATCGGCATCGTACGTGAGCGCCGGTTGCCCCGCGCCGGCCGGCGCGCCCTTCCCGTACGGCCCGGCGTTGGGAAGCAGCCAGAGCGGCGGCGATACCAGGTACTGCCGCTCCGCGCGAACGGCGCGGATGGTGAGGAGGGTCAGCACCACCAGCGCGATCGCGGAGAACGCCACCAGTGCAATCGGCAGCGAAGATCGTTTGTCGGTTTGGATCCGGGAAATCTCTTCGAGGAGCAGCGAGCCGTCGGCCGGCTGTCGCGCGGCGACCAGGGTGCGGACCCGGAATGCTCCGCCGTCGGCCGGGAGCTGATTGGTGCGGATCAGGACGCCTTCGCGGTCGGTTTCGTCGATGAGGCGATAGAGTCCGCGCCGTGCCTCGGACGCGGTGGAGCGAATGTCCACCACCAACCCCTCGACCCGCACTTCCTTGCCGGCAAGCGACGCCCGATTCGCCTTGACGTCGGCGATCCAGGTGTGTTTCGCAGCGGGGGCGCTCTGGGCCAGGACCAGCGCGGAAGCGAGATGGAGGAGCGACGGCCAGATCATTGCTCAAAAGTTATCCTGCACCGGGTCGCCATCCCAAGGGCACTGGCGAGCTTGAACCCGTCCGTCCGGCAGGCTAAGTTTCTGATTTGTCGCTGCTTAGCTCATTTGGACGGACATGCCGACCTACGAATATCGATGCCCTTCGGGCCATGAGTTTGAAGTTGTCCAGCGGATTACCGACCGCCGCCCCCGGACCAAGTGTCCGGTCTGCGGGAAGATCGCTGAGCGCCAGCTGTCCGGAGGTGCGGGGCTCATTTTCAAAGGCTCCGGGTTTTACATCACCGACTACGGCAAAGACGGAAAGGGGCCCCGCAAGGAGCCGGAAAGCGAGACCAAGAAGTCCGAGACCGCGCCGGCTGCGTCGAAGGATACTCCCGCCGCCGCGCCCCCGCCCGCACCAGACACCGACAAGCCGGCGAAGAAAAAGGCCAAGCCGAGTGAGTGAGCGCATCCGGGCCGAGCTCGACCGGGCCGCTCGGGCACTCGGTGCTCCCGATCTGCCGTTCGTGCTGGAGCGGCCGCGCGAGGAGGGCCATGGTGATCTCGCGACCAATGTCGCGATGCTGATCGCGAAGCGCCGCAAGACCAATCCGCGCATGGTGGCCGAGGAGCTGGTGGCGGCGCTGTCGTTTCCCGACGGCGTCGTCGCCCGGGTGGAGGTGGCCGGGCCGGGCTTCATCAATCTCTGGCTTGCGAGTGACCAGCTCGCCTCCTCGCTCGCGACGGTCATCGCCGAGGGCGACCGGTATGGCCGGGCGGCGTTCGGGGCCGGTCTCAAGGTCAATGTCGAGTTCGTCTCCGCCAATCCCACCGGTCCGCTTCACGTGGGACACGGCCGCGGCGCCGCGCTGGGTGACGGGATCGCGGCGCTGCTGGAGTGGACCGGACATGACGTCACCCGCGAGTTCTACATCAACGATGCCGGCACCCAGATCGACCGGCTGGTGGAGAGTCTCTGGGCGCGGGTGCAGCAGTCGCGCGGGATCGAGGCGGCGATCCCCGAGGGGGGATACCACGGCGAATATCTGACCGCCGCCGCCGCCCGCGCCCCCGAGGTTCCCGACCGGTTCGACGCCGCGGCCCCCGCGCTCCGGCGATTCATCCTCGGGTTTCAGCGGGAGGAGCAGGATGCGCTGCTTCGCGATTTCGGGGTCCGTTTCGACGTGCACAGCTCGGAACAGGGCCTCTACGACGATGGCCGGGTGCAGGCGACTCTCGACGAGCTGGCCGCGAAGCGACTCAGCTACGAGAAGGACGGCGCCCTCTGGCTCACCAGCGAGGCGCACGGCGACGACAAGGACCGGGTGCTCCGCAAGAGCGACGGCAGCCTGACCTACCTGGTGCCCGACATCGCCTATCATCGCGACAAGCACGAGCGGGGCTTCGACCGGGTCATCGACGTCTGGGGAGCCGACCATCACGGATACATTCCGCGGATGCGGGCCGCGCTCCGGGCGCTCGGATACCCCGACGACTTTTTCGAGGTGGCGCTGGTCCAGCTGGTCAAGGTGATGAAGGGCGGGGAAGAGGTCCGCATGTCGAAGCGGGCCGGCGACTTCGTGACGCTGCGCGAGCTGCTCGACTGGGTGGGCACCGACGCGGCGCGCTACTTCTTTCTCATGCGAAAGGGCGAGACCCCGTTCACCTTCGACGTGGACCTCGCCCGAAAGCAGACCGACGAGAATCCGGTTTTTTACGTCCAGATGGCCCACGCGCGGATGAGCGGGATTTTTCGGGTCGCGGGAATTGAGGTCACCGCCGCCGGCCGCGACGCGTCGCTCGAGGCGCTCCCGGCGCCGGAAGACGCCGAGCTGCTGAAGGAGCTGACCCGCTTTCCCGAAGTCGTGGCCGCCGCGGCGCGGGCCCGCGAGCCCCATCGCGTCACCGGGTATCTCGAAGATCTGTCGCGCGTGGTGCACGGCTGGTATCACCATTGTCGCGTGCTGGGAGAGCCCCCCGCCACCGAGCGCGCCAGGCTGGTGCTGGCGCGCGCGGCGCGCCAGGTGCTCCGCAACGGCCTCGGCCTGCTCGGACTTTCCGCCCCCGACCGGATGTGATCGCATGAGTCTTCTCGTCGTCGGCAGCGTCGCGCTCGATTCGATCTTCACGCCCTTCGGCGAGACCGCCGATGCGCTGGGCGGATCGGCGGTGTTCTTCAGCGTGGCCGCCTCGCTGCTCCATCCGGTCCGGGTGGTCGGGGTCGTCGGGTCCGACTACCCGGTGGCCCAGCTCGAGCTGCTGGCGTCGCGCGGCATCGACTGGTCCGGCGTCGAGCGGGCCGAGGGTGAGAGCTTCCGGTGGAAGGGGAAGTACTCCTACGACCTCCAGAGCCGGGAGACGCTGGAAACCCGGCTCGGCGTCTTCGCGGCCTTCGACCCCAAGCTGCCGCCCGCCTGGCGCGACGCCAAGTATCTGTTTCTCGGCAACATCGATCCGATGCTTCAGCTCAACGTGCTGGAGCAGATGACCCGGCCGTCGCTGGTCGTCTGCGACACGATGAACTACTGGATCCAGAGCCGGAAGCCGGAGCTGATGAAGCTGCTCGAGCGGGTGGACATCCTGCTGGTCAACGACGGCGAGGCGCGGGAGCTGTCGGGCGACTGGAACATCCATCGGGCCGGGAAGTGGATCATGGCACGGGGACCCAAGCGGGTCGTGATCAAGCAGGGCGAGTACGGCGCCCTCCTCATCGAGCCGGACCGCACCTTCTACGTGCCGGCGTATCCCCTCGAAGAGGTCTTCGATCCCACCGGCGCGGGCGACGCCTTCGCCGGCGGATTCATGGGATATCTGGCGCGGGTGGATTCCACCGCGCATGCGCAGCTCCGGCGCGCGATGGTCTACGGCGCGGTCATGGGGAGCTTCGCGGTGCAGGGCTTTGGCGTGAAGGGATTCGACACGGTGGATTACGACACGGTCCAGAAACGGGTCGACGCCTTCGTGGACCTGACCGACGTGCGCCTCGCGGAGCCGCTGCCGTGAGCGGATCGCAATACGCCGCCGCAGGCGTGGATCTCGCAGGCGGCGACGCCGCCAAGCGGCGGATTGCCGCGCTGGTCCAGGGTGCCCGCACCCCGCACTCGGTCGGAAAGGTCGGCGCCTTCGGCGGGATGGTGCGGGTGCCCGAGGGTTACCGCCGCCCCGTGCTGGTGATGAGCACCGACGGCGTCGGGACCAAGGTGATGGTGGCGCGGGAGGCGGGCCGCTACGACACGGTGGGCGAGGACCTCGTCAACCACAGCGTCAACGACATCCTGGTTCACGGCGCCCGCCCGCTGGCGTTCCTCGACTATGTCGCCGGGGCGGGACTCGGGATCGAAGAAACCGCGGCGATCGTGGAGGGCGTGGCGCGCGGCTGCCGCAATCACGACATGGCGCTCGCCGGAGGCGAGACGGCGCAGATGCCGGGGCTGTATCGTCCCGGAGAGTTCGACCTCGCGGGCACCATCGTCGGCGTCGTGGAAGAGGACGCGGCAATCCATGGCGATGCCATCGTGCCGGGCGATGTGCTCATCGCGCTGGAATCGACCGGGCTTCATACCAACGGCTACACCCTGGCGCGCGCGATTCTCTTCGATCGCCTCAAGCTTGCGCTGGACGCGGTGATCCCGGGCACCGAAGGGACCCTGGGGCAAGTGCTGCTCGCGGTGCACCGGAGCTACCTGGCAGCATTGATGCCGGTGCTCGATCGGGTACATGGACTCGCCCACATCACCGGCGGCGGGATACCGGGGAACCTGGCGCGGATTCTTCCGTCGGGATGCGAAGCGGTCGTGGACGCGGCGAGCTGGACGCTTCCGCCCCTCTTCGAGCTGCTGCAGCGCGGCGGGGAGGTGTCGCAGGACGAGATGCTGGATGTCTTCAATCTCGGAGTGGGCATGATCGTGGTCGCCCCCGCCGACCAGGCGGATCCGGTTCGGAGCGCCGCGACCGCCGCCGGCGTGCCCAGCTGGATGCTGGGCGAGATCCGCTCCGGAGCCGCGGGCGTCCGGCTCGTGTGATCGATGACGCTTAGGCCGGAGACCCGGGCCCGGGCCCGCGCGCTGCAGCTGCTGTACGCCTGGGAAATCGACGGACGAGCGGCGGTCGAGGAGCTGGTGCCCGGGCTGGCGCGCATCACCGGCTCCCCGCCCGGCATCCTCGTCGAGGCGGCGAATCTCGCCGCGGGGGTCATCGAGCGGCGTGAGGAAATCGACGAAGCGTTCACCCGGGCCGCCGCCAACTGGCGGATCGAGCGGCTCGCCCTGGTGGACCGGAACATTCTGCGACTCGCGGTCTTCGAACTGATGTCCGGCACGGTCCCACCGAAGGTCGCCATCGACGAGGCGCTCTATCTGGCCCACCGGTTCGGCGGGGTCCAGTCGGCGTCGTTCGTGAACGGCGTGCTCGACTCCGTCGCCCGTACCCTCGGGCGACTGTGAACATTCTCCTGGCCAACTGGCAGGATCTGGAGAATCCCCACGCCGGCGGCGCGGAGTTGCACCTCTTCGAAATCTTCGCCCGGCTCGCGGCCCGGGGACACCGGGTGCACCTGGTCTGCTCCGGCTGGCCGGGAAGCGCCTCGCCGGCGACGGTGCGGGGGATCTCCGTCGAGCGGCACGGTGGCCGGCACAGTTTTGCGGCGCTGGGACGGGCCGCGGTGCGCCGAGCGCTGGGGCGAGAACGGTGGGACATCGTCGTGGAGGACATCAACAAGCTTCCGCTGTATCTCGCGTCGATCACGACGCTTCCCTTCTGCGCCATCGTCCCCCACCTCTTCGGCACCACCGCATTCCAGGAGGCGCCCTGGCCGATGGCCGCCACCGTGGCGATGGCGGAGCAGCCGATTCCCCGGCTCTATCGACGGGCGGGATTCCACGCGATCAGTGAAAGCACCCGGGATGACCTGGTGGCCCGGGGAGTCCCCGCCGAACGGGTGCGGGTGATCCATCCCGGAATCGACGCCGAGTCCTACTCCCCGGCCTCCGGGCTTGACCGGACCGATCCGCCGACCTTCTTATACGTCGGACGCCTGAAGCGATACAAGGGCGTCGAAGTGGCGATCCGGGCTCTGGCCCTGGCGCGGCGGGAGCGGCCCGAGCTCTCGCTGGATATCGCGGGAACCGGAGACGATGCGCCGCGGCTTCGCGACGTCGCCGCGTCGCTGGGGCAGAGCGGCTCGGTCCGCTTTCTCGGTTTTGTCTCCGAAGAGCGGAAACGGGCGCTCTTCCGCGCCGCCTGGGCCAACCTTTTCCCGTCGCCCAAGGAAGGGTGGGGGCTCACGATCATGGAAGCGGCGGCATGCGGGACGCCATCGCTGGCCTCCGACAGTCCGGGCTTGCGGGACTCGGTGCGGCAGGGAGAAACCGGATTCCTGGTGCCGCACGGAGATGCCGGTGCGCTCTCGCGACGGATGCTCGAGCTCGCCGCGGATCCCGCGCTGGTTGAAAGCCTCGGAGCCGCCGCTCGCCGGCATGCCCTGGCGTGGAGCTGGGACGATGCCGCCGCCGCCACCGAAGCGCACCTCGCCGAGCTCGTCGCAGGCCGCGGCCTGCTCCCACCACCTTCCGGAGGGGAATGATGCAGACCACCATCACCGCCCGTCACTGTGAAGTCACCGAGTCGCTCCGGGAACGAGCATTGGCCCTGACCGAGCGGCTTGCGCAGCTTTCGCCCCACGCACTGGATGCCACCGTCGTCTTCGATGCCGGCCCGCTCGCCCACACGGTCGAGATCCGGCTGCACGCCCGCGGCCGCAAGATGCTGGTGGGCGTGGGCGAAGGGCCCGATCATCGGACCGCCCTCGATCGCGCCGAAGAGAAGCTCCGGCCTCAGCTCCTCAAGGCGGGCCGGGTGCGCCAACGAACCCGCCGCGCCCCGACCCGGGACGCATGAGTCTTCGTCCCCGCGATCTTCTCGCCCGCCGCGGCGATCCACTTCAGCTCGAGACCCTGACCGGGGAGCCGGGCCTGGACCGGCCGCTTCCCGATCAGGAGGTGGGCAATCCCGGCCTGGTGCTCGCGGGGTACACCGGGCGCTTCGTCCCGGCCCGGCTGCATGTGCTGGGTGAGACCGAGATCACCTACCTGCAGTCGCTCGACGACGAGGCGCGCACTCGCTCGATCGAAACGTTCATGAGCTACGAGCTGCCCTGTATCTTCGTCACCAAAGGGCAGGACGTTCCCGAGCACCTGCTCACGCTGGCGCGCGCCCGCAGCATCCCGGTGCTCCGCACCAAGCTCAAGACCGCCGAATTCTTCAAGCGGATCAAGCCGATTCTCGAGGAGGCGTTCGCTCCGCGCACCACGCTGCACGGGTCGCTCGCCGACGTCTACGGCGTGGGACTGCTGTTTACCGGCCGCTCCGGGATCGGCAAGAGTGAATGCGTGCTCGACCTGGTAGAGCGGGGGCATCGCCTGGTGGCGGACGATCTGGTCCTGGTGTCGCGCAAGGGCAACGACGTCCTGATCGGGCAGGGGCACGAGCTCGCGGCGCATCACATGGAGATCCGTGGTATCGGCCTGATCGACGTCAAGGCGCTCTTCGGCGTCCGCTCGGTCCGCCAGCAGAAGCGCATCGAGGTCGTGGTCCAGCTGGAGGACTGGGAAAAGGCCAAGGACGCCGACCGCACCGGGCTGGTGCGCCAGGACGCCACCATTCTGGAGGTGAAGGTGCCGAAGGTGATCGTGGGCCTGAATCCGGGCAAGAACCTCACTGTGATCTCCGAGGTGGTGGCGATGGCGCATCTCCTCCGCATGACCGGCGTGGACGTGGCCTCCGCGTTCAACGACCGGCTGATCAAGCGGATGATGGAGCAGCGGGGACTTCGGGAATACCTCCAGGAAGACTACGAATGATCGCGCCCCTCGTGGGCGTGGTGGTCGGGCACGGCGCGGTGGCCGAGGCGCTGGTCGGCGCGGCCGAGGAAATCAGCGGTGTGCGCGGCGCCCTGATTCCGGTGTCGAACAGCGGGGCCGACCGGGCGGCGCTGGAGCAGCGGGTCATCGACGCGGTGGGCGCGCATCGCGCGATCGTGTTCGTGGATCTGCCGAGCGGGAGCTGTCTCTTCGCCGCGATGCGGGGGCTTTCGTCGCGGGAGCATGTCCGCGTGGTGACCGGCGTGAACCTGGTGATGCTGCTGGACTTCCTGTTTCACCGGGAGGAAGACATCGCCGATGTGGCCCGGCGGGCAGCGGAAGCCGGGGCGCGGTCGATTTCGGAGCGCTGATGCCGATCGTGCTCTGCCGGGTCGATGACCGGCTGGTTCATGGGCAGGTGGTGGTCGGCTGGGGAAGGCCGCTCGACCTGCATCGCATCGTGCTGGTGGACGACGAGGTTCGAGCCAGTCCCTGGGAGCAGGAGCTGTACCGGATGGCCGCTCCGCCCGAGATCAAGGTCGAATTCGCCAGTGCCGCCGAAGCCGCGCCCCGTCTCGCGGGGTGGGACGGCGGCCGGGAGCGGGTGCTCGTGCTGGTCGGGACGATCGGAATCGCGTCGGAGCTCGAGCGCCGGGCGCCGGGAGCGCTGCACAAGCTCAACCTGGGCGGAATCCACGCCGGACCGGGTCGGCGTGAGCGGTTGCGCTACCTCTACCTGTCGGACGAGGAGCTCGCGATGCTGCAGGGACTGGCCCGGCGGGGCATGCAGATCAGCGCCCAGGATCTGCCCACGTCGCGGCAGGTACCGCTGGCGGATCTCGAATGAGCGAGTTTCCGCTCGTCGCGCTGCTGGTCTGGGGCACCATTGTGGGCCTCGATCTCGCCAGCATGCTGCAGGGCCTCTTCAACCGGCCCCTGGTGGTGGGCGCGGTCGCCGGCGTGATGCTCAATGATCCTGCGGCGGGACTCCGCATCGGTGTGGCGCTCGAGCTGTTCGCGCTGGATGTCCTCCCGGTGGGCGCCTCCCGCTACCCCGATTACGGCGCCGCGACGGTTGCGGCGGTCGCGCTAAGCGCGGGGCAGGCGTGGACGGCAGCGCTCGGCCCGTCGGTGCTGCTGGGACTGGTGCTGGCACACCTCGGGGGCCTCACGATCGTGCTGCATCGCCGGGTGACGGCCTGGGCCCTCGCGCGTTCCGAGCCGGCCCTCGACCGCGGCGACCGCGGCATCGCCTCGAAGGTGCACCTGGTCGGGCTCCTCGCCGATCTGGTGCGGAGCGCCGCGCTGGCGACCATCGGTCTCCTGGCCGCGACTCTGCTGAAGCATGCGCCTCACCTCGACGTCGCGACCCAGCGTGCGCTGGCTATCGTCGTGGTGGCCGGCGGATTCGTGGCGGTGATCGGCGGCGCGCTCCGGCGCGCAGGAACCGCGCGGCGGATGGTCTGGCTGGCTGGTGGCATGGCGCTCGGCGTGCTGGGGCTCGGACTCCGATGATCGGCGGCGCGCGCACCCTGCTCCGGCTCGCGGCGCTGCAGGCGTCGTGGACCTACGAGCGGATGCAGGGCATCGGCATCGCCTTTGCCATGGAGCCCCTCCTCGCGCCGCTCGAGGAGTACCCCGAGCGGGCCCACGCCGCGCGGGGCCGCTCCGCCCAGTACTTCAACGCACATCCATTTCTCGCCGGCGCCGCGGTGGGCGCGCTGTCGCGGGCCGAGCTCGATGGTGAGCCTGGGGAGCGGATTCTCCGGCTTCGCACCGCGCTGTCGGGTCCCCTGGGCGCGCTGGGCGACCAGCTCTTCTGGGCGGGAATCGTTCCGGCGGCGATGGGTCTCGCGATGATCGGCGTGACCCGGGGCTACGGTCTCGGCGCGATCGCGCTGGTGGTGCTCGGGTATAACGCGCTGCGGATCGCGGTCACCGCCTGGGGACTCCGCATCGGGCTGGCGCACGGCCTTCGAGTGGCCCACGCGATCAGCGAGTCGTGGCTGCCCCGTGCCGCGCCCCGCGCCGGCGACGTGGCCGCGGTTCTGATCGGCGCCGCGGTGCCGCTGGTCGCCGCCTGGCTGCTGCGCGGGAGCGGCGAGCCGATTCGCGCCACGGTCCTGGTGGTGGCGGGTGCCGCCGCCCTCGGCGTGCTGACGCTGCGCCGGCCGCTCTCTGCGCCGGCGCTCACCGTGGGCGCTGCCGCGCTCACCCTCTTCTGGCGATGGAGTGCCGCGTGATCGAGCGCCAGGTGACGGTGGTGAACTCGCTGGGTCTCCACGCCCGGCCCGCGGCCCAGCTGGTGCGGCTGGCCAGCAGCTTCGAATCGGAGGTCCACCTGGTGAAGGACGGCGTTCCGGTCAACAGCAAGAGCATCATGGGTGTGATGATGCTCGCCGCCGAATGCGGAAGCGTGCTGGTGGTGCGGACCGACGGCGCCGATGCCGAGGCCGCCGCCGCCGCGATGGCGGAGCTCATCGCCTCGGGGTTCGGGGAAACATGACCGGCGAGCGGACTATTCGCGGCGTCGGGGTTTCCCCCGGGCTGGCCTACGCCCCGGCGGTGGTGCTGGAGTGGAAATTCCCTGCGGTCCCCGATCGCTGGGTGTCCGGCGATGAAGTCGAAAGCGAAGTCGCCCGGCTGAATGAGGCGGTGGCGGCGGTGGTCCACAGCCTCAACCGGCTGCGGGAGCGGGTGCTGGAGCGCGCCGGGCATGAGGAGAGCCAGATTTTCGAAGCCCAGATCATGATGGTGCAGGATGCCGAGTTCCTCAAGGAAGTCGTGCACCTGATCCGGGACAATCGCTTCAGCGCCGAGACCGCCTACGAGTTCAAGGCCCTGGAGATGCGGGCCAAATGGGGCGGCACCGGCAACGTGCGCCTGCGCGAGCGGCTCGCCGACCTGCTCGCCACCCAGCTCCGGGTGCTGCGGCATCTCACCGGTCACGGCGACGAAGAGCTCTTTGGATTCGAGGATCAGCGCCACGTCATCATCGTGGCGCACGAGCTCTATCCGGGGCTCACGGTACAGCTCGACCGCGATCAGCTGGCCGGACTGGTGAGTGAAGAAGGCACCCGGACGTCGCACGCCGCGATTCTGGCCCATTCGCTGGGGATTCCCTGCGTGATGGGCGTCTCCGGCGCCGCGGCGCGGATCCGGCCCGGCACCATGCTGCTGCTGGATGGCACGACCGGGAACATCCTGGTCGAGCCGACCCTCCAGGAGCTCGAAACCGCGAAAATCGTCGCCACCCGCCGGCACAAGCTCGAACTCGAGCTGGAAGCGGCGGTCGAGCTGCCCAGCGTCACCCCCGATGGGGTGGCCGTGACGCTCATGGGGAACGTCGATCTTCCCGACGAGATCGACATGGCGGTGCGCCACGGTGCCCAGGGCGTCGGGCTCCTGCGCACCGAGTTTCTTATCGCGGGCCGGGCCCACCTCCCCAGCGAAGACGAGCAACTGGAATATTTCCGCCGGATCACGTCGGCCTTCGGCAGCCAGACCGTGGTGATCCGCACCTACGACCTGGGAGGCGACAAGTTCCCCGCGGCGTTCGCGGCGCCTTCGGAAGCCAACCCGTTTCTGGGCTGGCGCTCGATTCGAGTCTGCCTCGACCAGCCGGAAATCTTCCGGCCCCAGCTCCGTGCCATCCTGCGCGCCGCGGCCGACCGTCCGCTGCAGGTGATGCTGCCGCTGATCACCCGGGTGGACGAAGTGCTCCGGGCCAAGGAGATGATCGCCGAAGAGGCCGCCGACCTGGCCGGCGCGGGAATCCGGGCCGCGCGAAATCTCCCGGTGGGCGTCATGGTGGAAACCCCGGCGGCGGTCGTCCTGGCCGACCGGCTCGCCGCGGTGAGCGCCTTCTTCTCGATCGGGACGAACGATCTCACCCAGTACACCCTGGCCGTCGACCGCGGCAACGCCCACCTCGCCTCGCGCTTCACCCCGCACGATCCGTCGATCATCCGGATGCTGCGCGACGTGCTTGCGGCGGGCAATGCCAAGGGAATTCCGGTGAGCGTCTGCGGCGAGATGGCGTCCGAGCCCCTCTACGCGGTGCTCCTGCTCGGGCTCGGGTTCACCACCCTGTCGGTCGCGCCCCCGACCTTGCCGCTGCTCAAATGGCTGGTGCGCACGGTGCCGATGTCGGCGGCGAAGGACGCGGCGGCCCAGGCCCTCGAGGCGGCCGATCCCGAGACCGTGACGCAAGTGCTCCGCGACGCGATTGCCCCCTTTCTCGATTTACGTCTCATCGATCCCAACAGTCCGTTGCCGGGGCGGGGCAGTGGGGCTAGTTTGACCCGATAGGCCGTGAGAGGTGAGACGTGAGAGGTGAGAGGGACGTGCCTCACCCCGTCTC
>Ga0075429_100002070_pt1 | contig 16735 bp, 13 predicted proteins | sample RhiMetdeltSRZDD3_FD_75295 | JGI IMG/M metagenome (GOLD analysis project Ga0075429, IMG submission 75295) | Populus rhizosphere microbial communities from Tennessee, USA - Rhizosphere MetaG P. deltoides SRZDD3 | ecosystem: Host-associated > Plants > Roots > Rhizosphere > Soil | place: USA... | reverse complement strand
ACTCGGCGGGCCGGTACGAACGGGAGCAAGCCTTCGAGCGCGGCCGGACCGAACGTCTCGGCGTCTGCAAGCACCGCCTTGGCCAGATGCAACGCGGTGCGCTCGACGTCGTCCGGTGTTAGGCGGGTGTGGTCTCCGTACGTCCAGCGCGCGGCAACGTCGGCCACCGCCGCTTCCAGCAGCGCCCGGATCGACTGGGTCGACTGTCCATCCCGGTCTCCTGACTTCGGCGCCGTGGTGTCAGCGAGTGATGCAGACGCGTCGGCGGGCTCGGACGTTGTTGCCGTCGTTCGCCCTCGCGTCGCACCCTTGCGCGGCGGTCGGGCGGCTCGACTCATTCGTCAGTGATGCCCGACAAATCGTCGCGACGGAACCCGTGCTTCTCCATGAGACGATAGAGGGTCGTGCGATCGATGTTCGCCAGACGCGCCGCCTTCGACATGTTCGAACCCGCCCGCCCAATGAGCTGCGTGAGATACTCCTTCTCGAAGTGCGCGATGAGACGGTCCTTGGCTTCGTGAAACGTCGAAGTCATCACAGCCGCTGGGAAGCTCTCCCCCGTGACGGGCTCCGGCGCTGCCCCCGTTCCGCTGTCATCGTACATCGGAACGTCGTCAGGCTGAATGAGACTCCCTGACTCCGTGAGCACGGTGAGCTGCTCGATAACGTTCTGCAGTTCGCGAACGTTGCCGCGCCAGTGCCGTGTCTTGAGGAAATCGATTGTCGATTCAGACAATCGCGGCGGCGCCTCGCTGTGTCCGCGATGCCGTTCCCAGTAGTGCGAGAGAAAGTGATTCGCGAGGATTTGGATGTCTTCCTGTCGCCGGCGTAGCGGCGGCAGGTGGATCGGTACCACGCGCAGCCGGTAGAGCAGATCCTCGCGCAGCGATCCCTTGGCTACGCACTCTTGCGGCACCTTGTTCGTCGCCGAGATGAAGCGCACGTCGACGACGGCGTCCTGCGACTCGCTGCCGACGCGCCTAACGACGCCATCCTGAATCACGCGCAACAGCTTGGCCTGAATAGGCAGCGACATTTCTGTCAGCTCGTCCAGGAACAGGGTCCCGCCGTTCGCGATCTCGAGGAGCCCTGGCTTTTCGCGATCGGCTCCGGTGAACGCGCCTTTGCGATGTCCGAATAGCTCGCTTTCCAGCAACCCTTCCGGCAGCGCCGCGCAGTTGATGGGAACCAGCGGACGGCTCGCCCGACGCGAATGCTGATGGATGAACTGGGCGATGACTTCTTTGCCCGTTCCGCTTTCGCCCATGATCATGACGGACGCGTCGGTGCTCGCGACTCTGCGCGCGAGATCGACTGCCTTCCGAAACGCTCCGGAAATACCGAGGAGCGTCAACTTGTCGCTGTGTCCCGTCTGTTTCTGCAGCTGAACGCGGAGGTCGCGCGTCTCACGTGCAACCATGACGGCGTGCGCCGCGCGTCCAACGAGTACTTGCAGATGCGTCGCGGAGAATGGCTTCGGGAGATAATCCCACGCGCCGGTTCGCAGGGCTTCGATGCTCGTCGTCACGCTCGGATTGCCGGTCATAACGACGACGATTGTTTCTTTGTTTGATTCGAGCGTCGCCTTGAGGATGTCCATCCCCGAGACGGGCGTCATGTACAAGTCGACGAGGACGATGTCGAAGCGGCGCCGCTTAACGAGATCGATCGCCTCGTCGCCGCGCCCAAGTGTGGTGACGTTGTAGCCGTCCATCTGCAGCACGCTCGCGCACCCTTCGCGGAGTGTGCGATCGTCATCGACGATCAGCAGATTGAGGCTTCCTTTGACCTCACTTGGAATAGAGAGCGGATCGCGCGGCTCTCTGTTCGTAGGGTCGAGTGCCTCGTTGTCGACGGCAGTTCCGCTCGTCATCTATGCAGGTCTCCCGGCAGCAGGGTCAGGACCGCTGCAAGCGTCTTGCACCTGGCTTGTCAGACACGCGACCAGACGCTTTGCCCGGGCGGCGACTCAACAATTTCAGGTGCGCGAGGTCCGAATCTGAGCTTGCCGCGCAGTTTTTTGCGGTGCTAAAGCTACACCGTCGCTGGACGACAACACCGCGATGTGCGTCACGCACAACAGCCGTTGTGGTCGGTAGCCGAGCCGGAAGGCTAATCACAGCGGTACCTAGCCTGGGCCAACGCGTCGGCGAAACCCTGGTTAGGTACTTCTTGACCGACCCGCGCGTCGAGGTCTGTGACGAGCAGGGTGGGCCAAGAATTGCTATCCCATGGACAACTTCTTCGCATTATGTCGGCAACGTTTTGAGGCACTATTATCGTCCTCTCAGCGTATCATTCAGCCTCCGTCCTCCAGTGTCTAAGTCATGCCAGTTGATCTAGTTCAATCGTCAGGGGGCGGCGTCCAGCCTTACGGCAACGGCGCAGCCGTCTCCGCCTGGCAGCAGCCCCCAGTTCCAGCTGCGCCGGCCGAGTCCTCGATGCTTGGCAATGCGTTGCATCGCACGATCGCAGCGCTCAAGCGATACAAGTGGCTAATTCTCGCGACCACCGTCTTCGGCAGCGCCGTCGGTTTCGTGCTGTCCAAGATGATCGCGCCGAAGTATCAGGTGAACGCGAGCGTATGGATCCGCGAACAGAACCTGGGCGGGCCGATTCAGCCGCCGGGCATGGTATCCACGAACCTCAGCTGGGCCGACCTGGTCATGAGCCAGGCTGTTCTCGACTCAGTCGTCGTTAGGCTCGCGCTATTTGCAATGCCGCAAACGGTGCGCGACACCGTCGTAATGCGATCGATGCAGCCGACGGATACGCTCATCCCTGGCGCGTACCAGCTCGCCGTGAAAAACGGCAAATACGTGCTCACGCGCACGCAGGGGCCGCGCGGTGAAGACGTGAATGCCGTCGTCGAGCAAGGTGTGGTCGGCGATTCTGTCGGTCGCGCCATTGGTATCTCGTGGCTTCCCGACTGGAGTCTCGTTCCACGCGATCGCGATCTGCGCTTCAACGTCGTCGTTCCGCGTGAAGCGTCCGGTCGCATCTTGCGGCAGCTGGCGGTCATCCTGCCGCCGCAGAGCAACTTCATGCGCATGAATCTCTCGGGCCCCGAGCCTGTGCTGCTCGCGAGCACGATGAACACGATCCTCGATGTGTTCCTCGAGACTGCGAAGCGGCTCAAGCGTACGGACCTCACTCAGACGTATGAGTCGCTCGAGGCACAGCGCCAAAAAGCCGCCGCGGACATGGCCTCGACAGCAAAGCAGCTCGAGGGTTATCGCATCCAGACGATTACACTTCCCTCCGACCAGGTACCTGTCGCGCCCGGTGTCACGATCGCGCAGAATCCTGTTTTCAGTTCGTACTTCAACGACCGCACGAGCCTCAGCAACATCAAGCAGGATCGCGAGCTGCTGGAAGAAGTGCTTGACGAGAAGAAGGCCGGCGGTACGGGCTGGATCGAGAAGTTGCGCCTACTCGTGCCGAGCCTGCAACTAAGCAATCCCAATCTGAATCTGGCGATCGGCGAGCTCGACCTCACGCGCAATCGGCTGCGCGTCGAGATGCAGACAAAGACCGACTCCAACCCGGTCGTTATTGATCTTCGCAAGAAGATTCGCCAGCTCGAGATGCAGGACGTTCCGCAGCTCACCCAGGTGTCGCTCAATCAGATGCGTTCGCGCGAACGCGATCTTGGTAATCGAGTGCGTCTCGCCGGGAAGGAACTCCAGGCGATTCCCACGCGCTCCATCGAAGAAGATCGGCTCAACCGCAATTACCAGGTCGCGGTATCGGTCTACAACGAGCTGCATAACCGAACCATCAACGCGAAGCTCGCCGAATCGAGCGTACAGCCGGATGTGTCCGTGCTCGAGCGTGCAGTGCCGCCAGGCAGGCCCTCGACTGACACTGCGTCCGCGATTTTCCTGATGGCGATCGCAGGCTCGCTCGCCGCAGGCATTCTGCTCGCGCTCATGCTCGACCGCATGGACAAGCGCTTCCGTTATCCGGAACAGGCTGTGGGCGAGCTTGGCCTCGATATTCTGGGCGCTATCCCGTCCTTCAAGAACCCCAAGAACTCCGCGGCTCGACTGGAGGAGTGGTCCCAGCTGATGGAAGCGTTCCGCTCGTTAGGCTTGAGCGTGCGCAGCGCTTTCCCACAGAACGAGCCGATCGCATTTACGATCTCGAGTCCCGGGCCCGGTGACGGTAAGTCGTTCATCTCGCTCAACCTCTCGATGGTCATGGCCGAAGCCGGCTTCCGCACCGTGCTTATCGACGGTGACATCCGGCGCGGGCGGCTGCACGAGACGAAGCCGCTGATCGACTGTAGCCAGAGCCCTGGGCTGGTCGAGCATCTCGCCGCAGAGGCGACGCTCGCGGAAGTGATTCGCGAGACGACGCACGCGAATCTTTGCGTCATTCCCTGCGGCGCTCGTCGACGTCAGGGACCGGAGTTGCTCGCTTCGGAAGCGATGCAGCGTCTCATCGCCGAGCTGCGTTCGCAGTTCGACGCCATCATCGTCGATTCGGCGCCGCTGGCGGCCGGTATCGACCCGTACGCGTTAGGCGCGGCCTCCGGAGCGATGCTCGTCGTTCTCCGCGCCGGTGAGACAGACACCAAACTGGCGCAGGCCAAGCTCGGTACCATCGACCGCCTGCCGGTGCGCCTCATTGGGAGCGTCCTCAACGACGTCGGCACCGACGCGACGTACCGTTACTACTCGTACCTCGGCTACGAATACGCGCCGATGGACGACGCGGAATCGCCGGGACTTATCGGGTCAGCTAAGGAGTAGCTGAAGGGTAAAGGCAGCTGTCAGCCGTCGGCTTGCGGCTGACAGCCGACAGCTGCTGACAGCTCGAAGGCGTCGTTAGGCAATCGTTACTTCACAGTTCTTACGCCGACATCGTCGAAAGCCGCGACTGTCAGTTCCTTTCCTTCCGCCGGCCGCGCGTGACGCAATGCAGTTGCGGCTCGCAGCATCAACTCGACGGCATCCACAGTCGAGTCTGCGAAATCAGACACCGCGCTGTAACCCGCGCGGACTTTGAGCTGACGAAACTCGCCGGCAAACATCAGCGGGCGCGCGTCGATCGATTCCTGTAGACGCTCCACGATACGCAACGCGCCGGCCATGTCGCTTGCCGGCGCGATTATGGCGAACTCGAGATGACCAAGGTGTCCAACCGCGTCAGACGTTCTCGTCGACTCGCGACAGACTTCGCCGAGATACGACACGATGCGAGAGACGTCCTCAGGATTGGAGAGCGCCGATTCAGGAACGTCACCAGCTGGCGATACGACTACGCATGCAAGCGCCGAATGCCGCCGAGCCGCGTCAGCACCGATTTCTTTCGCGCGTCTCGCGAGGCCGCGAACGTTGTAGAGGCCCGTCGCTGGATCGATGACGGCCGAAGCGCGCACATGATCGATTTCGCGCTTGCTCTGGACGTACGCGCCCATCTTGAGGAGCAACGCCTCGCTGTCGATCGGCTCGCCTAACAATTCCCAGGCGCCAGCTCGAAGGGCTTCGAGGCGCAGCGCGCGCGATGCCGGCCCTGCCGTCGTCATGACGATTGGCGTGCTCTGCGACAAACCGACTTCCGAACGCAGCAGCTGAACCACTTCTATGCCGCTGATGTCTGGCATCCCGACGTCGAGGATCACGGCGTCAGGCTGTGTGCGTCGCGCAACGTCCACGGCTTGTCGTCCGGTGTAAGCCCGTACGACGGCAAAGCCAGCTTGGCCCAGCACGCTCTCAAGCGTCCGCGCCGACCATTCCTGGTCGTTCGCGACAAGCACGAGCGGCGGTGGTGGCGTCGGGTGCGCCGAAGCCAGCGAATTATCGATTGCCTTACGCATGTTTCGTGGTGGTCCGGGCCCCCTCAGCCCATGGCACCGGGTAGGGCGAGCGACGCACAAGTCATGCTGGCACCTTAGCCTAGCCTAGATGGCCTCGCCAAACCCCAGCGTTAGGCCAAGAAATGTGATCCTGAGCACGTGTTCGCATGTCGATGCTTACTGACGCTCGAGCAACCGTCCGGTGACCGTGGCGCTTTTCAATCCTGTAACACGTTGTGGCGCGGAGGCCTGTAGGGCGCCGATGGTCGGCTCGAATAGCGTGCATGTGTGTATCCTTGAGCCGGTGACGCGAGACTGACGCGGCGAGTCTCACGAGCACGTTACCTCAGTAGCCAGGTGCGCGGCTGCCATTTGGATGTGGGCCGAGTGCAACAGCGATAGGCGTAATGTGGTGCACGATTTGCGCTTGCGTGATGTCGAACACTGACCTAAAGATTTGCTTTTTCACACCTTCCGTGATTCCCGACGCGCCTTATCAGGGCTGGCAGCGACGGGCACGAAACTCTCAGAGCATCTGACGTCTATGCCCGCAACACACTTGGCACGCCGCGCCGCGGCTCTCCTATTGGCCACCGTGGCGCTGTTCGCCACAGCCAAGGCGCAGTCCGTCCTCGGAGAGATGAGGCGCCAGCAGACGCGTGCGGAGCTGGAGTCGGCTCTCGCGAGCTACGAGAAGTTGGCGGTCAGCACGAGCGACAGAAAGGTCAAAGAGCAGGCGATGACAGACGCGGCGGCTATTCGCGAACGGCTTCGCACCGGTGACTTCTATCCCGGGGACCGGATCGTCATTCGCGTTCTGAACGACACGTCGGTGAGCGATACGTTCACCGTCAAGCAGGGACGCATGATCGACTTCCGCGCGATTCCTGAGTTGACGCTCGCTGGCGTCCTCGACTCCGAGCTGCTCAACCACGTCAAAACGCACATCGCGAAATACATCCGCGATCCCGATGTGACGGTCATACCACTCGTTAGGCTTCAGTTCACGGGCGGGATAGCACAGCCTGGTTGGTACCAGTTTCGTACCGACCAAACGTTGACCGACGCAATCATGTCGATCGGTGGTCCGTCTCAGATTGCCGAGATTCACAAAACAGACATTCTTCGCGGCGGCAAGGTGACCGTTGATCGTGGATCGACGGCACGCGCATTGCGCTCAGGGAAAACAATAGGCGACTTGGGGCTTCGCGACGGCGACGAGGTGCGCATTGCGGAACAGCTGAGCGCACGACCAAGCCGTTTGTGGACGCTACTTCCGATCATTACGAGTCTGTTGTTCACCATTCGATACATCGCGCGCAATTAGCTAAATGCCGCACATAGAGACATGTCAGGAATCAGCTTGACGCCGACTGACGAAAGAGCGCTGACGCCTTCGCTGAATGGGTCGCTCGTCCCACGGCGAACCCGGCGGTCAGCCGCTGACGCGTCGATCGCATATGAACGGGCGCTCGCACCCGAGTTAACGAAGGAAGAGGCTGTGATTGACGGTGTCGTCCCGCGCTCGCGTAGCGACTCGTTCAATCGCGGGCTCAACGTCGTGCTCGCTGCGACCGGATTACTGCTCACGTTGCCGCTCTTGGTATTGATCGGCTTCTTGATCAAGTTCACGTCACGTGGTCCAATTTTGTACGCGCAGACGCGCGTCGGACTCGACAGGCGCTGGCGCCGGACGCTCGCGATGCACGATCGGCGAGTTCGCGACCTCGGCGGCGCGGTCTTCACGATCTACAAGTTCCGCACGATGCGCGTGGACGCCGAAGCAAAATCCGGCGCTGTGTGGGCTAAGGAAAACGATCCCCGCGTCACGCCGTTAGGCAAATACCTGCGCATCCTGCGTCTCGACGAGCTGCCACAGCTGTGGAATATCCTGCGCGGTGACATGAACATCGTCGGTCCGCGGCCGGAACGCCCGAGCATCGTCGCTCGCCTGCAGCGCGACATCACGCACTATGGCTCGCGCCATCGCGTGCGTCCCGGCCTCACCGGGCTCGCGCAGATCAACCAGCAGTACGATGCGTGTCTCGACGACGTGCGCACGAAGGTGAGCTACGATCTGGATTACCTTCGGACGCAGAGCTTGCTGCTCGACATGCAGATCATGCTGCGCACCGTCCCTGCCGTACTCCTCAAGTACCGCGGCTGGTAGCGAACTGGCTCGTTAGGTAGCAACCATCGTCAAGCGTTGAACGGCGTCGTGGCCCTGGAGGGTCACGCGCCGTCCTTCGTTTGCGGACACGTAGCTCGCGGCGACGACGCGCACAGCGTCACGCCCGTCCTCGCCGGACGCCGGGACGGCGCCGCCGCTGCGCAGGGCTGCCAGCGTGCGCTCCAGCAGGAGCCGCGTAGCCACCATAGGCGCGTCCTTTGGGTTGCGGCCGATGGTGCGGCGCTGAGGGCCGTTCTCGCGCCAGGCGAGGCCGCTGGCGCCCATTTCGAGGCGCACATGCGGCTTGGTGCTGCGCAGCAGACCCGCGCTCACTCTGGCGCGACCGCCGTACGAAACGCGATAGGACGCGGATCGCGTGTCAGCGCGTACTTCGAAGTACTGCGTCTCGCCGGGACAGAGCCGGTGCTGAACAACCTGAGCCATGGCCCCCGACGCGAATTCGAGGGTCACGAGCGCCAGGGCGTCAGTGTCGTCGTCACGCACTCCGCACGTCGACACGGACGCGCTAACTGTGTGGGGGACGTCGTTATGCAGCGCCATGACATAGTCCACGAGGTGGATCCCGGCCTCGTACAACACGCCTTTCATGAGCTGACCGCGCCAACCAGGCTCGGCCCAAGGCGGCAGATTCATGAGCTGCCAGGCCTGCGTGAAAACGAGGCCGCTTCCATCGGCGCTGATTGCGTCGCGCACCGCGCGGAACGCCGGCATTTCGCGAAACTCGTGGTTCATGGCGATGCGACGCCCAGCAGCCTTCGCCGCGGCGAGGAGTTTCTCCGCCTCCTCCACCGATGGCGCGATTGGCTTCTCGCAGATGAGATGCGCGCCCTGCTGCATGACGGCGGTCCCGATGGCGACGTGCGTCTCGGGCGGGGTACAGACGATGACGACGTCAGGGGACGCCTTGCGCATCATCTCGCCGACGTCCTCGAATGTCGTTAGGTCCCATTGCTTCCCTGCGCTCGCGCGACGCTCGGCACTGGAGTCGACACCGCCAACGACCGTGGCGCTTGAGATCCCCTTTAGAGCCGGCAGGTGTAGCGATTGGGCGGCGTTACCGAGACCGACGACGCCGATACGCCACGACGACGTTGACATGCCCGTGCGGCTACTCGCCCGGCGTCAGGCGGTTGTACACCTCGCCGATCAAGCGGCCTAACGCGTAGCCGATCACGAAGGCGTACACGAAGCCGATCAGACTGCCGAGGAACGTGACGCGATAACCGGGGAAGAAGGCCGCCAGCAACTGCAGGTGCTGCCCCGGATTCGGGCCGCTCTTCACGACGAGCCAATTCGTGGCGAGAAAGAGGCCGCCTCCAAAGAGCAGTCCGCAGGCGATGCCCCACGCGCGTGCGTTGAGCCGCAATAAGGCGCGGCGCACGTTGACCTCACGACCGGTGAGTCCGTTAGTCATTGATCGCGTCGCTAAATGTGATCGAGAAAATCGCGCGTTTCGGTCAGTTCCGCGCGGGTACGGATCGCAAAGGCCGTGATCGCGAGCGCTGCGTTGCGGCAGAACGCGAAAAACCATCCCGCGACGAAGGCGACAACGAAGCCCCAGCCAGCGCCGATCAGCACTCCCGGCCAGGAGACCGTGTAGCCGTAGAGATACTGGCCGAGCAGGCCTAACGGGAACTCCTGCGCTCGATCTGTCACCAGCACGGCCACGGTCACGAGCACCATGAGCACTGCGCCCGCCGATCCCAGCGCCGTCCCGAATGCGCGTTTATTGAGCGGCGCGAAGGCGAGCTCCAGCGCCTGATCGAGGCTCACTTCCTCCGGGTCCCGGCGCTCTGCGCGCGGAACTTTGGCTCGCTCAGGGACCGTCATGATCACCTCTATCATGATTAGTCATCCACGTATTCGACCCACGTGCTGCGACGGTGCCGCTTTGGAACGGGCGGCCAGCGCTGAACGCCGACCTCGGCATATGCCGCTGTCGTGGGGTCGGGCACAGGGGCGCCCAAGGTCTGCTGCAGGAGCAATCCCAATAGGAAGGAGACACCATTCAGCGCGTAATACAGCAAGTGCAGCGGTACAATGGCTATCGCGAAAAGGACGCCGCGCAAGCCCGCCATGTAGCGCCACAGCGGCCAGTTGAGCACGATGACCGGGACCAACAGAAGCAGCGCGACGCCGGCAATCGAGAGCGAAGTACGGAAGGCGGCGACAACGAGCAGCCCGGCGGAGAGCCACACCAGGGCCGTGTGAAGCCGCTCAGTCCAGCGCAGGTTCAGCGTCTTGGAGGAGAGCGCGGCGCCGCGTTGGGCCAGGAGTCGCGCCCACGGGATCCCTCGGTCGCGAAGATCCGTGCGGATGACATTGGCGAGCGACCACTTCTTGAGGTGCGTGACCTGGATCGCGGGGACGAGCAAGATCTTCTTGCCTAACGAGCGGATGCGGGCGCCCAGCTCGATATCTTCGATCTGCGGCCTTGCATAGTGCCACTCGTCGTACATCCCCGCCTCTTCGAAGACATCGCGCCGGATCGCACCAGCACCCGCCCAGAACGTGTCCACCTCGCCGGCGCCACGCGTGTGCGTGTAGTGGTGAATCAGGTTGCGATACTGCGACACGATGCCGGTCGCGCGTGGCGTCGTATCGTAGGCGCCAAAGACCGCTCCGGCGTCAGGATGCTCCGATAGCGTACCGAGAAGGTTGCGCAGCGTGTCGCGATGGACGACGACGTCCGCGTCGAAGAACGCGACGACGGGGGCGCGCGCCACCTCGAAACCACGATTGCGGGCGTATGCTGGTCCGTGTGGCCGGCCGGGGAGGCGCACCACCGAGTCTGCGTAGCGGCCGGCGATGGCAGCCGTGTCATCCAGCGATCCGTCGTCGACGACGATGAGCTCCCACGTGTCGCGCGGCAGATCGCTCTCGAGCAGCGCGCCTAACGTCTCATTGAGGAAACGTGCGGCCCCGTGTGCCGGGACGACCACTGAGCAGACGGGCATCGATGACTTCATACGCGTTCTGCCGCCGACGCCACGAAGCGGCGCACGCGTCGCGCCTGCGCCCGGAACCAGATCCGCCGCTGAAACGCTGAAGTCCCCCATTGCTCGAGCTGGCCCGGAGCGCGGAAGTAGTAAGCGTCGAGCCGCGGCAGGAGCACCGGGTTCTCACCGTGGTCGAGCGCGCGAAGCTCGGTTGTGCACGCGCGCGGATATGTGCGGCGCACCGCACCCACGACGCGGTGATCCAGATCGCCATATGGATACGCGAAGGCGGTCGGGCGACTCCCAAGCTCGCGCTCGAGACGCTCAGCCGGCTCGTCGACTTCGTGGGACAGCATTTGATCCGAGAGTGACGTCAGTTGCGGATGACTGCGCGTGTGCGCGCCGATCTCGATGCCATCTCGCGTCACGCGTTTTATCGCATCCCATGTCATGAGCGGGAGAATCGGAATCGTCCCACCACTCGCGAGTGTGGATGTCGCGTTCCCCCACGCGTTTGTCTTGCCGACGTGCTCGGTCACGACGAACACGGTCGCCGGCAGGCCAAGATCCGCCATGATTGGAGCTGCGTGCTCGTCGAAGTTCGCAAATGCGTCGTCGAACGTGAGCGCGATCGTCTCGTCAGGCGCATCATCTGTCGCAACGTCTGCGAGCGGCACAACGCGCGGGCGCCCGCGCGCCAGAAACTCCATCTGCTGCCGGAATACGCGCGGCTCGACCGAGATCGGAGAACCGCTCTCGTCGATCGAGTGATACATGAAGATGGCGCGCATTCTCCGTTCAACCTAACGCTGGGCCGCGCCGGTGACCGGCTCGATGCGCTCGCGCTGGTCGGCCACGACATCCGCCACGATTTGAGTAAGAGGAGTCATCGGACGGAAGCCTGTCACTCGCTCCAGCTTGGAGACGTCGGGTACACGACGCATCATGTCTTCGAAACCTGCCGCGTACGCCTCTGAATATGGGATGTGCACGATTTCAGAGCTGCTTCCGGCGGCGTCGCGCACCATTTCAGCGAGCCGCTTTATCGTGACTTCCTCTGTCGAGCCGACGTTGAAGACCTCATTCACTGAATTCGGCGTCGCGATCAGTCTCAGCAGCGCTTCCACTGCGTCGCGCACGTGTCCAAAGCATCGCGACTGATCGCCGGAGCCGAAGACCCGAATCTGCTCCCCGCGCAGTGCCTGACGAGCGAAATTCGGCACCACCATTCCATACTGGCCGGTCTGGCGCGGGCCGACCGTGTTGAAGAATCGCACGATGATGACCGGAACCTGCTTCTCTCGCGCGTACGCGAGCGCGAGCCATTCGTCGAGCGCCTTCGAGCAGGCGTAGGCCCAGCGTGAATGCGACGTGGGGCCTAACTGGAGATCGTGATCCTCCCGAAAAGGAACTCGGGTCGATTTTCCATAGACCTCAGACGTGGACGCGATGACGGTGAGTTTCTTCTTTTTCGCGGTCGCGCCGAGCACCACTTCTGTCGCGCGAACATTCGTCTCGATTGTGTGGACGGGCCTGTCGACGATGAGCATGACGCCGACCGCCGCGGCGAGGTGCACGGTCACATCAGCACCGTCCACCATTTCGCTCACCAGCGGAGCGTCGAGTGCGCTGCCGATGCGGTGAGTGAAGCCTTTGCGGCCGATCAGGTGCGCGATGTTCTCCATCGCGCCGGTCGACAGGTCGTCGAGGATGGCGACACGATCGCCGCGATCCAAAAGACGCTCGGCCAGATGCGATCCGATGAACCCTGCCCCACCAGTAATGAAGACGTTCACGCCACTTCCTCCACGGCACTGGCGGCTGCCACACGCCCCTGGCCACGCCGCTGTGCCGCACGATGTACGATGTCGAGGTAGCGCGGCACGACCGCGCTCTCGGACCACCGCTCGACGTACGCCTGGTATCCGGCGTCACTCAAGCGGCTGCGGAGCCCTGGATCGTTCTGAAGACGATGCATTGCGGCGAGAAGCTCGTCAGGCGCGTCAAAGAGCTCTCCACCCCCGGATTCGTCGACGATTTCGGGGAAGGGGCCAAGCCGGCGCGCTATGACGGGTGTCCCCTGCCGGAAGCTCTCGATCAGCACGATGCCGAACGTTTCGAAGCATACGGACGGTACAAGCAGCGCGATCGCGTGCGCGTAATAGTGGCGTAACGCATCCGGCGTCACGCGGCCCACGAATTTGACGTTTGGAATGCCCGCCGCGAGTTGGCGCAGATGTGCGGCGTGCTCTCCGTCCCCCGCGATGATGAGGTCGGCCGCTTCATACGAACGCATGAGCGGGATGACCTCGTCGAGTCCCTTGATGCGCTCCAGGCGGCCAGCGAACAAGAAGTACGGTCGCTCGTTAGGCGACGCACCTGTCACCGTTCGGCTATCAGGTTCGGGATCCGGAAGGAAGTACGGCAACACCTCCGGATCGCACGGCAACCCGAACTCGAGGTGTTTGCGGCGACTGAATTCGCTCATGGCGATGACGACGTCCACGTGACGCAGCTGCCTGTCGAGATAGCCGGTCCAGCGCCAGAGCTGCGGCGGACGTCTGTAGGACAGCATGCAGCGCACGCATTCGCGCCCGTCGCAGCGCTCACGCTTGTAACGCCAGAGCACGTGCGTCGGGCACACGAGCCAATGCTCATGCGCCATGTACAGCCGTATTGAATCCGGCGCGAGGCTGAACAACCCGGGACCGCCGATCAACGAGACGTTGTGAAAGTTGACGACGTCGTAGCGTCCGCGCTCGAGAATCTCGCGGATGCGTGAGGCATTGAGCACGGGTCGGCCGAGTTGCTGCGTCAGAAGCGGCGAGAGCATGCCGTAGCCGCTCTTGAGGCGAACGACCTCGACGCCTTCATCCACATCCTCCAACGGGACCTTGGGTTCTGGCGTCGAGCGGAGCGCGTTGTATGCGTCGGCGTCGTGCACGACCGTCACGTAATGCCCACGCCTGACGAGAGCGCGCGAGAGGCGCTGAATGCCGATGGCGTCTCCGCCGAACGCATACGGTGGATAGAAAGTCGTCAGCATACAGAAGCGCAGCGCGCTCATACCACGGCTTCCTCGAATGCACCGAGCGCGCTGCAGGCCGCCGCGCGCCAACTCAGGCGCGCCGCGCGCTCCCGCGCGCGCATGCCTAACGCGCGACGCCGTTCGGGGTCGCGCAGGAGCATCAGCATGGCGGTGTACAGCGTCTCATCGTCACCGGGGCGCACGAAGATGCCGCCGCCCTCGAGTAGCTCGGGGAGGGGGCTTTCCGTCGTCGCGATCACGGGAGCGCCGCACGCCGCGGCTTCCACCGCCGGCAAGCCGAAGCCCTCGCAGGACGATGGCAGCAACGTCGCCAGCGCCCCGCTGTGCAGGTTCCGCAGCTCCTCGTCAGGCACGTAGCCGAGCCAATGCACGACGTGCTCGAGGTTGCGATTGTGCACCAGCGCCCGCAGCTCGTTGAGCTCCGTGTGGAAGACATCCTGAGAGACAGGGCCGACGAGCAGCAAGTGCGGCGTCTGATCGCCTAACGTGTTGGCAAGGTCCCCGAGCGCGTTGATGATGGCGCGCACGCGCTTATGCGGATTGAAGCCGCCGACGTACGTGAACCACGTGGCTCCAGGCGGCAATTTCGCGCGCGCCGCGGCCGCCGCGATGTCGCTAGGCGCGGCCGGATAGTACGCGTCCGCCGGCGCCTCCACAGCGACACGAATGCGCTCGCGCGGGATCCGCAGTACGGACGCGATATCGCGCGCCGCGTACTCCGATACCGTGAGAACGACCCGCGCCTGACGCAGGGCGAGGCCGACTTTCAGCTTCCAGAAAAGCCGAGCGCGCGCGCTCGGCAGCGTCAGCTCAGGGAAGCGTTCGGCGATCGCGTCGTGCACCGTCACGACGGCGCGCTGCCCCAGAGGCAGCGGGAAATACGTGTAAACGGACGGGGAAAAGAACAGCTCCGGCCGCTCGCGATAAACTGCGCGCGTTAGGCGTAGCATGTCGAAGGGCGAACGATAGCTGTTTGCTGCCGCCGCCGACACCGGCGATACTGCGAGAGGTACTTCGACCCGCCGGAGGTTCGCCGCCGACAATTCGAAGCTATCGAGCGACGGCCGGTCCGCGAAGCAGACGAATTCGTGTTGCGGTGCCTCGCGAACGATCGCACGGAGCAACTCGCGCGCAAATCGCCCGTATCCGCGTGGGTTCGCCCAACAAGTCGCGTCGACGCCTATTCGCAAGCACGCCTCACGCACCCACGCTCGCGCGCGTGCTCGGCGCGGCCGCGCGACGGGCGGCGGGTGGGTTGGCCGCGTTCCCCGCGATGCCGCCCCCGCTCTGCTGCGCCCCACCGTTCGCCGAGTCCTCGGGCGCGTCGATTCGCTGTTCCTCGTGGTACTCGTAGTCTGTATTCACCGCCCACACATCGTGAGAGGCGCCACGCATGTTGGCGACCGCCATCATCGCCGTCAGCATGGAGTGGTCTTGATTGTTGTACTTGTGCATCCCGTTGCGGCCGACTGTGTGAAGGTTCGGAATGCGATCGATCGACGCCCTAACGACGTTGAGATGGGTGCGATATTCGGCGTCGTACACGGGATATGCCTTCGGCATGCGCACGACCGTCCCGTCCACCACCTTCGCGGGATCAGCAAGCCCCAGCTCACCAAGCTCCTTCGTCGCCATCGCGATGAGATCGTTGTCGGCCTTGGTCCACATGCCATCGCCTTCAAAGCAGAAGTACTCCATCCCGAGGCAGGTTTTCCCGGCTTCGGGGACCATCGCTCGGCTCCAGTTGTTGAAGTTCTGGATCCGCCCGACCTGTACGCCCGGAGTGTGAATGTAAATCCAGTTATCCGGGAACAGGTGCTCCTGGTCGATGATCAGGGCGACCGTCAGGAAGTCGCGATAGTTGAGCCCTTCGCCGGCCGCGCGCACAGGCGCCGGCAGCGCAGGCTCAATGGCGCGAACAAGGTGCCGAACGGGCATCGTCGAGATGACGTGCTGCGCCGGGAAGCGCTGCTCCCCGTTAGGCGTTTTCGCATGTACCGCGACGACTTCGCCATCCAGCGTCTCGATGCGCGAGACGTCGTGCTGCAGCAGAACCTTACCGCCTAACTGGCGGATGCGCTCCGTCGCAGTCTCCCACATCTGACCGGGTCCCAGACGCGGGTACTGGAATTCGTTGATCAGCGTTTTGATCGAATCGCTGCGCTTCTGCAGCGAGGCGGCATTGAGAATCGCTTTCGCGAGCGACAGGCCCTGGATGCGCTGCGCCGCCCACTCCGCCCTGATCTCAGTGCACGGAATGCCCCACACTTTCTCCGTGTACGTCTTGAAAAACGTGCGATAAAGTCGCTTGCCGAAACGGTTGGAAACCCACTGCTCCAGATTCTCTTCGACTGGATAAGGACGCAGGTGCGACCAGAGATAGCTGGTCACCATCAGCAACGCTTTCCAGATGCCGAGTCCCCTGAGCGCGTTGGCTGCCTTCAGCGGATAATCGAAGTACTTGCCCGAGTAGTGGATTCGCGAGAGACGCGGCACGCGAATGAACTCGTTGGCAAGAATCTCGTGCCACAGTTCTTCGACTGGCGTGACCTTGGTGAAGAAGCGGTGACCGCCGATGTCGAAGCGATAGCCCTTGTACTGCGCCGTGCGCGAAATGCCGCCCACGATGTTGTCGGCCTCGAGGACCGTCACACGCACATTCGCCTTCGCGAGCAGATAGGCAGCCGTTAGGCCGGCCGGACCACCGCCGATGATCACGACATCATCATTCGGCTGTAGCCGAGAGACTTTGC
>Ga0075429_100002069_pt1 | contig 16736 bp, 14 predicted proteins | sample RhiMetdeltSRZDD3_FD_75295 | JGI IMG/M metagenome (GOLD analysis project Ga0075429, IMG submission 75295) | Populus rhizosphere microbial communities from Tennessee, USA - Rhizosphere MetaG P. deltoides SRZDD3 | ecosystem: Host-associated > Plants > Roots > Rhizosphere > Soil | place: USA... | reverse complement strand
GAAGAGCCGGGACAATAATTATTTTTCTCATACTAATATTTCAAAGTTGAAAGGTACGAACCTCCTAATAATACCGACCTGAGGCAACAATTCAGGGTGGTGTCACGTGCAGTTAGCCGGTTTGGCGCTAATAAGAAAGGATTTTCCTTTGCACTCCCGGTTTTTTTCTGAGGGGTCTGCCAAAAAATCGTCTCAATGTGTTTATTAATAGAGCCATCTCTGCGCTACCTTTTGTAAATGTCATTGCCAGTCATTTATATATGGAAGAAAGCTCCGTTTATCCGTTTTCTTATACCATTGATCACAGGGATCATTTTACAATGGCATTTAAAAATACAGCCAGGCATTTTATGGATACTATTATCTGTATCTGCAATTATTACGATTGCATTTTTCTTTATTCCATTTTTTGGGCGATACAAACTATCATTACTGAGTGGTTTGTCAGCGTCCCTATTATTTATTTCCGTTGGAGGTTTATTGACATGGTATAAGAATATTCAACACGACGAGAACTGGTTTGGCAGAAGTTACAATAATGTGAGCCCATTAATTGTAACGCTTCTTGAACATCCTGTAGAAAAAACCAAATCATTTAAAGCAAATGCATCCGTAGATCTTATCTTAAACCATGATTCGTCTATCAAACCAGAAGGTAAGATCATTCTTTATTTCAAAAAAGATAGTTCAGTATCAGCTCTTGATTATGGTTCCCAGCTTGTCATCACAAAGCCTTTGCAGGAAATAAAGAATTCCGGTAATCCGGGAGGTTTTGATTATAAAAGATATTCATTATTCCAGGGCATTACTCATCAGGTTTATTTGCAGTCATCCGTCACTTCGGGAAAGGAAAATGAATTTGAGATCCTGCAAACTACGAAAAAAAATTTTTTCCAGGACTTTATCAATTCAAGTCGCACAAAAGTTCTGAATATTCTGAGGACAAATATTAAAGAAGAAAAAGAATTGGGTTTGGCAGAAGCATTGTTGATCGGTTATAAAGATGATCTCGATAAAACACTGGTACAATCGTATAGCAATACAGGAGTGGTTCATGTCATTGCAATCTCTGGTTTGCATCTCGGGCTTATTTACTGGTTGCTGACATGGTTCTTTAAGCCGTTGCAAAAAAGAAGATTCAGATGGCTGCGTCCAATATTTATCCTTACAGGCTTATGGTTGTTTAGCTTATTAACCGGAGCACAACCTTCGGTCCTTCGGTCAGCAGTCATGTTTACCTGTATTGTTCTGGGAGATACTTTGGATAAGAAGTCATCTATCTTCAATTCACTTGCCTTATCAGCCATGTTGCTTTTGTGTATCAATCCTTATTGGCTTTGGGATGTTGGCTTTCAATTATCGTATGCTGCGGTGTTAAGCATTGTTATATTCATGCAACCTGTTTATCATTGGTTTTATATTAAAAACAAATTCTTAGATTTTATATGGAAACTGAACGCAGTAACGATAGCCGCGCAAATTCTCACCATACCTTTCGGCATTTATCATTTTCATCAATTTCCCGCCAGTTTTTTATTTACAAATTTCTTAGCAGTTCCATTATCCAGCTTTATACTTCTGGATGAAATTTTGTTATGCCTCGTTTCTTTTATTCCACCTGTCGCAACGATTATCGGTAAACTTATATCATGGTTTATCTGGTTGATGAATTCTTACATTGAGCAAATTGAAAAATTACCTTTCTCATTATTGGATGGTTTGCAAATTTCAATGCCGCAAGCAATACTATTGCTGATCGTGGCAACAGGTCTTGGTTATTGGTTAATGCGAAAAAATAAAACTGGTTTCAGATGCGCGATGATCGCAACACTCGGTTTTGTTGTACTAAGGACGGTCTCATTTATACAGGCAAATAACCGTGAGCAATTAATAGTTTATAACGTGCCGCAAAAGCAGGCTATCGATCTTATCGATGGCAGAAAGTATTTATTTATCGGCGATTCTGATCTTTTGGCTGATGATTTTATAAGAAACTTTCACATAAAACCTTCAAGAATCATGCATCGATTGGAACCTGATCAAGGATTTGAAACTTATGAGCAACAAAAGGAACTGATTATTTATAAAAACAAAAGGATACTGGTGATAAATAAAACAAAATACTTTTCTTCATTAGTAAATAAAGTACCGGTTGACCTTTTAATCTTGTCAGGTAATCCCAAACTTTATTTCAATAAAATCACAGAGGCCTTTTCAGTAAAACAAGTTGTATTTGATGGTTCCTGTCCGGCATGGAAGATCAATTACTGGAAAAAAGATTGCGACTCGCTTAAAATCCCTTATCACGATGTAAGTGAAAAAGGAGCTTTTGTGATGAGCCTGCGGTAGCTTACATTTGCGGCTTCTCTGACGGTTACCTGCCTTTAATTTTTAGAAAAACTATGAACAAAAAAATTCAGTCTGCCCTCATCTCTGTTTTTTACAAAGATGGTCTTGAACCTATTGTAAAACTACTGTCTGAACTTGACGTTACCATATATTCGACAGGCGGAACACAAGGTTTTATTGAAAAGCTGGGGGTCAACGTTGTGCCTGTTGAAAATCTTACCTCTTATCCATCTATCCTTGGTGGAAGAGTAAAAACATTGCATCCTTCAGTCTTTGGTGGTATACTCGGAAAAAGGGATGATGAAACGCACGTAGCTGAAATGAAACAATATGATATTCCCGAGATTGACTTAGTGATAGTTGATTTGTATCCATTTGAAGAAACGGTTGCTTCAACAACTGATGAAAAATCGATCATAGAAAAGATCGATATTGGTGGACCATCAATGATTCGCGGAGCAGCAAAAAATTTCAGAGACGTTGTTGTGGTAGCATCTAAAAAAAATTATGCAGAACTGGAGCAATTGCTTCGGGAACAAAATGGCGAAACGACTATTGAACAAAGAAAGTCTTTTGCAGCAAAAGCATTTGAGATAGTAGCACATTATGATGTGGCTATTGCAAAATATTTCAATCCTGAAAATGCTTTATACTTTTTGGAATCAGTTACAACTCCTAAAGCAATGCGATATGGAGAGAACCCGCATCAGTCAGCTGTGTTTTATGGCGACCTGAATGAATTATTTGATCAATTACATGGAAAGGAATTAAGTTATAATAATTTGGTTGATGTAGATGCAGCAGTACAACTAATAGCTGAGTTTCCAAAAGCCTTCCCCGTCGGAGGAGGTTTGGAGGGGGCCACTTTTGCAATCATTAAGCACACTAATGTTTGTGGCATAGCACAAAGAGCCACGGTAAAAGAAAGCTGGGAGGCTGCTCTTGCCGGTGATCCTGAATCGGCTTTTGGTGGTGTATTGGTTTGCAACGGCACCATTGATAAAGCAACTGCCAATGCTATCAACGAAATTTTCTTTGAAGTGTTGATCGCTCCTTCATTCAGTGAAGATGCACTGACAGCATTGAAATCGAAAAAGAACAGAATATTATTAAGGCACAAGGCCCAAGGAACAAGGAACAAGGGAGAAATGTATCATTCCCTGTTAAATGGTGTTTTAATACAAGAAATCGATAAAGGAAATTTTTCTGAATGGAAGGAAGCTGGTGGAAGAGAAACAACTTCTGCAGAAAAAGAGGATTTGAAATTTGCCAATCTTGTCTGCAAACATCTTAAATCAAATGCAATTGCATTAGTAAAAAATAGACAACTTATTGGGAAAGGTTGCGGCCAAACAAGCAGAATTGATTCATTGCGTCAGTCAATTGAAAAAGCGAAGCAATTTAATTTTGATCTGCATGGCGCAGTATTGGCAAGCGACGCATTCTTTCCGTTTAATGATTGTGTGAGGATGAGTCACGAAGCAGGTATAGAAGCATTCATTCAACCAGGCGGCTCTATTCGTGATAAAGATTCGATTGATTATTGTGTAGAAAATAAATTGGCAATGGTGATGACGGGGATGAGGCATTTTAAACACTAATACTGTGAGACGTGAATCGCCAGAGGTGAGTGAGTTATCTCACGATTCACGTTTCACGTCTCACGAAAAAACTCCATAGAATTACCGAACCCAGAACGGAGCGTCGCAAGTAAAGTCAAATAGTAGTACAAAAGCTAAGTTCATAATCACACATGCCTTTATTCGACTTCAATAAAACCTTGTCACAATCCACCGATGCTTTGAAAAGTTTATCGGCGCTGAATCCTTTGACCATTCGGAGAAAAGGAACAAGAGCCAAAGCCATCTTTGCGCTTATCGTGGTATGTATTCTTTGGGGCACTACATGGCTGGCCAGCAAGCAGGGAGTAAAATTTATTCCTGACGCAATACAAATGGCGGGCATCAGGCAATTACTTGGCGGCATTTGTTATGTTGGTTTTTTTCTTTATAAAAAAATGCCGTTACCAAAAGGGAAAGAATGGATACCCATCCTTGTGTTGAGCTTTCTGAATTTTATGATCAGCAACGGGCTTAGCACTCTTGCATTGCAATATAAAATATCTGCAGGTCTTGGTGCGATCATCGGTGCTATCTTTCCTTTGTGGTTAGTGGTTATCGGTCTTTTTATATCCAAAACAAAAATGCCGGTGATGGCGATCATTGGATTGATCCTTGGCTTTAGCGGAGTATGTATCATCTTCTACGATCACTTAAATGAATTTCTTGATCCCAAATTTCAAATAGGAATTTTGCTTTCAGTCATTGCCACATGGACATGGGCCATTGCGACACTTTATACAAAACGACAAGCCATTCATTTCAATCCCTATTTTGGTCTTGGTTTACAAATGGTGATCAGTGGAATTGTGTTATATAGTTTTTCAGCAGTAAGTGGAAGAGCTGTTGCACTTACTGCAATTCCCTGGCAATCGTGGGCGGCTATTGCATATCTCGTCATCTTTGGTTCTCTTATCGCATTTGTTTGTTATTTGTATGCCCTGCAAAATCTACCAACCGAACAGGCGTCAATTTATGCCTACATAAATCCTATTGTTGCCGTCGTACTTGGATCCATTGTATTCGACGAAAAGCTAACAATCTATCTCGCTATTGGAGGATTGGTGACTCTACTTGGAGTTTATCTGGTAAACAAAGCCTATAAGATCATAACGGCCGAGCAACCGGAAACGGAGGGAGTGTGACCCCCTGTCCCCCTAAAGGGGAGACTTAGACTGAGCATACATTATTTGCTTAATGTTTCACTATGGCTGAAGTGGTAGATATAAAGCTTGGATTTGCATATTAGCACCGCTCCTTCTCCTATAGGAGAAGGAGGTGGAGGATGAGGTTTATGCTCCGAGCTGCAATGCTTCTATTGAACTTTAGTTGCGTCGCACTCTTGTACTGAATCAATCTATTCAGCTTTTTTTCGTCAATGGTGATGGTCAATTGTGAAAAGCAGATACAAAAATTATTGACCATTCACCATTGAAGATTCACGACTGACGATTCCGACAAATTCCTCATACACATCTCTCCATCCTGCAAATGGCTTATAACTTCCCAAAAAGCTATTGTGCCAGATAGTGATCAATTTGCCATTAACAGCTTTTACTGCATTGTAGTAATACATCATTTCTTCATAAGCCCTTTGTGGTAAATACTTTTGTTCAAAGAATGAGTTTGCTTCCATAAAGCAAAAAGGATGAAGCAGAAGATCTGTTTGCTGTTCTTTTTTCAGATCATACCAGTAAAATGCCGAAGCCACGGATGCACGAAAGCCATTGATGCTGCCATACCCCATCGAGTAATCATCTTTAATACCCGCAGCGATCAACTTGCGGAAAGTATGCGGCAACGTAAACCGGATATAGTGCTGTCGTGACTTGGTGATTTTTTTTGCCGTAGCTGATTCGAGAGTCGTGATCTCTTCATCAAGTAAGCCTTCCTCATCACCACTGACCCATGATGGATGAATACCTATTGAATATTTTTCAGCATGTTGCCTTATTAATTGCTGCATGGCCGGATGGGATGGCGAAATATTCTTATCATATTTTCCCTTCGCTAACGCTACATGAAAAAAATAAACAGGCCGTAAATTGTTTTTCTCATGCAGTTTATCCATCCATTCATATGCATCATAAGGATCTTCTCTCTTATTTTGTAGCGTCTTTATTCGCTCATTCACCATTGACCATTCACCATTCACAATGGATTTCGCAATACCGCCCGCAGTTTTTACAAATCCTTTATTTTTAAATGCAAAAGCTTCATCAATATCATAGGTTGGCTGAAAGCTGAAAGTCGAGTGTTTAAAGTTGAGAGATGGGAATTTATCTTTCAGCTTTTTTTTAAAATCTTCCAGCCAAATATTTACTAATGGAAGATCCAGAAATCCTTCTTTCAAAGCCAGTGAATTTTCATGAGCATATCGTCCATACTCATCTTTTTTATGGGGAAGATATTCTTCATAGCGACTGAGTAGGTAAAAGACAGCCGAAAAAATGTCGAACGGATAATCTCCTTCAGATTTAAAAATTGCTTTAACGTCGTTTAGTTCAAAACAGGAGATATTTTGTTTTCTGATAGAATCTTCAAATAATAGTGGATAATTAACGATCAATAATTCGTCGTTTGAAACAGGTTCATAACCGTAATTGATCTTTGGGCCATTATAGTCATTGAAATAAAAACTATCTGTTGTAAGCTGTAATGGCTCCCCTGTAATTTCTTTACCAATAAAATCAGCCACATATTGGAGTCGGGGAGTAATTTTATTTGCGTAAACAATCACGCAATGAAGATAATTATCTGTTTCCGTATTTTTCTTTCCACAACTGGTTGAATGATCTCTTTGGGAATTTCATTGGGCTACGATGTTCTTTCCATCCTTTTAGCAAGCTATTCACCACCCAGTTTTTTATTTTGGCATTGCCTAAATTCATCAGGCTGCGATTTAGCATGGCTCGTTTCCATAATTTCCAACCAGTACGTTCTGCAAAGTTGCTGTTTCCTTCATCAACCGCTTCATGGCGGTTTTCAAGCAATAACTCGTGAAGGTTGATTTTTACCGCACAAACTTCTGTGCAATTGCCGCAAAGTGAAGAGGCATAGCTAAGATGCTTCCACTCATCCATCTGTTTTAAGTGCGGAGTGATCACCGAACCGATCGGGCCGCTGTATGTAGTTTCGTAACTATGACCACCGATATTTTTATAGACCGGGCAAGCATTTAAACAAGCGCCGCAACGAATGCAATACAAGCTTTCTCTTGATTTTTCATTGGTAAGAATGTTTGTCCTGCCATTATCAAGCAGTATCACATACATTTCATTCGGGCCATCAGTTTCTCCATTTTGCTTTGGACCAGTTACAATCGTATTATAGACGGTAATTCGCTGACCCGTGCCATAAGTTGCAAGCAATGGCCAGAATAAAGCAAGGTCATTTACAGAAGGAATAACTTTTTCTATACCTGCTACAACGATATGTGTTTTGGGCATAGAGCAGCTCAATCTTGCATTGCCTTCATTTTCTGTGATAGCAATTCCGCCAATATCAGCAAGAATAAAATTGGCACCCGTTATTCCTACTTCTGCTTCTGCATATTTTTTCCTTAATACATGTCTTGCAACTTGTGTCAATTGTTCAGGCGTCAGTTTAGGATCAGTACCTAATTTTTCTGCAAATAATTTTGCCACATCTTCCTTGCTCTTATGCATCGCAGGTGTAACAATATGATATGGCGGCTCCCCATCTAGTTGCTGAATATATTCACCCAGATCTGTTTCAATACTTTCAATTCCCTGCTCTTTTAAAAATTTATTGAGATGAATCTCTTCTGTCACCATACTCTTGCTTTTCACCAGCGTTTTGCAATTTTTTTCAGCACAAATTTTTCCAATTTCTTCCAACGCTTGTTTAGCATCTTCTGCCCAGATCACTTTTGCCCCCCGCCTAGTGATCTTTGCTTCGAAGCTTTCGAGCATCTTATCAAGGTTCTCAATTGCTTTCCATTTTATATTCTTTGCCTTCTCTCTTGCCAGGGTCACATTACTGAATTGTTCTTTCCCTTTTGGCACAACCGCATTATAACGACCAATATTAAAATTGATCTTACGGCGATGCTCTTTATCAGCGGCCTTTGCCGTGCTTTTGGCAATAAAAGATTGTGCGTGTTCAGACATCTTTACAAATATAAACTGAGTTATTTTCCTTTTTCAAAATTCCTTTTTATCCATACGACAGCCTTTCTTACATAATATTCCTCGTCATTCTCCAACATCTTTACTCTTTTCATAATTTCAGGCTGGAGTGATTTGTCTTTTGTAAATACTTCAATGATCACCAATGATAACCTTCTTTCCCACAGGCTTTTTGATTTTATCAATTTAGCAGACAAAGAAAAAATTTCTTTTTGAATTTTTTCAGCTACAGGTTTGAGACTTTGCATTCCCACGGCATCACAAACTGCCCAATCAGAAATATCTTTTGTAAAACCTCTTACAAGTTCTAAAGAAAGCATTGGATCTTTCTTACAAATTAGACTCAGCAATTTTGCCGCAAGCAGTTTTTCCTCGAATGCACCTGATTTCCACAATTCCTTTACCAATTCGAACCCTCCTTCTTTATTTTTCCTGGCCATCTCATTTAAGATAGGTGTCCTGATGCCATAAACATTTTCAGCATTGGGAACAAATTTAAGGGCTGCTGCTTTTGCTTCATGCGTTGAACGCTCTTTTAATTCCTTTTGAATTTGTTTTAATAATGCTGACATCAGCGTATACTGTTTCTAATTTTATATTTTTCACAAAGAGCATCAGCCCTTTTCTTCAGCTGTTGTTGGTATTGCCATGATGGGTAATAAACCGATCCATACATTTTCTCATATTTTTCTACTAGATCGGGGTAATTGCTTCTTAAAAATCTAAAAACAAGTTGCTTACTGTCTCTCTCATCATTTCCAAATAGTGTCAGTCCGGCGATGATAATATAATTTGCCCCATATTGTTTCGCCGCAACAATAATCCTTTCCAATTCTTCATCGGTATCAGTTATAAAAGGCAATAAAGGCATTGCATTAACACCGCATAAAAAACCATTATCACTGCACGATTTTAATGTCTCCAACCTTTTCTGTGGCGAAGGCGCCCCGGATTCAATTTGTCTTGCTAATTTTTCATCAAGTGTAGAAAAAGAAAATGAAATGATAACTCCCCTGCCAGGGTTTTGGTTGAGATCTTCCGGAAGCAGTGCAGCTTCATCGATTATTTTTAATAGGTCAAAATCTCTTTCTATCAAATCGGATTTTGTAGAGATAAAAACAGGAAACCGGTGTTTGAGAATTACTCTCAAAAAATCTCTGGTCAAACCAATCTCCTCTTCTATCTGCATATAAGCATCGGTTGCAGAACCGACAGCAATAAAGCCATATTCATTTTTCTTTGCACGATTAGCTAGTTGTTTGTCAAGAATTGCTGCTGCATCTTTCTTCACTACAATTTTTTCTGCAAGATTTTCCCCGTACTTGCTCCCATGTACATAACAATAAGTGCAATTGAAACCGCAACCTTCATAAGGATTGATAGAATAATCATCAAGAAACCATGTATCTCTTTTCTTGTGTTTATTAAGAATTGACCTGACTTCTTTGTAAGCTATCATTTCACCATTTCAGCATATTGCTTCTTCGCAATTTTCTCCAATGCATCATAAAACTCCCGTCCGTATTTTCTTATTAATGGCTCTTTCAAAAATTCGTAGGTAGGAACTTTTAATTTTTTTCCTAATGCACAACCGGGGCTGCAAAGTTTTTCTCTGGGTTCATAATTTATCCTTTCATAATCACCATACTTTCCCTTTTTTACAGTAATAGGATAAAGATGGCAGCTGATCGGTTTTTTCCATGGAATAACTCCATCATAGTATGCCTGCTCAAATCCGCACTTGATCATTCCATTTTTTTCGCGGATAGCATACACACATATCTCGTTATCCGTTTCAAGAGTCGGCGTTACCCAGCCAAATTCACGATCATAAACATACTTTCCTTTCTTTTCGATCTCTTTTATAGAAGCTTTTGTCAGATAGGGCTTGATCTTTTCATACATTTCAAGAACAATATCAAGCTCTGAATCCTCAAGAGGTGCGCCAGCGTCACCATCTTCACAACAACCGCCTTTGCATTTCGCCAGATCACAAACGAACTGAGTCTCTATCACGTCATCACTTATCTGTTTGTTGTCTATTATTATCACTTCCTGATTTTGCCACAAAGTTACCTAAGATTTTTCTTCTGCCTGTTTTGAAAATATTCCACGCAATCTTAGCATGTGATGTGAAGTAAGAAAGTGGATGACCTTATGTTCTAACCAATGATGTAGCGGAACCAACAGGGCCGCTAATGCGATCATAAAAATAAGATCATAGAGTGGCTCTCCATGCGTTATTCCGTAAATATTTTTTTTGAAGACAAGAAAAATGAATTCAAAAAATATCAGGAAAGAAAAGAAACCAATTGCCCTTATCGTGTTTGCAGATACTTTAAACCAGCCCATCATGACAAGTGCCACGAATAACACGGCAATACCGATTATGATGCCCATGTATTGAATACGATTTCTCTTTGCTTTTGCCTCTTCTTTCTCCAGCGCTGCCCTGATCGCTCTTTGTTGTTCATCGGCTGCTTCGATCTGAGTTAATTCGTTTTCTTTTTTCAGTTTATTGATGCTGTCTTTGTATTGATAGTATAAAGAATTATACTGGCTTGCCAGCTTAAAGTCTCCCTTCTTCTCATATAACGTGTCGAGTTGTTTTGCTGCCATTTGAACGTTCTCTAATTGGCCATATTTTTCTCCCATTTCTTTCACTTTCATATAATACTCAATTGCGTTATCGTGATTTTCAGTTTTTTTGTAGTACCCTGCCAGCTGCAGATAAAAACTTATGCGGTTCGCCTCACTTGTCTTTTGCTCAAAGAACGGAGCAGCCCTTGTGAAGTAAAAACCGGCTGAATCAAATTGATTCAACTTAGAATAAATCACTGCATAGGCCTGGTCAATCTGTGCGCTCATTCCAAAACCAGAAAGAAATTTTTTCAAGGTCTGACCAGATGATGAATTGATATATTGTAGGGCCTGCTGAGGCTGATCAATTCTTAAATACTGGTTTAACAAGCTTAGATACCCGGGAATTTTTAAGTTAGAAAATTTCAACGAATCAGCCATGGCAATTGATCTTTCGAAATAGCTGATAGCAATATCATTGTTCTTTTTATTAGCATATAAATTCCCGAGTGAATTAAAATCGACTGCCCGCTGGTAGCTGGCACTTCCTTCTCTCACATGATCAAGTTCTTTGTTGGCTTTCATAAAATAATCGATCGCCTTGTCATAATCTTCTATCCTTGAATAAAAATTAGATAGATACAAATAACAATTTCTTCTCAGCTCAGGAATTTTAGTTTCTTCTGCGATCTGTAACCCGTTAAGAAAATGCCTAAGCGATAATGTCTTTTCATTTTTTGCCTGGTATACAAGACCATAAGAATTATGCGCTTCGGCTTTCAGGCTGTCATTCTTAAGTGTTGAGATCAATGAAAAAGCCTGGTTGATATAACTGAGTGCTTTGTCTTTGTCAGGAATGGCAAGATGAATGGCGCATAATTTTAGTTGAGCTGCTCCTGTTTCCTCTTCCATTTTATTTTGCCTTGCAATCTCTAGTGCTTTATTATAATATTCAATTGAACGATTGGTGTACTCTTTTTGACCAACAAAATACCCGCAGCGTGTCCCATTTGACATATATGCTTTTACCATGAGTTTCCGATCCCTTGTTTCCTCTGCAAAAGTTATTAATTGCTTACCATATGCATCGGCCTGAACAGGATCTACACTCATCGCAGTCCTTGCAAGAAGATCTAACCAGAAAACTTTTTCTTCAGGTGTTTTTGCTTTTGCAAAAGAAGACTTCATTGAGTCAAGTGCGGCTGCCTGCTGCCCGAAAGATCTGACAAATGAAAAAATAATAAGCAAGAGCAAAAAAGTTGCTTTCTGCATTCTCATAATAAATCAGTTTGGTTTAGCAAAAAATGTTCAAAATGATTTCAATACAAGATAAAGGAAATATTTACTTCCACTTTAGTGTATTGATAAGATATTGCAGGTCTTTCTTTAGAAAATCATTTACAATGGAAAGAGAATCTTCATTGGGGGCAGCATTGAAATATAATGAACCCCTTAAAAAATGCTTTACAGAATCAGTGAGGAAAAATTGATTGGCTGTCGCTGTATTGCCTTCGAGGGTAAAATAAATTCCATCGATCTTATTAGGTGTGCGAAAAGGAACAGGCTCTATAGAAGAGGCTTTTTGAGAATGTTGCTTATAGCTCATTTTAAAAGCATCATCGACAAGTGAATCAAACCTGTGTTTACCGATCTCTTTATAGCTGACAAAAACTCTTCCGTTGAATTGGGGAAAATCAATATTGATCCACCAATCATTTTCAGGCTTCCCATCGAAAAAAGTTGTGTCTCTTACTACATTGGCATAAACAGGATATTCAAAAGAATACGGATAACCTGGCTGGTCAAATAACCTGTATTTCTTTTCAGGAAAATCTATTTTGAAATAGCCTCTTTTTTTGTCAACAGTATAATTTGTGTTGCAGGATATCAGAAGGATTGTTGAAAGTAAAATTGTCAAAAGGAAATAGCCGTAAGATCTCATTCTTTGAGTTTGTGATTAATTGAAACTTTTATTTCCATGATCCTGTTTTTATATGCTTCCAGAACTGTAAATTCAAAATCGCCGCAGGTAACAACAGTATTTGTTGTCGGGAATTCTCCGGATAATTCCAGCACTAGCCCGGCCATTGATTCACTCTCGCCTCTGACCGCATCAAACGTATCAGGCATTATTCTCATTGCTTTGCAGGCATCATTTAACGTTGTCTTGCCCTCAAAAACAAATGTGTTTTCATCCAATTTTCTAATGTTGCCCTCTTCCTCATCAAATTCGTCTTTTATTTCTCCAATGATCTCTTCTAATACATCTTCCATGGTGACAATGCCACTTGTTCCACCAAATTCATCTACCACTACTGCAAAATGCGTTCGTTTGGATTGAAAATCTTTGAGAAGGTCTTCAATGAGTTTTGTTTCCGGGACAAAAAATGGTTGACGCATTAAAATATGCCAGTCAAAATCGGCCGGTTGCTGAAGATGTGCCTGGAGGTCTTTTGTATTTAAAACTCCGACCACTTCATCAAGACTTGTTTTATAAATTGGCAAACGGGAATAATGAAGTTCCTCTACTTTTTTTAACAGCTCAAAAAATGAAATGCCATGCTCGATTCCACTTACATCAAGTCGGGTGCGCATAATTTGCTTGACAGAAATATCTCCAAACTTGACAATACCCTTTAAAATATTTTTTTCCTCAATTGAAGTTTCTTCATCAGTAGCAATATCAATGGCCTGGTCCAATTCCTGCAGACTTGTCATCCGGCTTTTTGTAGCGCCAAGTCTTTTGCCGATTGAATCCGCTATTTTTACCATTCTCCTGCTTATTCTCACTAATAAAAGATGAATACCCTCGATCACATATGAACAATCATATGCTACACGAAGATTATTTTGTGTGGCCCATACTTTTGGCAATATGCGACAAAAAAATATCAGTATAAAAGCAATGATGAAAACCTTGATCAGCAACTCGGCGATATAAGCGAATGAATCGAGTTTTACCAAAGTCTTTTCCAAGTGTAATAATTCATTGATCAAAAAATTTGCAAGAACGATGATGCAGATATTAAAAAAAGTACCTGCAATAAGTAATGACGTATAAACTTCTTTGGGTTCATCAAGAAGATCAACGATACGTCTGGCTGCAGAATGTTGTTTTGTTTTCAGCATATTGATATCCTTGCTATGCAAAGAAAATAAAGCCACCTCGCCAGCTGCAATAAAAAAAGAAAGCACCATTAATAGAAACAGCAAGGCCGCCATAACAATTGATCCATCAGCCTTAACTTCAAGGAGGGTGAAAAGAAGATTATCAGTAAAAAATGTAGTAACCGAATGATAATCCAAAGCAAGAATTTTTGGTGATTAATCATAGCCACACAGGCAGGTATTTACCTGCCTGCGGATATTGCTGCAAAAGTAAAGTTTTCAGGTAGATTAATTAATAGGGCAAATTCTGCGAAGTATCACTTTCAGCAGGCGGAACTTCATGACTGCCCAAATTTTCACTATGGCTATCAGTTGGTGCTGCGCCGCCATCTGTTCTTTTATCGAGCATTATAAGGTTATCACCCACTACTTCGGTTGCGAATTTGCGATGCCCTTCTTTATCATCCCAGTTGCGTGTACGCAACCGGCCCTCGATATAGACAAGGCTGCCCTTGTGAAGATATTTTTGAGCTAATTCTGCAAGCCCGCGCCATAAAACAACGGTGTGCCACTCAGTTTGTGATACCAGTTTGCCTCCGCGGTCTTTAAAAGTTTCAGTAGTTGCGAGTGGAAATTTTGCTACGGCTATATTGCCTTCCAGTACTTGAACGTCGGGATCTTTACCAAGATTGCCAATGAGCATGACCCTGTTTACGCCTCTCATAGTGATAAGTTTTTTCGTTTATAAATCTTCTGTAGAGTTCAATGCTCTTTAAAATTAATTTTTTTTTACCGTAAATATGAAATTTTTTAATGGCGATCAGGAGTGACCTCTTTCGAAAAAAGCAGTAATAAAGCGGGGAAATGCATATCGCGGCAGTTGTTTTAATAAAATCGCTTTATAGCCGGGACGTGCTAATTCTTTTTTAGAAACAATTTTTATAAATCTGCCAATAATTTTTTGATGTGATAACAGTTGTGAGTAGACGGGTGAGATTGATACAATTTTATACAAGCCCTTTCTTAGAAACTTTTCATTTTCTGCTTTGCTTAAGATCTCTTTGATCGAAGTATCATCACTAGTTTCTATCAATACAAACTCGTGCAGATTTTTCCAAATGTCGTTTGCTGTCCGTTTGTGTATATAGATTTTCTTATTGCTTTCAATCATCAAATAATTAAACCATCGTGTCGTTATTTTTGTTTTTTTCTCTTTTACCGGAAGCTTATTTACCAGATCATTTTGATAAGCATAACAATGGTCTTTAAATACACAAAAAGTACAAAGAGGATAAGGCTTGCAAATAACGGCCCCAAAATCCATGAGAGCCTGGTTATAGAGGCCAGGTTGTTTTTTATCAAGCAAGTCATTCGCCAATTGTGTAAAAAACTTTTTTCCTTCAGTAGAGTCAATTGGTTTTTTAATCCCAAAAATTCTTGACAATACCCTGAAAACATTTCCATCAACAACAGCATAAGGAAGATTGTAAGCAAATGATGCAATGGCAGATGCGGTGTAATGCCCAACACCCTTTAAGCCAACAATATTTTCAAACTTATCGGGAAACTTACCGTCTAATTTTTTTGAAATGAACCTTGCGGTTTCAATTAAATTTTTGCAGCGTGTATAATAGCCCAAACCCTCCCATAGTTTATAGATCTTTTCATCGTTAGCTGCCGCCAATTTGTGTACAGTCGGAAAGTTTGAAACAAACTTTTCATAATACTTCAGCCCTTGCTCCACTCTTGTTTGCTGAAGAATTATCTCGCTCAACCATATTTTATAGGGATCTTCTTCTCCTTTCCAGGGCATTTTCCGATCGTTCTTTTGATGGTTCCATCGCATCAATAAACCCCGAAATTCTGACAAAAGTTCTTTATTAAATCTCATTGGTTAAAAAAAAGTTGCCTATCCCTTTGACAATCACCATATTTTGTCCTACATTAGAGCAAATTAACTGCTAAAATTTTAATAATGAGAAAAGCTGACCTCGTAAACAAGATATCTGAAAAAACAGGTATTCCCAAAGTGGATGTGCTTGTAACTCTTGAAACTATGTTCAAAGAGGTGAAGGATACTCTCGCCGGCGGTGAAAATATTTATGTCCGTGGCTTCGGCAGTTTTATAACGAAAAAAAGAGCAGCTAAAATTGGAAGGAACATCAAGAAAAACATTGCCGTACACATTCCCGAACATTATATCCCGGCTTTTAAACCAGCCAAGGAATTTGTTGCCGAAGTAAAAAAGCTTGTAACAGTAAAACCAGATGAAGGACCGGGTGAGGACGGTGACAATTGATCTTAACTTAAATTCCATTTAGTCAACCACAATCTCGTCCTGTTCGGTTACCTTGCAGCCCTAAATTTTCGTGGTGAATAAAGTACAGTGGATCACTATTGGTATTGGTGTGTTATTGGTTGCCGGCCTGTTTCGTTATGGCAGAACAAGTCCTCACAGATCTGAAACTAAAAAACCTATTCAACAATCTGTAACTCAAATTGACTTAAGTACAGATTCAGTTTTATTTCATGCTAAAGAAGCATTGAAGCCCGAACAGATAACGTGGATGAATAATCTTGAACAATCAGTTATCAGGGGTGATGTAAAAAGTCAAAAGCTTGACGTCTATCATCAGTTAGCGCACTTCTGGAAAGATTCAGCGAGGATATTCGAACCTTATGCCTGGTATGAGGCTGAGGCTGCCAGATTGGAAAATTCGGAAAAATCCCTGACATTTGCTGCCCATTTACTTTTAGAGAACCTGAGGAATGAATCAAGCGATCAACTAAGAAGATGGAAGGCTTTACAGGCAAAAGACCTGTTTGAAAGATCTTTGAGGATAAACGACAAAAACGATTCAACAATTGTTGGATTAGGTGCTTGTTATATTTTCGGAAACATTGCAGAAAATCCAATGGAGGGGATATT
>Ga0075429_100002066_pt1 | contig 16738 bp, 15 predicted proteins | sample RhiMetdeltSRZDD3_FD_75295 | JGI IMG/M metagenome (GOLD analysis project Ga0075429, IMG submission 75295) | Populus rhizosphere microbial communities from Tennessee, USA - Rhizosphere MetaG P. deltoides SRZDD3 | ecosystem: Host-associated > Plants > Roots > Rhizosphere > Soil | place: USA... | reverse complement strand
GCGGTTCCGATACGCGATACCCTGCGTGCCGGACGGCGCGTTCGGCAGCTCGCAGTGGTCGGCGAGGATGCCGGTGGTCCAGCGCTGATGGGGCGAGATGCCGGCGCGCTGCGTCGTGTACAGGTTGAGGGCGACGATGGGGCCCGTCCCCGTCGACGACGAAACGAACGGCCAGTCGCCGGTACCGATGTTCTGGTACTTGTTGACGAACACCTGCGTGCCCGTCACCGAGAAGTCGGCGGTGCCGGCGGCACGCGTCTGGGTGGTGCTGATGCGGTTGATCACGCCGTCGGCGGTGATGCGCCGCGCGTTCTTGTTGATGTTCCACGCGTTCTGCGTCTCCTGGCCGACGACGTCCAGGACCCAGGAGTCGATGATGTTGTCCATCACCATCGCGCGGAACACTGTCGTGCCCTGTGGGCACTGGATCTTCAGGTGCTCGAGGCCGACCTGCGAGAGCCGCGACGGCCATGTGTATTTCGCAACCTGTCCCACCGGCGTGCCGAGGTACGTGGCGTCGAACGAGTCGGTGATGGCGGCGTCGAGCGTCAGCGCGTTCCCGGAGATCGCCACGATGTTGCGGTCGGTCGTGATCTCCGAGCCCGGGGTCATCCACGTCTGCGGTTGACCGTCGCGGACGAGGGTGTCCATGCCGACGAGATGGATCCAGGCGGCAGTGACGGGCCTGTAGATGAGGACGCTATCGCCGACCTGGAACCCGGAGGCGCTGCTCACGGTGATCGTGCGGGTGCCGGAGGGGACGTAGCTGCCGGTGATGTTGACGCGCCCACCGACCGAAGGCGATCCCGAGCCGGCGGCGTTCACGGCCAGGGTGATCGAGCTGCTCATCATCAACGTGGTGCCGCCCGCCCCCGAGCCGCTGCCGCGCAGCACGACGCCCGATCGGTTGAGATTGATCGTGCTGCTGATGTTGAAGGTGCCGGGCCCGAGGAGGACGGCGCCCGGGACGCTCACGGAGTTGATGGCGTTCTGGATGGCGGAGGAGTCGTTGCCGCCCGACGGGTTGAGGGTGACCTGCACCGGCCGCACCGGCAGCGCCACGCCGCCGCCCATGTAGCCGGCCGTCGAAAAGTCCATGATGCGATTCCCGTTGCCCCACGTCTTGTAGGCCAGCGTCCCGTTCGCGTCATAGAAGACCCACTGGCTCTGCGCGCCGAACGCACCCGCGGCGCAAGCCGTGAGCGCGACGGTCAGGAGTCCCCGCCCGGTGCGTCGTTGCATCTCGCCTCCTCTAACGGTGGATGGATGCGACTATGCGCCGGCGGCGTACCGCTGCCAAGAGAACAACAGTTACGTATCGGGTTGTTAACAGACGAGCGTCACCAGCAAAGGGGTTTCGGATCAGATCACAGGACTTTGCGAGTAATGTTGGCGAGTATGCGCAATGAGCGGCAGGACCTGAAGAGGCTCGCGCTCGTGCTCGGCTTCTTCGCCTTCGCCGGGCCGCTGCTGGCGATCTTCGGTCCGCCTGTCCTCAACCGTTTCGAGCAGTTGATCGGCACCCAGGTCACGCCGCCGACGATCCGTCCGGCCGGTGTCCCGGCGGACGCCTTGCCGCTGCAGCGCGCCGAGGATCAGTGGATGTGGGCCGCGTGCCGCGAGGAAGGCTCACTGCGTTACGACTGCCGCTTGTTCGACGCGGAGGGCCGTTTCGAAGTGGCCGGCCGTTTCGTGGCCGTGGCCGGCTACTACAAGCGCCAGCTCCAGAGGGTTCCCAACCCTGGCGAGGCGCTGAAATACGGCTGGTACGACGAGGATCGCGCCCGGATCGATCTCGACTCGCCCCTGGCCGCCAGCCTTCGCGCCGAGGAGTGGATCTACTACCCGGTGCGCGGCACGAAAGCGGACATCGTGGACGGTAGTCTCGGCAAGGAAGTCCCGATGAGCGCCGAGGAGGTCGCGCGGCTCTCCCCTTAGGCGGGCGCGGCGAATTGACGTGGCGGAGACCTCGTGTATGGTATTTGTGTATACAGAGGTTCGTCCATGCGAGGGTCCAGAGCACGACGAGGAACCCGGGGCGAGGTCATCAACCTGCGTGCGAGCCAGGACCAGAAGGCCCTCATCGACCGCGCGGCGATGGCCCTGGGTCGCAGCCGGTCGGAATTCATGCTCGACTCCGCCTGCCATGAGGCGGAGTCGGTCCTGCTCGACCAGCGCTACTTCACGCTGACCGCCCAGGAGTTCACGCGCTTCGCCGCGTTGCTGGACAAGCGCCCCACCGCCAACGTCAAGCTGCGGCGTCTACTGAAGACAAGAGCTCCCTGGGAGCGATGACCGGGGGGCGCGAGCGGCTGCGGGCGCCCGAGCGGCTGCGCACCGAGCACGACCTCTCCGCGTTCGCTTCCGGAGAACCGTCGCTCGACGACTGGCTGCGGCGGCGGGCGTTGGCCAACGCGGAAAGCGGCGCGTCGAGGAACCTATGTCGTCTGCGCCGAGGGCAATCGTGTCGTCGGCTACTACGCGTTGTCCGCGGGAGCCGTCGCACACGTCGAGGCGCCGGGGCGAGTGAAGCGAAACATGCCGGACCCCGTGCCGGTGATGGTGCTCGGCCGACTGGCCGTCGATCAGGCGTTCCAGGGGCGTGGTATCGGCCCGGCGCTCCTTCGCGACGCGGTCCTGCGGACGCTGCAAGCGGCCGATATTGCCGGGATTCGCGCGCTCCTGGTGCACGCGATATCGGATCGGGCCCGGCAGTTCTACGAGGCGGCGGGCTTCATGGCGTCGCCGGCCGATCCGATGATGCTGATGATCACGATCGTCGAGGCCGCCAGGATCGTGACCGGCCCCGACAAGTGAGCTAGGACAGCACTCGAGTGGCGGTGACGTCGATGACGCCGGGGCCGCGCTGGTGTCGTACGAGGCGGCGGCGCACGCCGAGCCAGTACGTGAGGTAGTAGCCGATCACCACCGCGCCGGCGGCCATCGATCCAGCGACACCGGCGGCCGCGAGCCAGGACGTGCCCGGCACGCGCTCGCTCCACGCATGCGCCACGCGCCAGAGGCCGTAGAGGATCCGCGAGGTAACGACCATGAGGATCATCAGCACCAGCCAGCGGTTCGGCGTGTGGTGCAGCGACTGCGGCGTCGATTCCCATCGGCTGGCCCGCAGGCCCACGAGGCCGAGCAGGACGCCACCCCCGAAGCCGGCGGCGGTGTAGGGAAACGCCCGCGGGATCCAGAAGGTCGTGATCGCCGCCGTCGACAGGAGTAGAGTGGCGGAGATCGTGAGCGTCACCACGTTCAGCGCCGCCACCCAGCCGCGGGCCTGCTGCCGCGCGGTGCCGCGGCGGTATCGCATGAAGAGTGACAGCGGCACGAGCACGACCAGCGCGAGCAGAACGGCGACGAACAGCAGGGGAACGAGAAGCAGCAGGGGCACGCTAGTCGCGCCGCGGGCCGATGACGATCTCGTTGGGGAAGCGGAACGGCCCCGCCGGGGTGCGGATCGTGGGCCGGGCCCGCAGCCGCACGTTCGTCGGACCGCCCGCGCCCGCCGCGCGCACGGCCACCGCCGCCAGATCCCTGGCACCGTGGCTGAAGAAGCGCAGCAGGTCGAGCTCGATCGTGAGGGGGATGTCGGTGGTCCCGTCGGACTCGATCACCACCGGGCGATCGAACACACCGCTCACGGTGTCGCGGTCCTCGAGCACCAGCGTCCACTCCAGCCGCTCCAGCCGCAGGTCGTAGCGGTTCGACGAGGGGTTCTCGGCGCCGATGTGCAGGTCGAAGCGCAGCGGCACCCGCCGGCGCGCGACGGCGAGGCCGACCCGCGCGAGGTCGATCGTCCCGAGGTCCTCGGCGTGGCGGAGACGATCGATGTCGACGCCGGCGAGGCGGCCGTCGCTGGTGCCGTCGATGTGGAAACGGACCTGCGGCAGTTGGGCCAGGCTCTGCAACGTGGCGCAGCCCGAAAGCGCCAAAGACGCCAAAAGGACAGCGGCGAGGGTGTGATGAGGCTCGCAGCGCATAGTACTTATCATCTTACGCGGGCCGGACGGCAGTAGACTGTGAGCCGGAAAGGGGGGTGGGCGATGAGCACTGGAACACGGTCGGGTACGCGGGTCGTCTCGATCCTGGGGGTCTGGGCGGCGGTGTCGTGGTCCTGGGCGGCGGCGGCCACCGTCGACAAGACGGCGAAGGGCGCCAAGGCCGAGAAAGGCGAGAAGTCGCCGGCGGCGGCCGAGAAGACGATCGACCTCAAGGGACCCAAGGGTGAGGTCAAGGGCTGGGGCGAGTTCCGCAAGGGCGACATCCTCATCGTCGACGGCCAGCGCGTGCGCCTCGCTCCCACCGCGAAGGTGAAGGTGAAGGGGGGCGCCGATGCGGCGTCGCTGCCGCTCGGATACGAGGTCAAGGCCAAAGGCGTCATGCAGTCCGACGGCTCCCTCTACGCGACGCAGGTCGAAGGCAAGCCCAACGTCGTCGAGAAGTCGGAGCAGCAGCTCCTCGCGCAATGCCAGGAGATCGAGGAGCTCTACAGCCGTGCCGGCCGCGCGCTGCGCGTGACCCGCGACGGGAGCGTGCAGAGCCTGGGCGCGATCAGCGAGAAGGGCGCCGACCATCGCCGCGCCCGCAAGATCCTCGACCGGCTGCTGCCGCCCTACGTGCAGCCCGGCGACGTGCGGCTCTACGTCGTCGACAACAAGGAATGGAACGCGTTCGCGATGGCGAACTTCGCGATCTACATCCACAACGGCCTCTTGAACGACCTCGACGATGACGAGGTGGCGATCGTCCTCGGCCACGAGATGGCCCACGCCACCCTCGAGCACACGCGCCGCACGATACGGAAGGGGCGTTGGGCGCGCATCGGGGCGGGTGTCGCCGCGGTGGGCGGCGCCGTTGTGGGCGGCATCGGCGGTGATGCGCTCAGCAGCCTCGGCGGCCTGGGAGCGAGCGCGCTCGCCAACGGATTCAGCCGCGGCTTCGAAGACGAGGCCGACCGCGTCGGCACGCGCTACGCGTACGAAGGCGGCTTCCGCGCGGACAAGGCGCCCGCCCTCTGGAACAAGTTCGGCGAGAAGTACAAGGACGGCAGCGGCGTCGGCAACTTCCTGTTCGGCAGCCACTCCAGCAGCAAGGAGCGGGCGAAGAACCTCGAGATCGAGGTCGCGCGGAACTACGGCCGGGGCGTCGACGACAAGCCGTCGAGGAAGTAGCGGACGGGCGAGGCTCCACCTCACGCGCGAGAGCCTCGCGTCGACAGTCCGCAGTCGATAGTCAAACAGTCGACAGTGTTCTGTCCGCGAGACCCTTGACCCGCCTCGAGTGTCTACTGTATAGTGACACTAGACAGTAGGCCGGCGAGGAGGTTTCGTGATCATTCGCGTCGATCCCGCGGACGCGCGGCCGATCTATCGGCAGATCGCCGACGAGATCAAGGCGCTCATCGCCCGCGGGGCCCTGCGCGAGGGGGAGCCGCTCCCGTCGGTACGCCAGGTGGCGGCCGACCTCGGCGTCAACCTCAACACCATCGCCACCGCCTACCGCGAGCTGCAGGAGGAAGGGCTCATCACCGTGCGCCACGGGTCCGGTGCGGTGGTGACCTCGCGGACCACGCGTGACACCACCAGGGCAGACCTGCGCAAGCCGCTGCAAACGGCGCTCACGCAACTCGCGCTCGCCGGCCTCACGCGCGCGGAGATCCTGGCCATGGTCGAGCGCGAGCTCAAGGACCTCATGAAAGGAGGGCGGTGATGCCTCTCATCCCGCACCAAACGCTGTTCTGGGGCGCTTACGTGGTCTGGGTCGTCCTGCGTGTGGGGTCCCTGGCCAGGCTGCTGGCGGTGGCTACGCTCCGCGGCGACCAGTGGTTCTTCGATGCGCCGCTCGGCGACCCGGGTACCGGTACCGCCGCCGCGCGGCTGCGCGACTTGTATCGCCGCTGGCTGATCCTGACGGCGGTGGCCATCGAGGTCCTCGCGCTGGCCGGGGCCGTTCTCTATCACCAGCCCTCGCACCTCATCCTCGTGCAGCTCCCGTTGTTCGTGGTGTGGTTCGTCGTCCGCTGGTTCATCCTGCGCAGCTTCGTGGTGCGGGCGCGGGAGCTGGTGGCACCGCCGCGCGAGAAGGTCGCGTACTCGCTGAAGCCGCGATATCTCCGCGACTACACCGATCGCACGTTCGAGATCGTGAACGGCACATTCCTGCTGGGCGCCCTGGCCGTCCTCGCGCACAGCGCCGACCGCCGCGAGTGGATCGCCGGTGCTCTCATCACCTACATCGCGGTCGGCCTTTTTCTCTGGAAGGCGGCGGCCCTGCGGCACCCCGTCGTGCTGCCGCCCGAGAAGACCGACGACTATCTCCAGCTCGCCGACGACGCCATGCGCATCGAACTACGGATGCGCGACACGCTGCGCGCCGTCATGACGGGCATGCTCGTGATGACGGCGGTGAGCGCCGCCGCGCCGGAGAGCTGGAGGCCGTGGCGGCCGTACATCGCGCTGGCCTTCATGATCACCATGGCGGCCGTCGGCCTGGCCATTGCGGTATCGGCGGTGCGGCAGCGGCAGCCGCTCGTCGCGCGCGTGAAGGCCCTGCAAGGACCGCTCGTTCTCCGGCGCGGCCTTCACGATCCCGAGAGCCTCGGCCTCGGCGGCTTCGTCTACTGGAACGCGGACAACCCGGCGGTCTTCGTCAGCGGCGGCCCGCTGCGGCTGGCCGTGAACCTTCTCAACAGGAACACGTATCTGTACGCCGCGTACTGGCTCGGCTTGGCGGTGCTGATGGTCCGGATGGCGGGCCTGATGGGCGACACGCGATGGGCGGGCCGCGCCGGCGGGCGTCCGGGCGTGCAGCGCGTCTCGCCGGTGCTGGTGGTGGCAGACGTCAAGCGTTCTGTCGACTTCTATCGCCGCACCCTCGGCTTCGCGACGGCCAGTATCCACGGCGACCCTCCGTACTTCGCGATCCTGAGCCGCGGCCGGTTCGACCTCATGCTGAGCCTCGCGGAGAAACCGGGCCACGTGCACCCGCACGGTCCCGACGGCGTCTGGGACGTGTACCTGTCGGTGTCGGACGTGTCGGCGGAGGCGACCGCCATTCAGAAGGAAGGCGCGCGCCTCGACAAGGGCCCGACGGATACCGCGTACGCGATGCGCGAGATCGAGGTCGTCGATCCCGACGGGCATCGGATCTGCCTCGGCCAGCGCGTCCACTGAACGCGCCTGGCTTCCGTTGCGGCACGTGCGCGGCGCGTGCGCGGCGCGTTGACAGCGGCGTCGTCGAGGTCATAGCCTGCGCGGATGACACCCATCGCCCTTCTGCTGCTGCTTCTGGCCGACGCCCCCGCTCCTGCCGCAAGTGCCGACGGCCTTCTTGTCTTCGGAACGAAGTCGGAGGAAGCCAAGGCCGCCGCCCGCGAGGCGATGAGCCTGACGGTAGCGATTCCGAGCGCTGACCTCCAGAAGTTCCACGCCGCCGCCCAGCGGGCCGTCGACGCCGATCACGACTTCGCCCTCGGCCACTACCTGCTGAGTGAGGCCTTTAGTGCCGAGCAGGACAAGGAGCCGGCGGACGTTCAAGCGGCGCGCGCGAAAGAGCTGGCGCTGCAGGCACCCGACGGCGAGCGGCGGTTGGTCCAGGCGGCGCTCACGAAGCCGTCCCAGGACGCCATCGCGGCCTGGCAGCGGCTGGCCGCCGACTACCCCAAGGAAATGTACATTCAGCAACGGCTGGCCGGGGCCTGTTGGTCCGGCCTGATGAACCCCCTCACTGACGCCAAGACGGCGGAAGAGGACCTGGCGGCGTCGCGTCGCGCCTTGGATGCCCTCACGACGGGCGGGGCGCCGGTCGCGGCGGCCAGGATGCGATGGATGCTGGGTCAGGCGCTGGAGCGGCGACGGGACTTTGGCGCCGCCCGCAGGGAATACGAAGCCGCGGATCAGGCCGGTCGTCCGAGTTGGAACGAGATCACGCTCACGTACCTGCTGGAAGGAAACCGCGCGGAGACACTGACCCGAGTGCGTCAGCAGATCGAGAAGAACCGTGCGAGCTTCGGAGTGGCGCGCTGGAACTACCTGGGCCATGTCATGCTGGAGGCCGGCGACCCCGCCGGCGCCATGGGGTGTTACGAGAGTGGTCTCGCCGTCGTCACCGCCAGCACGATGGCCGACAACGACAAGCAGGTGTGGATCGGCCGCGCGCATCACGGCCGCGGGCGCTGCCTCTCGCGTCTGGGACGGCGCGAGGAGGCATGGGCCGAGGTCGAGACCGTGCGCAAGATGATCGACGCCGGCGGTGAAGCAGGGAAGCAGTATCTGCCCGCCTGGCACTTCCTCGCGGGGTACGTGAAGCTGGAGGCCGATGAAGCCGAGGCCGCGCTCGAGCATCTCGGCCAGGCGGGCCCGCAGCACGATCCGCATCGCACCTTCCTGATGGCACGCGCCGAGGAGCGCCTCGGCCGCAAGGATGAGGCCCGCAAGCACTATCAAGAGGTCGTCGACTCCCGACGGATGGGACCGGACGCGGCGGCGGCGTACGACGAGGCCCGCAAGCGCCTGGAGGCGCTGAGCGCGCCGGCCGAGGCCAAGCGCTAGAGCACGTCGCCGAACATCGAGCGACGAAACGCCGGGCGCTTCCCGTGCGTAGCATGGCGGAGGGAATGACCTGACTTCGCTCGTGGCGCGAGCGTGGCACAAATGCCCCGTCGTCTGTCGTGCGGCCATGGTGGCGCTGCTCCTCCTGCACGTGGGACAGGCTCCGGGCTCGGTCGCCCTGTTGTTGAACTTACGGTTCGCTCCGCGCGTGCCTCTCTTCCTGCCGCTGACCGCCGCCTGGCTGTGGGTCTTCTGGCAGTACGTCGGCGGACGAGGGTGGCCGCCGGGCACGGCCGCCCAGCGCCGGTTGGATCTGAGGGCGACGTCTCTTCCGCGCTCCGTGTGGCTGTGGTCTCTCGCCGCGGGCGGGGCCGCCCAGGCCAGTGTCCTCAGTCTCGCCCTGCTGACAAGCCGCATCGCGCGGCTCCCCGCGAAGGCGTACGAGGTGCCGCTCGATCTGTCGCCGTACCCGTGGTGGATCGTGCTTTCGTTCTTCCTCGTGATCGCCGGAGTGGCCGGCGTGGTGGAAGAAGCGGCCTTCCGCGGCTACATGCTGTCGCAGATCGAGCGCCGGCACGGGTGGGGCGTGGCCATCGGGCTCGTGGCCGCGATGTTCTACGTCGTCCACCTGAGCCACGCCTATGCCACCCTCGCCTTCGTTCCGTTCTTCGTCGCCTTCAGCCTCGTGCAGGGGCTGCTCGTCTTCACGACCCGCTCGATCTTGCCCAGCGTGGTGGTGCACGCCGTCGGTGACTTCTGCATCCTGCCGATTCAGTACGGCGTGATCGGCCTTCCGTTCGGGCCCTCGCCGTGGCCCTATCTCGCCGCCGTCGTCGCCTTCGGGCTGCTGGCAGTGCCGGCGTTCGGGCGGCTCCGCACGCTGACACGCTGACCTGTCGTCTCCCCCCGCCATCGAGCACATGGGGCCGCCCGAGGCTGGGCTGATTGGCTCAGCCCGCACGCGCCTTGTCGATGCGGCCGAAACCCGACGAATGAGCAATTGCGTTCGCGGCCTCCGGGGCCGTACCTTCTGTTCACAGTCCCGGAGGTCAATGATGACGAATCGAAACGGCGCGGCGTACGTCCGCGCGCTGACAGTGGCGGCCGGTATCGTGTTCGTCGCGGCGGCGTCCGCGAGCCACGCCACCGTCTACTTCCAGAACGAGGGCGACAAGACCGGCTGGCCGAACTACCCGCAGGACCCGCAAAACCTAGGCAAGATCGATAACGTCTCGAGCCCGACGTTCAAGGGGTCGACGGCCATTCGCTTCGAACAGACCTACGTGGACGACGCCACCGAGCGCTACCACTCGGAGGTGACGTACCACGGCGTGCAGAGCACCGGCCAGGATCGCTACTACGGGTACGCCATGATGCTCGATTCGAGCTGGCAGCTTACCGACCTCAATCGCGACACCTGGCAGCAGTGGGGCCGGGAGAATCCCGGCGGGCCCTGGATCCTCTTTCGCATCGACATGGACCGCGTGCGCATCAGCGTGAGCGACCCCGCGCCGCGCGTCCTACAGGACAACTCGCCGTCTTTCGCCATTACCAGGGGCGTGTGGCACCGCGTGGTCACGCGGCTGCGCATGACCACGAGCGGCCTCATGGAGCTCTGGTGGGACGGCGGGAAGAAATGGAGCGTGCCCGCCAACCTCACCGTCCCCGGCGACAGCGTGCGCTGGTCCGCCGGACTCTACGTGTCGTACTGGTACGACCGCTATCGTGACGGGCTGCCGTCCGGGTATCAGCGCCAGCGGCGGCTGTATCAGGACCACTATCGGATCGCGTCGACGTTCGCGGAGGCGGATCCCGATGCGTGGGGCAGTGGGACGACACCCACTGCCTCTCCCACGCCGACCCCCACGTCCGTCGGCCCCACCCCGACGCCCACGCCGACGCCCACCCCGACACCGAGCGGCGGCGGCATGCCGCTGAGCTGGGAGGCGGAGAACCTCACCTACGTGAACAGCGGCACGGGCACGACGGTGCAGACCGACACCAACACCAGCGGCGGCAAGTGGATCTCGCTCGACGCCGAGAACACCGGAAGCTGGTACGAGTTCACGCTGCCGAACGTGCCCGCGGGCACCTACACGCTGCAGGTCCTGTACAAGGCCCACACTACGCGTGGCCAGTGCGACTTCCGCATGGACACCACGATGGTAGGCGGCGTCCTCGATCAGTACTCGTCGACGACGCAGTACAAAACCTACACCGTGGGCACGGTGACCTTCGGCTCGACGGGCAACCATCTGCTGCGCCTGCGGGTCACCGGCAAGAATTCGTCGTCGAGCAATTTCATTCTGTCCGCCGACAAATTCACTCTGACGCCGTAACCACCGGGTTCCCTCTTCGCCTCCACCATGCGGCGAGCTGTACGGCGAGGACGACGGCAAGGGCGATCGGGATCGCGAACGCGACGAGCTGCATCGCCGTGCCGAGGAAGAAGAGGCTGTAGGGAGGATCGAGACCGTACATCCCCTGCACCCATTCACCGCTCACGGAAAGGATCACTGCGATCAGGAGCGACGCGGACAGCGAGCGCGCCATTCGCGCCTTCGGACCGGAGCCGGCGCCGGCGATGCCGAGCCAGGCGAGCGTGGCCAGCGGGATCATGAAGGCCAGGAGAGGGAAGGAGCACATATCGGCTCGATGGCGGGCTCGAGGATCAGCCCCGCGCCGTACAGGACGGGCGCGGCCAGCAGTGCCCCGATCAACGTCCGTCTGGACGGCCTCGCTATCGCGCGCATCGGTGCCGCGCCTGGAGGTCGGCAGGGTCAGTGCTCAAGTGCAGTCGCCCAGGACGAGGACGTGTCCGTCCGGATCAGTGACCGCGAACTCTCGACAACCGTACTCCTGGATGACGATCGGGGCGAGATCCGGCACCTGCGCCTGGATCGCCTTCCACGCGGCCTCGGCATCGGCGATGCGCAGGTAGACGTCCCAGCCGCCGCCCGCCGCCGTGGCTGAGCGAGAGGCGCCGACGTCCTGGCGTACGCGCTGGAGCATCAGCTCGACGCCATCACGATTCAGAATCGCGAAACTGGGCCGGCCCGGAGGTCCTACGGCTTCACCCACGAAGCCGAGCACGTCCGTGTACCACGCCATCGAGCGCACGATGTCGGTGACGCGCAGGACCGGCACGATTGCGTCGATGGGAGGGGACGACGGGCGGCGCGTTTCAGGCATCGAGCACCTCCTCGCGGCCAGGCGGCGGTACGCTTGTCGAATGGATATGACGCCGATCGGTCATGCGCGGACGCCTTTTACCGGAACCCACGAAGTTCCGAAGGGCCACGGCGCCAAGCATAGCGCCGACGGCGTTCTCGAGATCTTGCCCGAGCTCGCCGCCGGGCTGCAGGACATCGACGGCTTCTCGCACCTGTACGTCCTCTGGGTCTTCGATCGTTCCGAGGGCTTCGAGCTCACCGGCATTCCACCGACCGACGATCGGCCGCACGGCGTGTTCGCGACACGCTCGCCGCGCCGGCCGAATCCGATCGGCCTCACCGTCGTCGAGCTGCTTCGTCGCGAGGGCGCGCGGCTCCACGTGCGCGGCGTCGACATGCTCGACGGCACGCCGATCCTGGACATCAAGCCGTACCTGTCGAGCGTTCCGGACTCCGAGCTGCGGCGCGGCTGGCTGGCGGAAGCCGAGGCGCGGCGCAAGGATTGATCTTGAGCCGCGCCTCGGTCAGTCGAGTCTACGGGTTGGTGTGCTCCTGACTACGCGACGGCACCACGCGGTGGGGCGCGCGTCGCCAGAACGGGCGAGTCCGCAGTGGCATCATCGGACGTCTTTGCGCACGTCGGACAGACGACCAGCTCTCGCGCGATCTCGCGGCCCTCACCGCCGGGATCGTCGGTGACCACAAGACGCCTCGGCGACCACGGGCGAAGCCGGCGGTAGAAGTGATTGGCTTTGGAACGTGCGGGGTACGTTTGGGTTCGCGTCTCGACGACGACGCGGCGGGTGGGTGTCCTAGGCGGTACGACGGTGCGGCAGACTTCGCATCGATACACTCATTCACAGCCTCATGAGGTACCTCAGGGTGGCTGATGTCCCGAGGGGGAACCGACGCCAACGAGGATACCTCGAGTAGGACCTCGATCTCACGACCAGACGTCCAGCAGCTGATCCGTCGGAGTCTCCTGGGCGAAGACGCGCTTCACGCGCTTCGAGACGTAGAAGTAGGGAATCCAGATGGTGCACCAGAGGAAGTGCAAGCCGTCGAAGATCAAGTTGTCGCTGAAGAACCGGAGGTCGATGGCCGTCTCGACGAAGGCAAAGGCCAGCTGCAGCCACAGGGTGAGGCGAAGCGTCTTGAGGTAGCGGCCGTTGCGGGAGACGCGCAGCACTTCCGCCGCCACCAGTTGCGCCGGTGTCAGCAGCAGCGCGGGGATGGTCGAGAGCAGGAACCAGGGGTACAGATCGGGCGCTTCCGCCCATGTGCGCGGAATGTAGTTCTCGAACGACGTGGCGCTGACGACGATGGTGATGATCACGCCGAGGTACAACTGGATGTAGTAGTAGAGGAGCCATCCGCCGATGTCTTTGTCCTTGCGGCTCGCGCAGATGTATAAGAGGATCAGCCCGCCGCATCCAGGAAGGCCGGGAGCGCGCGACTGCGAGTCCGCGAGCGCGGGTGCCGCGCTTGCGAGCAGCGCCAACAGCCAGCCGATCAGCCTCGAGGATGGCATCGTCAGCCGCACTGTATTCGAGGACGCGGACGGAGGAAAGCGCAACTCGCTCCGGAGCCAGTTGCTTCAAGCGTTACTTGAAGCTCGCGCGAACGATCGGCAAGCGTCCGCTATCGTCCCCACACGTTCAGCTCGGTGACGCTGTTCCAGGTGGCCTTCGCCGGATCGCTGTTGCCGTGGCCGAGGTAGCGGACCCAGCGCGCAGGGACGTCGGGGAAGTCGAACGTCTCGAGCGTGGTCGTGGTGCCGCTCGTTTCGGTGAAGGGCAGAGCGGTGGTCCACGCGCCGGCGGTGGTCGCCACCTGGATCTCGAAACGGCCGCGGCGCAAGTGGCCGTTGAACGTGCCCACCTTCACGAAGCTGACCGTCTTGACGGCGCCGAGGTCGAGCTGGAGCCAGGCGCCGTCGCCGTTGCCCGACCAGCGCGTGTCGAAGTTGCGATCGACGGCGTTGGCGGGCACGTTGCCGTCGTTGGTGCTCGCGGTGACGGCGCCCCCGCCCGGTGTGATCTCCGTGTCGGTACAGGCGCACGGCGTGGACGTCGCCGTGGGCGTGGGTGACGCCGTGGGTGTGGGCGTCACTGTCGGTGTGGGTGTCTCCGTCGGCGTGGGGGTGACTGTCGGCGTCGGACTCGGCGTCGCCGTCGGAGTCGGAGTGGGGCTCGACGTCGGCGTGGGTGTCGGGCCGATGTCGCGCGGCGTGTAGACGCTGACCTCCGTCAGGCTGTTGAAGGTGCCGATCGTGCTCATGTGGCCGAGATAGCGCACGTAGCGCGCGTCCACGTCGGCGAAGTCGTGGATCTGTTCGAGAGTCGTGGTGCCGCTCGTCAGCGCGCCCGTCAGCACGTCCGTCCACGCCGTGCCGTCGTCGGACACCTGCAGGTCGAAGCGATTCTGCCGCGAGTTGCCGTTGTAGGCGGCGATCGTCACGTAGGCCACGCGCGTCACGGTGCCGAGGTCGTAGCGGATCCAGGCGCCGTCGCCGTTGGCCGACCAGCGCGTCGCCAGGCTGTTGTCGACGGTGTTCGCCGGGATGTTGCCGTCGTTCGTGCTCGCGGTGACGCCGCCCGCCGCCGGCGTGATCTCGATGAACGGCGGCAGCGGGATGGTCGGTGTCGGCGTCGGTGTGTTCGTCGGCGTGGGCGTATTCGTGGGTGTGGGTGTGTTCGTCGGCGTCGGCGTCACCGTCGGCGGGCCGGTCGGTGTGGGAGTGGGCGTGGGTGTCGGCGTCGAGGTGGGCGTCGGGGTCGGCGTGGTCGCCGACTGCCAGATCAGCGAGAACTGGTCCGCCGACAGCGTGTACGCCGCCGAGGCGCCGTTGCGCCCGACCACCACGAGCTGCACGACGTGCGTAGCCGTGGTCGAGAAGGTCACGTTGCCGAACGTCGTCTCGATGTACTGCGGCGTGGCCGAGTACTGATCGACGCTGGCGCCGACGGTCACGCCGTCCACGCGGAGGCTGAGCACGCCGCGGTTCGGATGGATCTTGTGGCGCATCTTCAGGCTGTACGTGCCGGCGGGCACGTCGGCCAGCGTGTAGTCGACGGAGTCGGCGGGGCCGTCCGCGTTCAGCGAGATCCACTGGCCGCCGCTGGCGGCGGCGTCGGTCTGCACGGTGGTCGTCGCACCGCTGCTCGTGCGCGGGACGAGCTCCGCCTCGCGGATGTAGTCGCGGTTGGGCGCGATCGACAGGATCCAGTCGCGGACGAGGGCGATCGAGGCCTGGTCGAGCTCGTTCGACGCGAGCGGCGGCATCCGCGGCGCGTCGGGCAGGTCCTGCAGGCGGCGCAGCATCATCGAATGCGCCGGGTCCTCGGGCACGACCACGCGGTTGGCGGGATCGCCGCCGTCCTGCGCGAGCGGGCCGTTCACGATGCCGGCGCTGGCGAGCGGCGTCTTGATGCGCGCGTCCCAGGTGCCGCCGCCGGCGCCGCCGGGGGCGTGGCACTGCGAGCAGTTGACCTGCAGGTATGACCGCGAGCGGGCCTCGAGCGACTGCGTGGTGTCGGTCGCGCGCGCCAGCCCCGGCAGCGTGGCGGGATTGGGAACGGCGGCGGTGAAGTAGCCGGCGTTGCTGAGCGCGGTGAGCTGGTTCGCGGAGCCGCCCGGATAGGCGAAGGTGCTGTTCAACTGCCGCGTGTTGTGGCTGAGCGCCCAGCCGCCCACCGCGGTGTGGCACGACAGGCACTCCGCCATCCCCGGATACCGCCAGCGTTGCGTGCGCGCCACGCCGTCCTCGATGACGGTGAGGTCCTCGTCCATCCCGCCTTCGGGCACGAGGTCGGCATCGGTCTGGGCGGCGTTCCACTTGTACGTCACGCCGTACATTCCGGCGCTGTTCTTGACGAGGAAGCGCGTCTCCAGCCGGCGCCGCGAGGACGGGTTGCCGCGCTCCATCTCGAGCTCGAAATGCTTGATCCACACACTGCCGTTCGGGAACGTCCAGTTGTTGTCGGCGGCGAAGGTGATCTTCTGAGTTACGTCCGGGATCGAGAACCAGCGGGTCTTGACCGCGTAGTCGGACCAGAACGGGACCGTCGGTGCGTACGGCACGATGCCGGCGTTCACCGCCAGCGTGGAGAGATTCGAGAAGGCGCCCGTCTGCGAGAGCTTCGCGGGGATGGTGCCGGCGCCGGCGCCGTACACCAACCGCAGGACGCCGTTGCCGAGGACGTCGGCCAGCAGCAGGTCGCCGTTGCGCGGATCGGTGCCGAACGAGGCCACCCCGCCTTCGATCAGCAGGCGCGTCTTCGACGTGCCCTGCAGCATCCAGACGTTGCCGCTCGTGTGGTCGCCGAAGATGTAGGTGCCCGTCAGCTCCGGCAGGTTGCTGCCCCAGTACACGAGGCCGCCGACGATGGCGCGCCCCTCCGTCGTCGGGTAGTCGAGCACCGGCTCCGTGGCCACCGCCCCCGCGGGCTTGGCCTTGGGGCCCGCGATCTTGCCCTCGCGGAACGCCCACCCGTAGTTCTTGCCTCTCTCGATGATGTCGAGCTCCTCGCGCGCGCTCTGGCCGACGTCGCCGCAGTACAGCGTGCCGAAGACGGGATCGAACGAGAACCGCCACGGGTTGCGCAGGCCGACCGCCCAGAACTCCTCGCGCACCTGCGCCGGATTCACGGCCAGGCCGTTGAACGACGTCGCGCCCACCCACGGGTTGTCCGCGGGCACGAGGTACGTGCCCGCACGCACGGCGGCGTGAGCGTTCGGCAGCCGGTTGCCCGCGCGCTTGTCGACGTCGATGCGCAGGATGCCGGAGAAGAAATCCTTGTCGATGCGCTGGCTGTTGTTGAGGGAATCGTCGCCGCCGCCCTCGTCGCCGACGGAGACGTAGAGATAGCCGTCGGTGCCGAAGTGCAGATCGCCGCCCTGATGGTTGCTCGCCTCGTCGCGCTGCTCGATGAGGACCTGCTCGGAGGCGGCATCGGCGAGGTTCGGGTTCGACGCGCTCGCCGTGAACCGCGACAGGCGCTGGTG